>Ga0114931_10005516_pt1 | contig 15632 bp, 17 predicted proteins | sample 2SBtaG_FD_89579 | JGI IMG/M metagenome (GOLD analysis project Ga0114931, IMG submission 89579) | Deep subsurface microbial communities from Kolumbo volcano to uncover new lineages of life (NeLLi) - 2SBTROV14_V59a metaG | ecosystem: Environmental > Aquatic > Marine > Volcanic | place: Kolumbo...
AAGGTTACTCTGTTACGCATTATTTTCTCCTTTTCTACTGTCTGTTATGTATTATTCCATCTTTTCTACTGTTGTCACCTTTGCCTTTTTGTAACGTTTCGTGCTCAGAGCATATAAGTAGCTGTTCTGCCATGTCGCTTCTTGAAGGTAATCGATATGGCAGCACACGCAGAACAGGGACGAGAGACATGGGACCCCCGCGTGCGCGAGCTCGGCCGTGAGGATGAAACGGACCGCTACCTTGAGCAATGGTGGATCTAGACTGCCTCTTCTCGGCCCTCTTTCTCACGTTAGGAACGCGCGGCCCGAGCGAAGCGAGGAACGCCCCCGACTTTAGTCAGGGGGATGGCCGTGCATGAGTTTACACGAAGCTTTATAAAGCGACTGGCGTTCGCCCTCGGTAGCGGGGTAGGGCAGCTAGGAGTGCCCGTCGGGCTCATAACCCGGAGGTCGGAGGTTCAAATCCTCCTCCCGCTATCCTAGGGCGTGTTCTCTTTCTTATTCTTTTCCGACTCGTTCTGACAGTAATTTTTTAAATCATGACCGAATCTCGGACTGTATGACTAGTATCACGAAACGGGTGTGGCGCCTCATCGACGAGGATCCCAGCCTGCGCAAGGACTTGGTCAGGGGCGTCATCAACGTCTCCGGCCTCGCAGCCTTTCTCAAGGAAAGCCACAGCATCGAGGGCTCCTTGGACAGCGTGATTAGCGCGGTCCGTCGCTACAAGACGAGCGACGAGGTGGCAGAGCTGAACGAAGGCGTCAAGAAGGCTCTCCGCGACGCGGTCGTCTCGACCAAGACACGCATCACCGGCGTCCTGCTCACGAACAGCAGCAACCTGTTCAAGGTGCTGGCCGACTTGATGAAGGACCCAGACTTCTATAAGAGTGAGATCTTCCGCCTCATCAAGAGCCGCGATGAGACGCTGGTGATGGTGGACAGCGAGAGCCTGCCGGACGCGAGTAAGGTCTTCCCGAAAGGGAATATCGCCGAAGTCCAGGAAGGGCTGGCCGAGCTCTCTCTCACCTTGACTGCACCAGGTTGGCGTTCCAAGGGCGTGATTGCCAGGCTCAGCAACGAGATTGCGAACTACGGCGTCAGCATCATCGCCATCATCACGGCAGAGCCCAGAATCAGCATCTTCCTCAAGGAGACCGACCTGATGCGCGCGCATGAAGCCGTGCTCAGTCTCACCAGATAGCATGCTGTCGGTCGATTCTTTTAATAATCGATATTGAACTGTAGACGATAGTCATAAATACACCTTACCTTCTCAGTGGGGAAGAACAGAACGGAGGTGTAGAGCATGGGTTGCGGTTGCCATTGCGGCGAGAACGCAAGGAAGCTTTCCGAGAAGGAGAAGGCAGGCTGCTGTCAGATTGAGGACAGCGACGAGAAGGATGAGTAGAAACGATTTTCACGTCTTTCTTGTTGTTTGATTAGCCCTTTTCAAGAGCATCTCAGGACTCTCTTCAACGCTCTCGGGAACGATCAATATTTCAGGGTGAGAAACCCAAGAAAGCCCCCCGCGCAAAGCGGGGGACCTTCCCGGGAAAAAGAGGTGAGAAGCATTCTCGTGGCTGTGCGCTTCCCCCCCATATCCGCCCTTGGGCGTTATCACTCCGGAATGGAGAAGCTCTTTTTATACTTTGTGTTCTGTCACCATTTTAAAATGAAAATTTTGTTCCACAGCCGGCTCTGGGAACGCGTGAAGATAGAGCTTGAGGAGAGTCCCGAACGACAGTGAGGACACTCTGCCTTGCAGCTCTCCCAAGGCGACAGCGGCGTAAGCCATAAATACTGCTGCACATCCTGCGTCTCCATGGTCAAGAGCGAGTTCGAGAAGCGGCTCCGCAAGGAGCTCCGCATGCTCCGTTTCGAGGGCCCGGAGCTCTTCCTCGTCGACACAGGGACGGTCGAGTTCCAGGTCCTCAAGAACATCCTTCCTGGTATCTTCCACAGCAGGGTCAAGATTACGGCAGTCCCGAACGGCACCAAGAGGAAGGGCGTATTCCTGCCGACCAGTCTCGAGAACGAGCTGGTGCGGGAGCTGCGGAATTATTTTAAGGACACGGACAAGCTTCCTCGGGGCACGCCGCTCATGGCCACCATTCCTGAGGAACTGATCCTGGAACACGCGGAACGCCACGGCATCATGGAGGAGCCAATCGCCCCGCGCGACGACGTCTGGGAGCTGCTCGAACGGCTGCAACGCTCACAGCCGCAGACGAAGGCCTCGCTCCGGAAGAGTTTCGCGTGGCTGCGACGAGGGGCTCAGTTGGCAAGGAAAGGAAGGAGATCCCCATAGAACCCTTCAAGCCCCTGTTGTATCCGTTCCTGATTGCTCAATCCTCTCTGGAGGGTCCGGAGTGAGAACCGGTGCGGGGCACGGCTCCCGTAGAGAGAGAGGATGCGTTCCGTCAAGAGGCGTTCTTTCTCGGTCTCCCCAAACAGGTCAAGGCCGACTGTCGCCCAAAGGAGGCTCTGCTCCGCTTCCGGAAGGGAGACACGCTCATAGAGCTCTCGCAAGGCGGAAACAGGCTCGCCGAAGTGATGTTGGAGCATCGCGAGATAATTGGCGAATGTCGTGAGGAAGATTCCTTCCAAGAGCGCGTGTGCTGTTGAACCTGCAATCGCCGTCACCTCGAGCTCGGTGTCATAGAATTCTCCACTCTTCTCGTTCTTTATGATGGCGTGCGTCGTCGCTTCGAGGTGTTGCAGGTTGTAGAGGAGCATCTCCCGCAAATCCTCTGTGTTGAAGTACCCATGATTCGTGTCGAAATCGATGCTCATGAAGCCCTCCTGCTGTTCGAGCGCTCGACGAAGCTCCCTGAGATACGCCTCACGGCGCGTCGTATCATAGACCTCGACAAGACGGAGATCAGTTGCTTCTCCCTGCGCGCAATAGAGGGCCGCGATTGTCTGCGCTGCGCCAAGGCAGTTGGTCTCTGCGCGCTTCTCGGCGTAGAGTCCGGGAAGGCAAGCAGCAGCCTCCAGGAGATGCTGAAAATGGTCATCCACTGCGCCGTCGACCTGGGCGAGCATTCCCATAAGAGAGTAGCGTTCGACGGCTCGCTCGCTGAAGAGGGGTGGCAGCGCTTTGAGGCTCTTCCAGCTAAAAGGTTGCCCTTCCAGCTGCTGCTGCAGCTTCACAAAGAAAGGGCGACGTGCAGCGTTCCGGAGAAATGCGTCAGTGATAGCTCTGGGCTCGTCCTCCGCGTCGCCAGCGAGCATGAACTCCTTGAATGCGCCGAAGAGGCCGTATCTATCGAGCGCTTCCCCTATCGTCGCTTCCAACCCTCGGAGGTAGGTGAGTCGTCGGCTAATCACGAGGTTTGCGAGGCTCATCCTCCTCAACTCTCCGTAAGTTCTCCTCCACAAGCGTCTCAATCTCGCTGCTGACCGGGACGTTGCCGCTCCGGGCGAGAATGGCCGAAGTTGCTGCCTGGATTGTGGCCTTTCTCTTCGTCTGTTCTAGCTTCGCGAGCCCGGGCTGCACGATCTGACTGTAGAACTCTTCAGGATCGAGCTCTTCCTTGCGCGCGTACGCCTCGCTCAACGCCATGAGTCTGCGCGGATCGGAAGAGATGCTCCTGCGTTTGCCAAAGCCCTGCTCGTCGCAATACGCAAGGAAATCCGGCCAGCATGTTTGAGGATCATATACTGGTTTATCCATCTGTTTCGCCTTCCGTCATTTTCTTGTTCATCGTGTTCGCCTCCACAAGTGTATAGGGAGTCCAGATTTATAAAGTTTTTCAAAGAACTACTACTTAATAATGATTAATAAATACTTATAATTTTTATGATAGAGAAACTAAATTACCGGAAATCCCTCGCCCATCTCAGAAAGGCGACGGAAAATGGTCAGCAAGACTTATTAGCCTTCTCCCTGCTCTCAGCTTCCATGTCCTGGAAGCTCCTCTCTTTCGTCCTTATCGTCATCCTTCTCCTCCTCTTTTTTCTTTCCCCGTCCATCACCGGAAACATCGCTAGGAAGCAGATTCCCGTCGAGAATGGTTCCTTCCACACTCTTTTCTGCCAGACGGATGACTGTGCAGCGGCGATGCTCGACACGATCGGAAATGCGACCGAGGTGAAATGCGCGTTCTATGATCTTGACTTCGAGCTCTTGAAAGAGCTGCTCGACGAGAAGGATGCCGAGGTCATGGTGTTCGAGGATAATTACGATGGCTTCGGCACGGAGATTCCTGCCCGCCACGGCGGCCTGATGCACGACAAGTTCTGCGTCCTGGATGCGGGGACGGCACGAGCAAGGGTCATCACCGGCAGCACGAACCCGACGATGAACGGCTTCACGAAGAATGACAACAACCTCGTCATCGTCGAGGGCGAATATCTCGCGCAGAACTATCTCGACGAATGGGACGAGCTCGCCGGGAAGAAGCGTGAACGGAAAGTCGAATACCCCCTCATCAATCACACCGATACGTTGACGAACTCCTCATTCCTCATCGAGAACTATTTCTGTCCAGAAGATTGTGATTCAGAACCGTCTGCTTCTTTAAGGGGAGGGGATGCACCTAAAAGAGTTATCGATATTCTCGACGGAGCGAAGGAATCAATATACTTTATGACCTTCAGCTTCACCCTCGACGACATAGGCGACCTTCTCATAGAGAAACATGAGGATGGCCTGAAGGTGGAAGGAGTCTTCGAGAAGCGGCAGGAGAGTCAATACTCCGAATATGAGAAGCTCAAGGATGCAGGGATGGATGTTCACCTTGATGGAAACTCAGCAACCATGCACCACAAAGTCTTTATCGTCGATGAGAGCACGGTCCTTACTGGAAGCTGGAACCCCTCGAAGAGCGGGACAACCAGGAACGACGAGAACGTCCTGATTATCCACAACCAGGGAATCGCGCAGGCCTTCTCCGGGGAGTTCTCGAGGGTCTGGGCTGTCGCCGCTCCGGAGCCATAAGCTTTTAAAACCCGCGTCGATTCTGGTTCGCGGAAAAGGTACGGTACAGGTGATACCATGATTGTCGGATTCAGCTTCACACGGCTCGAAGGCGAGAAGAAGACTCCTGTCAGGGGCAAGGTCAGCATCAAGAACAACGTCTCGCTCCAGGACGTGAGCGATGCCGGGCTCACCATGGCGCAGGGGAAAAAGGGTGTGAAGATTCACTTCCTGTTCCAGACCCAGTACGAGCCGGCCGTCGGCAACCTCAAGTTCGAAGGCGATGTTATCCTCCTCGAGGACGACAAGCACGCTGACGCGTTGCTCAAGACGTGGGAGAAGGAGAAGCAGCTCCCGAAGGAGATCATGCTGAACCTGCTCAACTACATCCTCGAACGCTCCAACGTGCAGGCCTTGCTCATGGCTCGCGACCTCGCCCTCCCAGCGCCAATCCCGATGCCGAAGGTGAACGTGCAGAACCAGCCGGCAGCGCGCAAGGTGACGAAGGACGAAGCCGAGAAGGCGTTGAAGCAGAAAAAGGCCAAGAAGAGGAAGAAGTAACTTCTTCATCCTTTCTCTTTGCGTATTCTTGCTTCTTTCTTTCCTTTATGTTTCGGCGGCGCATATCCATACTCTTCGCTCTTGGCGGAGAGCTCGCCGCGCAGGTCCTGGCCGTACAGCTTGCGCGCGTCTTTCTTGTCGTAGTTGCTGAGGAGCCACGCGAGCTTGACGAAGGCAGTCTCGGGCGTCAGGTCGCAGCCCTGTCCGAGCACACCCGCTTCGAGGAGTTGCCGACCCGGAGTATAGACGTTCATGTTGATTCTGCCATAGATTGTCTGTGGCGCGGCCACGACCGGCAGCTTCTTCGCCAGCGCAGCGATTGCCTCCATGACCCGCTCGTGTTCCTTGTTGTGCGCATCCGTCGCCATGGTCGGTGCGTGACCGATACCGAGGAGCTCGAGGACGAGTCCATCCCACTTCTCGTATGCGAGGAGCTCTTTCGCGTACATCTGCGGATGGCAAGGGAGCAGCCCGATCTTGAGCTTCTCGTTGAACCCTTTCACTTTGAGCTTCCCGTCGCCTTTCACAAGATTCTCTTTCACAGGATACTTCTTGAGGCGCTGCACTTGGAGCGAAGGATAGGTGATGCGAGCGTACGCGATGTCGTTGATCGCCTTGAATGCGTCGCGCCGTGACGTGTGCATCTTGCGGCACCTCGTCCCGGGGAGGATGACACAGTCGTCGTTCGCGATGCCTTCGTGCATGCAGAGCCCGACGCCCGCAAAGCTCTTCCCTTCCGCGGCGATGAAGCTGGCGGCGCAGAACATGTTGGTTACCGCGTCAGAGCTCGGACGGTCGCTGCTGCGTTGGCTGCCGACTAGGATGACCGGCACGCTCAGGTTCGGCAGGGCGAAGCTGAGCGCTGCACTGGTCATGTGGAGCATGTCCGTGCCGTGGGTGATGATGATGCCTTGCGCGCCGGCCTTCACTGCCTTGTCGACCGCCTCGGCCAGGAGGTTCCAGTGCGCGAAGCGCATCATCTCACTCTGGATGTTGCTCACGAGAGTGCAGGACAAGGCTGCGATGTCGAGCAGTTCCGGGTAGAGATTGAGGATGTCCTCGGCGGTATACTGCGCGATGACCGCTCCCGTGTCGTAGTCGACACGGCTCGCGATGGTGCCGCCGGTGTGGAGCAGCGCCACCTTTGGCAGTCCTGGTGCAGGCTTGCGTTCCGGACGTGCGCTCTTGCGTTTTGGCTCCACCGTGAGCTCTTTCGCGTTCTTCAGCTCGTCCCGTCTGAGGCTGATGTTGTAGCCGCTGTCGAGCTTGATGAGCAGCCTTCCACCGTCCTCGTTGAGGATGACGCCTTTGAGCGTGTGCCCCTTATGGGTGAAAGTGAGGTGCTGGCCGGGCGTCGGTTTCATGACTGAAGAAGAAAAGAATGGGGTTTAAATGGTTTACGCGCTTATTTCTTTTTGGTCGCTCGTCGCTTCGAAGGCTTCTTCACAGCTTTCTTCACGGTCTTGCGCTTGGTGGACTTCTTCGGAGCCTGCTTCTTGGCATGTTCCCTGTCCAAAGCCTTCTTGAAGGCAATCTCCGCCTGCCTCGTGTTCTTCTTCACCGTCGTCTCGAGCTTCTTCAGTTCCTTCTTCACGGCCGCCTTGGCCTTCTTGTCAAGGCCTTTCTTCTTCGCGTAGCGATAGCCGGCGATGCTCGCCGCCGTCGCCGCAGCGATTGCCGCACCGATTGCGGCCCATTTCACAATTCTTTTGTTCTTCATTAGCTTCACCGCCTTCTTCTTGGTTTTTCGTACAGTCCTGTTAAGGCTCATGAGCACGCACCCCTCGGTTCGTAGGGAAAAATCATGCCAGGGACGTTTTTAAATATTTGCTTTCAAGTATTCGCTCAGCGCTTCGAGCGCCTTCCTGCGGTGACTGATTGCGTTCTTCTCCTTCGCGTCCATCTCTGCGAAGGTCTTGTCGTATCCTTCAGGGATGAACAAGGGGTCAAAGCCGAAGCCGCTCTCTCCGCGAGGTGGGACAAGCTTGCCATCCACGATACCGACGAAGAACTGCGGCGGCTTGCTGTCCGGCAAGAGGAGGCCGATGTGGCATTCCGCCCGCGCATGTTCTGCGCCGAACGCCTGCGCGAACGTCACGAGCCCTTTGCGACCAATCGTTTTCCAGAAATGCTTGATGAACGGCCCCGGCAGCCCGGTCTCGCCGATCCAGAAGCCCGTGTCCTCGACCATGAGCGCGACCTTGTCGCTCATCGTGAACGGGATGGCGGCGGCGAGCTTCTCCATGATAATCTCGTCGAGGTCGAGGCTCTGGAGCTCGGGCAAGTCGAGTGCCTTGCCTTCGACCTCGTGCCCTTGCAGGATCTCCTTGGCCTCGCGGAGCTTGTGCTTGTTCCCGGTGATGAAGAGTATGCGCATGGTCTTCCTCCTCTCTTCATTCCTCTTTCCCGTCTTCCATCATGCCACTTTCATTCTTGCACTTTCCGACGTATTTATCGTATTCGTGATTCAACAGGGGGACGATGTCGTAGGCAATCTCCTCATACGGGTGGGCTGCACGCATCGCCGCGAGGACTTTCGGAAGATCCTTCTCGTAACAGACTGTTTGGATTTGCGCCTCCTCGACGCTGGCAATCTCTCCCTGCGTGCCGATGTGCGGCTTTGTCCCTTCGAGCGGGAGGAAGTGACCCTTTCCCTCAACGACGAAGCTGCAATGAGAATAGTTCCCTATTTTCCCGGCGCCGGTCTTGCCTAGCGCAAGACGCACCTTCTCTTCAGCTTCGACGGGAACACTGACGATGAGCTTCACTATCTTCATGAAGAGAAGAGAAAGGAAAAGAGATTAAAAAGGTTTGGGGGCTCAACCCTTGACCACCATCGCGGTGATCGTGGGCGGCCTGTTCTTGTCGAGCACCGTGATCTTCACGTTCGCGCTGCTCTTCATGCCGGTCTCGTCGCTGCAGGTGACGGTGACCTTGTAGCTGCCCGCATCGTCGTAGCCCGTCTGCCAGGAGCTCGAGGTCATGTCGCCGCTGTAGGCGATCTCGACGTCGCCGCCTTCAGGGTCGACGCAGGTCGGCTTGATGCGCACCAGCTCGGTCTCATTCACTGTGATGTCAGCCGCGCCGACGTCCAGGGTCGGTTTCCGGTTCACGTCTTCGACGGTTGCCGTGACGGTTTTGGTGTCGCTCGCTCCTTCAGTGTCGGTGCAGGTGACGGTGACCTTGTAGCTGCCCGCATCGTCGTAGCCCGTCTGCCAGGAGCTTGAGGTCATGTCGCCGCTGTAGGCGAGCTTGACCGCATCGCCATCCTCATCCGTGCATTTCGGCTTGAGGGTGACTGTGTCGCCCTCATTGACCGCCACGCTGTCCACGCTGAGGACTGGCGCATGGTTGCCCGGGAGGATCCTGAAGCAGACACTCGTCTCGTCGCTGTACTCGTCGTCGCTCACGGTGACTGGGACGTTGTATTCTCCCGCGTCGCCGCGCTTGGTCTGCCAGCGCTGCGTGTCATCGAACGGCTTGCCGAACGTATAGGTGAGATTGTCGCCGTCAGGGTCGTTGCCGTCGTACTCGAGCACGATGAGGTCGCCCTCGACGAACTCCTTGCATTCGCCGCTCGTCTCGAGTTTGGTTTGCTCGCTGCGCGGGATGTAGTAGCAGGAGCTCCTATCTGCATCCTTCATCTCATCGCGAGGGACACGCGATTCGCAGTTCTCCTCAGGGACGTAGCAGCTCTGGCTTGCGCCCTGCTCGTCCGTGAAGAAATAGACGCACTCGTCCAGCTGGTTGTTCCAGCGGACGTGGTTCTCGAAAGCGACGCCGGCAAGGCTAAGCGCCGTTATGGCCGCGAGCGCGGCGATTATCATCATCAGTTTCTTCATCGCATACCACCCTTGTATAGTCCGACCCCTCTTCCCTTTCTGAGAAGCCGGAGAGCTTTTTATATCTATTGCTTTGTTACCTTTTATTAATGAAGAAAGACGCTGCCGGAGTTCCTTCTGCGCCTATCCGTAATAGCTTGGCTTCTCGTCCTTCATGCGCGCGCCTTGTGCCGAGCGGAAGTGGCCTTCGAGCTCCTTGTATGCCTCTTCAATCTCCTTTGTGCTGCTCGGACGCACCTTCTTGAGAGCCTCGTCGAAGAACTTCATGTCGACGGCCTTGGCCTTGATGTCCTTGCGGAGCGCGAGGATGGCAGCTTCGCGGCACACCGCCTCGATGTCTGCGCCGACATAGCCCTCAGTTCGGACGACGAGGCTGGTGAGATTCACGTCCTTGGCGAGCTTCATGCCCTTCATGTGAACCTCGAAGATCTGCTTCCGAGTCGTCTTGTCCGGGACGGGCGCGAGGATGATGCGGTCGAACCTGCCCGGGCGCAAGAGCGCGGTATCGATGATGTCCGGCCGGTTCGTCGCCGCGATAATCACGATGTCCTGGAGTTCTTGCAAGCCGTCCATCTCGGTCAGCAATTGATTGACGACGCGTTCCGTGACGTGGTTGTCGCTCCCTTCCATACCGCGTCGCGGCGCGATCGCGTCCAGCTCGTCGAAGAAGATGATCGTCGGGCTCGTCTGGCGCGCCTTCTCGAAGATCTTGCGCACGGCCTTCTCTGACTCGCCGACCCACTTGCTCAGCATCTCAGGGCCCTTGACGAGGATGAAGTTTGCCTCGCTCTCGTTCGCGACGGCTTTCGCGAGCAGGGTCTTGCCCGTTCCCGGCGGCCCGTAGATGAGGACGCCTTTTGGAGGCTTGACGCCGAGCCTGGCGAACGCTTCCTTGTGCTTGAGCGGCCACTCGACTGCTTCCATCAGTTCCTGCTTGACGTCGTCGAGGCCGCCGATATCCTTCCACTTGACGTCCGACACCTGGACGAGCACCTCGCGCATCGCGCTCGGCCGCACGACCTTGAGCGCCTCGATGAAGTCATTCTGCTTGATGAAGAGCTTTTCGAGGAACTCCTTCGGGATCTCCTCGTCCTCCTTCAGGTTGAGGTCTGGCAGCAGCCTACGGAGCACGATCATCGCTGCCTCCTTGGCCAGCGAGGACAGGTCGGCGCCGACGAAGCCGTGCGTCACTTCCGCGAGCCGCTTCAGGTTGACGTTGGAATCCAGGGGCATGTTGCGCGTGTGGATGGTGAGGATCTTGTTCCTGCCCATCACGCCCGGGACCCCTATCTCAATCTCGCGGTCGAACCTGCCCGGCCGTCTCAGCGCGGGGTCGAGTTGGTTCGGGATGTTCGTGGCGGCGATGACGACGACCTTTCCTCTGCTTTTCAGGCCATCCATGATGGCGAGTAGTTGCGCGACCACGCGCCGCTCGACCTCTCCCTTGCTCTCCTCGCGCTTCGTCGCGATCGCATCAATCTCGTCGATGAAGATGATGCTCGGCGCGTTCTTCTCGGCTTCCTCGAACTTCTTGCGCAGGTTCTCTTCGCTCTGACCATAGTACTTCGACATGATCTCGGGACCGTTGATGAGAAGGAAATTGGAGTTTGTCTCGTTGGCGACCGCCTTGGCCAGCAGTGTCTTGCCCGTTCCGGGTGGCCCGTGCAGGAGGACACCCTTCGGCGGCTCGATACCGAGGCGTTCGAAGATCTCGGGGTGCTTGAGCGGCAGCTCGACCATTTCACGCACCTTCGATACCTCCGCGTCCAGGCCACCAACATCCTCGTAGGTGACGTCGATCGCGCCTTCTTCCTCTTTCAGCTCGACCGCTTCCGGGTTGAACACGACGTCCGTGTTCTCCGTGACGAGGACGGCCTTCTTGGCCGGTTGGACGTCCACCACGACGAACTTGAGATCACCCAGCCCGAAAGTGAACGACTCATTGATCATGCTGCTGAAGAGGTCCATGTCGCTGAAGAACGGGTTGTCGCTCATTGCGGTCTTGCGCCGCTTGGTGCCGCCGAGCCCGACGATGTCTCCCTTGAGGACCGCGCGTCCGAGGAGACCGCGCTTGAAGATCTGTGGGTTGGCGCGAATCATGATTCCCGAACGGGCGGGAGCGATGGTGACCTTCTTCGCCTCATGCACCTCGGCCTTCTGCACGCGCACCTGTTCGCCAATCGTGGTCTTCGCGTTCCGCCTGATGAGACCGTCCATGCGGATGATGTTCAGGCCGATGTCACCCGGCAGGCTGCGGTCCGCAATCGCGACCGTGCTGCGTTCCCCCTTGATGTCGACGATGTTGCCGGGCCGGATGTCCAGTTCACGCATGTAGCTCGAGTCGAGGCGGACGATGCCCTTGTTGACATCATCCTGGATAGCCTCCGCGACCTTCAGCTTCACTTCTTGAACGGCCATATCGGGTGCACCTTTATCGGTGGCGTATTGCCGTTCCGTTTAAAAGCCTTTTGGTGACTTGTCGTCGAGAAAAAACATATAAACCCGTCTTGAATCGTCCGGAGCATGCCCAAAGCGCTCAAGGAGGGGAAGGGAACGATCTGTGCTGGGCCGTTGACCGATGACGAACTGGTCGGGCTCGGGCTCAAGTGCGGCCTCGAGATCCATCAGCAGCTCGACACTACGAGGCTGTTCAGCCGCATGCCGGCCACGATCGTGGAAGGCAAGCCTGATTACGAGGTCGTACGATACTTGCGCGCCAGCGCAGGGGAGACCGGCGAGATTGATGCCGCCGTGGCGCAGGAGAGGGTGAAGGCGAAGCGCTTCCGCTACCAGGGCTATCATGGCATCACCGGCCTGGTCGAGTTGGATGAGGAGCCGCCGGCGCCGATGAACGAGGAAGCGCTCCTCGTCGCGCTCAAGACGGCCAAGCTCGTCGGTGCGAGCATTCTCGACACCATCCACGTCATGCGGAAGACCGTCATCGATGGGAGCAACACGACCGGCTTCCAGCGCACCAGTCTCATCGCTTTCGGCGGTAAGCTGCTGGAGCACGACGTTCGCGTGCAGACCCTCTGTCTCGAGGAGGATAGTTGCAAGATCGTCACGCGCGGGGTGAAAGAGGACGTGTACAATCTCAGCCGTCTCGGCGTGCCGCTCATCGAGCTCGCGACCGAGCCGGACATCACCACACCCGAGATGGCGAAGGAGGTCGCTGCGGAGATCGGCATGCTCCTCAGGAGCACGGGGAAGTGCAAGCGTGGCCTCGGCACGATACGGCAGGATCTGAACGTGAGCATCAAGCAGGGAGCCAGGGTCGAGATCAAGGGTGCGCAAGACCTCAAGCTCCTGCCTGAGCTGGTGCGGCGAGAGATGCGCCGCCAGGCGGGCCTGCTCGCGATCAGGGACGAGCTCGCGCGGCGCCAGGTGAGCGAGATACTGCTTCCCGCGCCGAAGGACGTCTCGCGCCTCTTCGCGGACAGCGCGCTCGGCTTCATCACGAAAGGCCTCAAAGCCGGGCACTCCCTGGTTGGTATCAGCCTGCCGAAGTTCGAAGGTCTTCTCGGGACCGAGCTCTGCACCAATTACCGGCTCGGCACCGAGCTCGCGGGTTATGCCAAGACGATGGGTTTCGGCGGCATCATCCACAGCGACGAGCAGCTCAGCACGTACAAGTTCACGAGCACGGCCGTCGCGAGCGCGCGCAGGGCCCTCGGCGCGAAGAAAGGGGACGCGATTCTCATGGTGCTCGGCGACAAGGAAAAAGTCGAGGATTTCTATGCCTTTGTCCTCATCCCTCGGCTTGAGAAGCTGCTTCACGGTGTGCCGGAGGAGGTGCGACGCGCGGAGCCTGACGGCAGCACGACCTACTTGCGCCCCATGCCAGGTGCGGCGAGGATGTATCCCGAGACCGACATCCCGCACATCCACATCGACGCTGCGGACGTCAAGGCGCCGAAGACGCTGAAGGAGCAGGAAGCCGCGCTTGTCAAAAAGTTCAGGATCACACAGGCACACGCGAAGGGATTGTTGCGTGAAGGATGGCCTTTCGACGAATACGTGCAAGAATTTGGAAAGCTCTCACCAGTCTTCATCGCCACGACACTGCTCGACACGCCGAAGGAGCTGAAGAAACGCTACAGTAAGGAACTCGACCTTTTCGAAAAGGAACAGGAACTCAAGGAGATCCTTGCCAGGGTGAACGAGAGAAGCGTGCCGAAAGAGGCCCTCATCCAATTGCTGGCTCTTATCGCTGATGGCAAGAAGCCCGACTTCTCGAAATTCAAGGCGGTCGACGAGAAAGAGATCGAGAAAGTCATCATCGCGGTCATCAAGGAGGATCCGAAAGCGCCGATTAGCGCGCTGATGGGACAAGCGATGAAGCGTCTGCGCGGCAAAGCGCCGGGCAACAAGGTGATGGCGCTCCTCAGGAAGCACATATGATCTCGACGTTCGTCTTCGGCATCGTCTACGCGCTCCTCTTCCTCATCATCGCGTTCTTCCTGTTCTGGCGCTTGTGGTTCTGCAGGCAGCCAAGACGACAGATGCCGAAAGGCGACAAGGTCATCGTCAGTCCGGCCAACGGCACGGTCGCGGTCGTCAGGCGGTTCGACACGACGCTCGCCAAGAAGACGATCAAAGCACAGAAATGGAACACGGGGAGCGTCGAGTTCCTCGCGCAGGACGTCGCTCAAAGAGGTTGGTTCGTCCTCATCGTGATGACCCCGCTCAACGTCCACTATCAGCGGGCACCCTTCGCCGGGAAGGTTATCGGGACGCATTACGCACCAGGAAAGTTTCACAACGCAGTCAAGAATGCAGAGAAGCTCCTCACTCTCGAGAATGAGAAGAACGAGATACTCTTTGAAGGCAAGGATGGCAGGTTCAAGGTCGTGCAGATCGCGGGCGTGCTCGCGCGGCGCATTTCGTGCTTCGTGGGGAAGAACCACAAAGTAGAAAAAGGTCAGGTTATTGGTTTCATCAATATCGGCAGCCAGGTCGCACTCCTGCTGCCGGCCAAAGCGAGGCTCAGTGTCAAGGAGGGCGATGCCGTCGTGGACGGTGAGACGGTGATTGGTGCATTCAAGTGAAGAAAGCCAAGAAGAGGAGAACTACGAAGACCGAGTCGTTCCCAATCATCAGGGCATTTGGTTTTGAGGTCACGTTTCCCGATCTCATCACCGCCTTGAACCTCTGCGCCGGAGTCGCTGCCATCTTCAGTGCGATCAAGGGCGAGACGCTCATCGCAGTTGTCCTAGTCGGTGCGGGCATGGTGTTCGATTACTTCGACGGCAAGATTGCGCGCGTGTACAAACTCGCGCATGACTTCGGACGCGAGCTTGACTCTCTGGCAGACCTCGTCACCTTTGGCATCGCTCCTGGCGTCATCCTGCTCAGTCTCTTTCCAGGGGATGATTTCATTCTCAGTGCAGCGGCGCTCTACGCCGTAGCAGCCGCGTTCCGGCTCGCGCGCTTTAACCTGCTCAAGGGAGCAGGCAAGGCCGAGCAGACCTATATTGGCATGCCAGTGCCAGTCGCGGCTTTTCTCGTACTCCTCGTCAGCCTGCCGCATGCAGTGGGCTTTTCGGCACTCATCATGCCAGGAAAGGGGCTCGCCCTCGTCACGCTCGTCGCCGCTGCGTTGATGCTTAGCTTGCTCAAGTTCCCAAAGCTATAGGTGTTTTATGATACTCGCGTTGCAGCTCATCTACTGGTTCCTTCCAGCTTATCTTGCGAATAGCGCGCCGCCCTGGGCTGCGAAACTCTTCCCTGCCTGGAAGCGCCCGATCGATTTCGGCTTGCAGTGGAGGGGTAAGCGCCTCCTCGGCGAGAACAAGACCTGGCGCGGTATCGTCATCGGCACGCTTGTCGGCGGCCTCGCGTTTCTCGTCCAGAAGTTCCTCCTCATCAATATGATCCATTTTCCTTTCATCCCTTATTCTTCCCTGCCCTGGTGGACCGGCTTCCTCCTCGGTTTCGGCGCGATCTTCATCGGTGACACGGGCAAGAGCCTGGTCAAACGCCGCTTCGAGATCAAACCAGGGGAACCCTTCGTGCCGTGGGATCAAGCGGACTACACGCTCGGCGCGTTCCTGCTCACGTTCTGGCTCTACTGGCCTGGTTGGCTCGCATTCTTTTTCCTCCTCGTCTTCAACAGCCTGCTCAGCGCTGGCTCGCACTGGCTCGGCTGGCGCCTCGGCTTGCTCAAGGATAGGTTTTGAAAGGGCTATGGAGAAAAAGTCCGTCGAAGCCAAGTTTGCCAACGTTTGGCGTCAGCCAAACTTGGCTTGGCTCGACGGAGTCGGCCACGTTCCCCGACGCAAGTAGGGGGTTGTGGACGACGAAGT
>Ga0114931_10005517_pt1 | contig 15632 bp, 34 predicted proteins | sample 2SBtaG_FD_89579 | JGI IMG/M metagenome (GOLD analysis project Ga0114931, IMG submission 89579) | Deep subsurface microbial communities from Kolumbo volcano to uncover new lineages of life (NeLLi) - 2SBTROV14_V59a metaG | ecosystem: Environmental > Aquatic > Marine > Volcanic | place: Kolumbo...
AAGTTCTACCGGATCATAATAACCAGGTTTTAAAGTTGTAGGCCTAATTATATTATATTGATGTTTTTTTATAAATCTGTATTTAAATCCCCAATATAATTTTTTTACAAAAACACGTTCTAACGGCCACAAAAAATATTTTCTAAGATAATCCATAAATGTTTCTTGCAAAAAATATCTTATTCGATATTTTTTTTTATTATTAACTGCCAATTGTTCCCAACCATCATGGGTTAAAGCATATGGTTTTTTTAATAAAAAATTATTTTTTATTTTTGTAAGGAATGTATTCTTCTTCACTTGGTTGTATCCTAGATGCCTGTTTAAATGCTATATCAACAAAATTTTTAATTATTGCATAATCACCAGCAGTTGGACCATAAGTTTTTGCAAGTCTGATAAGTTTTACTAAAAACTCATTATTTAATTCTTTTGCTTCTATTGGTTCATCTTTTTGCATTATATAATTTCTCCCGTAATAAAAAACCAACTAATGGCCATATTTTTTCTTTTGCATTATTATATGCAATTTCTCTTCCAATTTCTTCATTAAAATTTTCGGTTGATGCACATGCAGATTCACCAATAATAGAAAAATCATTTGTCATAGTTATCATACATACAGTCATTGTTGAATTTGGAAATATATAATAATCGGTAGATTTTATAAATTTATCAATATCATTAACTGAAATTCTAGGAAATGTTAAACCGGCATCAATAATTTTCTGTTCTATTATATCATTAATCATGATTTTTCTCCAAAATTTCACGTTCAGCTTCTAAATCTCTGTTTATAGCTTTTTCTACAGAAAATTTATCATTATAACGTTTTTTTAATTTTTCTATATTTTTTTCAAAAATACCAGTCCAATTAATATTTAAAGCATCAACCAAAATTGCGGTATACCATGCATCATCACCAATTTCTTCAGCAACATTTACACTATCAAGATTTTTACCTTCAAACATTGCTTGATACATAGCTTCAATTAATTCTGTAGCTTCTGTAAATTTGCCTATAATACCATGTGCAACACGTGGATTAATTGTATTTATTTGAGGTTTTGGTAAATTTTCTATATTATCAATTTTTTCTATTTCAGAATTAAGATTTATTGAAATTTTACTTATTTGATCATTTAATTCTTTAAATTTATTAATATCAATTGGTTTATCATAAAAAATATTTTTCTTTTGCATATCTAAAATATTTCCAATAGCCATACAAATTTTTAATGTTGACGAAAGAATATTTAAATTACTTTTTATGCCATCTATTCTTGATTCTGTTTTTATTGCTGCTGCCGTATATTCTTCTAAATTTATTGTTTTCATTTTATTATTATAAAAAATTATTTTCTATTAGCTTTTTTAGATGTTTTTTGTATTTTTCTTTTTTGTATAACCTTTATGCTTAGATTGTTTAACGTTTGAAAATCTTTTATTTTTTTCTATTTTTTATTATTTTTGTAATTTTTTTACCTATAAACATTTTTTTAATGGAACTAAAATGATCAATAAAAGTTTTACCATCTAAATAACTTAATTCATGTTGAATACATAAACTTAATATATTATCTGCTTTTAAACTAAATTTTTGGCCAACTTCATTTTGATATGCAATAGTAATTTCTTTATATCTTTTAACAGTTGTAAAATAATCAGGAAAACATAAACATCCTTCATTAGATATTTCTGTTTCTTCACTATGAGTTAATAAAATTGGATTTATTAATATTAATGGTTTAGTAACATTAATAATCAAAATTCGTTTATTTATTCCAAATTGAGGAGCTGCTACACTAGATGCATCATTAATACGCATTGAATAAAAAATATTTCTAATATCAGAAATTAATTCTTCATCAAAAGTTTTAACAACTTTTGCAACAGATTTTAATTGTTTATCTGGAAAATAAATAATAGGTAATTTTTTTAAATTTTCTTTTTCTTCTATTTCTTTTAATGTTAATTCTGATTTAAGTTGGTCATAAATTAAATTATTTTCATTTAATGTAACCGTACTTAAATCATCATCATCTTTTGATTCAATTGTTATATCTTCTAATATTGCTGTCATATCAAACCTTTATTTTTTATAGTTATGGTAAAATATAAAATTAGTGGACCTAAAAAGATCCACATTATTAATCAAATACTCTTGTATGTGGATTTTTAATTTTAGATGATAAAAATTCCATTTGACATGCCAAGATATTTCTATTCATTAAAATTAAATGTTCTCTAACACAAGGTTTATATGGAATATATACTAACGGCATATTAGCTTCTTCTGGTGTTCTACCACCTTTTCTTTTATTACAAGATGGACATGAAGAAACCACATTTTCCCATTTATCAACACCTTTTTGAATTTTTGGTATAATATGATCTCTTGTTAAACGACCATTATAAAAATCATTTGCACAATATGCACAAATATTTTTATCTCTTCTAAATAATGCTTTATTAGTTAATTTAGGTATATCAAATTCTGCTCTGTATTTTGATTTACCTTTAATAGCAATTATTGTATCAATTTTTAATGTTGATTGTAAACCAGAAATACGTTGGTATCCACCATGTAAAGTAAAATTTTCACCAATAGACCATAAAATTAAATCTTTAGCTTTATAAAAAGCAGCATCTTCATATGTTATCCAACGTTGAGGAGAACCAGTCGAGTCTAATGCTAAAATATTTGGAAATTCAATCGACACTTTATTAGACCCTCCTTTAAAAATTAGTGTTAGTTTATATAAAATATTCTTTAATTAAAAATATTATATAAATATTATTTATTTATGTAAAATTATTTACGTCTTAATGTTCTTGATCTTTTTTCTTCATTACAACGATGTTGCATTCGAATATACCACCAATTTAAATACTGGGATCTTGGATTTAATTGTAATTTTTTTCTAATTTCATTTAATTTTTGTTGACAAGAATTATCAACAGCTCTTTTAGCAGATTGTTGTTGATATTGTCGTATATATCCGTATGCTTCACTTTTATTCGATATCATTGATCCTATCATAATAGTAATAATAGCTATACCAAGTGTTATTTTCATTATTTTTCACCCCAATCCCTTATATCTTCTAAACCATCTTCTAATGCTTTAATATTATATTTTAATAAAATTGGCACTGGTTTTTTATTAGTTTCAAGTTCTTCTTCCCAAGATTCATATATATTTAATCTTGTTCTTAAATCATTAGCAAATAATGTTGCTATAGTTTGTGTTTGTTCAGAAGAAATTTCAACCATTTTATTTTCCATATATGAAAATGCAGAAAATATTCCACCAATTATTGTAACAATATTAGTAGAAATTGCAATTATAACTGGAATAGTAAAAATTTTTCTTTTAGGTAAATTTCCCTTATTATTTATTATGTGTTTATCTTCCATGATAAAGATTCCTTAACTCTTTACTTGTAACCTCATTTGATTTAATTCTTTTGTTTCATTTTGAAGCTGTTTTTTATATCGCTTAATAGCTAACTCTTTAGCTTTTTTACGTCTTGCAGTTGGTTTTTCATAAAATGTTTTAGCATAATATGTTCGTAATATATCATCACGCTCAACCGCTTTTTTAAAACGATTTAGAAATTTATCAAAATATTCATTATTTTTTCTTTTAACTTTTGCCATTTTTATATATTATAATTTTATTATATGTTATCAAATTAACATATTATTATTTATAAAGAACAAATGGTTTTAAATTATTATTTGGATTTTTTGCTCTTTCATTATGTCTTGCAACACATTTGGCAAATTCAGAAAAATCCAAATCTTCATTAACAGAAATACCGGTACAAGTAAAATTTTGATTACCGAGCTTATTTTGTTTATCATCTTTTTTTGTAGAAAACATAATTTTAATATATTATAAGATTAAATTAATAAGTTTATTGAAATTATTTTCAACATCATATAACCCATTTGCATGTCCATAATCCCAAGCCTTTTGCCAAAGTAATTCTGCTTTAGGATTATCAACAATATTATTAATAGTAAAAAGATACTTTTTAAAACGCATATTTTGTTCATTAATATGCTCGCGATATTTTTTTCTAGCTTCTGCTAATTCAATACTATTGTTATATTCTTTACGAATTGGAAATGGTATAATTGGAACAAATTTAGAATAATTATTCATAATGTAGTCCCATATAAATTATAAGAAGATAATAAGGCTATTATATCATAGCCTCGATAAATGTACATTACTTTTTGAAAAAATGTTAATTACTTAACAGCTTTTTGTTAAACAGCCCAGGATAAACCCCTATGACGTAATATCGCTTCAACCTTGGTATATTCTCTCGGTCTAAATTTACTTTTATTAACAATATCAGAATTTGATAAACCGTTAATATATTTAATATCAACTGTTCTTCTATTATTTTTCTTTTTCTTTTTACCACTTTGATTTCTTGGACCATACTTTGCAGACATTTGTTTTATTCTCCAATTATTAAAAATTAAAAATATCAAATCTATGTTTGATCGTTATAATAGCAGCACAATTATCTAAATCTAAAAAATCTGATATTTCTGTTAATGCAACAGATTTAATACAATCAAATTTTATGCCTAAAGTTAAATCTTTTTCTTTATTAGTATATAAAGGAGCTCCAATATTTTTTCTTTTAAGTTTTCCACCATATATTTTAATTAACTGAACAACATCATAAACAGGAACATCATCTTTAACTAAATTATCTGGTAATACTTTAGAATATAATGATTGAGAATATAATAAAATAATACATAAAAAAATACGTATTAAAATTAACATAATATATTAATATTAAATTTTTTATTCATTATAATCCCTTATAAATCATTTTTAAAGATATTGTATCTAATTTATTATAAATTTTTCCAATTGTAATGTGTTGATTCCAATTTGATGGTAATCCAAATTCTTCTCTTATATTTTTAAAAAAATCTGATTGAACTTCAACCGCCCAAAATTTTCCATTATTATTTGGTAAAATTATATTTGAATATGAAAATGTTACTTGATGACCATCATATTTTTTCCATAAATTTAATTGATTATGTTTTGGTTTTTCACCTCGAATAATAGAAATATGGCCATTCCAAGGAGGTTCATGAATTTCTAATCCGTATTTATTTGATACAAACCAACGGAAATATCTACTAATTTCCCTATCTATATTACAAACACACCACCATTTGGTTTTTGTTTTCATTTGACCACGATAAGGATCATATTTAATATAACCTTTACCTTGAAAAGGAAATTTATCATCCATACCAAAATCACCAATTTTTAATATAATATTAAATATATCATAAAAAGTAAAAATGATTTTATTTTTTTAATAAATTTGCAATTACTCCAGCTTCTTGCTTTGTTAAATTCATTTCAGTTTTAAGAATTGTAACTAAGTTATCAAATGATATATTATTTGGATCATCTATTTTAGATTTAATATGATTTATAGCAAATTTAAAATCATCAACAACAGATTCTACATCAACCGGATTTATAATTTGTTTTTCTCTTAATTCAAATAATTCTTTAAGTAATGATGACATTTTTAAAATTCCCTATAAAATACTGAGCAGCTAACGGGATTTGAACCCGTATCAAAACGTTGGCAACGTCCCATTCTACCATTGAACTATAGCTGCTTTAGAGCAGGGGTGTTAGATCGATTTAACATCTCTGATGTGGAACACCAGCGCTTTACTTTAAGCTAACCCCGCATATTTTTGAGCAGGAGACGAGATTCGAACTCGCGACAACCGACTTGGAAGGACAGTGCTCTACCAATTGAGCTACTCCTGCATATCATTATTTATAAACTAAAAATTAATTCTTCTTTAATTTTAAACATGTTTTTATATTTATATGTAATAGCTGGATTCATATTAGTTGCTACACCAACTTTATTAGTAACTAAAAAATATATTATATCTATACTTGTTTTAATATAATTCATAACTTTACATACAGAATAAATAATTTTTTTGGTTAACTTATTATTTTCCATAACCAATACTTCTTTGTATACTAAGTACATAATTTTTATAATATTTGTAATATTTTAGATTTAAATTCTGATAACCCGCATTGATATAACCTATATTTTGTTATTGAATTCAATTTCGATTCTATTTCATCCAATATATCTTTTAATTGATTGACATTAACATATGTTTCATTTTTACGAGTAATCGTTTTTGGAATATTATAATCCATATCCATTAAGGTCCCTTGATATTTTTAATTTGTTTTATATATTGTTTAATTCTTTGTGGCGACATTTTACCCACATCAATATAGAATACTTTTCTTTTTGGTTCTCCTTGTACTCTATAAATAATAGCATCTTCTAATAATTCTTTTTATAGACTTTGTGGCAAGAAAACACGTCAGTCTTTAGCTGAGTGATGAATTGTCACTTCCACCTATTTTTGAAATTAGTGAGTATTTTTGCATTAAATATTAAAAATTTAACCTGGAACACACAAACCCATACTGAGACTAATCACCTATTGTGGTATTGCTACCGGTATCCTGCGAGTCACCTCGCAAGCCCCTAAGTCTTTTAGCTCGTGGTAGTTGATTAACCTTAAATAAAATTATAGTTGTATGATAAAAAACAATAATTGATGAACTAAAATATTTAAAAAATGTTTTCATATAATATCTCTTTATTTAAATGATAGTCATTCTATCAAATCCTATAAATCTTCCTGGTTGATATTTTCGATTCATTGCAATTTGAAGTTCCATTTTTGCAGTAATCTCAAGTGCCATGACTAAACTTGTAATCATTCCTTCTAAAGCTTCTTCATATGTACAACCATTTTGATTATATATATCAATCCATTCTTTAACTTTATTATTTTTTTTACCTAATTCTAATATATTTGGTGATAATTTTTTATTATCCATAATATTTTAACCAAATATACTATGCCAAATTGATGGTGTCGTTTTCACATGAGTGCCAACATCTTCTGGATTATTTTCAGCCCGTTCAGCTGCTTTTTTAATATCAGAAATTGTAAATAATCCAGGAACTTCTTCACCTTCAGCATTTATGAAAAATACAGGATAATAAGTATTAGTTGCTGTACGATATGCATTTTCATTTTTAATACGTTCACGTAAATCAACACACGATAATATTTTTTTATCTTTATTTGCCATTTAATTTATCTCTTTTATATTTAATATTATTTGTAAAATGAAAAATAATAAAGAATAAAAAATCCCAACAACCAAATAATTACACAATACCAACATATTTTACACGGCGCAGAATCACCAAAAATATTACATATAACACGCATTGCATTAGTAATTTTTAATTTATCATCATTTTCATCAATTTTTATCATTATTTTCGATTGATTTTTAGATAATTTTTTTTGTCGTTTTTTAACCAATATATTTTATTTCCTTTATATCAATCCGATGGTGGAACCTCTATAACTTCCATTTTAAACGGATATCCTAAAACTTGCATATGAGCTTTAGCTTGACCAAGTTTAGTTAAAGCTACATCTTTTGAATATATACCAGCTATAGAACTCCCAGTGGTATCAACTTCAAATGCTATATCCCAAGCTAAATCCTCACTTTTATTAAAAAATTTTACAGATAAATCAATAACTGCTTGATATGTAGTAACAGCATCATTAATAAAAACAATTTTATATAATGGAGGTTTTTTAAGTTTCGGAGTTTGAGGATCTTCTACTTTATCTAAAACGATATCCATATTAGAAGTAAAATCGATAATCATGATATTTCCTAAAAAATTTAAATTAGAATACTATTATATCAATATAATGATAAATGTATACCATTATATTTTAAATTTTTGAAAAGATTTTGTCAGTATATATACCAATCTTGCCGAAGCTTTACGATTTGGTCTTCACTACTTTTCATCGACGCGGTTAGATAATAAAATTGGCTTTCCACCAATACGCCAGGTTTGAGCCCGCTAACGGCTTCTGTTTCATCACTCCTTACGGCCAACATATATTTCTTAGTTTAGATGCCTTCACTCCATATACGTCTGTCTGTGGTCCACTGGACTATTGATTATAAGTCTTAACCATACAGGGATTCGGGCTTATAACCTCATTTTATATTTATAAACTTACATTTCTTTTAAATTATATTCTTCCAATGCTAATTCTGTCCAAACCGAATTAGATCTAAATGCTACCAAAATATTATCTGTTGATTCAAATTTAACCTGAATTGGCATTAATTCACCATATTCAAATTTTTGTAAAAATGTATTTAATTCATGAATTGATACGAATTTTTTATAATATATTTGATAAATTAATTTTTCAGTCATAGTTGCTTCCTTATACATAAGCCAGCCATTAATAGTGTTACTGCTAAAATAAGATAAATATTCTTCTATTATATGTCCATCCAATGCATAGGTTGATCAATTGAAACACAATATTTCATAATTTTTAATAATTTATCTAATGAATTTTTTATTTCATCATCTAAATTTTTTAAATTATATAATTTAAAAAGTCGTCCAAAATATTTTTTACATTGACCAACGGTCCACCATCCACTTTGATATTCATTATCAACTAATGACATAATATATTCTACAATAGTTTTATCTAATTCAAAACTTGGATAAAAATCATTTAATATACACGGCATATCATCAATAAACATTACACCAATATCATCTTCATCAAAATCATTAATATTTTTATCTGGATAAATTTCATAAAATGGAACATATTTACTTTCTTGGTCTGCTGCATAAATACATATAGCCATTATTAATACTCCATAATAATTTCAATAACTCCTAAATCATTTGCAGAATAACTACGATGAAGATTATCAATAAAAGAACTTTCATAAGTAGTTGGATTAGCAATAACATTTTCAACTACAGATCTACAAAGATCATATTCAATAGAAGAATTATACCCATCATAGCTAGATTCATTAATGAATAAATTTAAATCTAATAATTTATTTGTTTCAATGTAATGAATAGCATATCTAGTTAATATAGTCATAATACAATCTCATTAGTTAATAAGAAGATATAACTATTATATCAAGATTTTAAAAAATGTACACCAATAAATTATTAATTAACTACATTCTGGTGTTACATCATATGAATTATGTTCAATTTCCCAAGCATTTCCAGAAATTAAATCATATGGTAAAGGAACGATCCAATATATAAATAAAATATCAAGTAATGTTACAGTATCAAATTCATAATCTGTTAATATAACTTTATCAGAACATCCTTCTTTTTTACCAACAAGCATATGATATTCACCACGTTCTAATTCAACATTAGCTAATTGTCCAGTTAATTCTTTTTTACCATTAATATATATTTTAGTATTTTTTTCAGAAGAAAGTACAGATACTTCATCTGTTGTGCCTTGTATAACTGTAGCACAATTGACAATTAATAAAGATACTAATACACCAAATAATAAATTTTTCATAAAATAGTCTCCTAAAAAGACTATTTATAAATTATCTGGTAAAATATTTTGTTGGTTTATATTCAACTTCAACCAAAGATAATATTTCACCATCTCTAGCTTTTGAAATTGGATAACCTATTCCTGAATTTTTTGGTTTACAAAATTCCGGTGTATCAGAATTTTTATTTATTTTTTCTAATCGTAATTCAAGATCTGTTTTTTCTTTTGGTATTCGATGTTTGTATATATCACGCATAATAAATGCTCCAATTAAAATAATTCTTATTACTTATTACTTATTACTTATTATTACATATTTTTATACTAATGTACACCTTTTTTAATGAGAAAAGGCCTAAAGCATTGCCAGCTAAAGGCCTTCCAATTTATAATCAAATATTATGAACGTGTATTAGACGTCTGCGTTTACCAATTTCGCCACCTTCGCAAATAAAATTTAATTTGTGCGAAGGGAAGGACTCGAACCTCCAAATAATCTATTAAATTAAACGTTTTTAACTGAATACTTCAATATATGGCAGTTTTAAGATTTTATAACCAGTGTGCACCATTACACTTTACAGCAGCAAATAATTCTATTTTAAAAATTATTTGCTGCTGTAGTGGGAATCGAACCTACTCTAAAGATTTGTAAATACCATAATTTACTAATTTCAATTTTTATGTCAACTAAATGATATTGTAGTAAAACGATAACAATAATAAGAACAATGTACTAATAACTATACGTATTTTTCTAAAATTCTCATTGACGATAAAGCTAACGATAAAGTTACTACAAAAATTATTTATTTTTATATAAAATAGAATAAGTTATCCATTAATATATTTGAATAATGCTTCTGCCATTTTATCTCTTTTTACAATATTGATATTATTAGCACGCATTCTTGCTTTTTTAACTGCTTGAAGTAATGCATCAATTCTGGTTAAACGTTCTGCTTTATCTAAAGGAGTAATTAAACCGGACCAAACGGTTGTAACATATTTACCAATATTAATAGTATTTTCAACTTTTTCAATTTGAGCAGGATGATTTTCTGTCGCATCATATGCTACGATAAATTCCAAATCTTTTTTAGTTTTAAATGCTACAGTATCATGATTATTTTTAAATACGCCATGACGTTCTAATTCATCTTTAACCCATGCAAAACCTGGAGCCAATGTATGAATTGATTCATATACTTTACGTAATTCACCAAGTTTAGTTTCAAGACCTAAAAGAAAAGTTGCTGGTAAATCTTTTGCTAATATAGTTCCATCATCTAAAACAATATCTGCTTTTGCTTGTTGATTAGTTAATTCTTTTGATAGTACAGTATTCCAATATTTAGCCATTGGTTTAACTAAATAATCCAAATTTTCATCAATAGTGGTAACTAATTCTATATGTTCTTCCGTTTCAGAATTTTTATCTTCATCTTTAAACATTATTAAACGTTTAATTGCTCCTTTGAAAAGATTTTCTTTCCCAAAAGTTTGAATTGATTCTTCACGAAGTTTTCTTGTTGCTTTTTCTAATGAAGATTCTACCGCTAATAATTCATGTAATTTTCCCATCTTCGCCTCTTTTTTATTAGTGTAAATATTTTTAATTTTTTATATACTTTGTGGCAAGAAAACCCGTCAGTCTTTAGCTGATGGGTAGTTGACTCAATCATGAAATTCTTCTAAACTATCTTTCCAATCTCCATTTATTTCTACTTTTGTAATAAATCTAGAATCTTGGCTATCCCAAAAACCTACTTCAGTATTACATTTAGGTTTAGTTTTATGTAATTGCAAATCACCATTTAAATCCACTGCCGCAAAATTATAAATTTCATTATCATTTTTTTGAATAGCAAAAGTTTCACCTAAAATTCCAAACATAGTTACAGGAATTTTATGAGCAATATCTATTCTAACTTTATTATTCATTTTAATACTTTAATTTTATTAAACTTTTTTCCCAATCTACATCAATATTTACATTCGCGATATATTGCATAATAGGACTATACCACATCCCTCGTAACTCATCCAATTTTGGATCCATTGTATGGATGTTAAGATCGCCGTTAGCATCAACTGTTCCAAACTGATAATTTCTTCTTTTTTGTATATTGACATCAAATATTTCCTCATATATATCAATCGGGATTAATTTATTTTCTGAGTTTACTTTAACAATTTTCATATATTTCCTAATAATTTGGTGGGCCGGGAGGGATTCGAACCCACGATCCTCCGATTATGAGTCGGACGCTTTGCCAGACTAAGCTACCGGCCCAAATTATTTTATTTCTATCCTATTATATATATTAAAAGCTTTTTTAATATCTTCAGTCCTTATTTCAGTTTTTTTAATATTATTTTTTGTAGTAATTATTTCATAAATTGGATATTTCTTTTTCTTTCCAATAAAAGCTATAAAAATAAGTTCTTTTGAAAAATCTTTATTGCTTTGACTTGATAATAATTCTGTAACTTGAAAATTTTTAAAAAATTTTGTTTTTAATGTCATTTATCAATGAATTGTGTTATTTATTGCTTGGGTTTCTGCCAATTTTGTCATTAATTCTAAATTTATAGATACATAATCATCTTCAACTTCTTTATTAGTTTCACGATAATCAATAGTTTCCCACATAGAAAATTTTCCAGATTCTAATCCGGCTAATGCATAATTTTTAGCAATCCTACCAAACCAACAACCATTACCTAAATAATAAATTTCTTTATTTGTTTTAGTGATAACTTTTTTAATTTTGGTATGTTTCATAGATTTTGTGGCAATCCTATAAAAATAAGAAGATATAAGTATTATACCTTATATTATATAAATGTAAATACTTTTACCACAATAAATGAAAATTTCCTTTTAAAACTTTGATACATTTCGCAGTTTTACCACTATTATGATCCACAACAATATTATCTTTAAACCTATAAGTTCTTATTTTATCATTTCTTTCACCAGATCCAACTTGATTTCGTCTATCTTCTGATATAAAAGAATTAATTGAATTATTTTTGGTTTGTTCTAATCTTAATAATATTTTTTCTTTAGCTAATCTTAAATTAGATTCTCGTTTTCTGCCTTGTTGACTTTCTACCATTCCAGTTGGAATATGGTATAATCTACATGAATTATCATGTTTATTTCGGTGTTGTCCACCTTTTCCAGTTCCAGAAAACCATTCTATTTTAAAATCAGAATCAGAAATATTTAAAAATTCATCATTTATGGGAACATCATTATCAATTACCGCAACTGTTATATTAGATGTATGTACACGCCCTTTTCTTTCTGTTGGCGGAACCCTTTGAATTCTATGACCACCTGCTTCTTTTTTAAGATTTTCTAAATTTTTACCTTGTATTTCTAATTTGAATTGACAATTTACTGCACTAAAGACAGTTCCACTTTCAGTTATTTATTTGGCACATACGTATATATGCTTCACCTAAATCCTGTGTAAATAATTTTGCATCTTGGCCACCAACCGCAGCTCGTATTTCTATTATATATTTCATGGAATTATCTCTTTTTATTAATTTATTACTAATGTTATTTTACTATAAGGTAATCTTCCTTTATGCATTAATTTTGCACCTACTAAAAATATTCTTTTTGGATTAATACCTTTATTTATAAAATAACTAGCAATTGATTTTGCTCTTTTATGAGCTAAATGTAATAATAATGGGTTATTATCTTTTATATCTTTTAAAACTTCTCTTTTAGCAACTGTTAAAAAATCTTCATTTGAATCTATTAATGAATAATCACCAAAAATTCCCTTATTAACTTGTTTTGGAAATCTTTTATAAAAAGCTAATGATAATTGATCATTATATTCTTCAGAATTTTCTTTAATTGGATTATTTAATCTATCTTTATTAAGTTCAAATAATAATGCATCATTCTTTAAATATTGCCAATCATGATTTGTAAATGCTAAACCAGTTATTTCAACAACTAAAGATTGTTTATCTTTCATCATACGGATAATTTTATCCATATGTTTTGTATCACCTAATTTATCACTTCCTGAAGCAAATCTCCATTTTGTTACTTTTTCAATATCACCATATTTATCCGCAAACATTCCAGTTAAGAAATTAAATGGCGATGATGCAACTTTTCCTATAAATCCATATAAAGCATCAGTTATCAATTTATCAGTATGAAATTTTAATCTTCTTGAAGTTTTACTGACTGGAAATTCTAATAATATTGTACCATTTTTATCTTTTAAAACAGTAATAGCTGTTGGTAATGCTAAATCTTTAGCTCCTTTAATATCATGTTTTTCACCTAATTTTATATCTTGAATAATTAATTTATTTTTTCCAACTAATCTGGTATTAATAACCTTATAATCTAAATATGCTGATATTTTACCTTTATCAAGTGCATATTTAACATTTTCTATAGAATATGGTGATATTAAAGGTAACGGTAAATCAGCAAGAGAAATTTTAACTTTAACATATTTAAGATTTTTCTGCAATTTACCTTTTATATCTAATGGCGCAATTCCATATAAATCACCATATAGATGAATATTTATTTTTTCTTTTTCTCCAGTTCTAATATTTTCAACTCTAGCGTTAATACCACTAAAAATACCTTTAAATGAATTGGTTAAAGACAAATCTGTGTAATCTAGGTAACCATTTTCTAATAAAAGAGTATCTAATGAGTAACATACTTCTTTTTGCTCTAGGTGAGATCCTGGCGATGATTTAGGTGAAGTCTTTGATGAAACTTTAGGTAAACTTTTTTTAATAATTGAACTAACATTTAATTGTTTTCTTTTATTGGTGGCTATGATAATATTCGGATATTTTATAAATATTTTTTTAACACCAATGCAAGTGGTATTTGAATCATAAGTAGCATTATCAACAATTAATTTATCCATAGATAAAAAATCTTTTTTATTTAATTGTGATGTGAAATTATTTGTTACACTATTTGCAGAAGCTTTAATTTCTAATTTATCACGATATGATATATCAACTTTTGATTGTGCATTAAAAAATCCATGAATTTTTAAATTGGTAGATTTATTTAATATAGTATTTAAAGCAGCTAATTTAAATTTATTAATAGAAATAGTTCCATTAAAATTACCTACAGGTGGACTATCTTTAATTACATTAACAGATATTTTACCATTAGCATTAATTTTTCCTGAAAATCCAGATCCAAGTCCTTTTTTATTAGCAATTTTATTAATTATTGCAACTGGTATATCATCTAATTTAATTTTACCATTATAATTTAACCAAAAATTATTTAAAAAATTTAATTGTAAATATCCATTACTATTGATTGTTCCATATAAAGTTTCATCTGAAAGATATTGATTTATAATAGATAATCTTATATTACGTAAATCAATATTGGCGGTTAATAATCCTGCTGGAAATAATTGACCATTAAATGTTACTTTTGAACCATTTAGATAAAATTCTAAATCAAAATTAAGTTTTTCTTTAATATGAAAATCTTTAGATGATAAATTTATATCTTCTATTATTAATTTTTGAGTATTGTTATCATAATGATCTGTCCAAATTATTTGGCTATTATTAAAACTAATATTTTGAATTATCACATCAGGAAATAACCGATAATGACTAAAATCAATTGATTGTTTTTTTGATTTAATTGGAGTTGAGGTTTTTGATTTTTGTAATTTTTTAAAATTTAAATTACCAGAAGAATCTCGTTGTATATCAATATTAAGTTCATTAGCTGATATATCTTTAACAATTATTTTTCTGTTATAAAGAGAAGATCTAACAGCAATATCCACATTAATGGATTCAGCTGAAGAAAATATTGATTTATCTTTATTGTATAAAGATACATTTATAAGATGAAATTCTAAATTTAACGGATTAAATTTAACTTTTTCAACCGATGCAGTTTTATTAATATACTTACCAATTATTGTTGGAAATTGATCTTTAGTATATTGTGGAACCCAAAAAAATCCTACTAATATATAACATGTAATTAATATTAAAATTGCCCATGTTATGATTGTAATAAATAATTTCATAGATATTCCTTATAATATAAAATTATTTATTTAATT
>Ga0114931_10005518_pt1 | contig 15631 bp, 15 predicted proteins | sample 2SBtaG_FD_89579 | JGI IMG/M metagenome (GOLD analysis project Ga0114931, IMG submission 89579) | Deep subsurface microbial communities from Kolumbo volcano to uncover new lineages of life (NeLLi) - 2SBTROV14_V59a metaG | ecosystem: Environmental > Aquatic > Marine > Volcanic | place: Kolumbo...
GATCGATGCCTACAAGGCGGCTGTTGGCCATGCCTTATACTTATCGTTCATTCCCTATTTGCCTTTATTTCCGGCAAGAGAGATCCAGCCTTTTTACTATTTCCGGTTCGTCTTGTCAACGTCTTTTTAAATTTTATTTTTCAAGACGACGCCAAGGTTGCCCCGGAAGACCGACAACATAGTCGACCACCAACACCATGTCAACGCCTTTTATTTACATTCTTTTTCAGCATCTATTTTAAGACGTTCTTTCAGGGACTTCTATATTAATTTTTATTATTATTCCCAACACGGATATGCATTCCCACGCGGAACGTGGGAACGAGGAAACATTTTTCCCGTAAGCGACAAACGAGGCACATCTTGACTTTGTGCCCCCAAGCTGTAAGCAATTCAGGGACGCCGCCATGTACACGTTGACCGGGCGCAATAATACTCCCTGCCGTGCGTCCGGTCAACGTGTGCGGGGTGGTGTTCATGGATCGCTTACTTTTTTCCTGTTAATTGCCGCAGCCATACAACCAGCGCCAAAGCCGTTATCTATGTTTACCACGGCTATGCCTGGTGCACAGCTATTCAACATGGCCAATAAAGCGGCAAACCCACCAAGTCCTGTACCATAACCGACGCTGGTGGGTAGAGCCAATACGGGTTTGTTCACCAGTCCTGCAACTACACTTGGCAATGCGCCCTCCATCCCTGCCACCACAATAAATACTGTGGCTGATTCAAGAAGTTCCTGGTTATCCAGTAGGCGATGAATGCCGGCAACCCCTACGTCATAAGCACGTTCTACATCATTCCCTAAACACTCCAGTGTCACGCAAGCCTCTTCCGCAACTGAAATATCAGTGGTACCAGCAGCCATCACCCCGATTACCCCCCGTCCCCTATCCGGTAAAATTTTTTCTCTATTACCAACCAACATCCTGGCTTTATTATAATAGATCAAGCCAGGTATTTCGTCGCACACCGCCTTAGCCTTCTCTGGCGTAACTCTTGTTGCCATAACCACATAATCCTGGAGCAACATACTTTTGGCGATCTCAATAATTTGACCAGGTGCCTTATTCTCACCATAAATTACCTCTGGAATATCCGTGCGTAAATTTCTGTGGTGATCCAAATTGGCGCATCTTATTTTCTCCGATGGCCATGTTAGCAAGGAGGCAACCGCTTCCTTTACCGTCTGTTTTCCATCTTTCACCTCTGTCAAAATCTTTTCTAATCTTTTTTTATCCATTACTTTTCCAGTTTATCTGGGTTGGGGGTGTTGCAACAAATGTCAAGATGTGGTTCGTTTGTCTCTTACACCTGAGCCAGCCAATTTTAAAGTTACTAACCAAATATTGATAATATCATAATGAACCCGTCAACTTTTAATCACCGCCCCGCCAAGACATGGCATCAAATTACTATCACTGCCCCTGCCAGTCGGGCCGAAATCATATCTGCCTTTTTGGCATCCGTTCCAGTTGGTGGTATAGAACAATTCTCCCCGCCCCAGGGACAAGCCGCCCCGACCATAGAAAAGATTACCGCCTATCTAGCCGACAGCCCTAATTACAATGAGCAGGTTAATACTATACAGAATTTTATCAAGCAGCTAAACAAGCAGCAAACTGACCATGAACAAGTGTCTTGTACTACAGAACCTGTTCAGGAGCAGGATTGGAACAGCAACTGGAAAAAACATTTTAAGCCTTTTAAACTTACGGATCGCATCGTAATTAAACCTTCATGGGAGCCTTACACTGCGAAGTCACAGGAACTTGTAATTGAGATGGATCCAGGCATGGCCTTTGGCACTGGCTTACACGCCAGTACGAAACTTGCCTTACTTTTAATTGAAGAACTTTTGGAGCAGCAGGCACCGGCAAAAGTTTTAGATGTGGGAACGGGCACCGGTATTTTGGGAATGAGCTGTATCCTTCTCGGCGCCCACATGGTGTTGTGCCTGGATAACGACATTGATGCCAGAGCAACAGCGAATGGAAATATAATTAAAAACAATCTTACCTCAATAAGTGTTTCTGACCGACCACTCCATGAAACAACGGGCCAATATGATCTGGTCATTGCGAATATAACCTGCGATATTTTGTTCAACCTGGCTGATGATCTAGCCTGCCATCTGGCCGCAGGTGGTAACTTGATTCTTTCCGGAATTCTTGCCGGCAACCAGGAACGTGACATCAAAAGCATATTTATTAATCATAAATTTACTGTAGTCCAAACCAGACAGCACGGTGAATGGGTAGCAATTCATTTCAAATCCCCCCAAAAAAACAATATAATTTGACAAAATGCGGCGCATATTTGTAGATAAAGAAAAAATATCTGGTAAGTCTGCAATAATAAAGGGCCAGGAAGCCCGTCATTTGGGCCTCGTCTTACGGGCCAAGCTACGAGATCAAATCGAACTCTTTGATGGCTCAGGCCATGTGTACTTGGCAGAAATAGACAGTATCAGCAAAACAACTATTGAGACTACCATTATTTCATCCAGAGAGATAATCGATAATCCCCCGTTTTTACATCTTGGAATTGGCCTGATAAAAAGCAAGAAAATGGATTTAATCATCCAAAAGGCAAATGAGTTAGGAGTAAGCTCCATTTACCCAATAACCAGCCAAAATTGTGCGGTTTCTCCGCCAACCACCAGCCAATACAAAAGATGGAAAAGGATTGTGCAAGAGTCTTGCAAACAATGTGGCAGACCAAGGCCGCTCATTTGCCATCCCTATATTGATTTCACTATTTTTGTTAAACAACAAGACCTTTTTGACACAAAGATAGTATTTTGGGAAAATGAAGAAGGTAAATCATTAGGGCAGATAGAGAAATTCCCAGATTCCAAATCTGCTCTTTTATTGATTGGTCCCGAAGGGGGATTTCAAGACGAAGAAATTAAATTGGCCGCCCGACACAACTTTATACCTACAACTCTAGGCTCCAAGATTCTTCGAGCAGAGACAGCGGCAATTAGTGCTATATCAATCAGCCAATTCCTTTTGGGGAATTTAGACAAGTAACATTATAAGGGTATTTCATAATAAGTCCCTTGAGGAGTACGATTGGTATATACTTCTGTCTCTGTCTCTGTCTCTGTCTCGGTATCGGTATCGGTATCGCTATCTATTTTTCGATACCGATAGCGAGACAGAGACAGATAGCGTATTTTCGCACTATCGATTTATTGGGTAATGGGCAGCACTAGGTAAGCGCAGACTCCGAGCCCCCCTTGTGGGGTGTTATAAATACTCTTATTTACATATCACTTATGTACCAGGACAGCATCATCCAATGCCTGAAATGAGGCCCGAACCTGCAACAGCCAGTAGGAAGCAGGTTCAGCCTTTATCTTGGAACACAAGGCCTCCGACAACCAGTGAGAGTCCTCCGGCAAATTGTAAAAGACCGAATCAATACCTATAAATCCATCCATAAGATGGGCTAAAATGTGCAACACCTTGCTGGGATAACCAGGCTCAATATTTCCGAGATCTGCAATCCTCCGACATCCCGCATCCTCCAATTCCCGCAAATAGACTTCCACGAGTTTTTTATTCTGACTTATCCCGGACTCAATATGCGACCAGAATAAAGAATTTGCGGCACTGCATGATTTGTCTTCAACAACCTCAACTTTGTCGTAATTCAGAAGCATGGTTTCAGCAAAAAAATTCATGGTATGCTGCCGGGCGGACATAAAATCGCCATGACAAAGAATCATATGTATTTTTATATTTTTCATTTTCTCCATTGCCAAAACAAAGTGCTTTTCATAGAATAAAAAGCGATCGGATTAAAATAACCCTCTAAAGCGGAAGTGGACTTAGAACTTTTTAGGATAAGTATCATAACAGTAGGCCGCAACTTGGTGAAACTAAATTATAGTAATTCACAGTCTTGCCACTCAGTTCAGTCCCCCCTTGAGGGGGATAAAAAACACGAAAATTACGAATAAGAACTAAGCGCATAAAACGGAGTATAACATGAGACAAAATATTACACTGCAACTAAAGCTTAACGGTATTTTATCATCCTTTCTTATCTTAATCATAATAAATTCATCCATCATTTTTTATGTTGTTGGACAACAGAAGGCAGCTGGTCGAGCCATTAACCTGGCCGGTCGCCAGCGAATGTTGACCCAAAAGATGAGTAAAGATGTCTTTATTGCCAACTCTCTTACAAAAAACAAAAATGATCTTGAGAGCCGGAAGAAGGTAATTGCCGATCTCGAAAAAACCGTTGTTCTTTTTGACACCACCTTAACAGGCCTCTTACAAGGTGACAGCGAACAAGGCCTGACTGCTGTTTCCGATGATATGACCCGCCTGAAGTTACTGGACGTTAAAAAAATGTGGCAGGTATTTAGCGGTGCCATTAAGGCGTATATTGCTGCTGAACCAGGCAGTCAGGCATATATGGATAGCCTGCAAATCATTCATAGTAACAATGTTCCCCTGTTAAAAACCATGAACGCCGCTGTAGGACTGTACGAAAAGAACAATAACCAGGGCACCATTATTTGGATTCAAGGAATACTCCTACTAATCGGTTGCACGATTAGCGTACTGGCCTGGATTTTTAGTCAACGTGATATAATTTTGCCTTTAAAACATACAACCAATGTACTTCAAACCAGTTCCAGCACTATGGAAGAGTTATCAGGTTCAGTAGCCGGAGCTGCCGAGAATATTGCCGATCAGGCGTCGAGTCAGGCTGCGGCTGCCGAAGAATCAGCTGCGGCCCTTGAGGAAATAACCAGCATGACAAGACAAAACGCCGAAAACACCACATTGGCGAATACCAAGATGAAGGAGACCAAAGAAATTGCCGAAAAGGCCTACATCTACATGGAAGATATGAATAAGTCCATGAATGACATCAGTGCCGCCAGCCACGAAACGCAGGTGATTGTTAAAACAATTGACGAGATCGCTTTCCAGACCAACCTTTTATCATTGAATGCGGCCGTAGAAGCAGCTCGAGCTGGTGAAGCAGGCGCAGGATTTGCGGTAGTTGCTGATGAGGTAAGAAATCTGGCCCTTCGCTCTGCAGATTCTGCCGGAGAGACCTCCAGGCTAATCGAAAATATCGTCCAAAGAATAGAGGGTGGTTCTACCGTGGTGCAACAGGCAACTAAATCTTTTAATCAAGTTGCGGATGGAGCAGGCGAGGTAGCAGTTCTGTTAGATGAAATTGCCACTGCCAATAGCGAGCAAACCTTGGGCGTTGACCAGATCACCATTGGCATTAATGAGATGGATAGCTCAACCCAGAAAAATGCGGCAACATCAGAGGAGGCCGCATCGGCAGCGGCAGAGATGCAAAATGAATCACGCCAGTTAAATAATTTGGTTGGCGACCTCGTAAGTCTCGTTGAAGGATAATAATAGCAGGTAACGATACAGGGTGTCATTCATGAGGTCTAACACCCCACAAGTGGGTAAATGTAGTTACCCCAGATAGACAATTAGGAGAAAGCATGACCAACGAACATGATTCCACACAGGATAAAAAGGCAAACAGCAATCGGGTAGCAATAATTTTAGTTATTTTAGCTATATTTTCTTTGCTAGCCTACAAGATTTACAAGCCCAAAGTAAAGACATCGCCCCCAAGAACTGCAACAAGCCAAAATCAAAGTGAGACAGCAAGTCAAACCGCCAAGAAGATGCCTATCGTGAAGCAGATGAAAGGGGAAAAATCATCAGAAACAACCCCTAATAAGCAAGATATTTCAGACGAAACAACCAAGAGTATCCACACCTTTCTGGATAATTGGAAAATTGCCTGGCAAAAGTCTAGCGGAGAAAAAGGCAATCTAAAAAAATATTTTTCCTTTTACAGTAGCGATTTTACCACCCCTAAACTAAATAGAGCAGCTTGGCAGAAGTCAAAAACTATTAGGAATCGCGGCAAAAGCTGGATTGAAGTATGGCTGACCAACATCACCATTGCCAAACAGACAGATGATAATTTTGTGGTAAAATTTAACCAGGAATATTCCTCCTCCAATTATTCAGACAATTCAGTCAAAAAATTAGTGTTGCACAAGACTGACCAGTCATGGTCAATCACTAGTGAAGAGACGTTAAACAAATAGTTGCTTTTGTAATTCATTTCCCGGGAGGTACAACAATCCTTGACATCTTGGTTCAAAAGCGTCATTTTATCTGATTCATTTTTTGTATTATTAACCCTTTTATAATGAATCTATAAATAAAATGACCAATACATCCAATACCAATCTGTCCAAGGCTTACGAATTCCACGAAATAGAAGAACGCTGGTATAAAGAGTGGCTGGATAAAAAAACCTTTGCCGCCAAGATGGAAGATGGCCGGGAGTCGTTTTCTCTGGTGATTCCACCGCCAAATGTTACTGGAGTTCTCCATATTGGTCACGCCTTAAACAATACATTGCAGGACATCCTGGTGCGTTACCGACGCATGCAGGGAATGAATGTGCTCTGGGTGCCGGGCACCGATCACGCGGGTATTGCCACCCAAAATGTTGTTGAACGGCAATTGGCCGCTGAAGGGACTGACCGACATGACGTCGGCCGCAAAAAGTTTATAGAACGAGTTTGGGAATGGCGGGCTGAATCAGGCGGCAAGATCATCAATCAGCTCAAACGTCTTGGCTGTTCATGCGACTGGGATCGTGAAAGATTTACCATGGACGAAGGCCTGTCCCGTGCCGTCCGCAAGGTTTTCACCACCCTATATAATCAAGGCCTGATCTACAAAGGCGATTATATTATTAACTGGTGCCCCCGTTGTCACACCGCTCTTTCCGATCTCGAAGTTGAGCATGAACCCACCGCCGGCAAACTCTATAATATTCGTTATAAATACGCCGCTGGCGACGGATACCTGGTCGTTGCCACCACCCGTCCGGAAACCTTATTGGGAGATACGGCCGTAGCTGTGCATCCCGATGACGAGCGTTATAATCAATTATCAGAAAAGGCGGTTATCCTGCCCCTTATCGGTAAGAAAATACCCATTGTCTTCGACACACATGTCGAGCGTGAATTCGGCACCGGGGCTTTGAAAGTTACCCCAGCCCATGACATAAATGACTTTGAAATTGGCCGCCGCCATGATTTACCGCTTGTCACAATAATGGATGATAACGGCGTAATGAACGAGCACGCCGGTAAATACATGGGGCTTGACCGTTTTGCCTGCCGCGAGCAGATTGTAGCTGACTTGGAAAAGGCTGGCCTGCTGGAGGGAATTGACGACTATGAACACGGCGTAGGAACCTGCTATCGCTGTCATACCGTTGTAGAACCCGCCTTGTCCAAGCAATGGTTTGTCAGCATCAAACCCCTGGCCGAAAAAGCCATTGCCGCCGTCAAGGATGGTAAAATACACATCCACCCCAAATCATGGGAAAGCACCTATTACAATTGGATGAACAATATCCGGGACTGGTGTATATCTAGACAAATTTGGTGGGGACACCAAATCCCGGCCTGGACCTGCGCAGATTGCCAGGAAATGTCTGTTTCCGATCATGACCTCACCACCTGCCCCAAATGTGGCAGCTCTAATCTAAGCCGTGAAACCGATGTGCTGGACACGTGGTTCAGTTCAGGATTATGGCCATTCTCCACCCTGGGATGGCCCGATGACACGAAAGAATTACAGACGTTCTATCCCACCTCAGTTCTTATCACGAGCTTTGACATTCTTTTTTTCTGGGTGGCCAGGATGATTATGATGGGAACCCATTTCATGGATGAGATCCCCTTTAAGGATGTCTATCTGCACGCCCTGGTGCGCGATGCCAATGGCCATAAAATGAGCAAATCCAAGGGCAATGTTATGGATCCTCTCATTGTTATGGATAAATATGGCACCGATGCCTTCCGCTTTACCCTCACCGCCTTCGCAGCCCAGGGTAGAGATATTCGCATCTCCGAAGACAGGATCGAGGGCTATCGTCATTTCATTAACAAAATCTGGAATGCCTCCCTCTTTGCACTCATGCATGTGAACGCTGAGGCCACAACGTTTACATATGACGAACTTTCCCTACTTGATAAATGGATATTAAGCCGGGTTACGAAAACAATCAGGCAATACCAAATTGCCCTGGATAAATTTTATTTTAACGAGGCCGCCTCAGTAGTCTATCAATTTGTCTGGCATGAGTTCTGCGATTGGTATCTTGAGTGGGTTAAACCAGCCCTGTTCAGTGATTCCGCCAAAGAAAAGGCGCAAACCCAGGCAGTGCTGCTCCAGGTGATGGAAATTATCTTAAAACTTCTGCATCCAATAGCCCCCTTTATCAGCGAAGAGATATGGCGCGCCCTGCCCGCTGAACGGTCTTTTTTAATGCTCGAATCCTTTCCGGTGCCTGACGATTCATGGGAATCTGATGACATAGAGGATACCGTTACCCTGCTCATGGGAGTTATTGGTGGCATCCGAAATATACGGAGCGAGATGCAGATTCATCCTTCCGCTGAGATTACGGCAATTATTGTCTGTGCTGATGAGCATAAGCGCCAAAGAATTCTTGAATACGCCGCCAATGTTACCAGCATGACCAAGACCCCCGACCTACAAGTCAAGGCATCTGGAGAATGTCCCAAGGGTGCGGCTTCATATATATATGAAAATATAGAAATATTTGTCCCCATGAGCGGCTTAATCGACACCGAGCGGGAATTACAAAAACTGGCTAAAGAAAAAGAAAAAATATCAGTCCAGCTTAAGAGGACGGCAGGTAAACTTGCCAATAAGAAGTTCCTTGCTAATGCCCCGGAAGATGTGATCAGCAAGGAAAGGGAAAAGGCCGCAGGCTTTAAGGCAACCATGGCGAAGATTGACGAGAATGCCCAACGCCTGCGGGAGATTGATTAAGGGGGGGGAAAATAGTTAACTTCTAAAACCACCCAACAATTCAGGTCGAACCCGGAATAGGAAGGAAATTACAAAGGCGGAGACGAACCCCTCAATGATAATTACCGGCACATGAGCGGTCAGGGCAAGCTTTGCCACCCCCACAAAGTCCTCGCCCGCCGTGGTTAATAACAGAGCAAGAAATATAGCAGAGATTGTTGTTCCTAAAACGCCAACTACAGCACCAGCAATGGTATTACTAAGCAAAGTTCGGCCACGTATGAGTTGAAATAATCCAGCACAAATCAGGGCAGGAACACCCATCATTAACGAATTGGCCCCTACAGCAGTTAATCCGCCAAACTGGAATAAAATACTCTGTAAAAAAATTCCCAGGGTAATTGAAATGAAAGCCGCCGGGCCAAGCAAGGCCCCCACCAAACCACCCATGAGAAGGTGTACACTAGTCGGCCCCAGAGGTACATGAAAGAGCGAGGCCACAAAGAATGAGGAGGTAACCACCGCAATTTTAGATAATTCTTCCGGCTTAACTTTTTTTGTACTCCAGGCCGCCAAGCCAAAAGTTACGATATAGCTCGCTACCGCCACGTTAGTAGGTAATACTCCATCGGAAATATGCATCAGTCCCTCTCCTCCGCTGTTTCCCCACAATCGGAACTATTAGATGCTGGTTCCTTGTCTTTCTTCCTGGCGGCTACCATTGCCGCCACCCCAAACAACCCCAGAATATAGCCAATGCCTCCAAATATTTTACTTGGAGTAACTCCGTGTACAGCCACCCGCAGAGCGGCAATTTCCCGTTTTATCTGCCCCAGTTCCCTGCTTAATCTATGATTTTGTTTTTTAAGTAACTTAACCACCAGAGCACAGTCATTTATTTGCCTGGCAGCAGGTATTTTCTCTACTGCCGCACCAGGTTCCGCCGCCATCCCAATGCTGCATAATCCACTACACTGAAAAAAAATCATTGTACTAAATAAGATTGCAGAGAACAGCAACGACTTACCTCTTCTGAAATTTTCCATTATCTTCACTCCATCTCTTCCTTCTTAAGGATAAATTTATTTTTATGACCCATAGTGGCATTAATTTTAATGATTAAATCCTCCTTTTTAGTCCACGAAAAGGAGAATAAACCCTCTTTATCAGTCTTGCCTGTAAGCAATTTTTTATTGTTGGTATCATAGACATCAACCGTACCATCGACAACCTTTATGCCATCAGGGAAATAGCTCTCTGTGAAGACCTTGCCATCCTCATAATATGCAAAAAGATTTACCTTATGCGCCAGGGCCGGAGAGGCCATCAACACAAAAACCAATATTAAGCCAAATATTTTACGTCCTTCTCTCATAGTATGCTCCTCAATGTTAACGGCAATCACTTTAGTGCCTTACTCCAGATAGTCTGTCATAAAAACAAGAAACTGGAGAGTTGCTATTGAAATTGCGAAGTTAAGCAAACCGCCAAGGCACTTATCCTAAAAAATTCTAAGTCCATTTCCACTTTATTGGGTTAAATCTCTAGTCTTAACCCAATAAACTGCACCAATTTCCACACCTTTATCAACACCGTCATGAGGAATCTTCCAACTGGCCTCATTCAAGGCCGCAAACCCCCACCAGCCTGCCTTTGGCATGGCATAAGTAAAGATACCATTTTTATCGGTTTTCACCACTTGCGTAACATAGGGGTCAGAAGTGGGCTTGATCCGTTCATTCTCCGGCACGGCCTCATTCAGGAATTCAACTTCCACCTCCGTTCCGGCGGCAGCTTTGCCCTCCAGCAAGACCTTGCCACGAAAAATATTTCCAGTCCACAGCCCAAAGGGTCTGGTCAATGGCACAATTTCGGTTTTCAGACCAACAGGTACGTCCCACTCATCATCAAGCCCAAAGGCACTGACACAGACCTTGGTATAATGAATGATATACTTATCCTCAGCCGGTTCCCAATATGGCTTGGGCTCCATATAAAAGGTATAATCTCCCGGGTGTTTTATTTTATACTCATCCTGCCAATAGCCGAATGCCCCCTTCTGCCCTGCCCCATGTCCAGTCTTTCGTACCAAATTATTCTTCAAATCATGAAGTTTTCCTTTATTCAGCACGCCAAACTGTTCCGGTTTGACCAGCTCCATATAATTACCTTCAATGGGGTGTAAAAATTTCAGGTCAACTGTGACTTTACGACTTTCTCCCTGGCTGATTATATCATCAGAAGGGATAAGAGTTCCGAAATGAGCCAATGCAACATTAGCAGTTAATATAAGACAGCAAGTACTTAAAAATAAAGCATTCTTTTTACTCATGCTAATTCTCCTTTAATTAATGGATAGAAACACCCCGTGTAACATTTCTCAAAAACGTGCCACTAATATATGTGATTTTTTTTAATCTGTCAACTCTAAATGCCACTTTTTAAATTTAAGTAGCACTAGCTGTCAGATGATATCCAAGGTGGGTCATATCTCTTGACCTGCAATTCTAACCTGTTTATGATAACGAACATCTTTGAGGTTTATGAGAGGCCAGGACTGTCTGTTACCCATAGATCGACAGCACTAAAATACGCTATCGGGATCTAAAAATCGATAGCGATAGCGATAACGATGGTGATGGTGATGGCGAGACAGAGGTATATACCAATCGTGATCCTTATTTTAATGTATCGTAAAATCAAAGTTTTCGGAGCTTTCGCTTACCTGTGGTTTAAGAAATCGGTTCACCTATAGGGCGTAATGTTCTTGTAAATATCCGGGTAGAATCACAAACTGCCCTTAGGGGACACAGATAAAAATAATTATCCAAGCTCCTAACTATACAGTACTGGTGTTCATAAAGGGGAAATGCATGGGAGAAACAATTCGTTTTGGGGTCTCAATTCAAGATAAGCTGCTGGCACGTTTCGACTCGCTGATTACCCAACAGGGGTATCTTAATCGTTCAGAGGCAATCCGGGACTTAATTCGTAATGCTCTGGTGGAAGAAGATCTTGGTAAGGATGAGGAAGAGTCGGTGGGTACTATCTCCATGGTCTATGACCACCATACCCGTGAATTATCCGATAAATTAACCGAGCAACAGCATTCACACCACAAAGAGATCATCTCTTCAATGCACGTCCATCTCGATCATAATAATTGCCTGGAGGTGGTGGTAGCCAAAGGCATGACCAAGGATATTAAGCACCTGGCACAGGAGTTGATCGGCACAAAGGGCGTCAAGCACGGTAAACTTATGGCGACAACAACGGGGAAAAACTTATAAGGCTTATGCCAGGCAGGCCTCCTGCAATGCCATAATTTCAGTGCCACAGGAATTCTTATAGGTAAAATCAAGCTGGTTCACCGACTCCAAATGACCGTCGTGCAGAAATTCGGCGGTGGAATAATCACGAATAACCTGGCCTTGGTTCATAACGATTGCCCGGCGGCAGAGGGACTGCACAAAGAAGAGATCGTGACTAATCAATATGATGGTCATAGGAAGACCTTTGATTATCTCAAGAAGCAGAGCCTCGCCACGTGGATCAAGACCGGCAGTCGGCTCATCTAAAATCAAGACCTCAGGCCGCATACTAAGTGCCGCCGCAATGGCCAGGCGTTTCCTCTCCCCGCCGCTGATATTAAGCGGCACCCTTTGATCATAGTCTGCAAGTTTAACCTGTTGCAGGGCATCACTTACCCGCTCCGCAACTTCGGCCTTAGAGCAACCCAATTGTTGAGGACCAAAGGCCACTTCTTCCCAACATGACGGACAGAAAAGCTGATCCGCCGAATCCTGGAATACCATCCCTACTCGCCGCCACAATTCTTGCCGACGTTTCTTATTCAATGCGGCACCTTCAAATAAATACTCACCCTGCCCCTGCTCTATACCCAAAAGAACCGAGGCCAAAGTTGATTTACCTGCCCCATTTTCACCAATCAACGCTAAAGTGTCACCCTGTCGCAGGGCCATATCCACCCCACGCAAACCAATGGTACCGTCTGGATAGACAAAATGATAATCTCGTAATTCCAGCAGAGCGGGTGACACATTCTGCAGCTTACCCTCGCTCCCCCCCGAATCCTTTGCCGATTTTTTGCCATGCCGATGTGGAGTATCACTCTGGCAGCAACTAAACCGGAAAGAAAAGTCCAGACCATGTTCTCGCAGTGAGGCGGGATGAGATACCAAATCATTAAAGCTAAAATCGTGATGAATATGGCCATTAGACATGACAACCGCACGCTCACAAAGACCGTAAAGGAATAACAAATCGTGATTAATGCAAATAATCGTCCCCTCATAGGCCGCCAGCATTTCACGAAATATTTTTTCCTGTTTGGGATCCAAATTAGCTGACGGTTCATCGAGAATCAGAACGGCAGGCTGCATAGCCATGATCGCCGCAAAGGCCGCCCGCTTTTTCTGGCCATAACTCAAGAAATGCGCCGGTTTATACATAAGTTCAGCAAAACCGGCGTCAGTTAGGGCCTTTTTTACCCGCTGCTCCACCAACTCCTCCGGTAGCCCCTGATTCATCGGGCCAAAGGCCACATCATCATAGAGGGTATTACAAAATAAATGGTCATCAGGATCCTGAAACATAACCCCCACCTCAAGCCGCACAACATTAAGCTGCTCATCCTGCATCGGCAAACCCTTATAGAGTAATTTGCCCTTTCGAGGCTGATAAAGGCCGTTAAGATGTTTAGCCAGAGTAGTTTTACCAGAGCCATTCTGACCGACCAAGGCAATGCGGTCACCATGATAGATGCGCAGGGAAATATCCTGCAAGGCCTCCTTGCCGTCGGGATAAGAGAATGATACCCCGGAAAGCTCGAAAAGCGGCAGCCCTTTAGGATCATTATGATAATCTTCTGAGATGAAATGCATTACCTATGGTTCTTAGCCTTTTTCTTTTTGTCTGTATACATATTAGTCCCTGTAACGACGCTGGAATTTATCCATGATGTCTAAAACATACGATCCAGCCCCAACATCGACAAACCAATTATTATCCATAAAGCGGCCTTGCCCCAGTCAACTCCACTAGCCCGGAAATGGACATAAGAAGGAAATGTACCGTTAAATCCCCGACTCAGCATGGCGTCATATACTCTTTGGGTCCGGTCAAAGGAGCGGACGAAAAGCATCCCCATAAAATTACCGACCGTTCGCATGGTCGCGAAGCTGGTACGTGGACGAAAGCCCCGCACCATCATGCCGCGATACATCCGTTTCATTTCATGTAAAAATACAAAAATATAGCGATGAGATAATAAGACCATCTGACAAATAGCTTTAGGGATACCAAGCCCGGCCAGAGTATTTAAGGTAACCGCAAGGGGAGATGTGGCGAAAAGAGGCTCCATCATCAAGGCAATGGCCATAGCCTTAAAAACCACTTTCAATGCCAATAAAAAACCACTGACATGAAATGGGAAACGGCTAAGTCCTTCAACCACAAGCAAAGTTTCCCCCGGACGAAATGGCACTGTAAAGGGCATAACAATCATAAACATGGCCAGAAATCCGGACATAGCCATAAGCCTCCGGATTGAACCGCTCCAGGGAAGATGGCTAGCCATAATTGCCAGCACTGAGACCACCAGAGACACGAAACTCCACAAGACAGAATGAATTGAGACAACCAGGAAACAATAAAGAAACAGGGAAGCAATTTTCAGCCGAGGATCCCAGTCATGGAAAAAAGAATGGAGGTCGGCATGGTCATCAATGGCCGGAACCGACCAATCGGGTTCACCATCCCGATGATGATGATGGCGCTGAGAACTCTGTTCATCATCGGGATGGCGATGAAAGACTAAAAAAGCCAGCGAGATAAGTAACCCGAGGCCTAAAGAAACCGTCTGCGCCAGAGGCAATTGAATAACTCTTGCATCAGCTAACATAGCGGTATGACTTGTTCACATTACAATACATTTGGGGGTACAAAACGGTGGGAGTAGAAGATGTTAGCAAATCTTTATTCACCTGCGCCAGCGTTTCTTTTACCTTAAGCAATTTTTTCCTGACTTGTTTATTAAGCGGCGGCTGATCAGGCAAAACCGACTTTTTCAGGCAGGTTTTAAGGGCGGCCTGAGCCATAGGCAGATTTTTCAACTGGATATAGGCAAGACCAAGGTGGTAATACACCAAGATATCAGAGGATTTAATAGCAATGGCCGCCTTAAACTGTGCCAGAGCTTTGCGTGCTTCTCCACGTTTAAGCAGTACCAAACCCATAGCATCGGTGGCATTAAAATTTTTAGGATCATTAGCCAGGACAATCTTAAATTCTTTCTCTGCCTGATCGATTTTTTTCATCCGAAAAAGTGCCATACCCAATTTATTACGAACATCATTTTTCTCCGGCTGAAAATCCAGCAGAATGCGATATTCCATCTCTGCCACCGCATCAGGCATATCCTGAGAAATATGCGCCGTAGCGGGCCGGACAGCACAGAGTAAAATAGTAAAAATTAGACTAATAGCAATTTTCATACTTAAGACACGCTTCCCGTGTGACAAAAATTAAATAAGTAACACTTACAGTAGCCGTTCTGAACCGGAAGGTCAACATCAAAAAGTTAAGCGCTCAATAAACCACACTCTCGCATACGATCATGGTCGTACCGCTGACTTTATAACATCTCGGAATGTAAGGTCTTCAGGGACGCCCTTACTCGCAATGTTTTAAAGATTAATAAGCCCTTGGATAGAAGTAAAAAGCGTATAACCACCCAA
>Ga0114931_10005519_pt1 | contig 15626 bp, 11 predicted proteins | sample 2SBtaG_FD_89579 | JGI IMG/M metagenome (GOLD analysis project Ga0114931, IMG submission 89579) | Deep subsurface microbial communities from Kolumbo volcano to uncover new lineages of life (NeLLi) - 2SBTROV14_V59a metaG | ecosystem: Environmental > Aquatic > Marine > Volcanic | place: Kolumbo...
AGGCGAGCGAGACGGGAGCGCTCGCTTCCGGCGCCATGTCGCTTCCGGTACAGGCCGCGAGGCCGAGGGCGACCACCAGCACCGTGACCGTCGTCCGTGTGCGTTCCATGATCCGTTACCCCTTTCGGTGCGGTTCCGCCGCCGGGCCGGGCGCCCGACGTCCCGGCCGGTTCGCTGCAAGAACGATACCGGCGGGCAACCGGGGAGTTCTGCGGTCCCACGGCGCGCGCGCCGGGCACTTTGTGCCCTGCGCTGCAGGATCTGCCGGGAAGCGCGCTGCGGCTGCGGTCCGGTTCCGCAGGCGCCGCCTTCCCGTCACTCCCGCCTGAAGCGCTCCTTGCACAGGTGACGGCTCCGCATGCTCGAGTACGTCCGCTGCCTGAGGTACTTCAGGTCTCGCGCCTCCACTGCCCGCTCCTCGAAGAGCCGGTGCAGTGCCTCGACCTGCGACTTGCAGCGTCCCGGTCGCCGCCGCAGTCTATACGGATCCCCCGCAGACCGGAGCCGAGCCCATGGATACCGTGCCTTGCCGCACGCGGACGCTTTCCCGCTTTTCGTGCCTGATCCTGGCCGGTGTGCTCGCCGCCGGGTGCTCGCCCTCCGCCGAACGCCTCTCCGGCTTCACCGCCGACGGTACGAAGGAGGAGCGGCAGGTGGAGGCGGGCATCCTGGGCATGCCGTCGGGCACGCGGATGAACGAGTACCACCTGGCCCTCACGTCCCGGCCCCACCACGCCGGTACCGAGGCCAACGAGTAGACGGCGCGCTACATCGCCGCGCGGCTCCGGGACTTCGGCTTCGACTCGGTGTTCACGGCCCGTTACGAGGTGCTGCTCCCCTATCCCGTGGAGCGCGAGGTCACGCTTCTGGCCCCGGAGCGCTACGAGCTTCGCCTCCGCGAGCCGCCGCTGCCCGACGACCCGGATACGAAGAAGGAGGGGGTGCTGCCCCCGTTCAACGCGTACTCCGCCGACGGCGACGTGACCGCCGAGGTGGTCTACGTCAACTACGGGATCCCCGAGGACTACGCGGTCCTGGACTCCCTGGGGATCTCGGTGAAGGGACGCATCGTGCTGGCTCGCTACGGACACAGCTGGCGGGGCATCAAGCCCCGGCTGGCCGCGGAGCGCGGCGCCGTGGGCTGCCTCATCTACTCCGACCCCGAGGACGACGGATTCGTGAAGGGCGACACCCTGCCCGTAGGCAAGTGGCGTCCCTCCCAGGGCGTGCAGCGGGGCTCCGTCATGGACATGCCCCTGTACCCCGGCGACCCCCAGACCCCGGGCGAGCCCAGCGTCGAGGGGGCCGAGCGGATTCCGCTGGACGAGGTGGCGACGATCCAGAAGATCCCGGTCCAGCCCATCTCCTACGGCGACGCTGAGCCCATCCTCCGGAGCCTGGGCGGCGCCGGGGTGCCCGAGAAGTGGCAGGGCGGGCTGCCCTTCGACTACCACGTGGGGCCGGGACCGGCCCGGGTGCACATGCGGCTCCGCTTCGACTGGTCGGTGCGCCCCATCGTGGACGTCTTCGGGCTGCTGCTGGGAAAGGAGGAGCCCGACACGTGGGTCATGGCGGGAGGCCACCGCGACGCGTGGACCTTCGGCGGCCGTGACCCCATCTCCGGCGCGGTGTCTCTCCTGGAGACGGCCCGGCTCCTGGCCGCGCAGGCCCGTGCCGGCCACCGGCTGCGGCGCACCGTGGCCATCGCGAGCTGGGACGCCGAGGAGTGGGGGCTCATCGGCTCCACCGAGTGGGGCGAGCAGCACGCCCGTGAGCTCCCGGGCAAGGTGGCCGTCTACCTGAACCGCGAGAGCTACCACCAGGGCAGGTTCGAGGCGTCGGGCTCCCACGCGCTCCAGCCCCTGGTCAACGACGTGGCCCGGGCGGTGGCGTTCCCCAGGGCCGGCGGCGACACCACCGTCTATCAGCGCTGGGTCGCGCGGACGCAGGAACACGGCGAGGACGCGGAGGTCCGGCCCTCCATCCCCCCGCTGGTGCAGGGAGACGGCCGCACCGACGTGCGCATCGGGGCGCTGGGATCGGGGAGCGACTACACGGTCTTCCTCGACCACCTGGGGATCCCGGCGCTGAACATGGGCTTCTCCGGGCCCAACGGGATCTACCATTCCCGCTACGACACCCACCACTACTTCACGACGTTCGGAGATCCCGGCTTCGTCACCGGCGAGCGCCTGGCCGAGCTGGTGGGCCTCTTCCTGGCCCGCATGGCCAATGCCCGGATCCTGCCCTTCGACTACCGGGCCACCGCCGAGACGGTGGACCGCTACCTGGACGAGCTCGGCAAGCAGGCCGAGGAGAAGGGGACGGGGGTGGATCTGTCCGGCCTGCGCGCCGCCAACCGCGACTTCGCCGGCGCCGCCGACACCCTTCACGCCATCGTCACGGCGACGCTGGAGAGCGGCAGCCCCGATCCCGGAGCCGTCGACGCCCTCAACGCCCTCATGCTGGACATCGAGCGGGGTTTCCTGACCGGCGAAGGCCTCCCGGGACGCCCCTGGTTCCGCCACCAGCTCTACGCGCCGGGCTACTACACGGGCTATGGCGTGAAGACCCTTCCGGGCGTCCGAGAGGCCCTGGAGAACGGCGACATCGAGGAGGCCGCGGCCATGGCCCGGCGCCTCGAGACCTCGCTGCGGAACGTGAGCGAGCATATCCGACAGGTCATCGCAGGCCTTCCCGCCGGCCCGTCCCGGCGCTGAAGGACGTACGCGCCAACGGAGGAACGACCGCGGGGGCCGTGGCCCCGGGCGACCCGAGGACCGTGGTCCCTGGATGGCTACCCCCCGCCCACTACCTCCACCCTTAACGCCGGTACCTGACGGAAGCGCGCCTCGTCACCGGGGCCCACGAGCACGCCGTAACCCAGGTGGAGCGCCGTGGCGGCCACGGCCAGGTCGTGGGAGGCAATGGACGTGCCGGCCCGTCTGAGGGTGGAGAAGAGCTCGGCCCACCGCGCGGCCACGTTCCGGTCGAAGTCCACGACCGCCATCCGGTCCGTGAGGGCCGAGATCTTGCGCTGGCGCGCGGCGGCGCGTTCCGGGGTGTCGGCCATGAAGACGCCCGTCATGAGCTCGGCGAGGACGATGGCCGGCAAGGCAACGACTTCGCCGGAGAGGGCCTCGCTCGCGGCCGCGCCGCGCTCCACGGCAACCAGAGCGCTGGTGTCGATCAGGAGCCCCATGGATCCTCAGGCGGCCGGTCCGCGGCTCCGAGTTCCTCCAGATCCCGGGCGAAGGCAGGGTCCGGAACCCCGGCGGCGGACCAGCTCTCGAGCACCTCGGCCAGACCCGCAGTGGGGCGGTCCACAAGGGGCAGCACGCGGGCTACCGGCTCTCCGTTGCGCTCCACCAGGAACGAATCTCCCCGGTACCGGATGCGTCCCAGGACGTTCCCCACCTTCCGAGCCAACTCGGTGGCGGAAATGCGAATGTCCATGATGTAAAATACAGAATCACGTAGAATACACAATATCTGCCTCTCCGCGCCCTCGCAGGGCAGGTGAGGAAGGTTGTCACACCCCCCGTATAGCCTCCTCACGGAGCCGGCCCCGCGCCGGCCCGTCACCCCATCCGGAGGCTCGCATGAATCACGTCTGCACGGGTTTCCACGGCCGCATCGGCCTGGCGCTCTCTCCACTGCGCTCCTGGCGTCCTGCGTGAGCGTGAACAGGTCCGTGCTCACGCCCGGCCCGGCCCCGGTTCCGCCCGCAGAGGTCCAGGATGATTGACAAGCTCCGCAAGGAAGCGGCCAGGCTCGGCGCCAACGCGATCATTCTCATGGGGATCAAGGAACCCGGGGCGGGGGAGAAGCTCGTCAACGCCCTGGTGGGCGGGCTGGCCGACGGCCAGAGGAGGGCGGAAGCGATCGCGATCCGGATTCCGCCGGTGGGGAAGGACGGGGGCGGCGGCCGGTGAGGTCCGCTGGCCCGACCGGCCCGGCGCTCCCATATTGCCCGCGACCCGGCGTGCCGTTCTCCCCCCCGACGGTGGGCAGGGATCGACGAAAGAAAACGACCGACGCGCGGCCCGTCGGGCCTCTACGACTACGAGATCGGCGAGATCTGAGCGTGCGCATGACCTGATGTCCGAGCCCCGCCACCTCTTCACCGTCTGGAACCCGTCGTACTCGGACGACGCGCTCGACGTGCATCTGTCGGTCCTCCTGGAGTGGGCGCGACGGCACCGGCGGGGGGCAGCGGAGCGCGACGACGTGTACGTCTGGTGGGGAAAGATCCGCTCGAGGAATCGCGAGGGGGCGCTGCCGCATCACGCCGACGTGGTGGCGATCGACGGCCAGTGCAGGGACGGCGTCGAGACGCACCTCTACCTGAGCGACTACCGATCGCTCTACGTGGCCTGCGTCGGCGAGGTGACGGACAGCGACGTGCGTCAGGAAGGTGAGGCCGATCACATGCCGGGCTACTACGCGGGCCATGCCGTGGACTTCTGGTTCCGGCTCTTCGACGTCCGCCGCCTGGTGTCGGATGACACGCCCGCCGTCATCGACGAGCTGAGGAAGCTCAGGAACACGCGCTACTTCAATCGTCCGGTCTCTCTCTACGGGGTAATCGTGGAGTTGCCCCTGATCGTGTACCGGGAACCTGACGCCCGGTGGTTCGCGGACGGCGACGGGCTCGCGGACGGCAGGCTGTGGGCCGAGCGCGCGGCGGAGTTCCGCAGCGAGGCCGATCGGATGTCGCACGAGCTGAGGGACAACCTCTTCGGACGCGATCTGTGGGCCGTCCTCGAGCCGGGCACCCGCTCCTTCCTCGCTTCGGCGGAGGCGGTGTTTCGCAGCAGGCGCGGCGACCCGGGCTTCGACTTCTCGGGAGCGGCGGTGGAGTATGCCAAGGCCGTGGAGAGCGAGCTCAACGCGGTGATCTTTCCGGCGCTCCGCGAGGCGTTCCGATCGAAGCCTCGCGAGGACCGCATGGTGCGCACCGACAGGGCGCAGCTCGACCTGAGCGGCGCGGTGCCGCACCAGACGCTCGGGACGATCCACACCCTGCTGCGTCTGCCGGGTCCGGTTCAGTCCGGCATCCGCCGGCAGCTTCCCCACGACCATGCCTGGGTGCTCGGCCTCATGCTCACCGATCTCGAGAAGCTTCTGGATCTCAGGAACGAGGGCGCGCACGAGCGCGTGACCGGGCTCGCGGCGCTGGAACCGGTGCGCGAGCGTGTGGTGGGGATCGGGTGCGAAGGCATGCTGGCGCGGCTGGCGCGGGTGAAACTGCGGGCGAGAGGGTGATGGTGGCGAACGATACGACGAGGTGTGGCTCATGAAGGTCTCGACCATTCTGGATTCCATCGACAACGGCTACGTGGCGCTACCGGAATTCCAGCGCGGCTACGTGTGGAATAGGGAGCAGGTCAGGCAGCTCATGGACTCACTCTACCGCAACCATCCGGTGGGGAGCCTGTTGGTGTGGGTGACCAGGTCGGATGGTGCCGAGGCGCGCGGTGATCAACTCCTTCCGGCCGGTGTGGTCAAGCTTCTGCTGGATGGCCAGCAGCGGATCACCACGCTCTATGGCGTCATCCGCGGTGAGCCCCCTCGGTTCTTCGACGGCAATCCGAAGGCGTTCCTCGATCTGTACTTCCACTTGGAGGACGAGGTCTTCGAGTTCTACGGCCCGGTGAAGATGAGGCAGGATCCCCTGTGGATATCCGTGACCGAGCTGATGAGAAACGACGCTGTCGCCTTCTGGGACCAACTCGCCGAGCACCCGGAACTGAAGGACAAGCTCGGTGAGTACATGAAGCGCATGAACGCCATCACAAACATCAAGGAGCGTACCTTCCACGTCGACGAGATCACGGGCGGCGACAAGACGGTGGACGTGGTGGTGGAGATCTTCAACCGGGTCAACAGCGGCGGGACCAAGCTCTCCAAGGGAGACCTGGCACTGGCGAAGATCTGCGCCGAGTGGCCGCAGGCCCGCGAGGAGATGCAGCGGCGCCTGAAGAAGTGGCGGGACTGGGGGTACGACTTCAAGCTGGACTGGTTGCTTCGCACGGTGAACACGACCGTCACGGGCGAAGCCCTGTTCACGGCACTCAAGGATGTTACGCCTGCGGAGTTCCAGCAGGGTCTCAATCGCGCCGAGGCCCACATCGACACCCTGCTCAACCTCATCAGCTCCAGGCTCGGGCTCGACCATGACCGGGTGCTGGGCAGCCGCTACTCCATTCCTCTCATGGCGCGGTATCTGGAGCAACGCGGTGGAAAGCTACACGATCACGAGAAGCGGGACCGGCTGCTCTACTGGTACATCCACACCCTGCTCTGGGGACGGTACGCGGGATCCACCGAATCCGTTCTGAACCAGGATCTCGGCGCCATCGAAGAGAACGACGGCGCGCTGGACCGGCTCATCGGGCGGCTTCGCCAGCAGCGCGGTGACCTCAGGCTTCAGCCGAACGACTTCCTGGGATGGAGCCGGGGCGCACGCTTCTATCCGCTACTCTACATGTTGTCGCGGGTGTTCGGAGCGAAGGATTGGGGGACGGGCCTCGAACTCAAGAGTGGTCTCCTGGGTCATCTTTCCAGCCTGCAACTCCATCACATCTTCCCGAAGGCCATGCTCTACCGGGAGGGCTACAACAGACCCGAGGTTAACGCTCTGGCCAACTTCACCTTCCTGACCCAGGAGACGAATCTCGCCATCTCGGATCGCGATCCCGCTGAGTACCTGCCGGAGATCGCGAAGAAGTTCCCCGGCGCCCTGGAGAGCCACTGGATGCCCATGGACCCCGCGCTCTGGGAGATCGATCGGTACCTGGACTTCCTGGCCGAGCGGCGGCGTCTCCTTGCCGAAGCCGGCAACCGCTTCCTTCAGAACCTCTACCACGGGGCGGTGCCGGAGAGTGAAGCGCCATCCGCGGTGAGCGTCGCCGCAGCGGAACCCCTTCCATCCATACCCGGCAGCATCGATTCGGATGAAGAGCTGTCCGAGTTGGTTTCGCTGTTCGACTGGGTGGTCCGCCAGGGCCTCCCGGAAGGAGAGCTGGAGTACGAACTGGTGGATCCGGAAACCGGAAACCCACTCGCTGTCCTCGACCTCGCCTGGCCCGCTGGCCTCCAGCCCGGGCTCAGCGAGCCCGTGGCCGTCCTCATCGACGAGACACCCGAGACCGAGGTGGCGGCGAATCACTCAGGATTCAGGTTCTTCACCGACCCGGAGTCGTTCCGTGCGTACGTGCGGACGGAGATCATTCCGGGGCATGATGAGGCGGCGGATTGAATGTATGATGGTAACTGCTGATGCTTGACCACCTCGAGTCCCGGAACATCACCATCGACGGCCAGGGGGCCGTGCTGTTCCTCGGACAGGGCCCTCTATCCCTCGAAGTCGTGGTGACGACGTTCACCGACCGCCCGACGATCACCCAGCTCCGGGCGCTGTTCAGGAAGCGCGTGGCTCGCCGGCCGGCGCCGGTGCTCGTCGTCGGTCGGTGGGGCGACACGCGCGCAGCGGTCTGCGGCCCCACGGAGCACAACGTGATCGAGCACCTGGATCTGCCGCTCGAGCAGGTGGAGGCCGTATGCGCGAAAGCCCTGGCCACCGAGGGCCGCCACCAGGCGATCCGGATCATCCATCATCTCCTGCCCCAACTCGAGGCGGCGATCCCCGGACTTCGCAACGGCGGTCTCTTCGCCATGCAGGAGCTGGAGCACGGGGTGCCGGACCGGAAGGACTGGGCCGACTCCGTGCGCCGGAGCCGGAACCTCCGGCGCCTCAGGGGGAGAGAACTGATCCGAGGGTTGGAGTTCGTTACGGAGGAGTTGCCCGGCCCCGGGCTCCTTCTGCTGGCCAACGACCGGAAGACCGCGGTCGCGGTGCTGCTCGACGAGCCTGAACAGATCGAGGCTGCCAGTGACCGCTTTGACGGGGTTTCCCCGGTCTCGTACGCGCTCGCGCGGGCGGACCGGGAACACCTCGACTACGTGCTCGTGCTGGCAGGCTCAACGCTGCGCCTGTATCCCGCCCGCCCGGGGGTGGGCTCCGGGCGTCGAGGGCGCTCCGAGACCTTCGTCGAGGTGAATCTCGACCTCCTTCCAGAGGAGAACACCGGGTACCTCTGGCTCCTCTTCTCGGCCGACGCGCTGGGCGAGGCCGGGACCTTCCAGGAGATCCTTGCGAGGAGTGAAGACTACGCCGCGGACCTGGGAAGCCGTCTGCGCGAGCGCGTCTATCGGGAGGTGATCCCTCGCCTTTCCCGGGCGGTCGTAGCGGCGATGGCCTCCGAGGACCCGACCCGACGAGACCTCGACGAGGTCTACGAGGTGGCGCTCCGCATTCTGTACCGACTGCTCTTTGTCGCCTACGGAGAGGACCGGGACCTCCTTCCACTCCACACCTCGATGGCGTACCGGGAGCACTCGCTCAAACGCATCGCCCAGCGTCTCGCGGAGGCGCGGAGCCGGGAAATCGAGTTCGGTGGGGAGGATTTCTACTGGTCGGAGGTGTCGCAGATCTGGAAAGCCGTGAGTCGTGGGAACCCCGAGTGGGACGTGCCCGCGTACAACGGGTCGCTCTTCGCTTCCGACGAAGAGGCCTCCCACCTCGGCGCGGTGATCGCGCGTCTTTCGATCCCGGATCGGGACTTCGCGCCGGCGCTGGCGGCGCTCCTCCTCGACCGGACCGACGAAGGCGTCGAGGGACCCGTCGACTTCAGGTCCCTCGGTGTTCGGGAGTTCGGGACGATCTACGAGGGGCTCCTGGAGAGCGAGCTGTCGCTGGCGGACACGGACCTCAAGGTGGATCCGAAGACCGAGTCGTACCTTCCCGCCGGGCCCGACGACCCGGTGGAGGTCCACGCCGGCCAGGTCTACCTCCACAACCGGTCCGGCGCCCGCAAGTCCACCGGCTCGTACTACACCAAGTCGTTTGCGGTCGAGCACCTCCTGGACCGGGCGCTCGAGCCGGCGCTGGATGAGCACCTGGAGCGCCTCGACGCCATGTCGGACCGCGAGGCGGGCAGGCGGTTCTTCGAATTCCGCGTGGCCGACATCTCCATTTCTCCCACTTCACCAGCTCCTCGATGATGCGGAAGAGCCGCCTCCGCTCCTTCTCCTGCTTCTTCTCCGTGGGGAAGAGGTCGGGCCGGGCGGATGGATCGTCGACCATCTGTGCGAAGATCACCGCCCGCGCCGCAGCCAGGGGCCGCCGCGCCCACCAGAGGTGGAGTGTGCTCGGATGCCCGTGGCGGATCGACTTCTCCCGTGCGCTCGCCTTGTTGATGGCGTCCAGGGGCAGGGCGACCTCGATGAGTTTTCTGGCTCTTGTCATGACGTCATTTCGCGCCAATGGGTGAAGCTGGCGAGCGATAGAAGAGGTTGCCGCACAACGAGTTGTATGCCATATGGCTCGATTCTATGACCGATCTATGGCTCCATGGCGCCCGGAAACCACCGGGCCCAGCGACGTTCTCCCTTCAACTGTACCTTCCCCTCCCGTCGCAGCTCGTCCAGAAGCCGCTTGATCTGTGCCCGGGACAGATTGGGGAGCACCTCCTGGAGCTCGGACATGGGACACCCGGTGCCGTGGTCCCTGATGTGTTTCTCCAGCAGCGCCTTGTTGGTTTCCCGATCCAACCCGCGATGCCGGGTATAAGCGCCACGTCGGCCTATGGCACCATAGAACCGGCGACTCAGCAGGTAGCGGGCGCCGCGCCCCCGGCCCACGCGCTCGATCACGCCGCTCTCCACGAGGCGCTGCAGGCGGCCCTTTTGACCCTCGGGCACCCTCTCCTCGCGCTGGAGAGAGTCCAACACCAGCAGGTCGTAGGTATCGAAGCTCGCGAGGGTCTCTTCCCCCACCTTCTCCAGAAACTGCAGGAAGGCTGGATTCGTCACATTCCCGCGCAGCACCAGCCGGACCTCGTAGGGCGTCGCGGTCTCGAACTCCGGCAACGGCTTGCTCTGCCGAATGGACCGCTCGAACATCAGGTTCACGCCCTGGCCCGCCCGCTCCACCAGGCCGCAGCGGGCCAGCGCTTCGGCCAGTCTTCGATTCCGCGGGTTCTGCCGGTCCAGAATGTTCTCGGTCGTGACACCGGGTGGAAACCCGCCCGGACTCACGATCTCGATGCGCCGGGCATATTGGCGGACGAACACCAATCCGCCGAGTCGGTATTCCCGGTGGCAGACGGCGTTGAGCACCGCCTCCCGGATCGCCATTTCATCGAAGGTGGGAACACCCACCCGGAACAGGCCGTCCTGATAACTCTGGCGGTCGTTCCGAAGGTTGATCCGGTCCCACAGCCGGTCGTGATACAGGAGGAACCCCTCCCGGAATTCCTCGCGATCCTGCGCGGGTCCAGCAGCCTCGGACGAGCGGTACTCGAATACGACCTCAGCCTGGGCGAGATACCGCGTGAGCGCCGCCCGCGTCCCGAAGAGGACGAGCGCGGCGAACGTCACGCTCCCATCGTCCAGCAACTCGGCGTTGCGGAGCGTCTCGTCGTCACTCCAGGTCGCGATCCGCGAATTCTCCTCCCGTCGCGCCCAGCGCTGCCGGAATTCGGCGATGGCGTTCGCATTCAGATCCCCGAGGGACGCTCCCTCGCAGACCGTCGCTGAGGAATCGGGAACGGACTCCGCATGGATGCGGCGGAGGTGGTCATCCGGCATGGGGATGATCGCGTCGCCGGCCCGCATCAGGTAACGGCCCTTGTCGCTCCATGCCTGTCCGGGGAGCCGACCCGGAACGTGAACGATCAGAACCCGCTGCCCCTCGTAATCGAGCTCCTCAATGGTCACCCCCATCCTCAGCCTGTCGTAGATGCTGGCCTCCGTTTCGCCCGGAGCGTGCAGGGCCTGCGTACCCACCACCTGCCGGGGCCGGCCGTCACTGACACCGAGTATGATCTTCCCCCCTCCTCCGTTGGCGAGTGCCACGCAGTACTGGGCGAGCTCGTCGAAGCCAAAGCGGCGGCGGGCTTCCTTGAACTCCAGGCTCGGACCCTCCGCCTCCTCGAGAAGGCGTTCGAACTCTTCAAGCGTCGTCACGCCGGCGCCTCCGCCTCCGCCTTCGCCAGGAGCTCGTTCATGTCGTAGTTCACGCTGGTCACCCCGAAGTCCGGCTCCTTGCCGAACGGCCGTCGCACGTAATGCACGGTGTGCTCGTCACCCGGAGAGAAGCGTACGATGGCGGGGATATAGTCCTCCGGCTTGTTCAGCGAATAGAGGATCTCGTTCCTCGAGACCGTGATGGTCTCAGCGTCAGCCCTACGACCCTTGACCTCGATGAAGCGGAGCTTCCCCGTGGCGGGCACGCTGCTCTCGATATCGTAGCCGCGCTTCTCCATCTCGACGTCCTTCGGTTTGAAGCCCAGCGAGCGCTCGAGCTCCATGACGATCTCGCGGGCCTTAGCGGCCACAGCCTGTTGGTCCACAACCTTCATCAGCTCGGGCAGGTCGCGACCGGTCATCCGGGCGATGAGGCCCATGGGCACCACCAGGAGCCCACCGAGCACCACGGGCGGCGTGGCCGCCATCTGCCGTTCCTGCTGGAGTTCGGCCAGGCGCTTCTCCAGGCGGGCTTGGAGGTCCTCGGCGCGCTTGCGCGCCTCCCGGGAATTCAGGCGAGCGTTGATCTTGCCCGCCTGCTCCTGAGCTTTGAGCGTCTGCGCTCGGTGGTCCCAGTAAATGATCTCCTTGGTGAGGCGTTCCTTGACCGCGGCCTCGGTCTTCTCGATGAGCGGGAGGCGCTGTTCGCTCACTTCCTTGCGGTGGGCCGGCACGACCTCGGCTACCGCGTACCCGAGGACCTTTGATTCCAGCTCCGGCCCGATCCAGGCGGCCTCGGGTCGCCCGAGGAGCGCCTCCACGTCGGGCTCGTCGTCGGCCGGGGGCCGATAGTCCAGGTAGGGAGCGTAGTTCAAGTGCCGCATCGTGCCCTCGGCGTCGACCTCGACGTAGAGCATCCGGCGAGAGATCGTACGCGTCTGGCCCGATGCCGTGGGCACGCCGTCCCTGACGGTGTGCTCCAGGAAGAACAGCACGCGCGGCTTCTCGCCCGGGTCGTCTTCGTCGACGAGCACCGTGCCTCGCTTCAGGAGGTCCCGATGCCGCTCCAGCGTGAGGTCGATCACCGAATCCAGCAGCGGGTGGCCCGGACACATGAAGGCTGCGGGCGGCGCGCCGAGGGGGGTCAGGAGCGGCTTCTCGAAGGCGATGCGCTCGTACCGTGGAAGCACGGGCTCTCCCACGCCGATGAGTCGGTCTCGGCTCCTCACGACGGCCGGCACGTGTTTGACCTCGTAGCGGCGCCGCTCGCGCTCCACGAGCTTTCCCCCGAGTTGCTTGAACCCTTCCATGAAGAAGGACTCGATGTAGTGGGGCTGGAGGCGGCGGGCCTCGGCGCGCTCCATCTTCTCGCGGATGCCCCGAACCCGTGAAGCGTCCATGGCGTCGGGCGCCAGCGCCTCTTCCTCCAGTAGCTTCTGGATGTTCGTGAGATCGAGCGTCCGGTCAACGACGCGGGTCTGCCGTCTCTTGACGTCCTCTCGCTCGCCGTAGCGGATGGCCTCGAGCAGAAGCTCGCGCAGAGGTTTCCCCTCGAACTGGAGCTTTCCCAGAACGTCGAAGACCTTTCCACCGAGTGCTTCTCGGGCAGTCTCGAGCTTCTGGAAGAGGCGCAGATACACGTCCCCTTCCCGGGTCTCGGACGCGACCAGGTTCCACAGGTGGCAGACTTCATTCTGGCCGATGCGATGAATGCGCCCGAAGCGCTGCTCCAGACGGTTGGGGTTCCACGGAAGGTCGTAGTTTATCATGAGGTGGGCACGCTGCAGGTTGATGCCCTCCCCGGCGGCGTCGGTGGCCACCAGGACCTGAACCTCCGGGTCGTGCCTGAAGGACTCCTGGGCTTCGAGCCGATCTTCCCGCCCCATGCTCCCGTGGATCTGAACGACGGCTTCCTCCCGGCCGAGCAGGCGGGTGATCTGGCGGACCAGGTATGCCAGGGTATCCCTGTGTTCGGTAAAGATGACCAGCTTCTGCTTGGGCGATGCGGTGTGGGGTGGAATCGGACCGGCTCCGTAGCGTGGCTCTTCCTCCTCTACCCGGGTGTGCAGCGCACCCGGCGTGAAGATTTCCCCCAGAAGACTCGCCAGCTCGCGCCACTTCCGATCCTCGCCGCTGTTGCGGACCGCAAACGCCAGACTCTCCAGGCCCCTGAGTGTCTCGATCTCCGCCTTCAGCTCCTCGATGGAGCGTGCGGCAGTCGCCTGATCGAGGATCGTCTCCTCCAGCTCGTGCAGCTCGCCGTCCGGGGCCTCGTCGAGATCCTCCTGGAACTCCTCGTCCCACACGGGGAGCGACCGGCGAAGCGCCACGAGCGCACCTCCACCGCGCTCGACGACCTCAAGCTCACGGAGGCGGCTCTCCAGGCGTTCCCTGCGCCGCCCAAGCGACCGGTAGATGGCCTCCGGGGATGACGCGAGGCGGCGTTGGAGGATCGTGAGCGCGAAGCCGACGGTGCCTGCCCGCCTGTCGTCTTGAAGTGCCTCGACCCGGTTGAACTCGTTGCGCACGTATTGCGTGACCTGCGCGTAGAGCTTCGCCTCGGGGTCGGAGAGGCGGTACGGTACCGTGTGCGCGATGCGTTCCGGGAACAGATGGGTGCCATCGAACTTGAGGAGATCTTCCTTCACCATCCGACGCATGAGATCGCTCACGTCGGTGGTGTGGACACCATCGCGGTACCTGCCCTCGAACCGATCGCCATCCAGGAGCGCCATGAAGAGCTGGAAGTCCTGCTCCTTGCCGTTGTGAGGGGTGGCGGTCATGAGCAGGAAGTGACGCGTGAGGCCGGCGAGGAGCTGGCCCACCCGGTAACGCTTCGTGTACTTGATCTCGCTGCCATAGAAGCGAGCCGAGAGCTTGTGGGCCTCGTCGCAGACCACCAGGTCCCACCTGCAATCCGGAGCCTTCACCCGCTGCTGAAGCGCCTCGTCCCGGGCCAGTTTGTCGAGACGTGCGATGACCAGATTGTTCTCCAGGAAGTAGTTGCCCGTCACGGCCGACTGGATCCTGTCGTTGGTGAGGATGTCGAAGCGCAGGTGAAAACGCCGGTACAGCTCATCCTGCCATTGCTCGGCCAGGCTTCCTGGACACACGACGAGGCAGCGCTGGAGATCGCCGCGGGCGATCATCTCCTTCATGAGAAGCCCGGCCATGATCGTCTTGCCCGCGCCCGGATCATCGGCCAGAAGAAAGCGAAGCGGCTGGCGGGGAAGCATCGCCTCGTATACTGCGGTGATCTGGTGCGGGAGCGGCTCCACGTCGGATGTGTGAACCGCGAGCACCGGGTCGAACAGGTGAGCCAGCTGGATACGCTGCGCTTCGGCGACGAGCCGGAAGCGATGCCCGTCTCCGTCGAAGCTCCATGGCCGCCCGGCCTCGACGAGCTCCAGTGAAGACTCGTCGTCCCTGTAGAGAAGCCGGTTCGCCACGCTGCCTGTGGGGGTCTTGTAGGTCAGTTCCATGGCGTCAGGACCGTACCATTGGGTGCTCACAACGGTCACGGTGGCGTTGGCTACGATGCCTGCGACGTTCGCGCCGGGCGTGAGGTCTTCGAGGGTCATGGATGTCTGAGCGCGAGTGCGGGTCCAACCAGCGGGGGAAGATGGAAGGAAGGCGGCCATCTGGTGTCATGCCTGGAGGCGGCTATGCCCGAGCAACCGGGAACGGTGTCCACTGCCGCCACTCCTGAGCAATGAAATGATAGCCGCCTCGCGATATGGCAAGTCGGAGCGCCGCTTTTCATGCGATTCCGTTCCCGTGCCCCTGGTTCATGATCGGCGACCTCGTCCTGCCTTCCTGACGCTTGTCGCCACGCTGGTGAAGGCGGGCGACGCTGCGATCGCACCTCGATCGACGCCCCATCCCCCCTGCTCTCCGAGGTTCAAACCCGGAGCGCACTCCTTCCGTCCTTTCCTCAACTCGGCCACATCTTCGCGCGGCGTATCAATCATCTGCTACCGGGGAAACGCCTGTCCATGAAAGCCGTGGTAAGCTTTCGAACGGGGTGCAGGGCCGGTGGCGGGCCAACTCCGTCAGAAGACTATCCGGGGGGTGTGACAGCTAGCTGCTCCGCTCGCATCCCATCGCACCGCGAACTTTCCGGGTGCATCGGGGGCCTGGTGAATTGAGTGTCGCCGGCTCGACCTGAGACCGAAAGCGACGGTAGCACGCAAGCGCAAGCGCAGAAGCTGCATGCGCGAGTCGTGGAGACCGGCGAGACCCGCTGGCGTCATCACAGCTGCCGTGACGGAGAAGATGAAGATCGGCGCCCCGGACGTGGCACAAATAAGATTTATATCGTAACCTTGAACAGCATGCCCCGCTATTCAACGTTTCTCGAGTAGACTGAGCACCAACGATGAACGGAGCCCTCACCGGCCGGTACGAGACCACCGCCGTGGGCGGCGAGCGGGTCCGCGCGTTCGTGCCGGACCCGCTGCCGCCTGCGAGGCCCCTCATGCTCGGTGGGGCCATTCAGCGCCGCCTGGAACGGGCCAACGTGGCGCTGGGCCGCCTCGACGGCGTGTCGAGCCTGCCCAGCGCCACGTTGGCCCGTTACAGGCGGCGCTGAA
>Ga0114931_10005520_pt1 | contig 15621 bp, 10 predicted proteins | sample 2SBtaG_FD_89579 | JGI IMG/M metagenome (GOLD analysis project Ga0114931, IMG submission 89579) | Deep subsurface microbial communities from Kolumbo volcano to uncover new lineages of life (NeLLi) - 2SBTROV14_V59a metaG | ecosystem: Environmental > Aquatic > Marine > Volcanic | place: Kolumbo...
GCCGTAGGTGATGTAACCGATGCGCCGTTGCGTTTGGAAACAACTGCAGGGCGCGAAGGGACGCTCGCTGCTGAAAACACTCTTAAAGACACTAAACATTCTATTGATTACAATACAGTCCCCTGGACAATCTTTACCGACCCCCAACTTGCCAGTGTTGGTTTGACAGAAGATGAGCAAATGAAACAAATGGGAGTCTGTGCTTGCAGGTCAGTTTCTTTTGAGCGCATTCCCAAAGCTATAATCATGCATCACACTGAAGGGTTGATCAAAATGGCCATTCACCCTGAAACCAGAGAAATTATGGGAGTTCACATACTAGCTCCAAATGCAGGAGAGCTGATTGCCGAAGCTATGATGCTTATTAAAAATAAGAATACCATTGACGATGTAGTTAACTCCCTGCCAATATTTCCTACTCTTTCAGAAGCAATTAAAATCGTTGCAATGTCTTTTACGAAGGATCTTAAAAAACTGAGTTGTTGTATTTAGTTAATGCTTCTCCCGTGCTTAATGTCTTTTTCGACAAATTCAATTGATGCGACCCTGGCGTGACTTGAACACGCAACCTACTCCTTAGAAGGGAGTTGCTCTATCCAATTGAGCTACAGGGTCTTTGGAGCCGACTATCGGATTTGAACCGATGACCTACGCTTTACAAAAGCGCCGCTCTACCACTGAGCTAAGTCGGCTGTGCCGAGGGTGGGAGTCGAACCCACACATCCTTGCGGATACCAGATTTTAAGTCTGACGCGTCTGCCATTCCGCCACCCCGGCATGTTTTATCCTCGCACCGTCTCAATCGTACAATTTCAAACGTTAAGTATATCAAATAAGAGCTTGTTGATCTACATTATCAGGAGATATCTTTAAATGCTTGCATCCCTTTGAAGTAACCACTCTTCCTCTTGGTGTTTTTTTGATAAATCCAATACGAAGCAGATATGGTTCGATAAATTCTTCAATCGTACGCCGATCTTCTGAAAGTGCTGATGCAATTGTCTCCACACCAACCGGTGCGTTTTGAAACTTTACGGCAATGATGGTCAGATACTGAATATCAAGGTCAGAGAGACCAACTTCGTCTATCTCAAGCAGTTTGAATAATTGATCAATAAGATTTTCGTCAATCATATCATGATTGTCCACTTCAAACATATCGCGAGCTCGCTTTAGGATCCGGTTTGCAATTCGTGGCGTTTTGCGGGCACGCTTTGCAATTTTCTTTACGGCCACATCTGATATTTCAATATTCATTATGCCGGCAGACCTTTTGATGATATGCTCCATTTCTACATCATTGTAATAATCAAGTCGCAGAAGGAGTCCAAAGCGATCTCGAAGTGGGGCAGAAAGCAGTGCAAGTTTTGTAGTTGCTCCTACAATCGTAATCTTTGGAACCGGCAGTCGAACGGTACGAGCTGAAGGACCCTTTCCAATAACAATATCTAAAAAATATTCTTCGATAACAGGATATAGCATTTCCTCAACGGGTTTTGGTAATCGATGGATTTCATCAATAAAGAGCACATCATTGTCTTTCAGATTAGTTAGTATTGCCGCAAGATCGCCGGATTTTGTGATTGCTGCACCTGATGTGATTCGAATCGTTCCTTTCAGTTCTTTTGCGATGATGTAGGAGAGTGTTGTTTTTCCAATCCCTGGGGGACCATAAAAGAGAATGTGCTCTGTGGCAACGCCACGATGCTTTACCGCTTTTAAAAACAGATGGAGTGTTTTGACAACATTTCTTTGTCCCACATATGTGTCAAGGGTGTCAGGTCGAAGTTTCTGGAGATCAACAACATCTTTACTCATAGTAGGTACATTATACAGAAGTTACGACGAGCTCATGCGTTTGATGCTGAGCTTAATTTTATCTTCAATTGATGATTCATTTACAACTTCTGATAACATATCCCGTGAAGCTTTTTTGTCAAACCCAAGGGAAACGAGGGCATCCACCACCGTCTGATCATCAGTAGACAGCGCTATTTCTGGTTCAAACACAAATTCGGAATCAAATTTTTGTGATAACTCAAGCAATATTTTTAACGCTGTTTTCTTGCCAAGCCCTTTGATTTTTGAGAAAAAGGTGCAATCGTTCTCTCTCACTGCCTGTATAATCTCATCTGGTTTTGCAACTGAGATAATGTGAAACGCAGATTTGGGACCAACACCCGGCACCCCAAGTAAATACTCAAACAACCGATACTCTTTCTTGTCTTCGAAGCCAAACAACTGTTGGGTATCTTCTCGCACATGATGATAGGTGTATATCTCAATATCAACAGGGGTTTGGATTGAATGAAGAAATCGATTGGTCAAATATACACGGTAATATACTCCAGATGATGTTTCAATCAATCCGGTATTCATGTCAATTTCATCAAGCACTCCTTTTATCTTTCCAATCATGAAATGTAAGTATAGCGCATTTCCGTAATTCTATCCAGTCATTGATGTGGCCCCATACTATGTTTTATGTATTTTCTTCTCAATATCATGTATGAGCACTCGTGTTCGATGAATTGCATCTGGATTTACCGATACTGAAGTGATGCCTTTCCGCACTAATGTCTCTACAATTTCAGGATAGTCAGATGCTGCTTGTCCACAGATTGAACAGGTAATACCGCGCCGTTTACAGGTTTCAACAATATGTTCAAGTACTGAAATAACTGCAGGATGACGTTCATCATAGACATTTGCAACCTCACTGCTATCTCGGTCAACACCAAGAAGCATCATGGTAAGGTCATTGGTTCCGATTGATACACCATCAATACCTAAGTCAATAAACTCCTCAAGCATAATTGCAGCAGCGGGAACTTCAACCATCATCCAAAGCTTGAACCCTTTATTATTGAGTAGTCCATGATCACGTATAATATCTCTAATTCGAACCATTTCCCAAGGAACACGGACAAAGGGGATCATAAGGTGTAAATTTTTATATCCTTTATTCCAAATATTTTGAATGGCATCAAGTTCCATTGAAAATACCTGCGGATCTGCAACATAGCGCGAAGTACCACGGAATCCAAGCATTGGATTCTCTTCTTTCGGCTCGTACAATTTGCCACCTTTTAGATTACGGTACTCATTTGTTTTAAAATCTGTAGCGCGGTACACAACAGGTCGAGGAGAAAAGGGTTTTACAAACTTTTCAAGATTGCGAGTCAGCTTATTTACAAATATCTTCTCTTGTTTTTGCTTGATAAATTCTCGTGGATGGGTTCCAATTTCGGCAATCATAAATTCGGCACGCAATAAACCGATTCCATCTACATCAAGAGCAGCAGTTTTATCAGCAATTTCAGGTTCTGCAAGATTTGCATAGACTTTTGTAATAGTCTTTACGTGTGTTTTATCTGCTTTCTTATTCGCCTTTATTTCATCCTTCAATTTTTGATCAAGAATACTCCCTTTGAACACTTCGCCGGTTGTTCCATTAACTGATATGACCAAATCATTTTTAATTTTTTTTGTCGCATCTTCTGCGCCAACAACAGCTGGAATTCCCAGTTCACGAGAGACTATGGCAGCATGAGAAGTACGACCACCTTTTTCAGTCACAATTGCTCCAGCCTTTTTCATTGCCGGAACATAATCTGGGTTTGTTTGGGGTGCTACAAGAATATCTCCTGTCTTTATTTTTGAAATTTCTTTTGGTGATTTTATAATTGTTGCATGACCGACGTCAATGCCTGGAGATGCAGGAGCACCAGCGACGATGAGTTCGTGACCTTTTCCCGCCATGTGATCATCGGCATTAATGACGGTTCCAACGGTGGTAATTGGTCTGGATTGGACAATAAATACGTGCCCTTTCTCAATTGCCCATTCAATATCTTGGGGAAAATAATAATGATTTTCGATATCTTTGACAAGAAGAGCAACCTCTCGGATCTGATTATCAGTCAGTTTCTGTTTTGACCCTTCTTTTTTGCTCAGTTTAACTTCTTTGTTTCCTCGACCAGATCGTACATATTTAAGATTTTGGTATGCTGTTTGCTTCTTTTCAATAACAATCGTTGATTTATCGACTTCATAGTGGTCTGGAGTAACCTTTCCTTGGACAATATATTCTCCAAGTCCGTAGACTGCTTCAATGACAATTTTTGTTTTGTCGTTGGTGACGGGATCGATACTAAAGGCAATACCTGATTTATCCGATTGCACCATTCTTTGAACAACTGCAGCAAGTCCAACCTTAAAGTGATCAAACCCCTTTGTCTGACGATAATATATTGCACGTGCAGTAAAAAGTGATGCCCAACATTCTTTTACCTTTTTAAGCAAATAGGTATCTCCCTTCACATTGAGATATGTTTCTTGTTGCCCAGCAAACGAGGCATCAGGAAGATCTTCGGCTGTTACAGATGATCGAACCGCAACAGTTGGCTCATCATACAAATTTTTTATTTTGTTAAATGTATGATGAAAAATACTAAAGCGTTTTTTGATATATTCATTTTCTTTTTCATTGAGTTCTTCATAATAATCAACAATATCATTTACCAAAGATTGGGGGATTGGTGATTTGATGATTAAGTCTCGTATATGTGCTGATACTTGTTCAATTTCCGTAGAATTTTCATAATTTACTATCGAAAGCATTTGTTTGATCTTTCCCAGTAAATTTGATTTCTTTATAAACGTGAAGTAGGCATGAGAGGTGATGATAAAGCCATATGGAATCGGGAGATCGGCATTGGTCATCTCTCCTAAATTAGCTCCTTTACCACCAACCAGACCAACATCATCTTTGGAAACATCCTCAAACCATACAATTTGTTTTTTTGTCATATATATTTATCATAAACTATTAGGACAAAAAAGATCAATGGGAAATCTACATGGAGCATGCTTTTTGTTAGTCTGAAAATATAATGATGAATATTCAGTAGGAAAAAAGCTTTACATTGATAGAATTGATTGTAGTTATATCAATAATTGGAATATTGATTGCAATGGGAATTGGATCTTATGCAAATATTCAAAGAAAGGCGCGAGATATCTAGCGTGTTTCAGATTTTAATGAATTGGTAAACTGCAATGACTGCGTATGAGATTGAAAATGGTGCCTATCCTGGCGATGCAGATGACGCAGGGATACATGTTTCTCAACAGTGTTCAAGTGATCCTGTGAATGATCTGGTAAATGGTGGGTATCTGTCAAATGCGCCTTCTGATCCATTAGATGTAAACTGCACTGACAACAGTGATACAGCACATTTTTATGATTTTGATGATGAACACTGTTACGAGCCACACACCTGTATAAGTATCAATAATTTAGAAACAGATTCTGCATTTGAGTTGCTTGATAAAAAATATTCAAATAGATTAACGGTGTCGAATGGGTGTGATGTAAACATTGGAGATGGCTGTACAACAGAATGGCAGTTCAATCTGTGTTTTGTTTCAAACTAATCAATCATTTAAATTAATATATAAAAAATCAATCAGGCTTTACCCTCGTTGGCATGATTACAAATGATCTTCCTCCAGATACCTTAACAGGTCCTTGACACAAACCTGGGTATTTGATATCATATCAGGAACCTATCTTTAGGGCACTATTGGAAGCACCACCTGCTCACCGAACAGCCTACATAAGAAACATAGTAATAGCCCTTGACATGATGTAATAATTTCTATTACAATTATTGTCCGGGAAAAAAATGGCGCACTTTTCAATTCGGTGTATATATTGACCTATTATTTATGATCTTGGTCAACCTTGGGCCTATAGCTCAATTGGCTAGAGCGCCACATTTGCAATGTGGAGGTTTGGGGTTCAAGTCCCCATAGGTCCACAAAATTATTTGATTTAGGATATTGGATTCATGAATCATGAATCTTGAATCATACATCTAATTTATAAAGATAGTGAACTTTGACAATTTGTATTGAGTGTCTTTTTGTTTAATTTAATTCAAAAGACGTAGGCCATCAAATCAGTATGCCATCCGCCAGCTGGCGGATTGACATCCGAGAGAGATGGGAGAAATCATGCCAATGGCGGATGCCTTGGCAGTTTGAGCCGAAGAAGGACGCGTGTATGAGCGCGAAACCAACGGTGAGCCCTCCAACAGGCGCTACCAACCGTTGATTTCCGAATGGAGCAATCCCTCTGGTAGCAATATCAGAGACCCTGGACCATGCGCTTGCGCTTAGGTACAGGGGGGGAACCCGGGGAACTGAAACATCTAAGTACCCGGAGGAAAAGAAATCATATAGAGATTCCGTAAGTAGCGGCGAGCGAAAGCGGATCAGCCTAAACCCCAATTTATTGGGGTGTTGCGGGACTGCAATATCCGATTATATGTTTGTAAAAGAATGAACTGGAAAGTTCAGCCACAGAAGGTGAAAGCCCTGTATTTGACACGAACATGTACGGTAGCAGTATCCCAAGTACCACGGGACACGGAAAACCTTGTGGGAATCTGGGTCGGTCACGATCCAAGGCTAAAAACTCAAACTGACCGATAGTGAACTAGTACCGTGAGGGAAAGGTGAAAAGATCCCCGGAAGGGGAGTGAAATAGTACCTGAAACCATTGGCTAACAAACAGACAGAGCTTGTACTTCGTACAAGGAATTTCTAATGACTAATTAACCTAATTGACCTAAATAATAACCAAAATTTTAGAAATTAGAAATTAGAATAATTAGGAATTTCTCGCACGGAGTGCGAGTAATGTCGTGCCTATTGAAGAATGAGTCAGCGAGTGTCCGATAAGTTGCGTTTAGCTTAACCGAGTCAATCTCGGGAATGCAGAGGGAAACCGAGTCCTAATAGGGCGATTTAGTAGCTGTCGGACGACCCGAAACCAGGTGATCTAACCATGAGCAGGGTGAAGTTTATCGAAAGATGAATGGAGGCCCGAACCCGTTGCCGGTGTAATGGCTTGGGATGACTTGTGGTTAGCGGTAATATGCCAATCGAACCTGGAGATAGCTGGTTCTCCCCGAGATATATTTAGGTATAGCCTCTTCGCGTTTACACCATGGGGTAGAGCTACTGGATGGTTTTTGCGGCAGCAATGCTGTAAATACCAACCAAACTCCGAATACATGGTGAATAAGCAAGGGAGTCAGATCTGCCCGTATAATCGGGTATGGTCGAAAGGGAAACAACCCAGACTCTCGTCTAAGGTTCCAAAATATCTGTTAAGTGGTAAAGGCCGTTTTGTTTCCAATACAGCAGGGAGGTTGGCTTAGAAGCAGCCATCCTTTAAAGATAGCGTAACAGCTCACCTGAATAATCCCGCTTTCGAGCAGGTTGGAGACAATGCGCCGAAAATGATCGGAGCTAAAACAGATTACCGAAGACAGAGATGCTTGTACTTCGTACAAGGAATTTCTATGACTAATTAACCTAATTGACCTAATCTATTTAGAGCAATTAGAAATTAGAATAATTAGAAGTTTCTCGTACGGAGTACGAGTGTGGTAGGGGAGCGTTCTTACAGCGTTGAAGCAGTACTGTAAGGTATTGTGGAGTGGTAAGAAGTGAGAATGCTGACATGAGTAATGATTCTCCCGATGAGAACTCGGGATGCCGAATGTTCAAGGTTTCCTCAGCAACGTCAGTCGACTGAGGGTTAGTCGGATCTAACTGTCACATCAAGTGGTGTGACGGGATGTACAAGCAGCTAATATTCTGCTACTTGTTTTGTATCGCTATTACGTATGTGTTGACGAAGTTTGATAACCAGAACTTCCTATATGGGAGTCTAAGCAGTAAGTCTTCGGGCGAGCTGTGAATGCAATTTCGATTTATCGAGAAAGTCTGGCAATTTAAGTTTCCGAGAAAAAACGCATGCGGAGATACATGACAAACCGTACCGCAAACCGACACAGGTGAACAGGTCGAGTAGACCAAGGCATACGGGTAATGATGGTTCAAGGAACTCTGCAAAAAAGCTGAGCGTAAGATTTTCGATATGCTCTGCCCTGCACCATGCGCTTGCGCTTAGGTACGGGGCCACAGCAAAAGTTTTTCAACCGACTGTTTAGCAAAAACACAGGCTCCTGCAAACCAGAAAATGGGAAGTATAGGAGCTGAGGCCTGTCCGGTGCTGGTAAGTTAACCATTGGGGTTGATCTCTTCCTTTCGGTGGAATGAGGCTCTGATGTAAGCTCCAGTGAACGACAGCTCTAACCCTGAGAGTTCTAAGGTAGCGTAGCCCCTTGCCGGGTAAGTTCCGGCCTGCATGAAAGGCTTAACGAGTTGAAAACTGTCTTGAACCAGTGCCCGATGAAATTGAAATGGCTGTGAAGATGCGGCCTACCTACACAAGGACAAAAAGACCCCGAGAGCTTTACTGAAACTTGACATTGGTGCGAGTATATAAACTGTCGAGAATAGGAGGGAGACTTCGGTCGACAAGTGGAATACCTCTCTTTTATATTTTCTCACCTTATCTTTCAACTAGTAGGAGACAGTGTTAGGTGGTCAGTTTACCTGGGGCGGGTCTCTCCAAAAAAGTAACGGAGAGGCACAAAGGTTAGCTTATTCCGGATGGAAATCGGAATGTACGTGTATACGCATAAGCTAGCTTGACTGCGAGGATGACAGTCCGAGCAGGTGCGAAAGCAGGTGTAAGTGATCCCCCAAACGCTTGTGATTGGCGTTGGGGCTTAACGGATAAAAGCTACCTCGGGGATAACAGGCTAGTCTCGCCCGAGAGTTCATATCGACGGCGAGGTTCGGCACCTCGATGTCGGCTCATCGCATCCTGGAGCTGTAGTCGGTTCCAAGGGTTGGGCTGTTCGCCCATTAAAGCGGTACGCGAGCTGGGTTCAGAACGTCGTGAGACAGTTCGGACTCTATCCTGTGTAGGCGCTTGGATTTTTGAGGAGATTCTTTCCTAGTACGAGAGGACCGGAAAGAAGGAATCCCTGGTGTACCGGTTGTCCCAAAAGGGCATCGCCGGGTAGCTATATTCCTACGGGATAAGCACTGAAAGCATCTCAAGTGCGAAGCCTTCTCCAAGATGAGAAATCCCTATTAGTCTGCAGGAAGATTACCTGCTTGATAGGCTCTAAGTGTAAGTGCAGCAATGCATTTAGCTGAGGAGTACTAACTGACGATCTCCCATCTCTCTTGGCATGTCAAACAACAAGTGACATACTAAATCAGTGAAATATGATTTAGAGATGGTGACCTACGTTTGAATACTAACAAAAAAACCACGTTTCGGCGTGGTTTTTTTGTGGGGTATAATGGTATTCATGAACACCCTACTCAAACGGGGAGCATTGTTGCTTATAGTAATCATCATTTTTACTGGATTACTCTTAAACAACAGTTACAAAAACTCAAAGGCAGATCGCATTACAACAAATGAAGAGTATCTTGAACAACTGAAAAATGCATCTGCTGGTAAAAATTTACCAGGACAGATTGCTCAAACTCCTCCCGTCCAAAAAGATAAAGGGCCAATTGAAACCATGCTCGAATCAATTATTCATTTCTTTTACCACCAGTAAATTATTTTTTTTGGCAGACGATTTAACTATAATAGTATATATGAAGATTCTTTCTATCGATCCCGGGTTTGAAAAAGTTGGGTGGGCAATCTTTAATAAAACAGGAGCAAGCAGTACCGATTTTACCTTCATATCTTCTGATTTGATTAAAACATCGCGAAAAATCATCCATGAAATGCGACTTAAAATCATATACGATATACTGGATGAGCTCATTAAAAAAGAATCGATTGAGCGACTGGTGATTGAAAAGTTGTTCTTTTTTAAGAATAAAAAAACGGTTCTTAAAGTATCTCAAGCTGTTGGGATCATTGAACTTGCAGCAACAAAGAATGAAATTCCAATAACTCGATTGACACCCTTGGAGATTAAACAAATCATCACCGGATATGGCACCGCAGATAAAAAATCGGTACAAAAAATGATTAAACTAGAGTTAGGCGATGCAATTACGTTCAAGGACGACGACGAATCAGATGCAATTGCTTGTGGACTGGCATATATCTATTCTCAACGGTAACGAATCAAAATAAAATGCAGAAATAAGAGCGGTGTCACCTCGGAATCTCATCAGAATGCTGATTTACGAATAAAAAGTAAATAACCATACACGCCCAAAATGGTACCAATTCTCAAATACAAAGACGATCTTGAAGCAGTCATACTGTACCGGGAGAAAAAAATAATATTCCGATCCCAGAAAACGAGTTTCTCAATTGGCTCCCAATTTAGTCAGTATTGACACGGCGTAATTTGCCCCTTTATTCATTGCCTTTTTAATATCTTTTGATCTCAGATACTCAGCAATAAATGCAGCAGTATATGCGTCACCCGCACCGGTTGTATCAAGCACCTTTCTCGTGCCGATTGCTTTTTGATGATACACTTTTGAATCATGATAGGCATAGCTTCCTTTTTTCCCGTCAGTTATAACCAGGAGGTGGTCTTTTGTAAACGGGACAAATCGGTCAATTATATTGTCATGAAAGTCAATTGATGGATAAGGTGTCTTGACAATATCTGCGTATTCATATGCATTGATAATAAGTACATCAACATGTTCAATGAAACTCATAACCTCATGCAGTTCTCTTCGACAATCGGTTACATTCAAATTCGCAAATACTTTTTTGTCCACTGATTGTGCATAGGAGAGTATTTCGATTCTTTCAGCAAGTGACACTTTTGATAGATTTGCCATGTAGATAGCTTTTGCTTTCTCAATTTTTTTATAATCATCAGCGCATTTCATAATGTTCTGATGGGGGGTTCGATAGTTTATAATTGTTTTTTCCCCCTTTGTATTAAGTAGAATAGAGGATATATTTGTATAGTCTTCTTCTATATCACACAGCTGCTCATGAAGAATATGCGCATCATCTAGTTTGTTACAAATAAGCGACTTGAATGGATTGTTCCCAATTTTTGCAATAATTCCTGATTTGAGACCAGCTTTTGCAACACCAATTGCCACATTTGCCCCCCCACCACCTAACCCCTCATAAAAATGATCAACATAATATTTCCCACCAACTGCAAGCTCAAATCGATCCTCTTTTTCAGTCAAAGAACCACCTTTATAATACAGGTCGATACTGACACTTCCCAAACACATAAGATCAATCATATTCTCAGTATAAGATATATTGAAATGGTTGACTAGCAGAATTTGCTATCAGTTAAGATTAAGTAGGTACGGTACTGTGCGCTGTGCTACAATATATTATGTTGACCGTCATCGCGGGAGAAGATTCGATTAGTTCACGATCAAAACTGCAATCACTCAAAAAAAGATTTTCTGAAAAAGGATATGCAATATTTCAGACAACGCTATCGGAGCTTGAAGAAGTACTCAAAAATAGTTCCGGTGTGAGAGATTTATTTGGAAAACAGTCTGTATATTTTGTTGAAGGAATTTCCAAAAAGTATAGAGGTCGAAAAAAAACACCGTTTAAAGCTATAGTGCAGAAGCTTGCTGTTGAGAAAGATATTCATGTGGTTGATTGGGAGGATGGCAAGTCTGCATATGAACTTTCGGGACTCAAACGAATTGCCTCAACATTTGATGAATACAAACCAGGCAAAAATATTTTTCAACTACTTGAAGTATGCAGCCCAGGTAACTTAAAATTATTCATGGACACGTTTGATATCGTATCAAAAACACAGGAAAGTACCTTTATATACGCGCTGCTTTGGAAACATGTCCGGAAACTGATTCAAACAAAGAAGGACACCCTTGATCCATCGGTCCCTGCGTGGCAACGACAGCGACTCCATGCACAGGCTGATCAATGGAATGAACATACTCTCATGAGTTTTTATGAGAAACTGGCTCGAATAGATGTATCAATCAAAACCAATCAAACAACGTACAATCTCAAGGAATCTATTGAGCTTTTAGTATGTTATTATTTGAGATAGCAGACACACCAAACATATTCATTATTATTTTTCCAATACTCTTATGACAGCTATCGATACTTCAATTTTTAAAACATATGATATTCGGGGTATTTATCCAAATCAGTTAAATGAAAATGTGATGGAAGATATAACTCGTGCCATCTTCACTTTCATGAGCCGCAAATTGAAAAAGACTGACATGACGATCGTTCTTGGTCATGATATGCGACTATCTTCTCCCGTGCTCCACAAAATTGCATCAGAAACACTTCAAAAATGTGGCGCACAAGTGATTGACATCGGGCTCATTGCGACGCCAACGATGTACTTTGCGGTTAAAAATGACTCCTATGATGCAGGAATTCAAATCAGCGCTTCACACAATCCCAAAGAATATAATGGCATCAAAATAGTTATCAGAGACGGGGATTCAATCATCAAGATTGGGAAAAACGCTGGAATGAACAATATCATCACCATTGTTGAGAACAATGCGTTCCAAGATTATGCAGAAGGAGGATCGATTACCAAACAAGATGGCGTTCTTGGGGAAGAAATCGACCAAGCACTTCTTGCCGTACCGATAAACGATGTTTCCAATCTTAAAGTAGTAGTAGATCCAGCCAATGGCATGGGCATCCTTCCCATCACTGATCTTTTTGATCGATTAGATGCAACACTCCTTCCAATGAATTTTGAGCTTGATGGCACATTTCCCGTTCACCAAGCTGACCCACTCCAACACAAGACCCTTCGCGGTCTTCAGGCGAAAGTAAAGGAAGATCATGCTCAGTTGGGTATTGCAATCGATGGGGATGCCGATCGTGCGATGTTTATTGACGAGCGCGGAGAAATTGTTCCTGCAACGCTTATTACGACAATTATCGCGGGGGAGATGTTGAAGGACAATCCAGGAGCACGTATTTTAGTTGATATTCGATATATAAAAAATGTAGAAGAAATGGTCAAGAAAATGGGTGGTGAAGTAGGATATACAAAGGTTGGCCATGCATTGATCACCGAACAAGTAAACAAAGAAGGAGCACTTTTTGCCGGAGAATCATCTGGGCACTACTACTTCAAATCAATGGGGGGGTGTGAGAGCACCATTCGAGTCATTTTATATGTGCTCAATGTTCTTGCACGAGAAAAGAAACCATTCTCTCAAATTCTTAAAAGTATTCATACTTCCATAGAATCAGGTGAATTTAATTTCCGCCTTCCAGAAACAGTCAGTGCCCCTCAGATTATTGCAGAGCTAGAAAGCAATTTTTCAGATGGAAAGCTTTCAAAGCTTGATGGTATAGCAATATCGTATCCGAATTGGCGATTTAGTGTTCGAACCTCAAATACCGAGCCACTGATTCGATTAAATGTTGAGGGCACATCAAGTGATATTGTCAAGAAAAAAGCTGAGCAAATCAAAGATATGTTGATCAAACACGGAGCAAAACTCCATGAATAACGACAAACAGTATTGATATAATGAGAAGTTATGTAAATGTTGTATTTTTGAAATAATTTATCATGCCAGAAGAAGAAATTGAAAAAAAGGTTCCAACTATCATCACATTGACTACCGTCACGAACAATTTACTCAACGCATTTCATTCCATCCAACCAAAACCTCCGACTGATGAGTTTACCAAGCTCTCTGTCTCTCAGACCGTATCATTTCTTGCATTGGTATATGAAAAGGTCAGAAATGCCATTGAATATCGCGAAGACCATCTTATTCGTCGCGCAGCAATCGAACGTATTATTAAGCGACGACTTGCAATGAATCCTGAAGGCACGAATGAAGCCGAAAACATCTTACGTGAGCTTATGTGGGCACGTTATTTCCCAAATGGATCACTTGATGCACAAGATATTTATGAGATCCAACACATTCTCGATCGATATCTAGATATCCGCAAACAACTCCTTCCAGGTCGTATTCACAAAACAAGAGCTTATTTATCAGAGTTTTTACTCCAGTTAGTGACTGCAGAAATTGAAGAACATTTAAGTCCTACAATCTCTCAACAAGAAGCTGATTTTGGATACTATATCTTTCAAACGTTAAAAGATAAGGTAAAAATTGAAGATGTGAATACGGAGCAAAAAGATACTTACTTATTTGTTGCAATCGAAAAAGCATACCGAAAAAGTGATCAAGCATACCAACGTTATCATTTATTTCGCCTTTTTTACAAACACTTATCCCGCTACACTGATGAAGAAATTCACGATCTTATTCCTAAGCTTCCAGATATTTTTCACAAAATTGATGCGCTTATCACAAACCCAACGGTCGAAAAGTTGGTGCGATTTACGCGAAAACAGCTTCCACCGTTTCTCATTTTATTTTCACTCTTTCGTGAAAACAAAGCCAATATTGATGATATTCTTATAAATAAAAACAAATTATGGACATATGTAGAAAAAATTGCACGGGAGAAATATATGCAAGTAAGATCAAAACTCAATATTCTTGCCTTTCGAAGCCTCATCTACATATTTATCACAAAAATGCTATTTGCGCTCATTCTTGAAATACCGGTTTCACAGTACATTTATAATCACGTGAACTACTGGGCAATTGGCATAAATAGCCTTGCGCCACCACTCTTTATGCTTTTGATCATTTTGTCAGTATCTGTACCAGGAGAAGACAATACAAAGCGATTATTTCTGCGTATTGTTGACATCATTGACAAGGATTCATCCTATGGAAAATCAACCGCGTTTATCACAAAGAAAGTCAAAAATCGAAGACCGGTACTGGCATTTGGATTCACAGTGTTGTATCTCTCAACTTTTATTGTTACCTTGTATCTTATTCATCTGGGGCTCAAAATGTTGCATTTCAACCTTCTCAGTGAAGCGCTCTTTATTTTCTTCATTAGCGTTGTGGCATTCTTTGCTTATCGTATTAAGCAAGTTGCCAATATGTATCGACTGACTGAAAAGAATACACTTTTTTCACCTATTTTTGATTTTTTCTTCATGCCAATTCTTTCGATGGGTAAGTTATTTAGTCAAGGAGTATCAAAGATCAACTTCTTCATTGTTCTCTTTGACTTAATTATTGAAGCTCCGTTCAAACTGATCTTTGAAGTCATCGAAGAGTGGATCTCATTTGTCAGACTCAAAAAAGAAGAAATTGTCTGATACATATATATATGAATCCATGGAATGAAAGATCAATCATTGGACAGGCTCCAATGGATGGTGTGACTGATGCAGCATTTCGATATATTACCGATATTCATGGAAAGCCGGATCTTCTGTGTACTGAGTTTGTCTCTGTTGAAGGATTGGGTCGGGGAGCGGTGCGCCTTCTCACTTCATTTGTCAAACATACCACAGAGACACCCATTCTTGGGCAGGTATATGGAAGTGAGCCAGAACAATTTTATTCTGTTGCAATAATACTGGCCGAGCTTGGATATTCAGGGGTTGATATCAATATGGGCTGTCCCGATAAGGCGATTGCAAAACGGGGGGCGGGAGCAGGACTTATCAAAACACCAAGAAATGCCCAAGACGTCATTAAATCAGTCCAATCAGCATTGAAAGACTGGAACAATGGTGCTACTCTTGATTCAATTGATATCCCATCATCGATCATTGATTGGGTAAAAATGCACCGGCCAAAACATATTAACAGGACTTTGCTACCTGTATCGGTAAAAACACGGATTGGATATGATTCAATCAATAC
>Ga0114931_10005521_pt1 | contig 15617 bp, 9 predicted proteins | sample 2SBtaG_FD_89579 | JGI IMG/M metagenome (GOLD analysis project Ga0114931, IMG submission 89579) | Deep subsurface microbial communities from Kolumbo volcano to uncover new lineages of life (NeLLi) - 2SBTROV14_V59a metaG | ecosystem: Environmental > Aquatic > Marine > Volcanic | place: Kolumbo...
ACGCGGTCGCCCGCGCTGCCGCTGAGGCGATCGACCAGCGACTCGGCCACCTCGCCCTGGATCTGGACGGTCGAGTAGTCGGCGATCTCCAGCAGCGTCTGCCCCGCATCGACACCTTGGCCGACCGTCGCCGATCGGCTGACCACGACGCCGTCCATTTCCGCGTAGAGGCGCACCGCGCCGACGGACTCGTCGTCGCCGGCCGATGCCGGCTGGCGCGCCCGCGACAACTCGATCATCTCCCACAGCGCCTCGCGCGAACTCTGGAGCGCTTCGGCCTGCCTGGTCAGAGCCCGGAGTTCCTCCTCGGTCATGGACAGGTCCACACGGCGCTGGGCGGACGTGGCGCGGGCTTCGACGGCTGCGGCCTGACGCTCGCCCAGACGGTTGGCCGCCACGACATCGTCGTTGTCCTGGAGCCGGGCCACCTCGGCCTCGGATAGTTCGGCCCGCTTCTGGGCCGCCTCGGCCTGCACTCGCAGGCCCTCCACGGCCCATTTCGTCCGGGCCACCTTCGCCTGGAGATCGAGGTATTGGGCGTCGAGTTGGCGCGCCTCGTAGACCCGCTGGGCCAGGTCCGCCGAGTCGATCTGCACCAGCAGATCGCCCGTCCGCACCCGGTCGCCCGGCTGAACGGTGATCTGTGTGATCGTGCCGGCCACGCGCGCGGAACACGCCTGGATTCGGTCCGGCATCGGTCGCACCACACCGATCAACCGCACGACCTCCTGGACCGCCCCGAAATCGACCTCGGCTGTTTCCAGGCCGATGTGCGCCGCGGTCTGCGGCGAGACCGTCCGCGGCGTGTCCAGGTCATAGGGCGCCACCTCACCCTTGCCATGCCCTTCGTGGGCCAAGGCAGGAACAACGATGATCGCTCCCAGGGCTGCCATCGCGCCAGCAGCGCACAGCGTGAGCGCGGTCTGTTTCCGGTTCATAGGAAGCTCCTTCTTCGGGCTACCGGGTTTGGTTTGGGATTGTCTGAATATGGTCCGGCCACGCCCCAACGATCGAACCGCGGGTGTGGCGCAGGCGGCGTCCGGCCCGGTCTTGCGACGGGCGGACCCGAAGATTCAGATGATCAGCGCGCAGCGCAGCCCCAGCAGCGTGCAGTCGCCGACTGCTCGCCGCGGCCGCACCGTCCGAGTGCCCTGCCGAAGTGATGAATCGACCGGACTCCGAACCATCCATGGCGTCAGCACCGCGGCAGGAGAGGAATGGCTCGCCCACCCTGGGCCGGGTTGGGTTCCAAGCGTGGCGATCAGGACCGGGCACTTGCACACCGGCCCATCGTCGCATGGCAACTGGTCGTTATGACAGGGCGACTGTTGATGCTCGTAGGCGGGCTCTGCGTCCCCATGGTGGGCGGACAACCCGCTTGCCAGGCCGACGACGCCGGCCGGGGAACTGTGGTCCGAGCCGCCTGCGAATGCCCCCCAGAGCAGATCCGGCTGGCAGTAGCAGACCGGGAGCCACATGGCCAAGATCCCGGCCATCAACGCCCGCAATGAATCGTTTCGGATCAGCATGATGGTTCGTCTGTGCACCGGCCCGCGAGGGCTGGAACATCATGGAGCATCAGATTATTCCCTCCGGTCCCGGTCGTCAAGATCGGGCGCGTCAGTCCTGTCCTTATCGGCTCTTGGGGCGTGCGCCATCACCCAGACGCCCCGCCGCCCGGTCGGGAGCAGCTGTCTCTTGCTCGGCGATACCCTCCGGTCCGCGCGCCGGAGCACGGTCGCAGAGCAACAGAGGCTTCCGGGACCGCTCATCGCGGAACACGCCGGCGGCCGGTTCATGTAGGATATGGGCGGGAGTGATCTATCGATTCCCCCGGCCGTGCGGCCAATGAGGCCGAAGACGGGTGCGGAGCCGAGACCTCGATGTATACCGTTCTGATTGCCACTGGAGCCTTCGTCCTCTACATGGTCGCGTACCGGACGTACGGGCGTTTCCTGGCCCGGCGGATCTTTCGGATCGATCCGAGCCGGACGCCCCCCTCCGAGGAGTTCCGCGACGACGTGGACTTCGTCCCGAGCCGAAAGGAACTGGTCTTTGGGCATCACTTCACCTCGATCGCGGGCACGGGCCCGATCGTCGGCCCGGCGATCGCGGTGGTCTGGGGGTGGGTGCCGGCGCTGCTGTGGGTGCTGGTCGGCTTGGTGGTGATGGGAGCGGTGCACGACTTCGGCTCGCTGGTTATTTCGATGCGGCACCAGGGGCGCACGATCGCGGACCTGGCCTCGGACGTCGTGAACCCGCGCGTGCGCGTCCTGTTCATGCTCGTGGTCTTGGTGGGGCTCTGGATCGTGCTGGCGGTCTTTGGACTGGTCATCGCCACGATATTCAAGGACTACCCGGCCTCGGTCGGGCCTGTCTGGCTCCAGATCCCGATCGCGATCGGGCTGGGATTCTGGATGCGCCGGGGCCGGAGCCTGCTACTCGGGTCGGTTGTGGCCGTCGCGTTGATGTACGCCACGATCGTGCTGTCCGCGTCGATCCACTGGGCGACGCCCGACGATCCGACGGGCATGCACCTGCTGCCGCCGGCCCTGACCAGCGTGATCTCGCCCAACGCCTTCTGGACGCTGATCCTGCTGGCGTATGTTTTCATCGCCAGCGTGCTCCCCGTGCAGTGGCTGCTCCAGCCGCGGGACTACATCAACAGCCACCAGTTGCTCATCGCGATGGGGTTGCTGCTGGTTGGGCTGGTGGTTGCTCGTCCGGCGCTGGTCGCCGACGCGATCAATGTGGCCCCCGCGCCGGCGGCCGAGGGTGGGGTCGTGCCGGCGTTCTTTCCGTTCCTGTTTGTCACGATCGCCTGCGGCGCGATCAGCGGGTTCCACTGCCTAGTCGCTTCGGGTTGTTCAAGCCGACAACTGCGCACCGAGGCCGACGCTCAGTACGTCGGATACGGCGCCATGCTCATGGAGGGATTCCTGGCGACGCTGGTGATCCTGGCATGCACAGCCGGGATCGGGCTGGGAACGACCGGGGGGCTGACCGGGCACGAGGCATGGCTGGCCCACTATGGCTCGTGGGGCGGGAGCCGCCCGCTCGGGGACAAACTCGCCCCATTCGTGGTCGGATCGGCCAACGTGATCGAACGCCTCGGGCTCTCGCAGAGCCTGGCGATCGCGATCATGGGCGTGTTCGTGGCGTCGTTCGCCTCGACAACACTGGATTCGTCCTGCCGCCTCCAGCGATACGTCATCAGCGAACTGGGCGTGGGTGGGCGTGGGTTTCGGATCCCCGCGCTGGGCAACCGATTCGTGGCCACGGGCGTAGCCGTCGCGACCGCCGGTGTGCTGGCGCTGAGCGATGTGCCCAGCGTCGGTCTGGCCCACGCGGGGCGGGGCGGGCTCGTGCTCTGGCCGGTCTTTGGGGCGACGAACCAGTTGCTCGGCGGCCTGGCGCTGCTGGTGGTTACGGTCTGGCTGGTCAAGCAGCGCCGCCGTGCGGTTGTGACGGCGATTCCCATGGTCTTCATGCTTGCGATGACGGGCTGGGCGATCGCCGAACTGATCGCTGGCTTCGCCCACTCGGAGGGGAAGGCTCACCTGTTGATCGTCTCTATCCTGATGCTGGCGATGGAGGTGTGGATCGTGATCGAGGCGGGTGTTCTGATGGCTCGGCACAGGCGGCCGACGGGCGCCCCGGCCCCGGCGAATCCTTGAGATACTCCCTGACCCACCCAACATGGAGCCCCCATGAGAATCCAACTGGTACTGTGCGTTCTGGCCGCGACACTGATTCCTGCCGCATCGGCGGAGGCGCGCGGTGACGGGCCGGGGGTCGGTCTGGCCTCATGGAGCCCGGACGCGCGAACGGAGAGAATGGCCTTCGAGCGGCAGATGCGCTCGCTCGTCTCGTCGGACAGCCTGCGCCACGTTCACGATCTGCTGGCCGGCGAGCCGCACGTGGCCGGGACCGAGGGCGATCTGCGCGAGATCGACCGCCTCGCCGAGTTGTTCGCGTCGATGGGCCTGGAGGTGGAGCGGCACGAGTTCTGGGCCTACCTGCCCCGCCAGGGCGAGGCGGAACTGGAGATCATCGCCCCGGAACACGTCGCGCTGCCCCTGGCAGAGCGGACGCTGCCGGAGGATCCGTTCACGAGCAATCCCGACCTGACGATCGCATGGAACGCCTACAGCGGGTCGGGGCAGGCCGAGGGACAGGTCGTCTACGCCAACTACGGGCGGAAGGAAGACTTTGAGCGGCTCCGGGACCTGGGCGTGGACCTGCGGGGGCGGATCGTGATCGCCCGCTACGGGGGCAACTACCGCGGGTACAAGGCGAAGTTTGCCGAGCGGGCCGGGGCGGCCGGGCTGATCATCTACAGCGATCCCGCCGACGCCGGCTACGCCAGGGGCCTGCTCTATCCCGAGGGCGGCTGGGCGAATGACTCGTACATCCAGCGCGGGTCGATCAAGGCGGAGGCGTATCCCGGCGATCCGCTCACGCCCTTCGTGGAGGCGACGCGGGACGCGAAACGCCTGGATCCGGATGCCGTGGACCTGCCCCGGATTCCCGTTCAGCCAATCGGGTACGGGGCCGCGCAGAAGATCATGGAGCGGATGACCGGGCCGCTCGTGCCCGGGGGCTGGCAGGGTGGGCTGCCCTTCCCGTATCGCGTGACGGGCGGCGATGATCTGCGCGTGCGTCTGCGCGTCGAGCAGGAGCGGAAACTCGTGCGTACGGCCAACGTCCTGGGCACGTTGCGCGGACGATCGCACCCCGAGCAGCGGGTCATCATCGGCTCGCACCACGACGCGTGGAGTTTCGGGGCGGCCGATCCGCTGGCCGGGACGATCTGCACGATTGAGGCCGCCCGCGTGCTCTCGGAGATGGTCCACCAGGGCTGGGTTCCGGAGCGCTCGATCGTCTTTGCGACCTGGGGTGCAGAGGAGTTCGGACTCATCGGGTCCGTCGAGTGGGTCGAGGCCAACCGCCAGTCGCTGCTCCACAGCGGCGTGGCGTACATGAACATGGATATGTCGGCGCTGGGCCCGAACTTCGGTTCCAGTTCCGGGCCGGGCTTGCGCCGGGTCATTGCCCAGAGCGCTTCAGCGGTCCGGCAGGCACGCGATCCGTCACGGACGGTCCTCCAGGCCTGGCTGAGCAGGGGCGAGGATCCGATGTTGCCCGGGTGGCCCAGGTTCGGCGACCTCGGGGGCGGGTCGGACCACATCGGGTTCAACTGCCACGTCGGCGTTTCATCGGCCGGCTTCGGTGCGAGCGGCTCGCAGGGCACGAGCTACCACTCCAACTACGACACGCTGACGTGGTATCGAAAGGTGGTCGGCGACGACTACGAGCCGGCGATCATGCTCGCCCGCGTGGCGGCAACCACGGCGTCGCGACTGGCCGACGCCCCGATCCTCCCGCTGGATCCGGCCCGATACGGGCTGGAAACACGCCGGCACCTGCGTTCCCTGACCACGCTGGGTCGAACGCGGGGGCTGCTCGGCGCCGGCAGCGAGCCGGTCGCGCCGGAACTTGCAGGTCTGGACGGGGCGGCGAGGGCGTTCGGAGCGCGGGCCGGGCGCCTGTACGACGCGGCCGTGGATCGGTCGTCGCACGGAACACTGACGGATGACGAAGCCGAGCAGATCAATGCACTGGTTCTGGCTGTGGACCGGGCGTGGCTGGACGATGCCGGCGTGCCGGACCGACCCTGGTTCCGCAGCCTCTTCGCGGCGACGGATGAGAACTCGGGGTACGCCTCGTGGATGCTCCCGGCGTTGCGCTACGCCATCGAGCACGACAGCACCGAGGCACTGAACCGGGCAATCACCCGCTACGAGCACGTCTTCGGACGCCTCAACTCGATCCTCGATCAGGCGGAGCGGGCGCTGAATCAGACGGACTGAGCGCACAAAGCACCGGCGCCACACTCGGCCGCGTCGGGCGAAGCAAGGCGCCGGTGCTCATTTGTATCAGGCGGTCGGAATAGCACGACCCCGAAAGGATCACCCGCGATCCGTGTGCCCAAGGCTCAGACGAGGGACTTGAGCCCCTTGAGCGGGCGGACCTTGACGACGTTCCGGGCCGGCTTGGCCTTGAACACCGTCGGCTCGCCGGTGAAGGGATTGATCCCCTTGCGGGCCTTGGTGGCCGGCTTGCGCTGGACGAGGATCTTCATCATGCCCGGGACATTGAACATGCCCGGTCCGCGCTTGGACAGATCCTTGCCGATCATGGCGGTCATCGTGTCAAAGACACCGGCGACCTCCTTGCGGCTGATGCCCACCTGCTCGGCGATGGTGGCGTAGACCTCGCTCTTGGAGCGGGTTTTCTCGGCGGGCGTGATCCGCCCGGGCTTGGACGCCGTCTTGCGAGGGGCGGCCTTGCGAGTGGTCTTCTTCTTCGAGACGCGCTTCGTGGTCTTCCGTTTCGCGGCTTTCCTGGCCATGTGACTCTCCTGTTCTTGGTGGCGAGTAACCACAACGGAGCGCTTTGTATCCGATCATGATCGGACCTTCAAGTCGCCGAGGGCCCTAATCAGGCGGTTTTTTTCGAGATTTCGACCCGGCAACGCGAACCATCGCCCCCGCTCGGGGTCGTTGGCCGCCCCATGGCGCGCCCGTCAGAGCACCGGGCGGCGTTGCTGTGAGCCAGCGTTTCCAGTACCAGTAGCGAGTGATCGGACAGCCCGGCCCCTCGCTCGACGTGCGAGTACCGGACCCCGCCCAGGTCGTCGGCCAGCGGCGCAGAGACGTACGCGTGGTCGATCCGGTATCCCGAGCCGGTGTGGCTAAACCACGAGTATTCCCGGCGGTTACGGTGAATCCGCCGGTACGCGTCGACGTATCCGAGCCCGCTCAGGTCGTCCAGAACCCGCGCCAGGCTCGGCCCCCGACCCGTGGAGTCCAGGCGGCGCCGACCCGTGTTGAAGTCCCCGATGATGACGGCCCGCCTGTTTCGCAGGTGAGCGGCCAGGCGCAGCAGCGCCTCCCAGAACTGGCGACGCCCGGGGCCCGCGCCCGAATGTGGCGCGTGAACTCCTGCGATTGTCAAATCCTGCTCCGGCAGGTGGGCCAGCACGCATCGGCGGGCATTTTCGGGCCCGGACATGGCGATCGGTTCGGGGTGCAACGGCTCGCGCGAGGCCAGGAGCATCCCGTTGCATGAGCCGGACGGCGCCGTGCAGACCTGGTTCGTCCAGCCGTGATCGGCCAGGACCGCCCGGATCTGGCCCCCGGTGGTCCTGCGAAACTCGGAGAGGACGATGGCGTCCGGATCGTGCTCGAGCAGGGCCAGCGCGATCGCGGGCATCCCTCGGCCGCCACCGCCGTGGCGAATGTTCCACGCCAGAATCCTCACGCACCGCTCCGGCGAGCCCGGCGATGGATCCGGTCGGCCCGCTGGGTGGATAGGGTATCGGCATGAGCGGATCGTCTTCGTCAGCGGCCGTGGCGGTGACGCGGGTGGTGCCGGGAGCGCTCGAGATTCCCGGTGCGGAGGTACGGGTTCTGGGATCGGACCTGGCGTCGCGGCCCCGCGTGCTCGAGTTCATCGCCGGGGCGGATCTGGTCGTGAGCATGTACACCGACCGCGTGGACGCGGCCTTTCTGGATGCGGCTGGTCCGGGGCTCCGCGGCGTCTGCAACTTCGCGGTCGGCGTGGACAATATCGACCTGCCCGCCTGCCGGGAGCGGGGCGTCGCGGTCACGAACACACCTCGCGCGGTGACCGAGGGCACCGCGGACATGGCCTGGACGCTGATCCTGGCCGTTGCCCGGCGACTGATCGAGGCCGATCGGTACGCCCGAAGCCCGGAGTACCCGCTACGCGGAAACCTGGGCATGGCCGATTTCCTTGGGCTGGATCTGACCGGGCGGACGCTGCTGATTGTCGGGGCCGGTCGGATCGGGTACGCCACGGCGCTGCGCTCGATCGGGTGGGCGATGCGGGTGCTGTATGTGGCTCGGCATCGGCACTGGTCGTTCGAGTTGGCGCCGCTGGCCGCACAGCGCGTCAGGCTTGATGAGGGGCTCGCCGAAGCCGACGTGGTCAGCATCCACACACCGCTGACCGAGCAGACGCGGCACCTGATCGACGCCCGAGCCTTGTCGCTCATGAAATCCACCGCGATCCTGGTCAACACCGCACGGGGCCCGGTTGTGGACGAGGCCGCCCTGGCGAGGTGCCTGAAGGAACGCCGGATCTGGGGTGCCGGGCTGGACGTCTACGAGGACGAGCCGCGGGTGCACCCGGACTTGATCGGGCTGGACAACGTCGTGCTCAGCCCCCACGTCGGCAGCGGCGCCAGGCGGTTTCGCGAGGAGATGACCGCGATGGTCGCCGACAACGCCCGGGCGATCCTCGCGGGAGAGGAACCGCCCAATCGGGTGGCGTGAGCCGATGACGCGCGGATTATGTCTCCTCCCTGCGCAGAGCAATCTCACGATCGTGAGGTTCGCCGAGCCGGCAGATCGGTCGGCAGGAGTGAAGGGAGGGGCTCAGCGCTGGATCGGGTCGCAGAAGTGCAACTCGATGAACCGGACGACATAGTCGATGATCGAGTCGGCCTCGGGGATGTCAGGGTTGCTCGTCGGGCCCATCGGCTCGAATCGCATGCCCTTGAACCGGACGACGGCGTCAGGAACCGACAGCCCGTGCTGGATCGCCAGGCTGAACGCCCGGCAGAACGCCTGGCACATGCCCGAAATCGTCGATCCCTCCTTGGCGATCTTGATGAAGATCTCGCCGGGCCGGCCGTCGTCATAGAGCCCGATCGTGAGGTAGCCCTCGAAGGGGCCGATCGAGAACTTGTGCGTCAGAGAGCGTCGCGTCGGTGAGAGAATCTGGCGACTGGCGACCATTGAGCAATCGGCTCCCGTCCGTGGAAGTCAGATCCGCGTGATAGTACGGCCCATCGAGGCTTCGTGCCCCATCCGCCCGAGCCGGGGGTATCGGACGCCCGGACGACCGCAGTTGAGAATCAGCGGAAGGGGGGAAGGGGGGCCGGGCAGGGGCGGGTCGGGACCAAACTATGATCCGCCCGGCCTTGCTTGAAGGGCAAGCCGGGACGATACTTTGCCAGGCAGACCCCGCGATGATTGTGGACCCGAACAAACCCGAGCCCCGTCCCCTGCTGGGATCGGTGGCGGTGACGCTGCTCCTGGCGGTGACGCTGATGGTCACGGCCGAGCGCCCCGGGGGGTTCGGGGCGGACCACCGGTTTCGCTCGGCGCCGCTGGCCGAGTCGGGCGTTCGATCATGGTCGGGTCTGGCCCGGGTGGTTCGGCGGCTGGTCCGCGAGGGCCGACAGGTCATGGTTGCGGTGCGCGACAATGGTCAGGCCCGGGGCTGGACCGGTCCGATCGGGGCGATTCGCGTCGATCCGTCGTTGGATCGGGCGCCGCCCGAGGCGCTGGGAGAGCATCTGATCGATCTTCCGCCTCCGGCAACCGCGTAGCGCGGCCGCCAGGATCAACACAGGCGGTCGTCCCGTGGCGTCGCGCCGGGGCGGGCTGATTGCCCGCTCGGGGCGTCCCGGAACCCTCTCGCGCCGACGTCGTCGTGGCGAGGCGCTTCCCAGTCCGAAGAAAAGTTGGCGGGCACAACCGCCGGAACGTGCGACGCACATACTCCCGGGGCCCCGGCGCCCCGCAGACGAGGACATGGCAATGGGGATTGCAGATCAGGGCATCCCGATCATCGGGCCCATCCTGAACAAGATCATCGGAACGCGCAACGAGCGGTTCGTTCGGCGCTACGTCGCCAGGGTCGAGTCGATCAATGCGCTGGAACCGACCATCCGGGCGCTGAGCGACGCGGAGCTGCGCGCCAAGAAGGACGAGTTTCGCGACCGTATCGCGGGCGGGACCAAGGCGATCGACGTGATGGAAGAGGCGTTCGCCGTCGCCCGCGAGGCGATGGATCGCGCGGTGGGGATCCGAAACATCTTCAACCCCGAGCACGGGTTCGACCCGGGCGCGTTGCCCGAGGCCGTCCGCCCGCTGTATGAGAAGACCAAGGCCGAGATGGAGGCGTGCGAGCCCGCTGCGCCAGAGGGCGCGGACCTGGGGTGCGTTGTGCCGACGCCGGGGTGGCTCCAGGTGGATATCCCCCTGGAGATCTACGAGGCGGTCCGGGCGTTGCACCCTGAGAGCCGACCGCCCTACCGGTCTCGTCCGTTCGACGTGCAGCTGATCGGTGCGATGGTGCTCTACCAGGGCAAGATCGCCGAGATGAAGACGGGCGAGGGCAAGACGATCGTGGCGCCGTTGGCGGCCTACCTGGCCGCGACGGAGCGCAGGCGGATCCACGTCGTGACGGTCAACGACTACTTGGTCCAGCGTGACAGGGACTGGGTCTTCCCGTTCTTCCGGGCGCTGGGATTGACGGTGGGGGCGATCCACCCGAGCCACATGCAGTCCGAGGACGAGAAGCGCCGGATGTACCACTGCGACGTGGTCTACGGGACGACCAGCGAGTTCGGCTTCGACTACCTGCGCGACAACATGAAGCGGAGCGTCGAGCAGCAGGTGCAGCGCCGGCGACAGTTCGCGATCGTGGACGAGGTGGACTCGATCCTGATCGACGAGGCGCGAACGCCGCTGATTATCTCGGGACCGGCCCACGAGAACCAGCCTCGCTACGAGTTGGCCGATGATCTGGCGCGGCACCTCGTCGAGAGTCAGAAGCAGTGGCAGCGGGGCGATGACCGCGTCCAGGAATGCAAGAGGCGGATCAAGGGGCTCGAGGGCGACATCCGCAACGCCAGGGACAAGGACAAGATCCCCGCGCTCCAGGAGCAGTTGGAACAGGCCAAGGCGCGCCTGCCGGACCTGGAGCGGGACCGCGACGAGCACACGCAGTACTACGAGGTCCAGGAAGACCGCAAGCAGGTCCACCTGACGCACGAGGGCGTAGCCGAGGCGCAGCGCAAGGCCGGCGTGGGCTCGCTCTACGTGGACGAGAACATGGACCTGCCCCACCTGCTCGAGCAGTCGCTCCGCGCGCACGTCGTCTACCAGTTGGATCGGGACTACGTGATCATGGACTCGCCCGATCGCATGACGGGAAAGACCGAGCCGACCATCGTGATCGTGGACACGTTCACCGGCCGCCCGATGATCGGGCGACAGTGGTCCGACGGGTTGCACCAGGCGATCGAGGCCAAGGAGAAGGTTCCCGTCAAGCCCGAGACCCAGACGGTCGCGACGATCACGATCCAGAACTTCTTCAAGATGTACAAGCAGCTGGCGGGGATGACGGGCACGGCCGACACCGAGGCCCAGGAGTTCCACGACATCTATCACCTGGACGTGGTCTCGATCCCGACGAACATGCCGATGATCCGGAGCGATTTCGACGACCTGATGTTCCTGTCGGCCAAGGACAAGTGGGAGGCGATCGTCGACGAGATCAAGGCCTTCCACGACGTGGGGCGACCGATCCTCGTAGGAACGACGAGCGTCGAGAAGTCCGAGATGCTCTCGAAGATGCTCACGCGCAAGTACGGCATACAGCACGAAGTGCTCAACGCTAAGCAGCACGAGCACGAGGCACACATCATCGAGAACGCCGGACAACTAGGCGCGGTGATGATCGCGACGAACATGGCCGGCCGAGGAACGGACATCAAACTGGGCGACTGCTCGCCCGGGCTGCTGCGCGAGCACTGGCTGCGGCGCGGGATCTGCCCGAGAACGATCGAGGACGAGGCCGACGACCAGGCCCTCCGTGAGGCGATCTTCCGCAAGGTCGCGCCCAGGGAACTGGGCATCGCCAAGCGCCAGGTCGAGCAGACACCGTTCGATGAACTGGAACTGCAGTTGCTCCGTCACTGGACGCTGGCCAACACCTGGATCGGCTCGGAGCGCAAGATCCAGCAGATGGGACGGGAGGAGTTGGAGAGCGAACTGGACGCCACGGGGCGGTTCCTGCTGCACCGGATCCGCTGGTTCGAGACGATCGAGCAGATGGGCGGGCTGCACGTGATCGGGACCGAACGCCACGAGTCTCGCCGGATCGACAACCAGCTGCGCGGGCGATCGGGGCGTCAGGGCGACCGGGGCTCCTCGCGGTTCTTCGTCAGCCTCGAGGACGACCTGATGAAGATGTTCGCCGGCGAGACGCAGATGAAGATCCTCTCCAAGCTCGGGATGAAGGAGGGCGACGCGATCGAGCACCCGTGGCTCTCCAAGTCCGTCGAGCGGGCCCAGCGCAAGGTCGAGGAACGCAACTTCCAGATCCGCAAGAACATCCTCGAATACGACGAGGTCATGGAGCACCAGCGGCAGACGTTCTACGGGCTGCGACAGCGGGCGCTGGAAGGGCGCGATGTCAAGGGCCTGGTCTTCGAGTACATCGCCGAGGCGATCGCCGACGCGGCCGAGGAGATGCTCGACAAGGACTACCCCGCCCAGTGCGCCGCCGAGCACGCCAAGACCTGCCTGGACTGCTCGATCCTTGCCGAGCGCCTCCGTGGCAAGGAGGCGGTCCAGATGGATCGGCTCATCCGCGACGACGCCAAGGCCGACGTGCGATCCATGATCGACGTCACCCTCGGCGAGTACATCCCGATGGAGAGCTCGGAGGTGAGCGTGGACTTCGACAGCGCCGGGCTCATCAACTGGGCCAGGTCTCGCTTCGGGGTCGAGTTGGCCGGGGCGGACATCCGCGAGGGCGGCGCCCGGCAGCGGCGCCACGTGCAGGATCTGCTTATCGAGGCCGCCGAAAGGAAGATCGACGAGACCGACCTGTCCGGGATCGATGAGTTCCTGGCTCCGGACTTTGGCGCCCGGAAACTGGCCGAGTGGGCGGAGGCCAAGTTCGGCGTGGAGGTCGCGCCCGAGGAGATCCGCGAGGCCCAGACCGACGAGCAGCGCAGCCCGGAGGACGTGATCCTCGACAAGGCGCGCCAGTTGTACGCCAAGCGCGAGATCGAGTACCCGATCGAGTTCGTCATGGAAATGACGATGTTCCTGATGCGCCAGGACCCGGCTCAGGCGGCCGGGAACCTCGCCCAGTGGGCCCGCACACGATACGGACTGGACTGGACCGAGGAGACGATCAAGGGATCCGCGCCGCAGAAGATCCGCGACGATCTGCTGGCTGCGTCCCGGGCGTTCGTCGAGAGCGGGCGACTCGAACGGGAGATCAAGGAGGCGCAGGCCTGCACGACCGACGCGGAACTGGACGAGCACCTCGCCGAGCGGTTCGGCACGGGGCTGCCGGACTGGATGCGTGATCTGGAGGGCCAGGAACGGCTGGACGCGATCCAGGGCCGGGTCGAGACGATCCTGCGCGCGGAACTGCTCCAACTGGAGCGCACGGTCCTGCTCGAAACGCTCGACAACACCTGGAAGGACCACCTCTACGCGATGGACCAGCTCCGCGACGCGATCAGTTTCCGGGCATTCAGCCAGCGGGACCCGAGGATCGAGTTCAAGCGCGAGGGGTCGGCCCTGTTCCTGGAAATGCTCGACTCCGTCCGGGATCGGATCACCGACTTCATCTTCAAGGCGAGATTGGCGCTCCCGAGCCTGCCCGCGGCGCCCCGCCCCCAGCCGGCGCCCGCCCGCGTGCCCACCGGAGCCGGGATCGCCGGCAGTTCCATCAGCGGGCCCGGTCTGGACGCGCCCGCCCAACCCCGGAGACCCGCGCCCGCTCGGCCCATGCCCGAGCCCTCACCGGACGCGGCCGAACAGATCGAAGCGGCCCGAGCCGCCCGGGCGGCGGATCGGTCCAAGACCCGCCGCCGATGAGACCCGGGACATGGGCTCCCGGGGTCGGCGTGGACGATTCCTGGTCGCTCGGAGGGATCAGCCTCCCGGTCGCGGGCGTATCCTTGTGCGGCCGGCGCGGGGACGGAATCCACGGGCAGCGTGACCGCTGGCGGAGTGTGAACATGGATCGGATCATGGCTGGACACAGACCTGCGAGCAAGCCGCCAGGGCCGTTCGCAGCCGGGCGCTCATGGGGAGGGCATCGGGACGGGCTCTGGTGCGTCGATCTCGGCCGCTCCCGCGGGCGCAACCGCGTCGCCCCCAGCGCGGGCCGGGGGTTCACGCTTGTCGAACTGCTGATCGTGATCGGGATCATCGGGATCCTGATGGCCCTGGGGCTCATGGTCGGAGCACGCGTCACCGGCGCGGGAAAGGCCAGGCAGGCGCAGAACATCATCCAGGTTCTGGATCAGAGCCTGACGGAGTTCGTGTCGGTCCGTCGCAACGAGATTCCGCCGGCGACGGTCCGCCATCCCAGTTCCAGGCCGTCGTCTCCGGCGTTGCTGCCGGTGGCCGACGCCTCGATCAGCACGAGGTCCGGGCGGGAGATGATCAACAGCGTGGGGCTGTACATGCTCCAGGCGCAGGATCAGCCAACCGTGTCGAGCATCTTCGAGAACCTGAGCAGCAAGTTCGTCAGGCTGTACGACCCAAGCGGCGTCTCGCTGCCGACCAGCGCGGGCGCATCGCTGGGACAGTCCCAGGCCCCCCCGCCGGTCGGAGCGCTGGGGAATCAGCCCGAGTTGCCGACTGTGTTCGACCCCTGGGGGCGGCCGATGCGGTACGTGCACCCGGCCTTCGACGGCGTGCTCACGCTTTCGTCCGGTGACCCGCAGGGATCACTCAAGGTCGAGGATCTTCTCGGCACAGCGCCCACTCCCTCGCGCTACGCGATCGACGAGATCCGGCGCAACAACACGCCGACCGCTGGCTTGGTCGCGGACGCCGACGGCGGGACCTGCCCGGGCAATCGCCCGTACTTCTACTCGGCCGGCCCGGACGGCGATCCGTCCACGATCCAGGACAACGTTTACACCACGAGGCCGACGTTTCCGCGGCAGTGATCCGCCCTCGCTCAGGCGTCGTGTTCGACGGAGTTCCACGCGCCCAGGCACGGGCTCGATGATCGTGCGATCAGGATTCCCTGTTCGGTCGGCTCGTGGACTATCATGGCCGACGATGACGGTGTCGATGGCGCTCCGGGCGTGGGCTCCCGGCCTCCGAAGACAGCCTTGCCGGGGAGACCGCCCGATCGGCTGACCCGACGCGCGAGGCGATGGAACCGGCCCGTGGCGCAGGTCCGGATCCCGCGGCGTGCGATCGAACGCGGCGCAGGGTATTCTGGCGTTCGGCCGGAGCGGTGCATGGGATCGAATCAACAGGACAGCCGGGAGGCCCTTCGGTGACCGACAAGATCGCGGAGTCGAAAGTCTCGACGGTTGCTTGGAACCGTCAGACGTGGCAGAACTACGAGTGGCCCGAGGGTGGGGACGAATGGTCGGCGCCGTGGGGCGGGACGCACGCGATGTGGCACGCGTTCATCATGCCGAGGATCGCCCGGTTCGTGCCGGCCGAGCACATCCTCGAGATCGCGCCGGGCTTTGGCGGCTGTACCCAGTATCTGCTCTCGCTGTGCAAGCGCCTGACCGCGGTCGATCTGGCCCCGAGGTGCGTCCAGGCGTGCCGGGAGCGGTTCAGAGTCGGGCAGGCCGACGGCGCCGCTCACCTGGAGCTGCATGTCAATGACGGGATGAGCCTGCCCATGGTGAACGACGGCTCTGTGGATTTCGCCTTCAGTTGGGCCTCGCTGGTCCATGCCCGCCACGAGGCGATGCGCTCGTACGTCCTTGAACTCTCTCGCGTGCTTCGCCC
>Ga0114931_10005522_pt1 | contig 15616 bp, 10 predicted proteins | sample 2SBtaG_FD_89579 | JGI IMG/M metagenome (GOLD analysis project Ga0114931, IMG submission 89579) | Deep subsurface microbial communities from Kolumbo volcano to uncover new lineages of life (NeLLi) - 2SBTROV14_V59a metaG | ecosystem: Environmental > Aquatic > Marine > Volcanic | place: Kolumbo...
CCATTGCGTCTGGAAGTAGGACTGGAACCGATTCAAGAGCCTGCCAGCGTCTAAGGCTTCTTAGGGAAATGGCGAATTCCAAAATACCCAACTCCGAAAAAACGCAACGTGAGAACAGCGAGTAATAGCATGAAATACGGTATTTCGTAATAATTCAGCCGTCTGCAGTAAATTTGAGTTCACAAAAATTCGGGAGCAAAAGGGGAAAGACAAATGCCGAAAGGGGAGTCGTAAGATAGGTTGGGGCAAAGGACGCCTTTCCTCTTTCCCATTTCCACTTTTCGCTAGTTTTTCGTGGCAAGTCTTACTACAGATGGCTGAAGTGTAACGGTATTTCTTGTTTCGTCATTCGTGGCTTGCCTAACTGCCGGCAGTGCTATCACTGAGTACACTCAGCAGGTCGTCCGCGTCGGCGTTACCGTCAAAGTCTTCTCAAGTTCTCTATTTGTAATCGCCGATGCTGTCTACTAGCTTCGTTGCGTAAGTAAAAATGTCGCTGCGCAATAGAGTTGCCCCTGCTCTTCATCATCAGTTTTTCTCGGTTGCTATGTCCGACATCCATAAAGCTGCGATCCTCATTTCTTCGCTTCCCGAAGAAGAAGCGGTCGCTCTGATGGGCCGATTTGAGCCAAAGCAGGTGGAAGCCGTTTCCATCGAGATTGCGCGATTGAAAATCGTTTCGTCTGATGAGCAAGAAGGGGCTATCAAAGAATTTGCCGAGTCCAACCCGTCCTCGACAGGGCTAGACGGTGGAGGTGGCATTGACCTGGCGAAGAAGCTGGTTCAGAAAGCATTGGGAAAGAACGCTAATGACACGCTAGACAATATCCGACAGTCGATCGAAGAGGTTCCCTTTGCCTTTTTGCGGCACATCGATAGCCAAAACATCCTTACCTATGTCGTCGACGAACATCCGCAGACCATTGCATTGATACTCTCCCATTTGCCACCTGCTGCCGGTTCCGAAATATTGGCAGGTCTTCAGCCAGAACAGCAGCTCAAGGTCGTGCAGCGAATCGCAGCAATGGGCCAAACCAGTCCAGAAATAATCGAAGAGGTTGAGAAGGGCCTGGAAAAACGCATGTCGAGCGTGATGAGCCAGAGCTTTGAGAACGCGGGCGGGGTAGAAGCGGTTGCAGAGATGCTCAACGTTTCTGACCGGGCGACCGAACGTACGATTCTGGAAAACCTTTCGCAAAAAGAGCCTGAAATGGTCGAAGAAATCAGGCGTCTGATGTTTGTTTTCGAGGACATCGGTAAGTTGGATGACAAGGGCATTCAGACGGTTCTCAAAAACGTTGAAAATTCGCAGTGGTCCTTGGCTCTCAAAGGTGCAAGTTCTGAATTGAAGGAAAAGATTTTTGGCAACATGTCGCAGCGAGCAGGCGAGATGTTGAAGGAAGAATTGGAGTTCTTGGGAGCTGTAAAACTATCGGCCGTTGAGGCAAAGCAGCAAGAAGTCGTTGACATTGTGCGGCGGCTCGAAGACTCAGGTGAACTGGAACTCAACGCTGGTGGCGAGGAAGAAGAACTGGTGCAATGACCAGCCAGAGGACTTTCGTCATTCGTCATTCGAGCTTCGTCATTTCCGCGCCCCTTGAGTTCTCCAGGCTGCATGGAGTAGCATTAGGTAAAGCACGAATGACGAATACCCAATGACGAAAGAAGAAATACCGTATTTCATACGAAAATACGTGTAGTTCTAGCGAGCGTTCTTTCGGATTTGGGTATTTTGGAATTCGTCATTTGCCTTACCTGCTGATTAATCCAGCGGAGCTGCCCCCATGTCCCTCTCGCCCATGATGCGGCAATACCAGGAAGCTCGCGCAGTCGCGGGAGATGCGCTGCTGCTGTTTCGGATGGGCGATTTCTACGAACTGTTTTTCGAAGACGCGAAGACAGCGGCGCAAATTCTCGGCCTCTCGGTAACGAGTCGTGATAAGGGCAACGCAAACAAAGGGAAACAGCCGGTGCCGATGGCCGGTTTTCCTCACCACCAGCTCGAGTCGTACTTGGCCAAGATTGTCGGGGCAGGACTTCGCGCCGCGGTTTGCGATCAAGTCGAAGACGCCCGTCAGGCAAAGGGCCTTGTGAAACGAGAAATTACGAGAATCGTTAGTCGAGGTACCGTGACCGACGATGCACTTCTCGATCCCCAAGAAAGCAATTTCTTGTTGGCAATCTCGCTAGGCTCTGGGGAAACAGTGGAGCGATGTGGACTTGCTTGGGTCGACATTTCAACGGGGCATTTTGAAGCGGCCATCGTCTCGCGGGAAAAACTGGGCGATGAGTTGGCGCGAATCAGTCCGGTCGAGGTATTGTCAAGTGATACGGCCGACGACTTGCCTCCCGATTTTACCCAAGGCCGGTTGATTACACAGCGACCCGCTTGGGCGTTTGGCCACGCACTGTCAATCGAAGTCCTGTCGAAACACTTTGGCACCCAATCGCTGGAAGGCTTTGGCTTTGGCGAGCAAGACGGACCTGCATTGCAGGCAGCAGGCGCAGTGCTCGATTACCTCAAAGAGACGCAGAAATCGTCGCTTGCTCACATCGACCGACTGCTGCCTTACCGCGTAGGTAACCGACTGGAAATCGATGAAGCCACCCGCCGCAGTCTGGAAATTACTCAAACACTACGCGACCAACGCCGTGAAGGGTCTTTGCTCGGAGTCATCGATCGCACGGTCACCTCGATGGGCGCACGGAAAATGCGGGATTGGTTGGCTAATCCTCTAACGGATGTGGCCTGGATCAACGCCCGACTTGACTCGGTTGCCGAGTTTCATAAAGAAACCTCTTTGACCAAAGATCTACGCGAGGCTTTGCGAGCGATCTACGACATTCAGCGTCTATCTGCCCGGGTCACGACGGGCCGAGCTACGCCTCGCGACCTGAGCTTCATCGCTCGCACACTCAGTAGCTTACCGAAAGTAAAAGCAAAACTAGCTGGGCGAACCGCCGATCGGCTCCAGCAGTTAGAATCGCGTATCGATTTGTTCACCGACGTACGTGGCAGACTGGAAGAGGCGCTGGAAGACGATTGCCCGCTCAATAGTCGCGAAGGTGGATTCATTCGCACGGGCTTCCACGCCGAACTCGACGAACAACGTGAGCTTATGCGGGGCGGCAAGCAATGGATGGCCGCCTATCAGGCTGAAATTAGCGAGCGCACCGGCATCCCCAGTGTCAAAGTCGGCTTCAACCGAGTCTTTGGATACTACCTGGAAGTAACTCATGCCCAGCGGGACAAGATTCCTGGAGATTTCATTCGCAAGCAAACGCTCAAGAATGCCGAGCGATATATCACACCGGAGTTAAAAGAGCACGAAGAAAAAGTGCTGGCTGCGGAAGAGCGTTCGCAGGAGTTGGAATATGATTTTTTCGTTGAGCTGCGCGATTTAGTCGCAGCAGCTGCCCGACGTTTACATGCCACCGCCGACACCCTCGCGGAGTTAGACGTCCTCGCCTCGCTTGCCGAGTTAGCCCGCTCTCGCAACTACGTGCGCCCAGAAATCGTTGCAGAGCCGGTGCTTGAAATCGTCGACGGTCGCCATCCTGTACTCGATATTACTGAAACCGAGGGAACCTTTGTGCCAAACGGCGTGACTTGCGAGGGTCGCAGCGCACCGCGCGACGACGCAGCTAGCCATGTTGCCACACAACACACGGCGAATTCCTCAATCCTCCTTATCACTGGCCCCAACATGGCTGGCAAAAGCACCTACATCCGCCAAGTTGCACTGCTCACGCTCCTTGGACAGATTGGTAGTTTTGTACCGGCCCGTGCGGCAAAGATCGGCGTGGCCGATCGTATTTTTGCGCGCGTTGGGGCCAGCGACGACTTGGCTCGAGGCCGCAGTACCTTTATGGTCGAGATGACCGAGACGGCGCGCATTCTCAATACGGCAACCGAGCGCAGTTTGGTTATTCTCGACGAAATCGGTCGGGGCACCAGCACCTACGATGGCCTGTCGCTCGCTTGGGCTGTCGTCGAGCATCTGCACGATGCGATTGGCTGTCGTACTTTGTTTGCCACACACTACCACGAGCTGACCGATTTGGAAGAGACGCTCTGCGGGGTTGCGAATCTCAATGTGGCAGTCCAGGAATGGGAAGGCCAAGTGGTATTTCTGCACAAAATTGTCGCCGGTGCTGCCGACAAGAGCTACGGGATTCATGTCGCTCAGCTGGCTGGCGTGCCGCCCGAGGTGAACGAACGAGCCAAGGAAATTCTCGCGCAACTAGAGAGTCAAAGTGGAAAGCGGCAAGCGGAAAGCGGAGATTCGGACGAAAATTCATCTCGACGGCTTGACGCCCCGCATCGCACTCCTTCTTCCAATGGCCAGCATCTTCAAATGACTCTGTTCGAAACAGCCGATCATCCTCTGCTAGACACGATCCGAGGTGTTGACCTCAATACGAAGACGCCGCTCGAAATCCAACAATTAGTCCAGCGGTGGCAAGAGCAACTGTCAGGCGAGGGGGCAGTCTCACAAAGTAAGCCTCGCTAGAAGGTGCTTCTTTGAAACACCGGTTCTTAATACTGCTGCGCTAGGTTGAACCACGACGACACAACGGACACAACGAAACGCAGCTAGGATGATTGGGTTTTCAATGACTTTGCCTCGATCAACTGGCCAGCAAGTTGTTTCCTGTAAAAAGCATACTCAGCAAAACATCCGTTTCACATCGTTTGTCCTGGTTTTGTAGTAGGACGTGGTGTTCGTCGTGTCGTTGTGGTTCCAATGACTTAGCGCAGTAGTATTAGGCGAGCGGCAGATAGAAATTTACCTTCATAACCCGACGCGTCAGCGAGGGAGGAGGCGAGCGGCAGAGGGGGGAGTTGCCAAATTGGCACGCGAGTTCCTATGCCGCGATCTCGCTACCCGCAGCCCGCAAGCGATTACTCAGCCGTCAACGCGATTAGCGTTTGCTGTAATTCGCGTCGAGTCGCTTCACTGTATTCGATATCGAACCAGACGATCGTACCCTCCGCGTCAAGCACATAAATCCGCGGTAAAGAAAAAGTGCCTACCAACGAGAGCGCTTCACCGCTCGTATCAACAAGTTGGGGAAATTCAGCATTTAGTTTGCCAAGAACACTCGGTAGATCGCTGGCTTGTTGATGGACGGCAATGCCGACCACAGACACTTTTTCGGGGTCGAATTTCTTGAAAACATCGCGTTGCATGTCGATGAGCGCCGTGCGTGCCATCCAGCGATCAGGATGCCAAAACAAAACTACGGTGGCTTGGCGGCCGTGTAGCGATGCCAAGTCAGTCAAAGTTCCGCGAATGTTCGGCAGATTGATGGAAGGAAACGATTCGCCGACACCTACCTTGCACTGCTTTGCATGGCCATCAGAAAGCCAGACACGGGGAATGACTGGCTTGATTGGCCCTGTGATTACCTTAAGAACCGAATGGTGCTTAGCGGAAGCGGAAGGCTTCTTATCTGCGGCGGATTCGCCTTGCGCAAAACCAAAACTTACCATTGAGCAGACTGCTGCCAGAAATACTTTCGTCGGTAGAGGGGCCATTTTTCTGATAAGTTCCTGTCAAAGGGATGACTATCCAGGGAAAGCACTAAGTGCCTGTGCAAGAAGCCAGAGTGGCCCAGCGCGTCCCTATTAGCCTCTATTATCGAGGCTCCCTAGGTGGCCGTCAACTAGCACAGTTTACCCATCTAACTTAATATGCAGTTCTTGAAGCTGCTTTCGGTCGACTTTGCCGGGGGCTTCGGTCATCAGGTCGGCCGCTTTTTGCGTTTTAGGGAAGGCAATGCAGTCGCGGATATTATCCAGCTTCCTGAAAAGCATTACCCAGCGATCAATGCCCAATGCAATGCCCCCATGCGGCGGAGCCCCATATTGTAGGGCTTCGAGCAAGAAGCCAAACCGCTCGCTGGCTGTCGATTCGTCGATCCCCAGCAAAGTGAAGACTTTTTTCTGAATCTCGGCGTCGTGAATTCGAATCGTGCCGCCGCCGGCCTCGCTACCATTGATGACTAGGTCGTAAGCCTGGGCACGGCACTTGCCTGGATCGGTATCCAGCAGCGCAATGTTATCATCCAGCGGTGCCGTGAACGGGTGGTGCATCGCCTGCCAGCGCTTCGTTTCCTCGTCGTACTCGAACATCGGGAATTTAACGATCCAAGAAAAATTCATCGCCTCGGGATCATAGAGTCGCATGTCTTTGCCGATCTTAGTTCGCAGAGCGTGAAGCACTTTGCATGTGCCGGCAAACTTATCTGCGGCAAACAAGATGAGGTCACCCGGCTCGGCTGCTAGCCGATCGGCAAATTCTACCAGCAGGTCGGCCTCGAAGAATTTGGTGATTGCTCCGCCAAGTTGGCCACTCTCTTCAACTTTGAACCATGCGAGGCCTTTGGCGCCAAACTCCTTGGCAAACGTGGTGAGTGCATCGATCCCGCGGCGGCTGTATTGCTTGGTCCCCTGTTTGACGTTCAGTGCGCGGACGCGGCCCCCTCCTTCGACCGCCCCAGAAAAAACGCCAAAACCACTTTTGGCAGCCAAGTCACTGCAATCAATGATCTCAAGACCAAACCGCAAGTCGGGTGCATCGTGACCAAAACGCTCCATTGCTTCGTCGTAAGTCATGCGGGGCAGTGGCGTCGGCACCTCAATATCCAACTCCTTCTTGGCCAGCTTTGCCACAAGTCCGTCGATAATGCCAAGAATATCATCGCTGTCGACGAATGCCATTTCTACGTCAAGCTGTGTAAATTCAGGCTGACGGTCGGCTCGAAGATCCTCATCTCGAAAGCAACGGGCAACTTGCACGTAGCGATCGTAGCCAGCAATCATCAGAATCTGCTTGTATAACTGGGGCGATTGGGGTAAAGCGTAAAAGGAGCCCTCATGGACACGGCTGGGCACCAAATAGTCACGGGCACCCTCAGGTGTACTGCGGCCGAGTACCGGCGTTTCAATATCGATAAAGCCATGGTCAGCAAAATAATCGCGCATTCCTTTGATGATCGAAGCTCGCTGCATCATAGTCTTCTGCATTTCAGGACGTCGCAGGTCGAGATAGCGATGCTTTAATCTCAAATCTTCACCAGGAACCTCTTGTGCACCGGGCGAGACGGGAGGCGTAAGACTTTTGTTGAGCAGCTGAAATTCGGTAACGCGAAGCTCGATCTTGCCGGTCTCCATTTTGGGGTTCGCCATCCCCTCGGGCCGAGCTGCTACGTTGCCAGTTACTTTCAGGACGTACTCCGCCCGCAACGACTTGCTTGCCTCGATCACCTCAGGCGGAGAATCTGGCGGGTTCAGTACGACTTGAGTAAGGCCATAGCGATCGCGAAGATCGACAAAGAGCCCTCCGCCGTGATCGCGGTAACTATCAACCCAGCCACACAAGGTGGCTGTTTCGCCAATTTGCCCTTCACCGAGTTGGCCGCAAGTATGTGTTCGGAGCACGCTTATTCCTTTTGAGGCGGCTTTAAGCCCAGGGGTTGCAACCCCTGGGCTTTGCCTTTGTCATGCACAAATGTAGTTAAAACGCTAGATTGTAGTTGGGAACAGGGCCTGAGGCGAGAGCCTAAACCTACTCTCTCTCGGCTGCCGCTTCTTCCTCCAGCCAGTGCCCAAGTCGTTGCATCCCCTCGGCGGTGCCGATAAGCGGTTCATAGCCAAAGTCGCGTCGGGCGGCTGAAATGTCAAACCAGTGGGAGGTGGCTAACTGTGCTGCCAAAAATCGGGTCATCGGCGGTTCGCTGCCTCGGCGGAGAATCCGATAGGTTTTTTCGCATAAGCTGCCAATTCGCCAAGCCGTTTTGAGTGAAAACGATTTTTTTACTGGCGGCAGATCGGCTAGCCCCAAGATTTTATCAATCCAATCCCAGCAGTTCACCGGAACGCCCTGGCTGAGAAAATACGCCTTTCCAGCAACCGGCGATTGACCATGGGCCAGAGCATCGGACGCTCGGAGATGGGCCGACGCCGCGTTTGCTACATACGTCATGTCGACTTTATTGGTTCCCTCGCCAATACGTCGTAGGCGACCCTTCTTTGCACGAGCGATCAGACGGGGGATCAAATGGCTGTCACGCGGTCCCCAAATCAGATGCGGACGCAACGCACAAGCGTTGATCCAATCCGAGTTGTCCAGCGAATTGGTAACCAACGGCTGCTCACGGCTCTGAGACCGCGAGGCGGATAACACCATACTCTCGGCAATCGCTTTGCTATGCGAATAATGACAGCGATGCTTCGCTAGCCAGTCGATGCCGTAGCTGGTCGACTCGTTGATACCCGACTGATCGACGCCTTGGAAAACAACGCTGGGGCTGCTGGTGTAGACCAGTCGATCGACCGCATGAATGCGACAGCCTGTCAGCACATTTTTGGTTCCTAAACAGTTCGTCTCATAGAAGTCGTCCCAGCGAACCCCGATGCCTGCAAGTGCCGCCGTGTGAAACACGCAGTCGATGCCCCGGCAAGCCTCGGTGATATCGTCCTTATCCCGAATATCGCCACGGACCACTTCGACGCCCTGCGTCTTCAAACCAGGTTGGGCACTTCGGCCAAAACTACGCACTTGATCGCCACGAGCAAGAAGTTGCTCGACAATATAGCGACCCAAAAAGCCGTTACCGCCAGTGACGAGTACATGCATAGAGCGCTAGGGGTTAAGGGGAAAGGGTTTTGTCTGTAGTAGGCAAGTTGTGCGGATCTGAACCGGGGCGGAGTTTCTGGCCACCGAGTTCCCGCACGGCCCAGCCAGCCAATTGCTCGCGATTTATTTTTGCATTATGCCTCACATCGACTGGCAGCGAAGGGTGAAAGAGGATTTGCTGAATCAGCCACGTGTTTTTGTGCTTGCCAGCGAGGGACAACAATTCGTCTTTTAACTGCTGGTAATCTTCATGCCCCCAATGCTTCCTGCGGCGATTGAGAAGCTCCGCCGTAGGTTCGACTACTAATAGGGGCAATTGTTTTCCGCCCGGTCCTAATCCAACGAGTGCCGAACGGGCTACTTGAGCATGAGTATTAAACATTGCCTCGCATGGAATCGTAAACAGGGTCTCGGTGGCTGTTTCTATGCGATGGGCCTTGCGACCGCAGTACCAAAAACGTTCTTGCGAGTCGAAGTAGCCGACGTCTCCAAGCCGATGCCAAGTGGTGTTGCCGTCGGGGATTTTGGCGAGCTGGTTGGGGTTGGGGCGGTGTGGTGGTTGTTCGTTGTGGCCGACGGCTCTAACTGCGACGTACTCCGGCGATACCTGCGGGCCACGGACGATTAACTCACCAATTTCGCCTTTGGGCAATTTCTCGGTCTCTTCGATCGTCGCAATTGGTTCGTCCGAAATCCGGATGATTCGCCAGTCGATCGTATCGTACTTACGGCCGACGCAAATTCCGGCGCCGCGTTCGGTTTGGGCGGCAGTTTCCTGGAGCACTTCGTCGGCTTCGATCGTGGCAACCGGCAAACATTCCGTCGCCCCATAGGGCGTATACATGTTAGCGCCGTCGGCCACGACGAGTTGCGTTTTTCGCAACACTTCAGCCGGCACCGGAGCCCCGCAAGAAAGCACCTTTCGCAACGAGAGAATACGCTCGCCGTGCTGCTCGCAATAAGCACTAAGCTTTTTCCATACCGCGGGCGATGCGAACGCCTGCGATACCTGCCAATCGCGAGCTGCAGACAAGAGCTTGCGCGGGTCGGCCTGCGCGGGTCGAGAAAAATCCATGTCGGGAAACACCGTGGTTACGCCCATCGCCGAGTTGAACAATCCAAACAGCGGAAAGCAGGCTAGGTCTGCGCCTCCAGGGTGAATTGCGTAGGCCCGTTGGATCTCTACCGACTGCGTGTCGAACATTCGATGCGTATAAAGCACACCCTTCGGAGGCCCGGTGCTCCCACTGGTGAAAATAATCGCTGCCGCATCGTCGCCTTGGGTAACAGGCAGCGGGGCCTGTGAGTTGTTACCTAACTGTAACAGCTGTTTGAATGATCGCCCGCCCCAAAACCAGCGTCGGCCCACAGTTACATTGGTTCGGGCCAGTGGAAATCTTCTTCGCAGCAGCGTTCGCAAGGCCTGCGCGGGGCTGATCGCAATAAAACCCGCCGGCTCAACCGATGCCAAACAGTTGATCAAATGTTTGCGGCCCATTCCCGGGTCGACCAGTACGGTTGTTGCTCCACTGCGTAGCAAAGCAAAGACCAACTTGACGAACTGAATTCCAGGCCGGACCAAGAGCACCAATTTCGTGCCCGGCTGAACACCCAACTCGACCAATCCGCGAGCAAGCGTAGTGGCGTCTTGATCAAGCTGCTCGAACGTACAAGTCGAGTAGGAATTCTGCCCCGCCATATCGCCCCGGACCGGCGTTGCCACCGCCACCGCGTCAGGCATCAGACCGGCAATGTCAGCCAGCCGATCGACGACGTTGACGCGCTGTGCTTGGCCGGAGGTAGGAGGTGTTAGGCTGGAGGATGGCATGTCGCCATTGTGACGAGCGACTGCGATCGTGGGAATAGGCCCAGCCGTGCTGCCACGCGGCACACGGAGAACTATGCCATCGGCTCCTTCACCTCCACTTGCTCATAATTCGGCGGGCTCACGGCTCGACCATTTTCTTCGGGCTTCTTCTCCTCCTCGGCTCCTACCAACTTGGCTAAGCTCTCAGGAATCTCCACTCCGCCGATGTCTCGCATCACCTGCATCATCGGAGGTAGGGTGCCGGCCATTTTGTGGAGAAAGTCGGCCGTATTCGAGCGTCCATCTTGGCCGCCGTTTTCCCAGACCACCACCTTGTCGAACTTGATATTCGAAATCGCCTTGGCTGAAGAATCTGCCAGGCTTTCCAACTGTTCGAGCATCATCAACTGAAACGCTTCCTTCGCACCGCCACAGGCATCGACAATTTGCTTCAGGCCCTCGCCCTTCTTGGCTAGAATTTCGTATTGCCCGCGGGCCTCGGCTTCGAGCTTCGCATAGATGGCCGCCGCCGCACCTTCCGCTTCAAGTCGACGTTTTTCTGCTTCTGCCTGCGCGGCAACCACCACGCGAGCCTTTTCTGCCTTGGCGGGTGCTTCCACCTTGGCACGTTCCTCAGCTTCAATACGCTCGGCATCTGCCAAGGCTGCTTTGGCCATCGCTCGGTTTTGGATTTCCAGCACGGCAGCTTCGGCTTCGCGTTTACGCGATTCGCCTCGCTCATAAGCATCTGCCCGTTCCATGAGCAGGGTCGCCTGCGACTGAGCAATCTTTGCCTCGGCCACATTTTCGCCTTCGACCGCTTTCGCATTTGCATCGGAAACCGAGATCCGCATTTGCTGCTCGGCATGCTTTACTTGCATTTCGCGTTCGAACCCAGCAGCCTTCTCGCCGATGGTTTGCTCTTTCGAAAGATCAGCAATCCGCACCGCCTGCTCACGCTCGGCTTCACGCGTGCCAATCTCTTGCAACTTCGTAGCGCCGGCCACTGCGATCGCCTTTTCGCGGTTGGCATCGGCCACACGAATTTCGCCCTGCTTCACTTCATCAGCCACGTCGCCGCGAGCCTGTTGAATCGCCTGAGATGCAGCTTTCTGACCGATCGCGTCGATATAGCCGCTCTCGTCGGTAATATCGGTTATGTTTACGTTGATCAGCACGAGACCGATTTTCTTGAGTTCTGGCTCCACCGAATTTTGGATGTGTTGTAAGAACGCATCTCGATCGCGATTGATATCTTCAATTCCCATCGAAGCGACTACCTGTCGCAATTGGCCAAAGATAATTTCCTCAGCCTGCTTGCGAATATCGGCTGTCGAGAGGTCCAACAGCCGAATCGCTGCATTGGTCATCACGTCGGGAGTCGTGCCAACCGCGACGGTAAACACACTCGGCACATTGACGCGAATGTTTTCGATTGACAGAGCTCCGCGCAGGGGAATCTCAATCTGAATCGGTTCCAGGCTGATATAGCGGTAGTCTTGCAGCAGCGGAATGACAAACTGCGCACCACCGTGGATCGTCTTAGCCGCTTGGCCTTTGCTTGTCAGACCGTAGATCACCAACACCTGATTGCTGCTACATCGCTTGTAAGACGATTTTACAAAGGCGATCAGACTAAAAAAGCCGACGACAACCAGCAATGCGAGACCGGCATACCAGACAAATTTCGAATCAAGCGGACCGGATTGAGCTAATTGGTAGAGCGTATTCATAAGATTCCCCCTGAAGTGATTTGTGACGAATTGTAAAACAGCTTCTCGCTGCGCTGACTTAAGCGTGAGTCTCCGCTAATTCGGCTGGCGACTGCACGAGAACTTTGTCGGGGCCCAAAATATCGACGACTATTACTTGGTCTCCCGACTTGAAAGGTGTTTGCTCAGACGTTATCGCTTCGTATTCGACGCTACGGTTTTGCAAAACAAGCTGTACTTTGCCTGCTCCGTCGCCTTGCTTAGGAATAGCAACATTGACCCGTGCCGGTTGGCCTAACGCGTTGTTGATATTCTCATTTCCTGCGGTCCGCAGTTTGTAGATTTGCAGCATGACCCAATAGATGCCGTACATAGCGGCCCCGCCGGCGGCCAAAGCGATCAGCAAGGCTTGCGAATCAGCAAATCCTGATGCGAGCGTTGCTTTGCCAGCGAAACCAAAAAACGCAACCGCCGCTACGACCGAGCGAAACGACAATATCTCGAAAATTCGTGAAGCATCGGGATGCCCAAGGTCGGCGTCTGCGGCGTGACTCCAACTGGTTTGATGATCGGTGTCGATACCATCGATGCCATCGATACCATCAACCCCGTCGATGCCATCTAGGTCGACGTCCATGCTGAGATCGGCATCGCCGCCAATATCTCCCGACCCATCATCGCCCATCCCAAGAAACATCATCAGAAATTGGCAGACCATGACGGTGCCGCCAACGACTGCTGCGATAAGAAAAATCGTGTCGAGCACCTCGCACCTCCTTCCAAGAAAGTTCGGCCGACGGTCCCTACAATAGAGGAACGCCATTGTACTAAAACAACGCTTCTCGTGGGAAGCGTTCGACAGGGCAAAAGGCCCAATATCCTGCCCTTAAAACCAGAGTGGTCGAGAGCTCAAGGTGAATGCTTTGAGGTAGTTTTGTGTGAAAAATTGGTCAAAGCACGGATAGTTCACCAGGTATTCGTCGGGAAATGGAGAATATTGCCAAAAAAGTGATCAATTCACCGTTATAAGCTCTGCAGGTATTCAAGCACCCATTTTGCCACGTCGACGCCAGTCACACGCGAGAGGGCCTTCCAGCCAGGCACGGCATTTACTTCGATCGCATAGAGCGGCCCATCCTTTGCTGGTAGAAAATCAACCCCCACAACGGTTGCTTCTACCGAACTAGCAGCACGTCGGGCTTGCTCGACCAGCTCGTCGGTTAATTCTAACTGTTCGCCAATAGCACCCCGGCTGATGTTAGTACGCCAATCGTGGGGATGACGGCGACGCATGCCAAGAACCCGTTCGCCGACGACCAACAACCGCAAATCGCAGCCTTCGTGTTCAATAAATTCTTGCAGATAAAGCACGGCACCGATTTGTTCGAGCGTCTTAAACGTGCGCAGCGCGATCGCTTCGTCGGTCACGCGAGCGATGCCACGCCCTTCGCCGCCAAAGATCGGCTTCACGACCACGTCGCCGCCCAGCGACAAAAAAGATTCCATGGCTTGCTCGGTTGTCTGACAAGCGACGGTCGCAGGTACCAGTAATCCAGCCTCTCGAAGTTTTACGGTCGTCAGATATTTATCAACCGCGATTTCAATGGCGCGCGGGCTGTTGACGACCAGTACCCCTGTTGTGGCCAGTTGTGCCAAAGCGTTCATCCGAAAAACAACTTGCTCCAAGCTCCCCGGCGGCATTGAGCGGACTAGAAGTGCCTCGGTACGGCACAAATCGAATTCCCCCGCGTCGAGCGAGACTCGCTGCATGTCGATTTGCGAATGCAGGTCGCGATAGGTGATCGGTACGATCGAATGCGCATCGCCGGCGGCACGTCGCAGGTCGGCGACATACCAACTGGTCGCAGATCCTAGCACCGCGATTTGCATTGCGTTTACTCGCCAAAGGATTGTCGGAGCACTTCGTAGTTGAGCTCTCCGAACGAAAACGTATTGCCCGTATCGAGGTTATGTAGTTTCACCTTCGCCGCGCTAAACAACAACGGGTCGACTTGATAAAAGTCGTTGTCGTACTGAGCCAACACGTCAGCAAAGGGTCGTCCGTAGTCGTGAGAAGCCGAACTAGGAATCTTGGGACCAATTTCCTCGATCGAACCGTCATCGCCGCGCACCTCAATCAAAACGTATCCGCCATAAAGAATCGCATCATTAGTAAGCCCAATCGCGGCGAGGTCGTCTTCAGCGATCGGGGGCAGCGGCGCAGTCCCCCGCCCCCCAACAACACAATAAAGAGAAAACCCCAACTCATGCAGTTTGTGCAAAGCCGTTTCCACACTTCGGGCCACAACTTGCAACGTGCCCGCGATGCTACGCGTAGGCGCCACCAACAGGGTCAGCTTGCCCGGCTCGACGCCACACTTTGCTGCAATCTCTCGGCAAACCTCTTCGGGTGGCATTTTGGCCGTCTCAAGCACTCCCACACATGTGTTGGGCTGTTCTTGAAATCCGATCTCCTCAAAGAGCGGCTCGCGCGCCGCAGCGGCCCGCATCGGTCCCGAGCCCATCGCAAAGTACTTTTCGCCCGTGACCTGCCAACCGGCATACTGAGACGCCATGCAAGCGGCAATAGGAGAATCAGTTGTCACGGCTACCACTTCGCCCGGCCACTGCGAAGTTTCACTCGCTAAGATAGAAACCTCTGCCAGATCGGCCAAACAAACCCGAGCCAACAGCAGACCTACTTCTTGGCCGCCTGGCGACACGATACCGCAATCAAAAATCGTGGTCCCGCAAGGCAGAGAATGCTGTGTGACTTGTAGCTCGGTAGCCCTCGCTTCGATTTCGCGACACAGCGACGCTGCGTGTAGGTTGAGCTCGTAGTTCATCGCCTACAGCCTACCGTCGTGCTGCCACGCAGCACAAGGCGCACCATGTGCTGCGTGGCAACACGACTGGGCTACTTTCGCAACGTACCTATGCCAAACGACTGGCCCAGCTTAGGAATCGAAATTCCCGCAGTGCTTCCACCCGAGAGTGCCGCCAATTGTCCCAACAGCTCTTGATGTTTTCCCAGTTTGGCGAGCAACTCTTGCTGTGCTGCCTGACGGGCTTTAGCAAGCCGACGCAATTGCCCGTCGACCTTCGCTTGCGTCTTGGCGAGCAATTCTCGCCCCCGCTGCTGAGCAACCTGCCGGACTGCGGTGTTGATTCCAGCGGCCAACTGCTGGCCCAGGTCAGAGTCGAGAGAGATCTGCGGCTTCTTAACTGTACCAGCCAACGCGACGCTTGCATCGACATGCGTAATTCCTGCCAAAGCCTGCCCGAGCGCTGCAGACAAGTGCCGGTTTGTTGTCGAAGCGGACCCGACCGTCAGTTGCAACGTAGGTTGACTGAAAGAAATCTCGCCAGCCAGCTGGTCGTCGGTCAACGTGAGATCGATCTGCACTACCGCGTTGCCGGGCGCTACTTCAATGGCCAACTTGTTGGGGTTC
>Ga0114931_10005523_pt1 | contig 15612 bp, 13 predicted proteins | sample 2SBtaG_FD_89579 | JGI IMG/M metagenome (GOLD analysis project Ga0114931, IMG submission 89579) | Deep subsurface microbial communities from Kolumbo volcano to uncover new lineages of life (NeLLi) - 2SBTROV14_V59a metaG | ecosystem: Environmental > Aquatic > Marine > Volcanic | place: Kolumbo...
ATGTCCACGATTCGGCTCCTTGAGCTGACGAATTTTGCCACGCTCTCGCCGACGAAGCAGTTTTTGGGCGGACTGTTAGCCGCTGGTAACGCTCCAGTACGCCGGCAGATCGGGAACCGTATCGCGCAAGATGCCAAGAATGGCGGCGCGATCGTGGCCCGTTAGGTGATCGTACGAAGGGTCGCGATCTTGTCGGGTCAAGAGGTTCCACAGTCTTTGGAAAACGGCGGTCTTGATAACCTCCGGAAGGGCGGCAAATGAATCAGAATAAATGAGATAGCTGCATGGATATTTGAACAGGCGGGTCTGGAGATCGAATTCGCGCAGCGATCTTCCCTGGGCATCGAAAGGTCCACGGCGGGCAAACTCTTCGGTGAACTTCGAGGTACCCTGAATCGGCGCCGTCAGCTCCGCCTCGTCGCAAAACAGAAGACTTTTTACCAGTTTCTCCACGGCCGAGTCGATTCGCCGGCCCGTGCTGTCGCTGAGATGTTCGGCCGGGCGGTCGAGCGCCTTGTTCATGATCGCGTCATACCACATCGCGCTACGTGCTTCGAATGCGGCCCGTGTAATCAGGTTTTGCATTTGCGATTGATGTTCGAGCACCATCAGCGCCACGATGTCGCTGTGCGGCGTGAGGTAAGGTGTGACATCAAGACGCGAGCTTAAATCGGTAACATTCGAGCCTAGTGGCGTATCGAGCAACTCGGGTTGCGATTTGTCGACCACCACTTCGTTGCCCATGTGGCGTTGGTCCCCGTGATTGCCGGTTACGTACCATCCGCCCCAGCGATGCTTCAGCGGGCTGGTGTGGTCGATGTTGAAAGTGCCCGAACCAAGAATCGGATATCCGCCGCGGTCAGGGAATACGGACCTTACGAGCAAGCCCGGCACGCCCTTGGTTCGTGACGACGCGTGGCATGTCATGCACTGTCCCTTATCGCGGACAAAACGAGGGTGGTCCACGCGTTGTTGATCGAGGGTATAAAAAATGGGGCCCAGCTTAGGGTCGACGGAAGCGACTTCGACCACGTCCCCTTGCTGAACCCAGCCGACATAAACGTCGTCGCGAAAGTATAGCGCTCGCGGATGTTTGGGATTGATCCGCCGCGCCTGGAAACTGGTCTTCGAGAAAACCAGCATCTGCGTCGATGGAGAAATCTCCAAGGCTTCCAGCACGGCGGGCAGATAGCCTTTTTGCGCATCAAAGCGCAGCTCAAACTTGTCCGAATCGATCGCGTCTTGAAGTTGCGCGATCGGGTCGTGGGACGTTGCCGTGGAATAGTTGATCGGCTCGTCGTCGAACGGCAACTGAGCCACGACGCTTGCCGATGGCAAGCAGAACAGGAAAAGCACGGCGGCAAGTTGGGCGATGCCCGAGGATGGGCAAAGCCGATTCGCGCACGCAGGATGATTGTCTTTCATGAGCCTTCGCGCGGCCGTGCCGCATTGTCTCCGAGGCCATATCAAAGGGAAGCACGCCTTTGGACCAAAAGAGAACATGCAACTAGCATGCCGCTTGGAGTAGAAGTGGCACACCGGTGGCTGATGTAAAGTCGGCAAGCCTCCTCTCTACCCCGGTCTGGTTCGCATGTGCCAGTATGTCACGCGCGATGTGCGGATTAAAACGCGGCTGGACCGGACAAGTCCGTGAGAATGATCCGGCTGGTGAAGCCACGCGAGCGGGACGTTGCAGACAACGTCGAGTCCTACGCGTGGCGATCTCCGGCGGGCCTCACAGTCTTCAGTGGGTCGTGGTTTCAGTTTGCCTGCTTTGCTTCATGGGAAACGGTGGCCTACCGAGCGGCACGTTTGCGGAGTCCGGGAATTCATTGATTAGGGTGCCCATCGCGTTTACAAACGCTACAGCTCCGATTGCCAGATGGCCAATGCCGGGAATGAAATAACCGATGACGCCAAATTTTGCCAGCACCACAGTGAATAACGTGCCTGTGATCACGATGTGGAGGAAACATAGCGCAAGCGTTTTGTGCCCGGTCAGATAGATCATCACGCCGGAAAAGCAAGCGAACGTCGCAATAAGCGGAATCTCCAGGTAGGGATGCGGTTCAAAGTCCATGGTTGATTCGAGGATCCCCAAAGTGGAAATACCAACCCACAGGAAGCCGTACATCGTTAGAGCGGTTCCTCCGAGTTGCTGGTCGTAACGAACCTCGACGAAGCCCGCCACGATTTGCACGATGCCACCAAAGAGGAGCCCCATGACCCACACGGTGGCATGATCGTAGCTGTTCTCAGTGACCCCGAACCAGTTGCACTGATGTAACCCGAGCGTAAAGGCACCCACCGTTAAGCCAAACAGACCGATCGCAAGGGCATCAATGTGTTTCGATTTGGGGCCAGCGCCAAAAGGAGAGTGTGACGTCATGGTTTCATCTCCTCCTCTCGTGATAGATTCTCTTTGCACGTTTGAATTCTCCTATGATAGATTCTCTTTGCACTTGTTTGTTTTCACAACATTCACCGGGAAAAACAAAGGCATTCCACCGGCAGTTGGAAATGTGAATAAAACGATGTCAGCTCTTGGACTTAATCTTGTGCCAACAACCCGACGGAACGCAAAACCGTTGCTTGGGTGGCCCGCTATGGTCCGGTGAGCGGTCGCCTTCCATCCTCGATCCTTCCTAACAATCGCAACACGCCGTCGAGGATCGTCAACGGATGGGGAGGGCATCCGGGAATGTACAAGTCGACCGGCACGACGCTTCCGGCGCCGTTGTGTTGTTGCTCGTGATCGACGAACGGCCCACCGGAAATCGCACAAGCGCCAACCGCGATGACGATCTTCGGCGCCGGCGTGGCGTCGTAGGCGATCTTGAGTGCCCGCTTCATGTTTTCCGTAACCGGTCCCGTGATGATCAATCCATCGGCGTGCCGAGGTGACGCGACAAGGTGGATTCCAAATCGTCCCAGGTCGAAAACAACCGTGCCAAGAACATTGATATCGGACTCGCAGGCGTTGCAGCCCCCGGCACTAACCTGTCTCAGTTGCAGCGAGCGGCCGAACAACTTTCTTGATTTTTCGTCCAGTGCCTCGGCCCGTTGAAAGGCCTTGCCGTCGAGGACAAGCCCCTCACGCCCGCGCGAAGCAAGCCGGAAGTCCTCGGTGAATGAGATCGCTCCTTCGGGACAGGCATCGGTGCAATCGGTACAAAACAGGCAGCGTCCCAAGTCGAGCTTCAGTGTGTCGCCCGCCGTGATGGCATCGGTCGGGCAGGCGTCCGCACATTGCCGGCAGCCATCGGGACACTTCGAGGAATCAATGACCGGAAGTCCGCGATATCGCGGCGGCATCTTCGGCGGTTCGCCATCGGGAAAGGCAATTGTGCGATAGCCCTGTCGCCAGCGCTCACCGAGAACCCTGAGCATGATCGTTTTCGCCTTTCTCGCTTAATCCATGTGAACGGCGTCAATGCCAAGAGCCACGCCGCACGTTTCGAGGTTCAGATACGTAATGACCGCTAATGTCTATAAATCGTGTCCGCAGTAGCTAAGATTGAAACTCTTGTTGCACAGCGGAAAATCGGAAATCTGTTGATCGCGCAAGGACATGGCCAGACCGATCCAATTGTGAAAAGAAGGATCGACCACCTTGTAATGTGCGAAACGACCCTCGTGATCGGTGATCGCCACGTGGCAGATCTCGCCCCGCCAGGCTTCGACCATCGACACGACCAGCGAATCCGGCGCAAGCTTGCCAACGTCGCCGCGTACCGCTCCGCCGGGCAGCGACTTCATCTGATCCAAAACGAATTTTCCGGAACGTTGAACTTCGAGCCACCTTACATACGCCCGCGCAAAGGCGTCGCCGGAATCGACCACCGACAACGGAATTTGTGCGAAGCGATAAATGCCGGTGGGAAAATCATGCCGTGCGTCGCAATCGACGCCCGACGCGCGCGCCGCCATGCCGACGAGCCCCAACTGTCGGGCAACCTGCCGCGAGACCTGACCGGTTTCCTCGAAGCGTGCCATGACCGAAGGGGTCTTCCACAACAGGTCGACGGCTCCCTCAACGTCGCGCAGCGTCACTTCGACTTTTGCAATCATGGCCTCGGCAAGCGCGTCGTCCACGTCACATGTCACCCCCCCGGGGCGTATCAGATTGCGACTATAACGATTGCCGCAGATCATGGCGGTGGTGTTAAGAAAGTCGCCGCGCAGTCGTCCGCAAAAGGAAAGCGTCGGCAAAAAGCCGATGTCGCCGGCCAGCGCGCCAAGATCACCGGTGTGGTTGGCAAGCCGTTCAAGTTCCAGGGCAATGCCCCGTAGCGCTTGCGCGCGGATGGGGGGTTCGCCGCGCGACAGGGCTTCGACGGCTTGGCAGTACGCCGTGGCGTGCCCCGCGGTCGTATCGCCGCAGAGCGTTTCCATGTAATGCGGCGTGCGTTTGTGCGGACCGCCGATCAGGCGGCGTTCAATCGCGCGATGTTGAAAGCCCAGCTCGATTTCCAGCGTGAAGACGTGTTCGCCGTGGCACTGAAAGCGGAAGTGTCCCGGTTCGATCACGCCGGCGTGAATCGGTCCGACGGCCACTTCGTGGATTTCTTCGCCCTCGACTTTGAAATAATCCGTGCCGGCCGGCTGAACGCCGGGTAAGATCGTTTCGCCAACCGCACGTCCCCAGGCATCGTGACCCTCGCGGTAGCTCGGGTGAAAACGCAGTGGCTTCAGCCAAGGATGTCCTTCGGGCACAACGCCCCACTGTTCGGCAATCTCGCGTTCGAACCAATGCGCCTGAGGGCAAGAGGGCGTGAGCGAACGAAAGCGGTCACCAACCTCGGTCGCCGCGATGTGAAAAGTTGCGTTCAACGGATCGGCAATGACCGCGATCAACCGAAGGCGTTGATCGTCCTCACACGGCCGCCCGAACAGCGCGGAAAGCCGCCCTCCCGCTTCGACCCGCCGAACCACCGTCTCGCGGAAATCGTTCTCGGAAAGCCAAGGGATCTCGCTTAGCGGCAATGCTTGGCCGTTTGCGATGCTCGGCGCAGAGGTTACTTCTAGTGCCTCGGACATGACTCGGTCTCTTGTGTTGTTTTAGCCTGCGTTGCCGCGACCCAACCGAAAACGGCATCGCGTGCCGGCGGCGGTTGCACGTCGTGCTGCCGCGTGATCGAAGTTGCCACCTCGTTTGAACCTTGGATCAGAAAACCCTCGGCGGCATGGCTCATCATCTTATTCATTGCCGGCGGTACGTAGAAACCCAAAATCAGGACAAGCGTCACCAGCGCGGCGGGCGGCACGATATCCCATTTCGATTCATGCCGCGGGGCATTCGATTGCGGCGAGGGTGAGGCACCTTGTGCCATCCGCGGAATAATGTTCGCCATACCGATGAAAATCAGCGATAAGAAGACCAGATACAAAACCGCGACCACGGTTTGATGTTGGTCCAACGCCGCCTTGAGAATGGTGAATTCGCTCAGAAAAGTGCCGAACGGCGGCGAACCGGTAATCGACAAAAAGCCCGCGATCCACAATAGCCCCGTCACGGGCAAAATGTTCAGTATGCCGCGGACGTCACCGATTGCTTTGGTTCGATAGGCCGCCAGAATGTTTCCCGCGACCAGAAACAGCGCGGCCTTGGTCAAGGAGTGGTTGAAGGCGTGCAACATCGCGCCGAACACCCCGGCGCCGCCCAAGCCGACCCCCAAGGCCAGGATTCCCATATGCTCGACGCTCGAGTAGGCCAGCATGCGTTTGAAGTCGACCTGCCGGATAATGAAGACGGAAGCGATGGCCATCGAAAACAGACCGAAGGTCACCAGTAAACCTTGGCTGAATTCAGCCAGACCGGCGGCCACGCACAGTTGGTGAACTCGTAGAATGCCCAGAAACGCGCAATTCAACAGCGCGCCGGAAAGCAGTGCGGAAACCAACGAAGGGGATTCACTGTGTGCGTCGGGCAACCAAGTGTGCATGGGGGCCAATCCCATCTTGGTTCCGTAGCCGACTAAAAAGAACAAGAAGGCCGCTTTGAGCCACCTGGGGTTCAGCTCGCTTGCATGGTCGCGCAGGTCGCCGGCGATCAGTTCCAGGCCACCTCCTCCGGCCCCGGAGGCCGCGACCGCAAGGACGAAGTTGCCCAGCAAAGCCAGAGCGATGCCAACCGAACAAATCAATAAATACTTCCAGGTCGCCTCGAGCGATCGATGGTGGCGGTGAAAATAAATCAGCGGCGCGCTGGCCAGCGTGGTCGCTTCCACGCCAACCCACAACAGCCCCAAGTGCTGGCAAGTGGTGACCAGCGTCATCGCGGCCAAGAAAAAAAGCAGGCAGGCGACAAACATCGCTTCCGGTTCGTTGTTGAACAGGAGCCCTTCGTCCAAATCGAAGTGTTGATCGCGTTCCTCGCCGCGCAGATAGCCCACCGCATATATGGCAGACGCCAGAAACAGGACGCTGACGATCGTCAGAAACAGTAAACCCAAAGGATCGATCGCCAGCCAGCCATGCAGCATCGCGCTTTGCGGGTGCCTCCAAGCGACCGCCGTCAGCGCAAGATGAATCAGGGCGGCCATGACGAGCAGCCCTCGCCGGCCAACTCGGGAAGGCCAACCCATGGCAATCACGCCGGCCGCCAATGGAACCAGAATCAAGCCCACAATAATCATGGAGGGCATCTCACCGACAGAGGGTTTAAGGTGTCAACGGACAAAACGTGTCTACCGCCCAAGAACGTATCCGGTTTTCGCGGTGGTGCAGACTGGATTGTCAGGCAGATCTTAATCTCTTAATTGAGAAAGTTGTTCGACATCGATATGGTCAAAAGTTCGGCTGATGTGAAACATGGCGATTCCCATGACCAGCACGGCCACGAGCACATCGAGTAAAACGCCCATTTCGACCAACAACGGTTCGTCACGCGCCAAAGCCGCGCCAAAGATAAAGACGCCGTTCTCCAGCACAAGATAACCAACCACCTGCGACAGTGCCTGATGGCGGCTAACGATCAACAACAGCCCGGTCAGCAGGGTTGCCAGCGAGACCGGAACCACCAGATCGGACGCGGCTTGTTCGGCGGGAGGTAGCTCGAGGCTGGAAGTCAACCAAAACGATGCGACGACAATCACGACCCCCATCACGACCGACGCCGTTTGCCCAATGATGGGCGTGGCTTCATGTCGTGTGTTGGCCGTGCGCATGGAGCGGAACAGCAGATTGGGAAAAACAAACCCCTTGAGCAGAAACACGCCGGAGGCCAGCACCAGCAACCTCAAATGAAACGCGTCGCCGGCGACCAAGATGGGCAAGATTCCCAACACGACTCCTTGGATTGCCACCTGCCGGATACACGAAGCAAGCCGGCTGGAACCAAGCAGCACTAGGTTAATCAGCAGAACAAAAACCAAAACCATGTCGGCAAACGTACCCATCGTATACTCCAAAACTTGGCTTCTATCCGCGGTATTCAAGCACCAGGGCCAATGCGGTCATGGCCGTCGCACTGACCAGAAGTTGCGACACTCGCAACAGCCGCAAGCGGGCCATGACCGATTCGATCACGCCAACCATGACGGAAACCGCGAGCATCCCGACCAGCGAGATGGGCAGGTCGACGATGAAATAGCCGGTGTTGGGTATTACCATGCCCACGATCAACGCAGCTAAGACCCAAAGCTTTAGCGCCGCGCCATACAAAATGAAGGCAAAGTCAGGGCCGCTATGGTCCAGCACCATCACCTCATGAATCATGGTCAGCTCAAGGTGTGTGTTGGGGTCATCCACCGGGATGCGAGAATTTTCGGCCAGAAAAACAATCACGAAAGCCACGGCGACAAACACGAGGATCAAACCGGAGTGCGCCCATAGCGAGGCGGTTACGTGAGCGTGGATCTCGGTGAGCGAAACCAACGGGGTACCGATCGCTTTCTTTGCCACGGCCGCTAGGCCCAACAGCAGCGCGGGCTCGGCAAGCGTGGAGAAAAACACCTCGCGACTGCCTCCCATGCCCTCGAACGCGGAACCGGTATCCATCGCCGCGGTAACCGTAAAGAAACGCCCCAGCCCCAGAAGGTAGGCGAACAGAACAAGATCACCCGAGAAAGAAACCAGCGAAGGACAGCTTCCCAGCGGCATGAGTGCCGCGGCGACCAAGACGCTAGCCAAGGTCACGATGGGGCCGGCCCGGAACACCCAAGAGGCCGTGTGGCTATAAACCGCCCCTTTGCCCAATAGTTTCCAGAGATTGTAGTACGGCTGCGCGAGCGGTTGCCCTTGCCGGCCGCCGATCACGGCTTTGGTGCGGTTGATCACACCGAGCATCAGCGGCGCCAGAGTTACGGTTAGAATCAGCGGAATGATACTCACTTTCCGGCTCCCACAAACCACACCAACAGCACGAGGATAGTCAGTGCGAGGTACATGACATACAGGTTCACGCGGCCATTTTGAATCCATTGCAATTTTGACAGCAGCCAATCAAGCAGCGCGAACAATGGCCGATAGCCGTAACGCATCGACGCGTCGGGGGTCTCGCTGTGGAACGACGCACGGTCGGAAAACAGCCCTTGTGGAGCGTCCAGTTGGCGCCGCGTTCGCAGCACGGAGGCAAAAAAATCTGTAATCGGTTGCGCAAACGACGAGGACGTGTACTGCATCCGCGCCGCCGGCCGCGAATAACCACATCCCCACGTCCCACCTTCGCCGATCTCTCGCCCTTGAAGCAACTGCTTGCGAACCACGACCAAGGCAAGAGCCAAGACGAGAAAACTGACGGTGGCCATGACGACCGACGTGAGCGGTGCCGTGGCGCCGGACAATTGGGTGGCCACGACCGCTGACGTCTCGCCGGTCACGACGGCCATGACCGGCTGCATTTGCCGGACCACGACAGGCGCCGCCAACCCGATCCCGATGCAACAGGCCGCCAGCACCAGCATCGGCGCGAGCATCAGCTTGCCCGGTGCGTGAGCACTGCGGGCATGATCACTGTGTGGCTCGCCGAGGAACACCACACCGTATGCTTTGGTGAAACATGCCGCCGCGAGCCCACCAATCATCGCCAGAGAGCCAATCACGGCCAAGGAAGGAATACTGCCCACCGCCGTCAGGGAGATCTCCTCTTCAAACGAGCTCAGGTAAATCAAGAATTCACTGACAAACCCATTGAGCGGCGGCAATCCGCAAATGGCCACGGCACCCACGAGAAAAGTTAGGGCCGTGAGCGGCATTTTTTTCTGCAAGCCGCCCAACTCGTCAATCTCTCCGGTGTGCGCGCCATGGATGACGGCTCCCGCACCGAGGAACAGCAGCCCCTTGAATACCCCGTGGTTCAAGACGTGCAACAATCCTCCGGCGAAGCCTAGGACGGCCAACTCCGGATGATTCAGGCTAACGCCCAGCACGCCGACGCCCAAGCCCAGCGCAATGATGCCGATGTTCTCCACGCTGTGATAGGCAAGCAGACGTTTTAAGTCGTGTTGGGCCAAGGCGAACAACACCCCAAGCACGCCGGACGTTACGCCGATACCGATTAAGAGCCAACCCCACCAGGCCGGCGGGTGGCCCAAGAGGCCGAGCGTCATCACCACGCCATAAATACCGGTCTTGATCATGACCCCCGACATGACCGCCGAGACATGGCTCGGCGCGGCGGGATGAGCTTCGGGCAACCAAACGTGCAGCGGCATGAAGCCCGCTTTCGTGCCGAAGCCAATGACCGCCAATAAAAACAGCACATTGGCGAGCGATCCGGAGATCTGTCCATGCGCCGCGATGCCCGCAAAGTCGAGTGTCCCGGCAGCGCGCCCTAGCAAGACAAACAACGCAAACAGACACGCGGTTCCCAGATGGGTGGCGATCAGATAAACGCGGCCTGCCTCGCGTACGCTCTGTTTTTCGTGCTCGAACGTCACCAAGAAGTATGATGCCAGCGACATCACTTCCCACGACACGAGAAACAAAACGCCGTTGCGGGCAATGACCACCATCAGCATGCCGACCACCAACAGGTTGTAAAAAAACCAAGGTGGCCCCAGACGCTTACTTCCCGCGTAGTGGGCCATGTAGCCCGCCCCGTAAATGGCGGCCAATCCCGAAATTCCTAAAATCGGCAGCGCGAACCAAGCCGACAGCGGCCCCAACTCAACGACGAACGATCCATAGGGAACGTTCCAAGTCAGCGGACCGTATGCCTCGGCGGTTCCCGTCGCGATCACTCCGGCCACGGGAATGAGGGCAACCGCACAACCGATCACCGCACTGAGCGCGCCGATTCCGTTGGCGACCAGGCTGGCGCGGCCAGCCATCATGGCCAGCAACCCCCCTCCCAGAAGAATGGCGATTCCGAGAAAAAGCATTTCCACTTTGTTTTATTCTCCGTTTACGGCGATCCAGGCAGCGTCCATTAGTTCGCGAGTTGCTTTCGTTTTTCCGGCGATTACGCGGACTCTTGAAACGTCCCCTCCAGCCGCTGAACCTCGTTGATTATTAGTTCCGCCGATGGTTTTTCCCGCAACATCCCGCGGAAAGAATCGTCCCGCAACACGGTTGCCAAGCGGGCCAGAAGCTGTAAGTGGTCACGCACCGTGGGACAGATCAACAGGAACAGTGTGTCGACCGGTTTTCCATCGGCGGCCCCAAATTCGATCGGCTGAGCAAGAAAACAAAGCCGCATCACGCGCCGCGCCCCGGGCAACACCACCGGCTTATTGGGGTGCGGAATGGCAATTCCGTCGCCAATCGCGGTGACACCCATCGCCTCGCGGCTTAGAAACAACTGCACCAGCGAGGGGCGATGAAAACCATCGGGTAGGGGCAGCGATTCGACAATCCGGCTGAGCACCGACTCGCGGTCGTCCCCTTTGACGTCGTGGGCCACGCCGCCAATTTTCAGGGCTTCGGCCAAACCGGCATCGCCGATGGAATCGCCATTCATTTTTTGAAAAATCGCCGGAGACACCTTCAACTTCCGCGCCGTGGTCCACTCCAGCAGTTCCGCCGGGTTGACCCGGAACCGGTCGGCCACCTGTTCGGCAGGTAACCCGTCTTCTTGAATCCAACGATAAACCTGATTCTCGGAAACCTCACACAGTTGAGCAACATCACTGATGGTTAATTGCATCGTTTTCTCTCCTCAACTGTCCGGCGGTCGTGCCACATGCGGCAACCGCGCCGTGAAACCACGATCGACTGTCAAACCGTGCGGTACATCTCGCATCCGGGTTTCGTTACAAGGTATGATTGCGTCGGCTGAAAACTCGACGCTGAACACGCTGCTGTTCGTCGTCCTTGTCGTCTCTTGCCTAGCACGACACTGCGGTGCCGTCGGTTTGCAAACGCGTTTAAGAACAAATCACCGGAGGATCGTCGTGCTATACAACCGACCACGAATTGGTCTAGTGGTCCGCGGCTACAAAGCTTGACCGGCATTGCTCATGGTGGGGGGGCGGACTCGCGCCGACTCGCATGCGGCGTCCGCTAATGGCGGGAAAGGCTCGATCGCGAACATGCCGGCGTTTCATAGGCACGTCGCGGGTGAACCCCGACCTATTGGGGACTTAGCACGACAGCGTCGGCGGTCCGCGAGAGAAGGTATCGTGCCCAAAGGTCGACGAATCGACCAGCGTCGATGGCACAAGAAGCAAATGGTCATGCGGTAGCGTAAAGAAAAAAACGCCGAGCAGGCAAGGCGCATGCGCCCAATTGGCCTCATCCGCCGCGTCGTCTTCGCCCGATTCCGCCGATAGGGCCGGAAATGGCTTGACAATCTCAGCCGCCCAAATGGCCCACTGCGGCGGCGTCACGGCATCACACGGCACAGCGATGAACGTGCAGGCTAACGGCAGGAATAGGCTAACCAAGCTGGACATAGCCAACGATTGTGAATCCGATTCGACGTGGTGTCAAGGCGGGGAATCTTGAGGCGAGGAGACTCATCCGATGGCTAGCATGAGGCGGTCGACTAGCGGTGAGATAGACGCGTTCCGGGAAGCGGAAATCAAGAAATCACGCGGCTGCAAAAAAGGAGTGCCAAGCCTGCCTTGGGTAGGCACCTGCGCCGGATGCTCGGCCGGATTCGTCCGAGGCGATATGGCCGCTTAGAGCCCTTTTGGGCTGTCCGCCGGACCCGGGCCATCGCAGCCGCGCGCTTAGCGGCCGGCGTAGGTTGCGGCCTGCTGCGGCGTGGGGGAGGCGATTAGTGGCGAAGCTGCCAGCCGAAAGTGGCGGAGATTCCCGCGCCGTCGACGCCGGAACCATGCACGCGATATGCCTTGTCGAAGATGTTTTCCAGCGCCAGCGAGACAAGCTGGTGCCGGCCAAGGTGGCGGCCGAAACGCAGGTTCACCGTACCGTAGCCGGGCGTGCCGCCGGCGGGGATTCGCGTATCGCGCACGTCGCGGGCACTCAAGCGGCTCTGCCGACGAACCAACCATGTGTAAAGCTCGAACCAGTTGCGGCTCTGGGTTCGCCCGAGATCAACCGGCTGCCGCCAACGGATGCCGAGCACTCCCTGGGCGGGCGGAATGCGGCTGAGTGGCTCATCGGCGGTGCGGTTCTTGCCATAGGTATAGAAAAAGTTACCGTAGGCGCTCCATGCCGAGGTCAGCAGATATTCACCCGCCATCTCATAGCCGTTGACGACCGCCTGGCCGACGTTGCGTCGCTGAAAGAAATTGACATCGTCGTTCGGATCGGCCGGATTGCCCAGATCAGTGCCCACCAACACGCGATCGATCAAGCCGTCGAGATTGGTCCAGAAGTAAAACGCCTGCCCGCGAAATCGCGAGCCGTCGAACTTCAGGCCCACTTCGTAATTGATGCTCCGTTCGGGGCTCAAACCCAAGGTCGGGATATCGACGCCCTCGTTCACGTTCGAAGATACCGAAGTCAATTCATCCAACAGCGGCGCGCGGAAGCCTTCGGAGATCGAGCCTACCAGATGCACGTCGGGGGCCAATTCAAAGGTTAAGCCGGTGCTGCCGGTCCAATCTTGAAAGCTGGGACCGATGGGTGTCGCCACTGGCGAGGCATTCGGAAAGCCGGGCGCGGAGGGGTCCAACAGCGATACCGTGGCCCCTAGATCGATGTTCGTATAGCGAACCCCGGAGACCGCCGACAGCCGGTCGGTCAAGTCGACCTCCCACTGCAAAAAAGCGCCCACGCGCTGGTAAAATGCATCGTCCGGAAACTGCGGCGTTCGCGGCGTGACCGAACCGGTGCTTTCATCGATGCGGACGGCCGACGCGTCGACGTCGTCGTAGTAGAGGTCGACCCCATAGGTCAGGTTGCCCAGCGCGCGCAGGTCAGTGGCCAACAACAGGTTTAGACCGCTCGTTTCCACGGTGAAACGGGAATCGTCGAGCCGCGGACTCGTGAGCGGTTTTCGGCGCTTGGTGCCTTCCTTATTCCGGCTGAAAGAGGCCGTGAGCATGAAGGCATCGATCGGTCCGCCAAGGTTGACGCCTTGCCAACGAATGTAGGCCAGATCGCGCTGCTCCGGATCGAAGCGGCGAAATTCCTTGGGAAAGCGGTCGCTGCGCGGGACACCGTTCTGCTCGACGTGCTGCAACGAAATGGTCAGTGACTGATTGTCATCGAGCAGGTAGTCGAACTTGACGTCGCCGGCGTTCTGCCGGAAGTCGGTGAACGGTTGCCGGCCCAAGTTGCCCCCGCGGTCGAGATTATTGACGTCGAGATAGCTGGCACCGGTAAATACTCCGGCCCGCCCAGCATGGCCTTCCACGTTCAAGCGGCTGTACGAACCCGCATCCGCCGTGCTGAAATATTCGGTGAAATCGCCGCCCAGATAGTTGCCGAACTGCATGTCGGCGCTGCGGGTCACGATGTTGATCACGCCCCCGATGGCGTCCGAGCCCCACAAAACTGATTGTGGCCCGCGAACCACTTCAATCCGCTCGATCATACCGGGATCGAACAGCGCTAAGTTCTGGTTCGGTCCAAAACGAAAGGTCGAATTATTTACCCGGATGCCGTCGACCAAGATCAGCGTTTCCGGACCGGTCAGACCGCGTACGAACGGCGAAGCCTGACCACGTCCGGTGCGCTGAATCAACACGCCGACTTCGCGTTCCAACGCTTCGACGATGTCGCGAGCCGTTCGTTCGGTCAGTTGTTGCCGATCAATGACGGTCACCTCGCGCGGATCGTCCAGCGCACTGCGCGAACTGCGCAGCGCGCCGCTGAGCCCCTGGAATCCGTAATCCGACAAGCGTGGATAAGTCAGTGCGGGAGAAAGCGAAGCATTCGGCGCCGCGGATGATGGCGGCTGGTCGGACGGCACTGCTTCGGAGTTTGCCGGCGGCGAAACCGTGATCGGCGGAAGTTCAGGTTCGGTCGCGGCTTCGTCAGTTTGAGAATCTCCAGCGACCGAAGACTGCGGCTGGCGCAACGCGGCAGCTAACCGCTCGCCGGCTTGCGCGGGTGAAAGCTGCACGGCACAGCCCCAAGCCACCGCGGCGAACAAGATCAAACGCATCATGACCTCCCTGGTCGAGAAAACCGCCGAGAAAACCGCAAAGCCGGTGGGTGCTCCCGGATCGAGCTTGATCAACCTCCCCACCAATCTCGGGGAGGGGGCGAACTCCTGGCTTAGATCGGTCTGGCGTGATGATGCCGATTATGCGAATTGCACGCGTCGTGACACTTGTGCGGAACGGCGCCCGCACGAAACATACAACCCCTAAAGTCTGCCTCGATCACCATCTCGTCAGGGCGCGACATGCCGCTGCTCTTGCTGCGGAATCGTTTGCCGCGCGGAGCGCATGCCGCCGGAACCCCAACCACCCGTGCATGCCGTGAAATAAAGATCATGCACGGGCAGACGCCACGTTTTCGCGATCCACGCACCCCCGGCAACGTGGAGAAGGTGGTGTGGACTCTCCCGGTACTCCGGCAAATGCGCGGGCTCATCTTGCGTCGGAGCCGTCCGTTCCACTAAACTGGGGTTAATGTTTCATTAGTGGATTGTCCCGTTGTTCGCTCATCTTGCATCGTTTAAGGGGACGAAGATTGCTCACTGAAGGTGAAGTCACGCGTAGCTGGCGGAAGCTTTTCAAGAACGGCGAGATCACGCACGACGCGATCTCCAAAGCCGAGACGCTGATCGACGAATTGCGGCCTGAAAGTCCGCTTCGCCACCGTTTGTCGGTTGAGCTGGACGAGTTACAGCGGCAGCTCGATCAACAAGAGCACGTCGCTGGCTAGCGTTGCGACGTGGGGGCTGAATCGCCCATTTCTTGGACCGGCACGTTTCTTGGCCGGCAAGGAGATGCTCTAGATCCAGAGCATGCAAAAGAGTTTCACGTGGGGGTCACAAGGTGCCCCGCGCATTCGAGCCCGCCATAGCTCGGAAACTTGATTTCTCTCGGCGCGGCTTGGCCATTTGCCGCACGGCAAGGTAATCGATCAGCGGTTGATCACGATGCCTAGATTGACGCCGTGAACCATCAAGTCCTGGCGATTGTCGTCGACGTTGATTCCCATCACCGGCAGCCGATACTGCACCAAGCTGGTACTGCGTGCGATGCCGTACATCCACATGCCATTGTAGCCGATCGTAAACGAGATGGCGCGGGTCAACTGAACATCGGCCTTGATCCGCAACTCGACCACGTTGCTGAACTC
>Ga0114931_10005524_pt1 | contig 15610 bp, 16 predicted proteins | sample 2SBtaG_FD_89579 | JGI IMG/M metagenome (GOLD analysis project Ga0114931, IMG submission 89579) | Deep subsurface microbial communities from Kolumbo volcano to uncover new lineages of life (NeLLi) - 2SBTROV14_V59a metaG | ecosystem: Environmental > Aquatic > Marine > Volcanic | place: Kolumbo...
CCCGACGACTCGCTGGCGCGGGCGGCGCCGGCACGAGACGTGGAGCTAGTGGCGAGTGGCTGCGCGACTTCGATTACCACCTGCCAGCGGAGCTGATCGCGCAGGTTCCGCCGGATCGTCGCGACGACAGCCGGTTGTTGGTCTTCGACCGCGCCTCGGGGCAGTTGGTGCACGATCGGATCCGCTCACTGCCGCAGATCCTCAGGCGCGGCGATCTACTGGTGTTCAACGACGTCCGGGTGCGGCGCGCGCGGATTCACTGGCGTGCGCCGAGTGGCGGTCGGGGCGAGCTGTTGCTATTGCGCGAGCTGGACGCCGGCGTCTGGGAATGCCTGGGTCGCCCCGGCAAACGCCTGCGTCCCGGCCTGCGGCTGGATCTGCCCGGCGGCGTCGTGGCGGAAATCGTCGGCCGCCGCGCGGCGCGGGTCCACGTCGCCTGGCGTGGAGTTTCCGATGTCGAGGCCTATCTCGAGCGCCACGGTGAGATTCCGCTGCCGCCGTACATCAAGCGCCCGCAGGGGCCGAGCGAGGAAGATCGGACGCGCTACCAGACCGTGTTTGCGCGGCAGATCGGTGCGGTTGCGGCGCCGACTGCCGGGTTGCACTTCAGTTCCGCCTTGCTCGCCGCCATCGGCGAAGCCGGAGTTGCGACGACGCAGGTCACTCTGAATGTCGGTCCGGCGACATTTTTGCCGGTGCGCGCGGAAGCCCTCGACGACTGCGAGCTCGAGCCGGAGTGGGCGTCGCTGTCCGAGTCCGCGGTGCGGGCGATCGACTCGACCCGGCGCAGCGGCGGCCGTGTCATTGCCGTTGGCACGACGACGACGCGCGCGCTCGAGTCGCGGGCGGCGGGAGCCGGTACGGCCGGTCTGCGGCCGGGCGCGTACGCCGCCGACGCCTTCATCCGCCCCGGATTCGAGTTCACCGTGATCGATGGCATGCTGACCAACTTCCACCTACCCAGGTCGACCCTGCTGGTCCTGGTGAGTGCGATGGCCGGCCGCGAACGGATTCTGTCGCTGTACGAGGCGGCGGTCCGGGAGAAGTACCGCTTCTACAGTTATGGCGACGCCACGCTGTTGGTCTGATAGAAACCGGCGCATGGAAGAAGCCTCGCCGAGCCCGGCGGCGCCGCGGGGATCGCCTTTTGAGACCCTATGTGTCGACGAACACTCTTCGGCGCGCCGCGGTCGTCTGAGCACGGCTCACGGTGTGATCGAAACCCCCGTGTTCATGCCGGTGGCCACTCGGGGGACCGTCAAGGGCCTGACTCCGGGGCAGGTTTGGGATCAAGGTGCGCGGATTCTGCTGGCCAATGCCTACCATCTGATCCTGCGACCGGGGGTAGAGGTCATCGAGGATTTGGGCCGCTTGCATCGCTTCATGGGATGGGACGGTGCCATTTTGACGGACAGCGGCGGATTCCAGATCATGAGCCTTGCCGAGCTGCGCCGGGTGACCGAGGAGGGGGTCGAATTTCGCTCGCACCTCGATGGTTCGAAGATCTTCCTGACCCCCGAGGATATCGTCCACGCCCAGCGCCGGCTCGGTGTCGATATTCTGATGCCGCTCGATGTATGCGTGGCGGCCGGTGACGGACGGACGGCGGTCGAGGCGGGAATGGAGAGGACGACCCGGTGGGCGGAGCGCCAGGCGCTGCAGCAGCTCGAGGCCGGGCGCCATCTCTACGGCATCGTCCAGGGCGGCCTCGAGTTGGATCTTCGCCGCAATCACGCCGGTCAGCTTGCCGCGCTCGGATTTCCGGGATATGCGGTGGGAGGATTGAGTGTAGGGGAGGATCGGCACGTGACTCGGGAGATTGCGGCGGAAACAGCCGCCGCACTGCCGGTCGAGCGGTCGCGCTATCTGATGGGTGTCGGCTTGCCGCAGGATCTTCTGCGATTTGTAGGGATGGGATACGACCAATTCGATTGCGTCATGCCGACGCGCAACGGCCGCAACGGCAGCTGTTTTACGTGGAGCGGGAGAGTGAATCTGAGGCTGGCGAAGCATCGCCGGAGTCGTGAGCCGCTGGACGCCGACTGTCGATGCTACACGTGCACCCGGTTTTCACTCGGCTACCTTCGCCATCTATCGACCAGCGGGGAAATGCTAGGTGCCCAGCTCGCCAGCCTGCACAATGTCCACTTCTATCTCGACCTGATGAGTCAGACGCGCAGTCACTTGGATGCGGGTGACTTCGCGGTGTGGTCGCGGTCGGTGATCGAGCGGATTGAAGAAGGTGAGGGAGAAAAAAAGTGATCGGTACGGCGCTGGCGCAGGGAGCCGCGGGCGGAGCGCCGCCGGCGGTTGTGTCCTTCCTGCCTCTGGTTCTGGTCTTCGGGGTCTTCTATTTCCTGCTGATTCGTCCGCAGCAACAGAAGGCCAAGGAGCACCAGGGGATGCTCGATTCCTTGAAGAGGAATGACGAAGTCATTACTGGAGGTGGTTTGTTGGGCAGGGTCATCGCGATCAACGATGACGTGGTGACGATTGAAATCGCACCCAAGGTCCAGGTACGGGTCAGTCGGTCGACCCTTGGTGACGTGGTCTCGTCTAACCGCGACAAGGGCAAATCCAAGCCCGCGGACAAGACCAAGGAAAAGGACAAGGACAAGTGAGCGATCGCAGTATCTTCTATCGCGGCCTGATGGTCCTCGGGCTGATCCTCGTATCGATCCTTTATCTCCTGCCCTCGCTGCTCGATCCGGTGCCGGGTTGGCTCGGCTTCGTCGCGGATAAAAAAGTGTCCCTCGGGCTCGACCTGCAGGGCGGGACGCATCTCATCCTGAGCGTCGACGTCGACGAGGCGGTGCGCACCTATGTCGAGGTCAACGCCGAGCAGTTGCGCCGCGACCTGCGCGAAGAGGACGTGCGATCTCCGCGCGTGCGGCGAACCGGCGACACCGTTGCCACCGTCAGCGTGCCCGAGAAATTCGCCGACGATTTGCAGACGATCCTCGACGAGCGGTTTCAGTACTTCGAGACGATCTCGGTGAAGACGGAGGACGGCCGCGTCGTTCGCGAGGTGTCGCTCAATGCCGACGAGATCGCGCGGATTCACCAATCGGCGGTGGAGCAGTCGCTGGAGACGATTCGCAATCGGATCGACCAGCTCGGCGTTTCCGAGCCGGTGATCCAGCGCCAGGGCCAGACTGATATTTTGGTCCAACTTCCGGGTATTCAGGACCCCGAGCGGGCCAAGACGCTGATCGGGCGCACCGCGGTTCTCGAGTTCAAACTCGTTCGTGATCCGGTCGGCGGCCCGTACGTGAACGGGGACAAGCCGCTGCCCGCGGGGACCGAGGTTTTGTACGGGCTGGTCAAGGGCAACTCGGGAAAGCGGTCGCGTGGCAAATCGTTGCTGGTCGAGTCGCGGATCCTGATGACCGGCGATGTCATTACGGACGCGCGCGTGCGACCGGGTGAGCTGCCGAACTCGCGTATCGTGTCGATTGACATGAACTCGCGCGGCGCGCGCCTATTTGAGGAGATCACGAGTTCGTCGGTCAATCGGCAGCTGGCGATCATTCTCGACGATACTGTGTACTCGGCGCCGCGGATCCAAGAGCGTATCCCGGGCGGCAGGGCGATCATCACCGGTTCGTTCACGGCCGACGAGGCGCGTGATCTGGCCATCGTCCTGCGCACCGGGGCGTTGCCGGCGCCGGTGCATATTGCCGAGGAGCGAACGGTCGGGCCGACCCTGGGCGCCGACTCGATTCGCCAGGGGGTCCGGTCGTTCATCGTCGGCGGCGCCCTCGTCCTGGTCTTCATGATCTTTTACTACAAGGTCGCGGGGGTGCTGGCGGATATCGCATTGATCCTCAACGTCGTCTTCCTGGTGGCGATGCTGGCCGGGCTCGGGGCGACGCTGACGCTGCCCGGAATTGCCGGCATCGTCCTTACGCTGGGGATGGCGGTGGACGCCAACGTTCTCATCAACGAGCGGATCCGCGAGGAGTTGCGGCTCGGTAAGACGGCGCGCGCCGCAGTCGAATCGGGCTACGAGCGCGCATTGCCGGCGATTCTCGACTCCAACATCACGTCGTTTTTGTCGGGAATCATTCTCTTTCAATTCGGTTCCGGCCCGATCAAGGGGTTTGCCATTACCCTGTGTATCGGTCTTGCGAGCAGTGTCTTCACGGCGGTTGTACTGACCCGCCTCGTCTACGATTACCGCATCTCCCGCGGAACGTTGGAAACGGTGAGCATCTGATGATCGAACTCATTCCGCACGGAACGACGGTTGACTTCATCAAGTATCGGAACGCCACGGCGGCGGCATCCGGTCTGTTGGTCCTGATCGGTATCGCGATCGTCGGGCTGCGCGGCCCGAATTTGGGGATCGATTTTGCCGGCGGCTCGATGGTGCACGTTCGCTTCGCCAGCGATACGACCACCAAGGACGTTCGCGGTGCGCTCGCCGGGACCGAGCTGGCCCAGGTCAACATCCAGGAGCTCGGTGGTGGCGACAACGAGTTTCTGGTCCGGGTTCCGCTGTCGGAGGAGGACCGCGGTGCCGTCACCAAGCGGGTGACCGAGGCATTGTCGGAGAGATTCGGCGCAGATCAGGTGGAAATCTTGCGCGTCGAGTCGGTCGGGCCGCGAGTCGGCGAAACGCTGCGCGAGCGCGCCGTGTTGGCGGTGTTTTTCGCCACCCTGATGATGGGCGTGTACATCTGGGCGCGTTTCGAGTGGCGCTTCGGGGTCGGCGCGGCGGCCGCGCTCGTGCACGACGTCTTCCTTACCGTGGCTGCGTTGGTGATGTTCAACTACGAGTTCGACTTATCCATCGTCGCGGCGCTGCTGTCCGTGGTCGGTTTTTCGGTCAACGACACCGTCGTCATTTCGGATCGGATCCGCGAGAACATGCGCAAGGACAAGCGTGCCGCGTTGCGCGGTATCGTCAATCGCTCGGTCAACGAAACCCTGAGCCGTACGTTGTTGACGACGGGGACCAGCTTGCTCGTCATCTTCGCTCTCTACACGCTGGGGGGCAACGTGATTCATGGCTTCGCGTTCACGTTGCTCGCGGGGTTCATCGTCGGTACCTACTCGTCGATCTACATCGCCAGCTCGATCGTCCTGTACTTCGAAGAAAAATATCCGTCCGCCGGTAGAAAAGTTGCGTAGCTGGGTCCGATGCGGCGGCGTTGGGTGGTCGAGGGGGCGCGCACGGCCGACACCGAACGTCTGGTAGCAAATCTGGGCGTTTCGCCGCTGTTGGCGAGGTTGCTCGCCAATCGGGGGATGGTCGAAGTGCAGGAGGCGGCGGCTTTCCTCGATGCGCGCCTGGCGGAGAACCTTCGCTCGCCCATGCTCTTTCGTGACATGCGGGCGGCTTGCGAGCGTCTGTCGCGTGCCGTGCGCGACGCCGAGTGTATCGGTGTTCACGGTGATTACGACGTCGACGGTATCAGCGGCAGTGCGCTGCTTTTCCGTTTCTTTCGCGCGCTCGGCCGTGCACCGCTGTTGCACGTGCCGCACCGTTTGCGGGAGGGCTACGGCCTCAAGGAGTTTGGAGTCCGCGCCCTGGCGGAGCGGGGTGCCAAGGTGATGATCACGGTCGACTGCGGTGCGGTGAATCACGCGGAAATCGAGCTCGCCGGGCGTCTCGGGATGGACGTGATCGTCTGCGATCACCACCAGGTCTCGGACACTCCGTTGCCCGCCCATGCCGTCCTCAACCCGATCGAAAAGGATGCCGGCTTTCCCTTCCAAGGCCTGTGCGGCGCGGGCCTGGCCTTCTATCTGGCGGCCGGCCTGCGTATGGTCCTGCGCGAATCCGGCACTGCGGCGCTGCCCGACCTCAAGCCGATGCTCGACCTGGTCGCGCTCGGCACCATCGCCGATGTAGTTCCGGTGGTCGAGGAAAACCGGGTGCTCGTCAAGCACGGCCTGCGCCAGATCGAACACAGCCGGATGCCGGGGGTGGTAGCCCTCAAGGCCGTGTCCGGGGTGACGCGAATGTCGAGCGGCGCGGTTGGGTTTCGCTTGGCGCCGCGGCTCAATGCCGGTGGACGAATGGACGATGCCCGTCGATCGGTGGATTTGTTGACGACGGAGGATCGCGCCACCGGCGAACGACTTGCGGTCGAGCTCGACGAAGAGAACCATGCGCGGCAGCGGATCGAGCGCCAGGCCGTCGATGCAGCGGTGGCTGAGGTCGATGCGCGCGGAGCACTCGACACGCGGCATGGCATCGTGATGGCATCGGCCGACTGGCACCCCGGCGTGGTCGGGATTGTCGCTGCTCGCATGGTGGATCGCTACCATCGACCTTGTGTGATGATCGCTCTCGACGCGAAGAGCGGGACCGGACGTGGATCGGCGCGCAGCATCCCGGGTGTGAATCTCCACGCCGCGCTGAGCGAGTGCGAAGATCTGATGCTCGGCTTTGGCGGACATCCGATGGCCGCTGGCATGACGATCGCGGCGGACAGGGTCGAGGACCTCTCGCGACGGCTGGAGTCGGTGCTCGCCAGAGTAACACCGAGCGAAGCTCTGGTTCCGGTACGGCGGGTGGATCTGGAGTTGCCACTCGAACGAGTCGACGAACGGGTGCTGGTGGACATCGATCGCCTCGAGCCCTTCGGCCCGGCGAATCCGCAGCCGACATTTCTCGCCCGCGACGTAACCGTAACCTCGCGCCGGACGGTCGGATCGAGTCACCTCAAGATGGCACTCAGCGGTGGCGGGCGGATTGTTCCGGCGATCGCGTTTGGCATGGCAGATCGAGAGGTGGCCGAAGGCGATCACCTCGATGTCCTGTACCGCCCCAGCTTGAACGAGTGGGGCGGGCGGGCGACGATCGAAGTCGAGGTCCGCGATATGCGCCGGGCGGAGTGAGTCGGCCGCCGACTGCGCTTGCCGTTCGCCTGCCAGGGCGCGTGCGGGCTGACCGCTGTGATGCCCGGGTGCCCGTTTTTCTCGTAATTGGGGCCGGACTTGAACTGCGGCGGATTCACTGGTTGAATGCCCGGGAGTCGCGGCAGGGTAGCCGGTGTACGCGGTCCCGCGCGGTCCTCCCGGCACGCCAACCTCGAGAGATCCCGAGCCAATGGACGCAGAAGAGTCGATCCTCAACAGTAGAGAAGTAGCGCGGGTGCTCGACATGAGCCCCGACACGGTCAACGAGTACGCCCGTAAGGGGATCTTGTCGGCGTTCAAGCAGGGCCGGCAGTGGCGTTTTCACGTGCGAGATATCGAAGTATTCAAGCGGGAAATGCAGGAAGCGGCGGCCTGATCGGGCCGTGGCAGAGGGGGTTTGATGGCGTTGGGATCGGCCGCACCTCAGGCGTATGAGAGCAAGCTTTATGGCGAATATTCGGGGCTTTACGACCTGTTCTTCGCCCGATTCTTCTACCCGCGGATCGCCGCGGTGATCCGCGATCTGAAGATCCCCTCGGGGGCTCGTGTTCTCGAGCTGGGAGTTGGTACCGGGCTGGCGTTGCGCGCATATCCTTCGCACTGCCAGGTCACCGGCGTCGACCTTGCCCCGGACATGCTCGAGCGCGCTCGAGAGCGCATCGACCGCCGCGGTTGGAGGCACGTCGAGCTGCATGAGATGGACGCCATGAATCTCGAGTTCGACGACTCGAGCTTCGACTATGTAACGGCCTTTCACGTGGTCAGTGTAGTGCCTAACGCCGACCAGTTCATGGTCGAGGCCCAGCGCGTCTGTAAGCCGGACGGCAAGGTGGTCGTGGTCAATCACTTCCGCAGCCGCAAGCGGGTCCTCGCCGCCCTCGACCGCAAGATCGAGCCGATCACGCGTCGGGTCGGCTGGCATACTCTGGGGCGAGACGAAGTTTTTTCGGGTCTCTCGCTCGAGCTCGGCCATGTCTACAAGACGTCGCGGCGCTCGCTGTTCACCATCGTGGTGGCGCGCAATGCCAAGGCCGACAGCCTCGGAACGTCTGACGCGATAGACGAGCCGTCAGTGCCGGCTGGCCGGGGCGTCGGGCTCGACGGGCAGAATGCCCCTGCGAATTAGCCAGCGTGCGTCGCGCTGGCTGCCGGTGCGCAGCCAGCGGCTGTAAGCGCGCACGACGTGCTGGTCGCTGCGGAACATCTGTTCGAAGCTGATCTCGGTCAGCACCCGGACCAGATCGGGGAAGCGGTCGGCCATTTCGCCAAATACCGCCCCCGCGCCGCCCCGCTGTGGCGCCCGGGCGAGGTGTGAGTAGGCGCTGCGGCCGAGCGAGATGTAGTAGTCGGTGGAGACCATTTGCCGCTCGAGGTGCTCCATGAACAGTCCGGAGAGGAAGAGGCTGGTGTCGCCCACCCGGCGCAATTTTCCGGCTTTTTTCGAGGAATCGGCGGCGTGGAAGGACTCGAGGAAGTCGAGCGCGAGCGGTCGTTTTTGCCAGCCCGGTTCGGGCCGGGTGAATCGTTCGAGAAGACTGACCAGGTAGTGCTCGGCGGTCTCGCTGGTCGCTACCCTCTGACCGCGCATGGCGCCGCGGATCAACTCGCGGAAGAAATCGGTCAACGGTCGGCGGATTACGCGTGGCTGCATGGCAGTTCCCCTCTTCAGCAAACCCTTGTCGAATTCTCTGTTCACGAGCCGGCGATTGCAACATCTGAGTTTTGCCGCCGCGAGCCGAGGTGGACCGGCCGGGAGACCGGGAACGGAATGGCAAATGGCGGCTAGCCGCTGCTTGCGGTGTGCGCTATACTGCGCCGCGGAGGCGTCTCAGTGAAACCAAGAACGAGATTCACAAGTGTGGTTCTGGCTATCGTCATCGCTGCCACGGCGAGCGGGTGGTTGGCCGCCAAGGTGTCCGCGCGGCAGGAAGATTACGAGAACCTCGAGGATTTTGCCAACATTCTCGCCATGGTTCGCCGTCACTATGTCGATGAGGTGACGACCCGCAAGCTGGTGGACGGTGCGATCCGCGGTATGCTCAACTCCCTCGATCCGCACAGCTCCTATCTTCCGCCGGACGCGTACAGGTAGTTGCAGGTCGACACGCGTGGCAGCTTTGGTGGTCTCGGTATCGAGATTACGCTGCGCGATGGGATTCTCACGGTGGTTTCTCCGATCGAGGATACTCCGGCCTTTCGCGCCGGCGTCGTCGCCGGCGACCAGATCATCAAGATCGAAGACGAGTTCACCAAAGACATGACGCTGATGCAGGCGGTGAAGCTGATGCGCGGCCCGAAGGGAACCGACATCCGCCTTACGATTCGACGCGAGGGCGAGCCCGAGTGGATCGATGTCAAGCTCACCCGCGAGGTGATCCAGATCAAGAGCGTCAAGCACCGCGTGCTCGATCCCGGCTACGGGTACCTGCGATTGACCCAGTTTCAGGAGCGTACGTCCGTCGAAGCCAACAAGGCGATCGACTCGATGGCGAAGGAATCGCCGGACGGCCTCCGGGGATTGGTCTTGGACCTGCGCAACAATCCAGGTGGGCTGCTTTCTCAGGCGGTCAGTGTCAGCGACATCTTCCTCGATTCGGGAATGGTGGTGTACACCGAGGGGCGCCGCGACAACCAGGCTCAGAAATTTTACGCGCACGCTGCGAACAGTCGTACGGATTTTCCGATGATCGTGCTGGTCAACGGCGGCAGCGCCAGCGCCAGCGAGATCGTTGCCGGCGCTTTACAGGATCATCGCCGCGCGATCGTTCTCGGTACCCAGACTTTCGGCAAGGGGTCGGTGCAGACCATCCTTCCGGTTCAGGGGGAGTCGCCCAACGCGAAGTCGGCGATCCGGCTGACGACGGCGCGCTATTTTACGCCGAATGGCCGATCGATTCAGGCCACCGGGATTACTCCGGACATCGTCATGGATCCGCGGCCGGCAGTGGCCCGCGGCGCGGGTGGTCCCCAGATGATCCGCGAACGGAATTTGCCGCGGCATTTGCTCGGCGGCGATGCCGGAGACAAGCCGGACGGAGACGAGCCGAAGGAGGCGGCCACTGAGCCGGCTAAAGACGAAGCGCCCGTCGACGCCCAGCTGCAGCGCGCCCTCGAGCTTCTGAAGAGCTGGAACGTGTTCAAATCGGTGGTGGCGCAGAAGGCGGCGTGACGCTGCAGGAGTGCCCCGCACATCGGATCGAGCGTGCCACAGAAACCCTCGCAAGAGTGGTTTAGTCTGAGTTGGATCGTGTCCTACCCGCTGTTCGCGGTGTTGGCGGCGATGGTCTTTCTCTCGGCCCAGGAAGTCTCTCGGCCGGTCACCCGATTCGTTGCGAGGAAGGCGCCGAGGATCGTCGATTCGCCGGAGTGGGCGAGATCCTTTCCCGAGCGGGTCGAGGCGGTCAATCGGGCGATTCTGGAATCCCCATTGGGGGCCAAGCTCGCCAGCCAGACCTGGCAGGGATCGACGGCACTCCGGTGGCCGCATCGGGTGTTCGAGCTGACGGTAGATCGCCAAGGGAAGAGTGACGTCGAGGCGGCGGTCGGAGCGCTGCGCGGTGTCGATCCAGGGCTCAATTTGGTGGTCGAGGAGACCTTCAACGGAAGCCAAATCCTGGTCGGGCTGGACGGTCTGTTGACGCACACACTGCGCATCTACTGGGCGGATGCGCCAGCGCGACCCCGTGTTGGCCTCGTCCTCGCGGCGCTTGGCGATGATCTACGGGTGGCCCACCGAGTACTCGATCTCGACGAGTCGGTCAGCGTCGCGATTCTCCCCTTCCACCCGTTTTCCGCGGAAGTTGCCAAACTCGCCAGATCGTTCGGGCACGAGGTGCTGCTCGATTGGACCGAGCGCGCAAGCGAACGGCGCGGGTTGGATGCGGCGTTGCTGACGGTGCCTGGCGCGATCGGTATCGTGTTCGGCAGCGATGTGTTGTCGGATGAGGCGCAGACGCTGGCCCGGGAACGCGGGTTGTTCTCGTTGCATCCCGACGTTCGCGGCGAGCGGCGAGCCACCGTGTTCGCGATTTCCGCCGGTGACGGCTGGGACGAGGCCGTCGACTCGGTGGAGCGGCGTGCGCGGGAGGGCGGGTTTGCCATCGCCATTGCCGACGCTGCGGACGGCGATGAGTTGGACAGGCTGCGCGCGCTGTTGGGCCGGTGGCGACAGGGCCAGATAGAGGTGGTAAACGTGTCTCCAATCGTCGGTGAGTTCGCTCGGAGTGAGGTCGCGCGGCGGCCTGCGGAGTGAGTTGATGAACCTCTTTGGACAGCCAGCTTGGGTTGGGCGGCACTGCGGTGCGTCGGAGTACGTCGTCGGCGCCGACGTGGTCGCGTTCTATCGCGAAGCGCTCGACGACCACAACGTGCTCTACGGAGAGGTCGCCCCACCGCTTCTCTACCACTCCGAGTGTTACAAGTTCCTCGGTGAATGGTACCTGAAGAATCTGATCGGCAACCTGCATGCGCGCCAGGAGTGGCACCTCTTCGCGCCGGTTGCCGTGGGATCCACTGTGCGGACGCGATCGACAATCGTCGATCGCTATCACAAACGCGGGCGCGACTACGTCGTCAACGAGACCGATGTCGTCGATGCCGCGAGCGGGGCGTTGCTGGTTCGCGGGCGCATCCACCAATCGTTCCTCCCGGAGGACGATGCGGCGGAGGGGTTCGTCGTCGACCGTGCGACGGCAGCCAAAAAGAGGCCGCGGCCGCCGTTTCCGACGGCGACGGGAGAGGACATCGGCGAGGTGACCAAGGTTGTCGATCAGCGCCGCTGTTGGATGTTTTCGGGTCCTGAGCGCAACTACCACAACGATGCCGAGGAGGCCCGCAAGCTCGGTTTCCCGGCGATCGTGGTGCAGGGGATGATGACCACCTGCTTTATCTCCGAGGTCATGCTCGATCGTTACGGCATGGGGTTTCTCTGTGGCGGCCGTATGGATCTGCGGCTGACCAACGTTCTCTGGGTCGATGAGAAGATCAGTGCTCACGGCAGGGTGCGCGACGAGACGCCCGAGGGAACTCGGACGCGGGTGCACTGTGATGTGTGGGTGGAAAAGCAGGATGGGACACGCGTCTTGATCGGCGACGCCAGCGCGTTGGTGTGAGTCGCAGAACAGCGTGCCACCGGACCATTCAAAGGAGAAACAGCTCTTGGCTATTGGCTCTTGGCTATTGGCTCAATGACAAATCGTCGACTATCGTCGCGCAGCGACCACCCTCCTCAGCCTGAGCCTTTGCCCGTGCCTCAGCCGACGAGCGAAGCGAGTTTCGGGTTGGTTTGATGGCGATGCAACTCGAAGCACCCAGCCGTGGAATCACGATACTCAGCGTGAGCGAGCTCAACGGGCGTCTGCGTTCGACGCTGGACGAGACCTTCCCGTCGGTGTGGGTAGCTGGCGAGATCTCCAGCTTGCGCTCGCCGGCGTCGGGCCATCTGTACTTTCGTTTGAAGGATGCGAAGGCGCAGATCGCGGCGGTGCTGTTCCGCTCCAATTTACGCCGGGTCAAGTTCCGCCCTCGCGACGGCATGGCGGTCCTCGTCCGCGGCCGGGTCAGCCTCTACGACGCCCGCGGTGACCTGCAGATCTACATCGAAGCGATGGAGCCCGAGGGCGTCGGCAGCGCACAGCTGGCACTCCAGCAACTCAAGGAGAAACTGGCCGCGGAAGGCTTGTTCGCGGCGGAGCGCAAGCGTCCGCTGCCGGTATGGCCGCATACGGTAGGAATCGTGACGGCCCTGAGTGGCGCTGCGATTCACGACATTGTGACGACGCTGCGCGCGCGCATGCCGCAGATTCGCATTTTGGTGCGGCCGGTTTCGGTTCAGGGAAAGCAAGCCGGGGGAGAGATCGCGGCTGCCCTGAGCGACCTCCAGGCTCACGGTGAAGCAGACGTCGTTATCGTCGGTCGCGGCGGCGGCTCGATCGAAGACCTCGGAGCCTTCAACGAGGAGCGGGTGGTGCGGGCCATTGCGCGCTGCACGGTGCCGATCGTGTCTGCGGTTGGGCACGAGATCGACGTGACCCTGGCCGATCTGGTTGCCGATGTGCGTGTGGCGACCCCTACTGCGGCGGCGGCCGTAGTGGTGCCCGACCTGAGGGAATCACGGGCTGGGCTGGTGCGGACGTTCGATGCGCTGGTGGTCGCCGTCGAGTCCGTGGTGGCGCGCCATCGCGATCGCGTGGCGGGCGTCGGCCGGCGGGTGCGCGATCCGCGCGAGCGAATCCGTGCGCAGCGCCTGCGTATCGACGAGTTTGGCGAACGTGCGCGGCGTGCCATCGAAGCGATGGTTCGCCTATCGCGAGAGCGCTCGCGGCGTGGTGCGGAGCGATTGCACGCGTTGTCTCCGCTGGCCGTGCTGCAGCGTGGCTACGCGATCGCGCGCACTGCTGGCGATGGAACGGTGGTGCGTTCTGCCGGCGACGTCGCGGCGGGCCAGCGTCTGGACCTGCTCTTTGCGCGGGGCCGCGCGACGGTCCGGGTCGAGGATACGTACGACTGAGCGGTTTTGGCGAGAAGCGGCCCGGTGCCCGCAGTGCGGGGGGCCCAGGTTGCAGCGGGGGGTTCGATGACAGTGAAGAAGAAACGCAAGGCAGCAGAAGAGGCGCCCGAGTCGTTCGACGAGGGGATGAAGTCTCTCGAATCGCTGGTCGGTGATTTGGAGTCCGGTGAGCTGCCGCTGGAGGCGGCTCTCGAGTCTTTCGAGAAGGGGGTCGGCCTGGTTCGCTCCCTCAACGAGCGTTTGAACGAGGCGGAGAAGAAGATCGAGATCCTGTCGCGCGCCGCCGACGGCGGGCTGGTCACCCAAGATGCGCGAGATCTGGAAGATCCCGACGAGGGCGCTGGGTGATGGACACCCGCAGCTATCTCGCCGAGCGCGCTGAGTTGGTGGAGCGGGCTTTGGACGCTGCGGTCGTCGACGACGGCAGCCGGCTGGTCGGCGCGATGCGATATGCGCTACTCGGCGGTGGCAAGAGAATCCGGCCGGTGTTGCTGCTGGCGTCCGCCGAAGCGGTTGGTGCCGATTGGCGTGCGTTGATGCCCTTTGCCTGCGGCGTCGAAATGATCCACGCCTACTCGCTGGTGCACGACGATCTGCCGGCGATGGACGATGACGAGTTGCGCCGGGGCAGGCCGACCGTGCATATCCAATTCGGCGAGGCGCTGGCGATCCTCGCCGGCGACGGGTTGTTGACCGAGGCCTTTGTGATCATGGCCCGCGCTGCCGAATCCTCGCCTCGGCCGCCGGACGCGCTGCGGGCGATTGGCGAGATCGCCGGTGCCGCCGGGGCGAGTGGGATGGTTGCCGGCCAGGCAGACGACATCGCTGCGGAGGGCGGTGATGCGGATCTCCAGCGGGTGGAATCGATCCATCGGCGAAAAACCGGCGCGCTGTTGCGCGCCGCCGTATTGGCCGGGGGCATTCTCGGCGGTGCCGACGAACCGGAACTCGCCCGTCTGGGCCAGTACGGGGCGTCGCTCGGGCTTGCCTTTCAGGTCGTCGACGATGTCCTCGATGCGACGGCCCCGAGTGAGACCACCGGCAAGGTCGGCGGTCGCGATCGCGTGCGCGGCAAGCGAACCTATGTCGAACTTCTCGGTGTCCCCGGTGCGCGGCAGCGCGCGTTCGATCTGCACCAGCGCTCGCTGGCGGCGATCGAGGCGCTCGGCTCCGCAGCGGAAGCATTGCGCGCGATCGCCGATTTCGTGGTCGGGCGCGTTGCTTCGTAGGCGTGTGTGTCCGGTCGTGGACGACGGCTACCGCGAGCGATGAAGCAGCGTCTCGATCGGCTCGTCGCGAAGCACAGTGGTGTGGCCAGTCGCGAACGCGCGCAGCGCTTGATCATGGCTGGCCGGGTGCGGGTTGCTGGTGACATCGTCGACAAACCGGGGACGATGGTGGCGGAGGATGCCGATGTCGTCGTCGTCGAGGATGCCCGGGATTACGTGAGTCGTGGCGGTTCGAAGCTGGAGGGCGGGCTCGATACTTTCGCTGTCGACGTGGCGGGACGCGACGTGATCGACGTCGGCGCTTCGACAGGCGGCTTTACCGACTGTGTCTTGCGGCGCGGCGCACGGCGTGTCGTTGCGGTCGACGTCGGTTACGGTCAGTTCGCCTGGAGCTTGCGTCAGGATTCGCGAGTGACCTTGCTCGAGCGCACCAATGCGCGTCATCTGGTCGCCGGTGATCTGGCGTTTGCACCGTCCTTGGCGGTGATCGATGTGTCGTTCATCTCGCTGCGCTTGATCCTTCCGGCGGTCAGTGGAGTTCTCGCCGCCGGCGGTGAGATCGTCGCCCTGGTCAAGCCGCAGTTCGAAGTTGGCCGCGGGCAGGTTGGCAAGGGCGGGGTGGTGCGCGATCCGGCTCTGCATCAAAGTGCGGTACGCTCGGTCCGGCAGGCGGCCCTCGACCTGGGGTTTGCGGTCCTCGGCGAATGCGCATCGCCACTGCTCGGGCCCAAGGGGAACCGGGAATTTTTCATCCACGCCCGCGGTGGCTGAGCCCGGCGCAGCCGCGGCCCTTCGCCTCGCCCATACCTACGAGCGAAGCGAGTTTCGGGTCAGCCAGGACACCGGCTGCACCGGACCATTCGCGAGGATGAAACTGAGGGTGAGAAGATCCAAGTTTCGGGTTAGCCAGGACACCGGCTGCACCGGACCATTCGCGAGGATGAAACTGAGGGTGAGAAGATCCAAGTTTCGGGTTAGCCAGGACACCGGCTGCACCGGA
>Ga0114931_10005525_pt1 | contig 15610 bp, 8 predicted proteins | sample 2SBtaG_FD_89579 | JGI IMG/M metagenome (GOLD analysis project Ga0114931, IMG submission 89579) | Deep subsurface microbial communities from Kolumbo volcano to uncover new lineages of life (NeLLi) - 2SBTROV14_V59a metaG | ecosystem: Environmental > Aquatic > Marine > Volcanic | place: Kolumbo...
GACTACGACAAGACTATGATCTCCGGTGATGTCCGCCGAAGAGAGATGAAGAAAGCAGGTGGACGTGGAGCAAGAGCTCGCTTCCAGAAATCTTATCGTTAGTCTCTTTGTACATATTTCAAATTGGTAATTGACTCAAAACCATTCAGAAATACTTACTGAATTCCATATCAGAAAAATATCAAAGGTTGGATTAAACCTTGATGACCTCAATCATCTACTTTTTTATAACAGTTTAAATTTGTCAGAATGTGAAATTTTTCCATATTCTTCCTCTTTTCATCCTCTTTACCTTACTTGTCCAACCACTGGCATCCCAGAATGCAACTCCAAATTCCAAGCCTCTTGGATTCTTCCTAATGGAAGAGGGTGACGATTTTCCCAGCGTACTTCCAATAGGTAGTAAATTGGATAAAGCGGGAAATATCCACAGTTGGTATTACTATATTGAGCCAGATCTAAATGGAGATTCACAACGTTTTATGGTACTGTACTACTCTGTCGTTACACCGAGTGGGAATACATTTTTCTACCAGCTAGACAAGCATCCATTTGATCTTACATATTATGCAGTTTTCTACCAGCAAGAATTTATTGAGTTTCCAAATGGCACGGTGAGTAACATCTTTCTCAAACCTTCAGACTTTGGAACTCGTCTGAAACTCTTCTCATGGAATGGAGACCTCACAACCTATTCAATTAACTACACGAATACCTTGAAATTCTCTGGCGATATCATTGGGCCAGTCCTTAATCCTCAAGGGAATTATGAGTTCTACTTCCCTTCGGTCAATATCTCCGGAAATTATTTAATTTCACTAGAACTTTCTAGTGACGGATCTACCTCATCAGTTAGTTATCTAGCATTTCCTTACTTCTCTGTTGGTATTCTCCCCAATGTGACTACTACAATATTTGATGTTGCCTATGCAAACAATTCTAGATTCTTCCTTGCAGGTATCAGGGAGAAGCCGAATTTTGACAATCTCGCAGTAATCAAAGAAGATGGTGAAAATTACAGCAGATTTGGATATCTTGATTGGGTGAATGTCAAGCCAAGTTCTTCGATCTCATTCTTGAGGAATATTCTCATTGATGCATTCGCTCCAAGTTTGGTTGCTACTTCATCAGGAAAACTCTACACATTTCTCTCGAATTTCAATAATGACTTCAATATGCTCACACAGTGGAAGAATGAAACTGCAGTGGATCTCTTTGCAAACACGGATCCCAATCCATTCTTCTTCTCCTTCTTCCCTACAATTTATGCCCAAGAGGATACGGTAAAGGTCTTTTTCTTGGGAATTCAATACGCTCAGGAAGTGATATCTTTCTCCATTGATCGATATATTTACTCGGAATCAGATGGATCACTAAGCAAATACCGATTTGTCGAAAATACGTTAGCCTCAGATCTCTTCCTGTATACCACTGATCCAAGAAGTGATCATATAGTGGGTATTGCCACAAAATTCTCTACACCAAAACCTACGCTAAATGAGTACGGAATACTTAATACTACAGTAGGTGCTGCCTATGTTTTGGCAGATTTCCAACTACCTGATTTTGATCCATTCTTCATAGATCTTGTCCTTGAATCAGATGTTGTAACGAAGGATGAGGTAGATCCCCTTATCTACCTTGTCCCCATCGTAGTTGTTCTTATTCTAGCACTTGGAGGAATCACCTTCTACCAGTGGAGAAAGGGAAGACTTGCCATTCCCTCGGAACTCGCAGAGCTTGAGAAATCTAAGACTGAGTTAATCAAAACAGGTGGAGGATTAGGGGTGACACTTCAGCAGTGGAAAATCTCTCGGATATATCTCCGGACGAATAGACGGCGGATCATCCAGTCAATTTTTGTGCTATTTGTCCCTGCACTCCTCCTCATGAGCCTTTTTACTGGGATATCGAGTCATCAGAAGAGCTTGATGCAGACTTTTGAAGCCCAGAGCCCCTTGAATGATGCAGATAATCTCTCCTTAACGAATAGTTTGGAATCAGACTTTACATGGACAAACCTCTGGTTCTGGGATGAGTACCAGAATACATCCCTCTCAAATCTTGATATGATCCTTGCTTCCCAGCTCTCCAAGACTTCAATGAATAATTACGGTCTCCAATCTTTAGGAGCTAGGATGTCTACCACAACCATCTTTCCGTTATTTGAGAAAGTCCCTATTCACTTTGAATTCAATAATCAGAGCATAGATTTCAACTTTCCTGATCCTCGTGATATTGCAGTAGTCTCTGATACTTGGAAGGACTATATGTCCTCACAGCTTGTTCGAGGGAGGTTACCAACTGCACCAAATGAGGTATTGCTACAAGACTCATGGTACGTCCCACAATTCCGTTTCGCACCTAATGCACCTTATGGTGTCATTTGGGATGTTGGATCGAAGGTTGATCTCTACGGAAGTGAGCTCGATTTATACCTGAACACAACCATTCCGGGAATGAACCAGAATATGACCGTTGTAGGTGTTGTTCGAAATGTAGAAAGTTTACCATTTGCAGATATCACTGCATGGGCTGATAAGTTGAACACAACTGTATCTGGTCTCAGAATCTTGGATAATGTGCCTTTCTACTCGTTCCCAGAGTACGCGAGTGAGTTCCTTAACAGCTATTCCAGAATCAGCATCCGTCCAACATCATATGTCCATGTGAGATACGATGTTTTCCATCTTGACAGGGATACCATTCCCAAATTAATAGATAATATAAACCAGATGAATAACATTACGCTTCAAGTGACTGGATTTACTTGGTTGGGTAATTATAAAGGAGAGAGGATATCGGTCTTCTTGCAGGAATACTACGATGCTAGCAGAGATATTGAGCTGGAGGGATTCGTCCTCACTGTTCCTGTTATTGCTCTCGCTCTCCTCCTAACCTTCGATGCTCTTGGTATGACTAAGACCTCCTCGCAGCAGGAGATCATTCGATTCAAGCGTGAAGGATTACGGACCGAGCGAATAGTCGCACTTTTGGTACAGGAAAGGATGTTCACTGCAGCAATCGCTACAATTCTTGGATGGATACTGGTTCCATTTGTCACGGGGTATCTTCTTGAATTCACGGATTATTTCAAGACAAATGCAACCTTCACTCCGCCAGTATCACTGGATAACTCTCCGATTATTGCACTGGTGACGTTCATACTTCTTACCGTAGTAGGTGTGATCCAGTCTATGCAAGTACTCTTCAATAAGGAAGATTGGCGATATTCCAAGATGATTACTGGTGTGCAAAAAGATCTTGTTGTAGTGATCGTAGGTCTTGTTCTTGTGCTCACTAGCAATTACTTTGCAACGTTCCTCCAGGATCAGCTAAAGGGAACTTCAGGTGCGAGTATAGATCCCTCAATCGAATTGATGATCCTGTCAATCCAACTGATTTCTGTCGTATTTGCAACTATCGGTGGCATTATAGTCATCTCCAAGTTGCTCAACAGATTCTTCGCTCTTATCGGCTACCTTGGTTGGAAGAGTATCAAGAGGAAAGAGGGTCTGATCTTCAAAGGCTTCCAGATGCATGTCGGACTTTATGGAAGACTTCTTGTAATCTTTCTTATCAGCTTCTTCCTCATTGTACCAATGCTCACTATTCCTCTGACCATTGGTAATACCTACAAAGCAGAAGCATATCATGAATTTGGAACTGATCTCTCCATAGATAACTGGGATCAGGTTGGATCTGTCCAACAACAACAAGTCCTTGGATTGCAGCATATTGTATCAACCTCTGAGTATTTCTACGGTGCACTTCCCTTTGCCAATGGTGTAGTAATCAATGTATTCGCTATAAATACCTCTACATTTTTGGATTCTATCGCTCTCTCCTCATCATTTGAGAAGACGTATAATCTAAGCATAGACAACATTCAGAATCTCAAAGAGGGTGAATTTCTAACAAATCAAAAATTCATGGAAAGAAATTCACTTGAAGTGGGTGAGAAGATTCCTCTGCAATTTGATCATCTAACACGATTATATCTCTTGAAATTCACGGGAGTTTATGGTGAATTCCCCATTTTCAGAACAAACCTAGCTAGACTTGAGGAAGAATCTATCAGCCCACTGCAGATGGTAATCTCCCTTGAAACTTTAGCTGATTTACAACAGGTCTATCTAACAGATGCAACGCAGTCTAGCTCGGATACTGCAGATTTCATGGATCAACGGACGTTTATTATCAAAGCAGATAGTTATGACCATGTGAATGAACTTGCTAGTATTATTCGAACAATTACTGGTACAAGAGTACAGACTGTTACAGCTGTGGCAAATGATCTAAAACATCCTTTCTTTAGGGCCTTCGAGTTTCTCACTCATGCAAGTATAATAGTGAGTGGTCTTGCCCCCATTCTCTCCACCTTAATTCTCTCCAGAATTCTCTTCGAGAGAAGGAAAGAGGAGTTGGAGGTCTACTACCGAACTGGTACACAACTCTCCTTCTTCACTGTGCAGTTGACCTTAGAACTCTTCTTCTCCACCCTTCTACCCAGCCTGCTTGCAGTGCCTCTTGGATACTGGTGGAGTACAAATTATGGTCCAGATCTATTTGGGCAGTCCAATACCAATTTGAATTGGGAGTACAACAATATTGCAGTTCTCTTATGGATAGTGGTCACTCTACTCATATCACTTGTCCTCTGGATTTCCCAGATTAGTAGATCTGCGCGTAAATATCTCAAGGAGGTCAGATTATGAAAGAGTCTGAAATGGCTGTTGAGGCAGAAAACGTGATCAAAATCTACGAACACAAGCTCGATGGAACGAAAATATCAGCTCTTCAGGGATGTGATCTCTTTGTGAGTCGAGGTGAGTTGATCTCTGTTATTGGACCCTCTGGTGCAGGTAAATCAACACTCCTTCGACTTCTTGCAGGTGTCGAACATGCTTCTAGTGGTCAAATTATAGTTGGTGGTATTCCCATCCAAAATTGGGATGATACCAGACGTAGGTAATTCCGAAGAAAATTCATCGGAACCTTCTCGCAACATGCTCGAGAGAATCTTGATCCCAAGATGCCGGTTGATGACGCTATTAGATGGGAGCTTCTCAATGCACAGTGGAACCCCGAAAAGGCAGAAGAGAGAATTGACGAGATTCTTGAGAAACTCAACATAGCGAAGCTAAAGCATTCGCTTTGTGGTCATCTTTCTGCAGGAGAAGCTATGCGTGTCTCACTCGCAAAGGCTGTAGCAAAGAAACCCTTTGTCATTCTTGCCGATGAACCGACCGGACAGCTCGATTCAGAGAATATGAAACTTCTATACCAATTGATGCGTGAGGTTACAACAGAGGGAACTGCTGTCATTGTGGCGACCCATGATGTTCGTTTCCAATCAGTGTCTGATCGAAGTGTCATGATCCTTGATGGGAAACTAGCCAGCGAGGAAGAGAGTGTTGATCTTCTCATGCAACACCGAGACATCCAGAAATTGATCGCGAGTGGTCCAATCACACGCAACGTAGTTCTCGACAGTAATAATCATATCCGTCTCCCAAGTCCTGTGGTCAAGGGGCTGGAAATAGGGAGAAGAGCATCCATCAACTTTGATGCGAAGGAGGATTATGCAGTTATTCGAAGGCACCCAAATGACTTTGAGGTGGTGAGAAAGGATGAAGGCGGAGACATTGAGCAGATTTCATTTTCACGTAAGAGTATCACAGATGAGAATGTCCTCCAATTAGAGGGTGTCTCGAAAAGCTATAAAGTAGGGGGCTTCGAGAACGTTATCATCGAAGATCTCAACTTAGAGGTCAAGAAAGGTGAGCTATTGCTCCTCCTTGGTCCAAGTGGTGTGGGTAAGACCACTCTTCTCTCACTCTTCTCTGGTCTAGAAAAAGTCAGCGGAGGTAGGATCCAAGTTCTAAGCAGGTACATCGAGAAAGACTCAATGGCAAAGCGGTCTGAAATGAGGCTTAACAATATTTCATTTCTGACGCAGAATTACATCCTTCATCCGTATCTAAGTGTTACTGAGAATATCACTCTCTCCAAGTATCTTACTGGTACAAAAGAGAATCTTCTAACCACAATGGATACCCTCTCCTCTCTTGATCTTGCGAATTATGCCAATGTCTATCCTACCGAGCTCTCTGGGGGTCAAAAACAGAGAGTAGGTCTCGCAAGTGCCTTGGAAAAGGATGCAGATCTCTATCTCTTTGACGAACCAACTGCCAATCTGGACTCCCTTCTTGGTAGGACAGTTATGAATATCATCACTGAACTTGCTGAACGCGGGAAGACTGTGATTGTTGCAACCCATGACCTTATGCTCGTACAACCCGGATATAGGGTCTTAAGAGTAGGTGACAAAGAAATTATTGAAGATGTCATCGCTACTGAAGAATACTGTGACAAATTGCGTAAGGAATTCTTCCACTCCTAATTTTACTTGTGTGGTATTTTCTTCGTATCCAAGTAGATTTTATTCGTCATTCCATTCTGTTTTTTTCTTATTATCTCCTTATTCTCAAGGCGTTTAAGTATTCTTGAGATCGTCGCTTTTGAAATTCCGAGGTCAGAAGAGATACTCTGCTGACTGGTTCCTTCATTATGGTGAATGTACTCAATGATGGTGACGTCACGAGGATCCATCAATCTTTCTAGTGTGGTGTAATCTAATTCTCTCCTACTGGTTTTTGCAAATGATGCAGTAGAGGTTATGACTGGTTTTGTTTCTGTATAATTCTTGGTCTTGATATCTGCAATTTCCCTCTCGATATCTGCCATCTCTTTTTCAATTGAATCTCCCTTCTGAATATTCTTCTTTCTGTACAATGAATATACACCTAGTGCAATAAGAGCGATTGTAGAGATAACTGCAATGAGGAATTGAATGAGACCAGTTCTTAGAACCTCAAACTCAATCTCCAGTGTGTCAACAATACTGTCCTGATATGTCACGTATACATTTCCTGAGAATTTCCCCGGTTTCAAGTCATATCTTGCCCGAAATCCAATTGTAAGATTAGATCCTGCATTGATGACGTATGTCGCCTTCCTTTCTCCAGTATTGCTTCCATCCCTCAGGAGAGTAAACCACTTGGGTACAATCACTGCGATTTGAACAGACCGTTGGGCATCATTTCTTACAAGTATCGAAAAATCACCTGATCTCCCTTGATAGACAGAATTTGCCTTTTCGGTCCATTTTACATGAATGTCTTTTATCGAAAAGGGTGGTATGTACTGGATGTTGATACTCGCAAACTTCTTGTTCACATAATTCCATTTATACTCATCATACGAGGTGTATGAATTCTGCTCATGGGCTGTGGGGCTCATCCCAATAATCTTGGTTCCAGCAGGAAGTAATGCAGTCATTGCAAAGAGTTTGAATTCTGTACTTGATGAAATCCCATGATCAATTTCTGCACTAGCAAGTGGAAGCAGTGCTCCTTTAAACTTTAACATGAGCTGGGTTCCACTGGGAATCCCAACCGGTAAAAATATCGTGAGAATTCTATCTGATCCCCCTTCTTCTTGAACAAGAATATCTCCTCTTGATTTCTCTATACTTATGTCATCTGTGACATCCTCTAAATAAATCTGGAGTGAGATTGTCGTCTGTGAAGAATTAATCTCATTTCTGATGATCTTTAGATTGAGTTCAAATTGGGGAATTGCAGATGTGAAATTTGCTGTGTACATCAATTCATGATATGAGAAAGGAATGGTATCTGCAGCATGCGCAGTATTCACTAAGGGGTGCAGATTGAAAGATAGGATTAGAAGAAGAACTACTGATCCAATCCGCACTCTGTTCTCTCATCCCTCCCTTGTTGCAGGTTCTCCCTGATACCCATACATATCAGAAATTGTGCCTGTTGCATCGTCGACAACAAATTGGATCAGCTGGGAGTAGTCGTTAGTATAGAATTCCACATTCCACTCTCCACTGATGTAGTACACATAGAGATTGGCATTTGGATTTTCCGCAATAAAGCTCTTGTACTCATCTGTAGCCTTCACAAGATCCACTACTTCATTGGGAGTCATTGTAGGTTGGATCGTCATATGAGATTGATATGAATAATTGACCTCAAGAGAGCTATCTGTGATCCCCATGTAGAAATACTCCTCAACATAGATGCTTGAATATCCACTGACCCACCAATAGCCAAATCCATCGTAGTAGATTTCTACACTGAAATCGGGGTTTGTATCCAAGAATTCTTGTAATCCATTATCCTTTGCGACTGCCAAGACCTCCTCTTCAGTGTGAGTTGCTTCCTGAGGAATTGGAGCGTACACATATATTACCTCATGAGAAATGTCATCTATACTGATGTATGCGTAGTTTTCGGTATAGCTTTCAGCACTGCTTTCATTATATGAGCTAAAGGAGACCTCCCAATAACCGCTATGGAAATAAATAAAACTCTGGTAGTCCGGAAATTCCACAACCCACTTCTGGATCTCAGAATTTGAGAGTGCAAGTTGCATGATCTCGTCCTCTGTAGATTGTGGGAGAATTGCAGGATTGTAATCCATGTAGACGATTTCACCAGTCTCATCACTAACCTCTGCATAGATGTACCCGGATGAGTAGTAGTAGAATTCGTCACCGGCATAACCAGGAGAAGACGACCCTGAGTTTGGATCTCCAGAATTACCAGTACTTACATTACCTGAGCTTCCAGAACTCTGTTCCCCAGTTGCTGGCTCTCCTACGTCTGTTGGTTGATCCCATCCCATATTCTCATAGATGGAGATGAAGAATGAATAAGACTCTGTACCATTAATGTTCTGCAAGTCCTCAGAAATATAGCTCGTCGTATTTACCGCAGAAGTCAGATTCTGACCTTCTGGTGTACTTAGGACAATCGCTTCTGCCTGTGCAAAGCTGTGTGTTACAGAACCAAATTCGAAGTTTGCGGAGAGAGATGAGATTGTGAACTCTGTTTCGTATGTCAGGGATGCAGAGAACCAAAGATCCTGAACATAACTATAACCTGAGACGTACACGTCACTCTCGTACTGATCTCCGTATATCTCGAAGTCGTCCGACAGGAGTGGAATGTAATTCATGAAGAGGAAATCAACAGCTGCCTGGAGAGTTTCCGGATCAATAGGAACATAGGGTTTTTGCTCATAGACATTCAAGACATCCCCTGTAGCATCATCTATCCAAACAATGAGATAACCTAGCATCCCATAATTGGGTTCTTCTGGTACTGAAGGTTCAACTGGTTTAGCATCAGTCGCCTGTTGGGCAGTCACCCCTGTATTGTTTAAGGTGGGATTTATTTGATAATATCCCACTTCCCATGTGCCATAGCCATCAAAGTATGCATAATTCTCGGTTTCATAAGTGGCTGTGTAGTTCTTGACCTCTTCTAATGAGTTTGCAATTACAAGCACCTCATCTGTGGTTAAGACAGGATCAACTTGGTACCCCACGTATTCGCTACCCTGAGCTACCTCAGCAGCATCGCCTCGTACATCGGTAGAGAGGGTAGTGTTATCCACATTGTCTGTGGTTTGAGAGAAATTCATATACTGGAATCCACCGGTTGCTAATCCGACTGTAATGAGTCCAAAAAGCACCAGTCCAATGATATTCGTTTTCATTGTATTACCTCTAAACAGAAACATGGGTGAAACAGCATATCTATCCCTTGGCAGAAACTTCGTCTGAATGCAATCTCAAGTGTTTCATTATCTGAAACAAGAATAAAGTATTCGATCATTGGTCGTTTGATTCACCAGAATTTTCGTTTCATCCGAAGTGTTTTAGTGCTCAATATCAATTATTTATCTGATGATCAGGAAAGGCCTGACTTTTGATGATGTACTCATCGTCCCAAAGAGGTCTCCGGCAAGAACTCGCCGGACTATCGATGTCTCTACACAACTAACTCCCTCCATCTCTCTCAATATTCCAATAGTGGCCAGTAACATGGATACCGTCTGCGAGTCTAAGATGGCAATCGAGATGGCAAGACTCGGTGGAATTGGCATAATTCACCGATTTCTTTCAGTGGAAGATCAGGTTGCAGAAATCAATAAAGTCAAGAGGGCAGAAAGCCTTCTGATTGAGAAACCATATACCATCCCCAAAGAGTCTACCATCGATGAGGCACTCGCACTAATGGAGCAGAAGAGGATCTCTGGATTGATGGTTACGGACGTTGATAATAACCTTGAAGGAATACTGACCCAGCGTGATGTGAATTTTGCAAACGGGACGCAGAAGGTTTCTGAGAGAATGACACGCAAAGTCATCACAGGAGACCGTGGAATAAGTACCAATGATGCAATCAAACTCATGGATGAGCATAGAGTGGAGAAGCTTCCTATCATCACTAATGGTAAATTATTTGGACTTATCACCCTTCAAGATGTCCAAAAGCGTGAACAAAATCCTTTGGCAGTAAAAGATAAGAAAGGGAGGTTAAAGGTAGGTGCAGCTGTAGGTGTCAAAGGTGACTACCTCAAGAGAACCCAGTCTCTCGTTGAGGCAGAGGTGGATGTAATAGTTATGGACATTGCTCATGGACACTCAGATATAGCAATTGACACCGTGAAGAAAATCAAGAAGGAATACGAGATCGAGGTCATTGCAGGGAATGTAGCGACTGCACAGGGTACTCGTGATCTTATCGCTGCGGGTGCCGATGGTATAAAGGTCGGGGTCGGTCCTGGATCGATCTGTATCACCCGTATGGTCGCAGGTGCTGGTGTCCCCCAATTTACAGCAATTATGGATTCAGCTTCCGTCGCTAGGGATGAGGGTATTCCGACAATTGCAGATGGTGGTATCAGAAGATCGGGTGATGTCTCAAAAGCATTGCTCGCTGGTGCCGATACAGTGATGATTGGAAGTCTCCTCGCAGGTACTGAGGAAAGCCCAGGATTACCTCTCCTTAGAAATGGGAAACGCTACAAGGTTGTGCGTGGAATGGCGTCATTCGGAGCTAGTCTCGGCAGAGAAGCGCGTGAGAAGAAGGGTTCATTCGACGAAAATGATCTGGAAGATGTCGTGCCTGAAGGCGTAGAAGCACTTGTCCCGTACAAGGGTAGTGCCAAGGACGTTATTCATCAGCTTGTAGGTGGTCTCCGATCAGGAATAAGCTACGCTGGTGCACTCTCACTACGTGAAGCGAGGGGGAACATCGAATTCATTGAGATCACTCACTCTGGACAGATGGAGAGCAGATCTCATGATGTAGAGACCGTATAAGTTGACAGTGGCAGTAAAATATACCCATCGCACATTTCATGAGCTACCAAGAGACCTGTTCCAGAACCAATCAAAACTGCGAAAACTTGAACTGGATGGAACTCAACTGGATATTCTCCCCAAAATTACCAAAAAAAAATCGAAAGGAACGATTCAAGTACATCATTCAGAAATCCTCAGTGATGCCTTTGTAGATCTTTCCTCTATCTCCAGCAACATAGAGAAACAATTCTACTGCATCATCCAGAATTCCTCGGTGAATTTTGGGAATGGCTGGTTCTTCGCAACATTCTAATCCGAACGAAACTAAATAATTATAACTCAACCCATTAAGAGTAATCAGAGCTAACTGCTACGGCAGTGTTCGACAAAAATCCGAGGGGATAGTGAAGCTTGGTATCATGCTACCTTGGGGAACCTCTGCAATAGGGCAGAAATTCAAAATGGTAGTGAGCGAGGGTTCAAATCCCTCTTCCCTCATATACTGTATTTAATGGATCCATTTATTTCTATTTTACTATAAAAGTGATTCTTCTTGCTAAATTTAAAATATTTTTTCTTTAGCTACCAACTAATTTGACAGGAGTAATCTATTAAATATGGAAATTATAAGTATTTAGGAATGAAGTTGAAGTTACAACTAATTGCTACTTTTGGTCTTGGAACACTTGTGTTTCTCTTGGTTGTAGGGAGTGCTGTAAGTGTTATCGGGTTGTACGATGTGAATAGAAGCTATACGAGTCTAAGTGATGATGTAGGGGGTGTCCAGAATGATGTGGAAAGAATGAATTTTCTGATGGCCAATACTCGTGTTGCGGAACAGTTGTACATTCACACAAACAATTCTGAGTACTACACGAATCACAAGCAATATTTAGATGAGTTTGCACTTCTGGCGGATGGTCTCTCAAAAAACGATTTGGCTTCATTCGTCTCCGCTCGGGGGAAATCATTATTCGCTAATATAGTAGATTATCAGACTGAAACTGAGGAAGTATTTAGTCTATTAATTACCCGTGGGGGAGATGCATTTGGCATTAATACTGGTCTTGTAGGTAATATGACGAAATCAGTTGAGACTTTCTTTGACAATATCACACAGGCATACAATGATGTGAATGATGATACAAATATTACACAGGAAGTATATGCAGGTCTCACATCAAGTTACTATGAAATCCGTAACATCGAACGAGACTACTTACTTGAGCGAACTGCTACACATTCCTACTCTTATTACGAGACTACGATGAACGATACTGTCCGTCTTCTGAAGCTGAAGCTTCCATTCTATAATATATCAGACCCTGTGTTAAATCTCCTTCAAAATTACAATGATAAGTTTGTGGAGATCTTAGATATTGATAATCTCATAACGGTTGAAACCTCTATATATGTCTCAATAGCAGATTCAATACAGAATGAGCTCAAATTTCTCTCAAATCAGATTCACTCCTTAGCAGTCGAAGAAAGAGAAAGTACCGATGCTCGAACTAATTTCGTACTTACTGTAGTAATTCTCATTGATCTTATTGCTATTGTGATTGGAACGATTGGAATTGTAGTTCTTCCACGATTGATTGTAACGCCAATCCGCAATTTGGAGAATGAAGTGAGGATGATTTCCGAGAAGCGGCTCGATTCTAAATTTGAGATCGGTCATTCAACAGCTATCGAGATCGATTATCTGATGAATGGCGTGAGGTACATGCAACAGACTCTGAACAGTATTTTACACAGGATGAGGGAAACAATAAATTCAGTCCAGACAAGTTCTGAGGAACTTTCGAGTGCAACTGAAGAGATCAGCGCTAGTGCCGAAGAGGTTGCTTCAACATCGCAAACCATGAGCCAAGGAGCTTCTACGCAATCAGAATTAATCGCAGATGTTAATGCCCGTCTTGGAAGTATAGAAAAATTAATTCAAGATATTGTCACTGTAATTCAGAGTAACAATAATGAAATTTCAGATATTGCCTTGCAGACCAATGTGCTTGCACTAAATGCCGGTATTGAGGCAAGCAGAGCTGGGGACTACGGAAAAGGTTTCACTGTTGTTGCAGAGAATGTCCGCAGACTCTCAGAGCAATCTGCTCAAGTCGCTGAGAAAACCGAATCTGTTGCCAAGCAAATGGTACAGGCACTCCAAAGCTCATTTGAGGAGATAAGTTCCATGATGCTGGATGTCGTGGCTGTCTCAGAGGAGACTGCAGCATCTTCAGAGGAGGTTGCTGCTACTATACAAGAGGCGAATGCGACAATGCTTGAAATAAACAATCTCGCTCAAGGCTTGATGTTACAATCTGAGAAGAGTCATGAGATTGTCAAGGAATTTATTCTGGATGAGATAAGTGTTGAAAATGAGATGAGTAAAATAATCAAAGATACTGAGCAAGATGAGGTTGGAAATGCAGCTCGAAAAGAGGGTACTGGAAGTCTGGGAAGTGACATGATGGGCAGAGTGGAAGAATCTCCATTTCTGAAAACTCTTCTCGACTCTGACACAGATTCGGAACCCGAGGATACATCCACATCTGATAAACCCTCGAAATCTTCCTCTGAAACCTCTGATATCTCTTCACCTACATCTTCTGATTCTTCCGAAGCAGAAGAATCAAATGCGAGTTCTTCTTCTGAAGAACTTCCCCAAGATTCTCCAACAGAAGCGACTGAAAAAGACGAGTGACGATTGGAATAAGTCCACAATAAGTCATTAGATTCAAAAACACACACAATTGTATTTATTGCCAGTTCACATTTGTAAACTGAATTTCGGAGCAACACATAAGTACTGTAGTCATCCGTATTACATGTGTCAGATGAATTGAAGAGAAAACTCGCCCAGGACATCTTAAGGCATATCCCTCAAGAGGGTATAATTGCATTTGGCAGTGGCACGACAGTCAACGCTATAATCAGATCACTAGGTGAGAATATTGAGAAGTATGCTAATCTCACTGTACTTTCTGGATCAAGTCTCACCAGTGAAACTTTGACTCAATCTGGTATCCAAGAAACACTCTACTCCCCCGGTATGGGAATTGATCTCTGTATAGATGGTGCCGATCAAATATGCTCAACAGATCCTCACTATATTCTAAAGGGAAGAGGAGGTGCTCTTCTGAGGGAGAAGGTTCTATGGAGGGCTGCTGAGGAAGTGTATGTTACTGTGATTGATGACAAGATCGTCCCTGCTATAAATGGAGCAATTCCAATTGAATTAGATCCTTTTGCATATCCGCACGTTCTAAAGATGCTGAAATTCTTCTATCAAGATTTTTCTTGGGAATTGAGAAGGCATCCGATGGGTATTCCTTTCTACAGTGATGGAGGAAATTATATTATTGATCTTCACCCACCATCCAGTATTGGTGATCCTCACGGGGTTGCATATAGATTAAAAGGAATAACTGGTGTTATTGAGTCCGGTCTTTTCACTGATTTTAGTAATGTAACCGCATATATTGCAGATGGTACAAAAACTCGTGAGTTACCGCTCAATATGTAATAGGTAAATCCTCTTGTAGATAAACTGTTTTAATTGGATTGTGAACCAAAAACTGCTCGTCTTCGTTCTTATCGGCTTACTTCTTCCTATCGGCACATAAAATGACAAGAATTGGAGGGGGTTACTGTAACAAAAGACTGGAATGATAGTAGGGATCTTGGACATCATTGAAGAAAATCCAATAAGACATATTTGAAAGTCGAGAAGGTAAAGAGGGTAGAGATGATGGTATTATTACTCAAATCGCTCGATTATTGACTTTTTCTAATTCTCGTCTGGAGCTTGCTCTGTATACGGGTCTTAATTGTGAGCTATTGGCTTAGGATTTATTCCCATAAATAATCTAAACTCTATTTCTCCTCAAGAAATTTTTTGGTGCTAACCCTAGGAGTGATCACTCTTCTTCTCCCTCGTGAATATATTTCCTAAGGCGAGCAAGTTCTCTCAGCATGTCACTTCTCAACGCTGCAATGCTTGTTGATTGCGCAAACTTATCCTTATTTTCCTCGGCACCTTCCAGTGGATTTTGGGCCTCAAATAGTGACACAGATGAGAGCTGATCTGGCTTCTGTGGAGAGGATATTGCGATTTTAGGTGAAGATGGTGTAGGAATAGAAGTTTTTCCTCCTGTTGGTGGTGGAGGAATATTTAACTTAGTTCCCGATGGGGATGGAATATTCGCCTTCCCTGGTGGTGGAGGGATATTCCCCCTTCCTTGAGGTACCTGAGCTGGAGCTTGAACTGGTGGGGCCTGGGCTACTGGCTTTGATGCCGGTGAATCCTGAATCGGTGGGATAACTGGTGGAGTCTGTACCTTTGGAGCAAATGGATCTAAGTCCCGAACATCCACCTTCTCATTCTTTGGTGTAACTTGCTTTGCAAGATCCTCAAACTCA
>Ga0114931_10005526_pt1 | contig 15608 bp, 13 predicted proteins | sample 2SBtaG_FD_89579 | JGI IMG/M metagenome (GOLD analysis project Ga0114931, IMG submission 89579) | Deep subsurface microbial communities from Kolumbo volcano to uncover new lineages of life (NeLLi) - 2SBTROV14_V59a metaG | ecosystem: Environmental > Aquatic > Marine > Volcanic | place: Kolumbo...
ATGGTTCAGGGCGTTGCAGATTTTCAGAAAGACGGCCAGCCGATCCTTCTGAGGGATTTTGTGCATTCGGGCATATTCATTGAGCGGCAGTCCGCGAACGAACTCGCTGACGAAATAGCTGCGCCCCTGGGGGGTGGTGCCGGCTTCGATGAAGGAAGCCAGGCCGGGATGGCGGAGGTGCGCGAGGCGGTCGATCTCGTCTTTGGAATGTTCCAGTGAGTTTGGGGCGAGCGCCGGACCGTCGCGTAAGACTTTGATGACGACGTTTCGCTTGGAGGCGGCGTGTTGCGCTTTGTAAATGAGGCTCGTCGAGGATTCGGCGATCTGCCGGACGATCTGGTAGTCGCCAATGGACGTTTCCGCCTCCACGCCGGGCGGCGTGGCCACCGGGGCGGGTGGTCCCAGGTTCTCATCAAGTTGCGTCGTTTTTGTGTCGTCCATGACAGGTCGCCCTCCTGAGAGGCTCAGACACCCTCATAAAACCTTGTTTCTGAATTGTTGCCTATCGTTCAGCTCCGCGCGGACTGAAGTCCGCGGCTCGTCGCTCCGCGCGGACTGAAGTCCGCGGCTCGTTTTGTTCGCGTGATTCAATCATCGCTCAGTGTGCCTTCGGGATTCTCAAAGCCCCACGGGCCCTGCAATCCGCCCGCCGACGGCGCTGCGGAAACCGCCTCCTGCGGCTTGGTTTCTTTGGATTTCGCTGAAGGGGCCCATTCGGTGCCCTCGACGGGTCTCTTGCCGCCCTCGAGCTTTTGGAGCCCAAACAACTCGAAATCGGTCGGATGCTTGGTCAAAGCCCCCAGCGGGGGGACGACCTGCTGTGGTTCGAGCGGTTCGACCAACCGCGGCGTCACCAGCACCACCAGCTCGGTCCGCGACTTTTGATAATTCACCGAACTGAACAGCGCTCCTAAGACAGGAATGTCGCCAAGACCGGGGATCTTCGAGGCGATGGCCTGGACGCGGTCATTCAGCAGCCCGGCGATGGCGAAGGTCTGGCCGTTGCCGATCTCGATGGTCGATTCGACTCGGCGCGTGGTGAAGGTGAAGACGGGCAGGCCGCCGATCTGTTGGCTGTCTGGGATGGCGTCGCTGACCTCGGACATGACGTGGATTCGGATGATCTCGCCGGCGGAGACGGTGGGGGTGAAGGCGAGACGGACTCCGAACTCCTTGTACTGGATGGTGATGGCCCCGGCGACGGCACCACCTTGGGTCACGGGCACGGGGACCTCTCCGCCGGCCAGAAAGGTGGCGGTCTGGCCGCTAATGGCCACTAGGTTTGGTTCGGCCAGGGTCCGCGCCAGGTTGTTCTCTCTGAGGGCGTTGAGGAAATACTGAAGCTCCGCCCTGGGGAAGCCAAAGGTGACGTTCGTCTCGGGGCTGTTCACGGTCGGGGCGACGGAGAAGAGCTGTTGGCCTTGGGTGACGTCTGGGAGGCCGGCGCTGGAGAAGAGCGTGGGGTTGAGCTGGCCGATGTTGTTGGCAAAGAAGAAATCGCGTGACAGCTTTGATCCGCCGACGGCCCAATTGATTCCCAGGCTGCGCATGGCTTCTTTGTTGACCTCGGCGACGACGACGTGCAGGAGGGTTTGTTGGACGCCGGCGACGCTGAGGTGGTTGACCACTTCGCCGCCTTGAAAGGCGGCGGCGAGTTCCTCGATTCGCTGGGAGGTTTGTGCATCGGGGACCCGGCCGGTGACGATGGTCTTTCCCTTGAGCGCGCCGAGTTGGACCTCCGAGGAGGGCGACACGTTTTTGATCATTTGCATGAGGACGGAAAAGTTGGTCTCTACTCTCACGTGGAAGGTGACGTAGCGTTTGCCCATTTGCAAGAGCAGTTGGGTCGTACCGACGCTCTTGCCGACGACAACGATCTTCTTGGTCGTCGGGATCAGGATGTCGGCGATGGTCGGATCGGTGACCTGGGCGAGGTCCACCTTCTCCTTCAGGTCCATCGACACCGAGGAGTCGACGGTCACGCGAATCAGCCGCGACTGCTGATTGTGCAGGGTGAGCTGCACCCCGGCGGCCTGGGACTTGACCTGCGGCGGTTTGGCGACCGGCGGGGCCTTGCCCCCCTTCGTCTGGGGCCGGGCCGGTTTTATCTGGTAAGCCTTGACCTTGTTTTGGGCAACCGGTTTTTGCGTGGGTTCGGGGGGTTTGGGCGGCGGCTGGTAGATCAGGTCGGTGTTGAAATCGCGCAACTGACCGCCTGTGGAGGACCCGTCCTCCGCCGAGCTCGCAGCTTCTGCCGCATCGGTGGGTTCATCAGCCCTCGTTCCCTGCCAGGGACCGGCCAGACCAATCATCAAAGAGAACAAAAAGGTAGTGTAGTTATTCATCGTGTCGCTCGGCTCGATTCTCTCTTTAGACCCTTTGTCCGGGTTATGAGCGGAACTGCAATTCGATTCCGATCTTGTAGCCACCGATCGTCTCGGTGCAGTGAACGATCCTGCCCAACATGCGAAACGGCGTTCCCTCCGGGTTCATCTCAATCAGAACGTCGGTGTCAAGGGCAATGTCCGTCTGGCCCTTCGCCGTCAGCCCCTCACAGGAAACGTTGATCAGCGAAAGAACCCTGGTGTGGGCCCGCCCTTGCTCATCATCGAACGCGATGTTGAGGTCGCCTATCAATGGATACCGTCGCGCGGCGCGCTTGACGTCGCTCTTCGGCTCCGGCGCCACCGTCCGTTGAAGGAACCGCTCCCAATACTCCCGTGAGACCGTTTGTGTGTCTGCTCCTACGTTCGCCATGACCTTTTGAAAACTCCCTATTGCTCGTGCTCTCCGAGCCACCGTGCCCCTATATCGGAACCCTTTTGTAGGCCCATAAGCTACTGTTGCCCGGCGACTCGGCGTGGCCCGTTGTTATGGGACGGATGGTGGAAAAGTTCACAAGGCAACGGGTCCAAGGTCCGAAAGATACACGTGGCCGGCCACCGGCCGCGCCAGGCTGTGTTTCGCAACCAATCGGAGAACCAGCACCGTGCCAGGAAAGAAACTCTGCGTCCACAATCTTGATGATCCCGTCTTTGAGGCCCTGGAAGGATATGAGGTCGCCGCGTTCACCTGCGGTCGTCAGGAGCTGCGCACGGCCCTGACCTCCAGCGACCTGGCCGCGGTCATCATCGACTTGGATACCCCGGATGCCTTGGATACCATCGTCGAAATCCACGAAATCAACGCCTCGACGACCGTCATCGGGGTCTTGGGCGAAAACGACGTGCAACGCTGTATCGCCGCCCAGCGGGCCGGGTGCAGCCAACTGACCTCCAAGCCTCTGAACGCCGACGACCTGCTGGTCGCCCTGCGTCAGGCGCTGAATGAATCGACCGAGCCCATCGAACTGGGGCGTAGCATCGCCGTGATAGGTTCGTCGGGAGGCAGCGGGGCCACCACGTTGGCCTGTTATCTGGCGATGTCGCTGGCCGATCTGTCGAAATCTTCCGTCGCCATCGTGGATGTCGACTTCGAGTTCGGCACCGTCGCCAAGTTGTGGGACGTCAACCCGCGTTACACCATCGCGGACTTCGCGGGCAATGGCGATGGGTTGCTCCTGGAAGAGGTCGTCCTCGAACTGCCCTGCGGGATCGGCCTGCTGCCCCGGCCCAAGCAGATCGAAGAGGGCCAGGCGATCGACGAGGCGAGGATGAGGCACGTCATCCAGGCCACTCGATCGGCCTACCCCCATCTGGTCATGGACCTTCCCCGCAAGCTCGATGCCGTGACCGGTTGCGTCATTCAGGAGAGCGAGAAGCTCATTGTGGTCGTGGAGTTGACGGTGGTGGGCATCTATAACGCCGGCCGGCTTAACGAGACCTTGACGCGATTCGGCATCCCTCCCGAGACCGTCGAGTTTGTGGTCAACCGATACCGCAAGAACGTCCACAGCCTGTCGGTGGAGTCACTTGAAAACACCGTGGGCAAAAAGGTCCTCGGCGTCGTGCCCAATCATTACAAGTCAATCCTCGAGGCCAACGACATGGGCCAGCCGGTCTCCGGCAAAAACCCCGTGCGCAAGGCGATCAGCGACATCGCCTCCAAGCTCTGCCGCGTCGAGCCAGGCGCATCCTCCGGCAGTTGGATCGCCAACCTCGGCCTCCACCTTGGCGCCAACAAAGACGCCTGAGTCCCCTACGAAAACCAGCGTAGCCAAGAAGAGGAAGACGGCAGATAAGCCACCAGCCACCAGCCATATGCTGTTAGCCTTTGGCGAGAGTGGTGGAGGGGTGAGACCTTACTGGAGTCACTGGGCGGGCGCAGTGGTTGTAGGGGTGGTGGTGGTGGTTGTGGTTGTTGGCGTTGTTCCGGTGGTTGTTGGTGTGGTGGTTGTTGTCGTTGTCGGTGTCGTTCCGGTGGTGGTGGGCGTGGTGCCGGTCTGGCCGACCAGGCCGGTTAAGCCGCTGAAGGGGTTGTTGCCGCCAAAGATGTTCAGGGCCGAGAGGGCTTGGTTGATGGTGTCGATGATGGTCTTGATAAGGCCGAGGAAAGTCTGGCCGATGAAGTTGGTTTCAGCCGGTGCATCGCCGACGAGGAACCCGCCGCCGCCGCCGCGGACGGCGGTGCCTTGCTGGACGAAGAGACCGGGGCGGCGCTGTTGCAGTGCGCCGCCGGTGACGGTGGTGAATTGGTTGGTGACGATCGGTTGGCGGGTGTTGCCGGATGGGGCTTGGGGTGTGGTGGGCGGCTGCTGCTGAGCCTGTGTTTGTCCGGCCGCGGTCAGAAGCAGGACCATCGCCAGGGCCAAGGCCCGAACCAGTTGGTATTGATTCCGTTGATTGGTTGAAACGATCATGTGCTCTTCTCCATCACGGTTTTGAGGGGGCTGCTTCCAAGTATAGCACCAAGAACTCGCCATCTCCTTGTGCCATTATACCGCGCCGAAGGCGGCGGGTGGCAGGTGGGTGATGTCCCGCCCCAGTTGGGGGCTTCACCTGTGCAGAACCACCGGCTTCCGCCGGTGGCTAGGTGGTGAGGTCCTAGCCACAGCGTTGAGCACCGCGGCCGTCCCCTTGGGTGGCCGAAGGTGGCGAGGTACACAATGCCTCTTCACCGAGTATCGGCCGTTGTCGGGGGGCAGAACCAGTTCCGATGCCCTCCGCTGCGATACGGTTGAATCGAGGGGCGACATGGGCCTGTGCGTGGTGGGCCATTTGCCGGGCCGACCACTATTTGGCCGTGGAGACCGGGTTGGAATCGGTGGCGCTGGGGCTGATGACGCGCTGGATCGAGGCCCGGCTGAAGGTGATCTTGGTGTTGCTGGACTCATCGACCTTGAGAGTGACTTCGTCGTCTCGGACGGCGGTGACGGTGCCCAGGATGCCGCCGATGGTCAGGACGCGGTCATTCTTCTTCAAGGCGGCGATCATGCCGGCTCGGCGTTTCTTTTCCCTGCTTTGGGGGCGGATGAGCAGGAAGTAGAAGATGAGCCCCATGAGGGCCAGGGGCCAAAACAGCGAGAGCGGGTTCGGAGGCGAGCCGGAAGGTCGAGTGGTTTGGGCGATGATGGAGAGCATGTCTAGCATTCAGGGGCCTCGTCGTTGCTGTTTTCTTGGGCGGCGGCCTGCCGGGCCCGGCCAATCAATCGGTTCATGGTGCCGTCGGCGATCGCCTGTTTGATCCGCCGCATCCAGCGGTGATAGTACGCGATGTTATGAAGGGATACCAGGATCGGTCCGAGCATCTCGCCGGCGAGGAACAGATGCCGTAAGTATCCACGGGAGAAGTGGTTGCAGCAATAGCAATCGCAGCCGGCCTCGAGCGGACGGTCGTCTCGCTTGTATTGGGCGTTTCGCAGGCGGAGGAAGCCGCGATCGGTGAAGGCGTAGGCGTTGCGGCCGTTCCGGGTGGGCAGGACGCAGTCGAACAAGTCGATGCCGGCGGCGACGGCGCGGACCAGGTCGATGGGCCGGCCGACGCCCATGAGATAGCGCGGCCGGTCGGAGGGCATCTGCGGAGCAAAGTCGGCGAGGAATGCGGCCATTTGTTCTGGGCCTTCGCCGACGGACAGTCCGCCGACGGCATAGCCGGGAAAGTCGATGTTCACCAGGGCGTCGAGGCACCGTCGCCGCAGGTCCAGGTCGAGCCCGCCTTGCACGATGCCGAACAGGGCCTGGTCGGTTCGGGTTTGCGACTGTTTGCATTGGGCGGCCCAGCGGACGGTGCGGTCCACGGCGGCCTGGAGCGCGGGGGGCTCGGCGGGCAGGGGCGGGCACTGGTCGAAGGCCATGATGACGTCGGCGCCGAGGGCTTCCTGGATGACGACGGCCCGGGCCGGGTCGAGGCGGAGGGTTTGCCCGTCGATGTGTGAGCGGAAGGTGACTCCGGCGTCGTCGATGTCGGTGAGGGTGGTGAGGCTGAAGACCTGGTAGCCGCCGCTGTCGGAGAGGATGGGGCGGTCCCAGGCCATGAAGCGGTGGAGGCCGCCGAGGTCGGCGACGATTTGATGGCCGGGCCGCAGGGCCAGGTGATAGGTGTTGGCCAGGAGGATGGTTGTGCCGACGTCGAGGAGTTGGGCGGGGGTGAGCCCCTTGACGGCGCCGCAGGTGCCGATTGGCATAAAGACCGGCGTCTCTATTATTCCGTGGGGTGTGGTGAGCCGACCGAGTCGCGCGTGGCCGTTGTGCTCGCGATGGACGACTTGAAACTCAAACAATGCTCAAAAGAGGTCCTTGTTTTTTTTGATCGCACCGTTGGGTGGGTATCCGTCCCCCACCGCTGGAAGGGAAGGGACACCCAAACGATCAGGATACGGACCTGCGAGACTATACTGCGCAGGCGCGCCTTTAGGCGCCGTAGAGTCTTTTTTTTTCGGCACCGATAGGCGGGCTTCCATCGTTTGCGGGCGGTCTGTGTGTTGCTTGACACCAGTGGTCCGCCGCATGTATACTAGCACGGCTCGGCGCAGAGGTGCAACGCGCAAAGGTCCTGTGCTTGTTCGGCTGCGCGTGTCGGCGATGTGAAAGCCATTGTTTGGCAGCCGTCCTGGAGAAAAACGTGTCGGGCGCATGGGAGGGAATGTCGTGGCAAAGCGACGCGAGAAATCACCGCCCGGGAAGGCCAAGCCCGGCGCCGACCGCCGGATTGCCAAAAAAGTCAGTGCGGTAAAGAAGTCCCGCCTCCGAAAGGTTTCGGAGGCGTCCTCGGCCTCGCTCGGCGGGTCCAACGGGAAGGTGGTCGCCGGCCTGGCGGGTCCGATGCCGAAGACCTCGCTCTCGGCGGCGGAGTTGGAGACGTTCAAGACGCTGCTTTTGGCAAAGAGGAGGCAACTGGTCGGTGACGTGGACAGTATGACCAACGAGGCGCTGGGCAACAGCCGCACCGCCGCGACCGGCGATCTTTCAATGATGCCGATCCATATGGCCGATATTGGAACGGACAACTATGAGCAAGAGTTCACCATCGGCCTGATGCAGAACGAACGGGAAACGCTCAAGGAGATCGACGCGGCTCTGGCGCGGATCAAGAACGAAACCTACGGCGTCTGCCAGGCGACTCACGCACCGATTTCCAAGAAGCGCCTCGCTGCAAAACCGTGGGCCAGGTATTGCCTCAAGTACAAGCTCGCCAGGGAGCAGAAAAAACCACGCTGAAGCCCGCCGCCACGCCGGCCGGCGAACAACGGACGTTCATGTCTTCCTTGCAGCCGACCAATCAAACCGCCGAGATGGACCTTTCTGCGGATGCCCCTGCTCTGCGTTGGGCGATTGGTGACGTGTGGAGTCACCTGCGACTCTGGACCGTCGCCAGCTTGGGGCTTTTTGCCGATCTGTGGACGAAACACTGGGCCTTCCACACCTTCGGGCCGCACCAGTCCAAGGTCCTCATCAAGAACGTCTGCCGGCTGGAATTGTCTCTCAACCCCGGCGCGCTGTTCGGATTCGGCGCCGGGATGGCGCCGATCTTCGTGGGGGCGTCGGTTCTGGCTTTGCTCTTTGTGTTGTATCTTTTTGCGAACTCCAGCGCGTCGCGGTGGTCGATGCACGTCGCACTGGGCCTGGTTCTGGCCGGCGCCCTGGGCAATTTGTATGACCGCACGACGCAACAGGCTTATGTCATCTACACTCCGCAGGGGCGCGATATCGGCGTGCTGGTGGATTACAACAACCAGGCCAACTCGGCGTACGTGACCCTCGGCGACTTTCCCAACGGCGGAAACGAGCGATCCTGGCCACGGTCGACCGATCCGCGTTCCGGTGAGCAACCGGTGGTGCGCGACTTTATCAAGATCGAAGCCAAGATCGGTGATTTCTCCCTGTGGCCTTGGGTTTTCAACATCGCCGACGCCCTGCTTCTGATCGGCGTCGGCATCTTGCTGCTCAATTTCTGGTTCGACCACAAACATCACCGCGCAAAACAAACCCTCGCCTCCCCCACTGACCACTCCGCCGCGGAAGTGGCCTGATGACCCGCCAGGGGCCTGGGGAATTCACTGCCAATTGAAGATGCCGCGCTGAGTGGTAGCACAGACCGCCGGCCGCGTGCTATAAGGCGTCTCCATGAGAAAGCGGTCTGCTTCCAAGTCGGCCCTGCGTCGCGATCGCAGAGACCTCAAATCGGGGTCCCTTCCAGAGCGTGCCCCCTTTCGCACGGCGCTGTGCCTCGGGCTCATTGTCGCCGCCGGCCTGATCGCCTACGCCAATAGTTTTTCCGGCGCCTTTGTCTACGACGACTATCCGCACATCGTCGGCAATGAGCAGATTCGCAAGCTCTCGCTCGTTTCCGCATTGCACAGCCGCCGCCCACTGGTCAGTTTGTCGCTGGCGATCAATTACCATTTCGGCGAGTTAAAAACCGGCGGGTATCATGCCGTCAATCTCATCGTGCATCTCCTGGCGGCATTCACGCTTTTCGGCGTGATGCGGCGGACGCTCAGGCTTGGGCGGTTGAAGAACACCTGGGGCAGTGGCGCCGACTGGCTGGCACTGGCCGTGGCGCTGCTCTGGACCGTGCACCCGCTCCAGACCGAGAGCGTGACCTACGTCATTCAACGAGCCGAGTCGATGATGGGCTTGTTCTATCTGCTGACGCTATACTGCGTGATCCGTTCGGCCGGCTCAACCCGGTCGGGCCTTTGGACCATTGCCGCCGTGGTCGCCTGCGTTTTCGGGATGCTCAGCAAGGCGGTCATGGTGAGCGCCCCGCTCGTCATCTTGTTGTACGACCGCACCTTCCTCTCGGCCTCCTTCGCCGCAGCGCTGAGGAAACGTTGGCCATTGTATCTCGCCCTGTGTGCGAGCTTACTGGTGCTCGTTCCGATCGGGGTGGTCGGCGGCGTGCTCAATCCCCATCCCGCCGGCCCAGCCAGTGTCGGGTTCGGCTATAAGGGCATCACGCCGCTAGAGTATCTGGCCACGCAGCCGAGCGTGATTCTTCATTATCTGCGCATGGTTTTCTGGCCGCAGGGTCAGTGCTTGGATTACGACTGGCAAGTCGCGCGGGCGACGTCTCAAGTCTTCGTTCCGGCAGCGGTGATGGTTCTCATGGTCGTCGCGACGCTGATCGCATTGTGGCGGCAGTGGTGGGCCGGGATGATCGGCGCGTGGTTTTTATTGATCCTCGCGCCGACGTCGAGCTTCATCCCCATCCGCAATGCGGCCTTTGAACATCGGATGTATCTGCCGCTGGCGGCGGTGATCACGGGCGCCGTCGCGGGATTCTATTGGCTCCTGTTGCACTTACCTCGGCGCAAGACCACGGGGGGCATGGGCCGGCCCGCCATCGGCGTCGTGCTGCTCCTGACCGCCACCATCGCCCTATGCATCGCGACGATTCGGCGCAACCGGGCCTATCGCAGCGCCTCGATCATGTGGACCGACGTGGTGGGCAAGCGGCCGGAGAACTTCGGGGCGTTCATCTCGCTGGGCGCCGCCCTGCGTGAAGAAAGAAAACTCGACCAAGCCATCGGTGCCTATCAAAGTGCGTTGAAGATCAGGCCGACCTCGCCGCTGGCCTACGCGGGGCTGGGCCTGGCGCTGGTCGATAAGCAACAATTTGAAGCGGCGATGGCTCCGCTTAGAAAAGGGCTGGAACTGGGTTCGGGCGAGGTCCAGGTCCGAAGCGGCCTGGCTTACTGCCTGGTCCGAACCAACAGGCTGGACCAAGCCGTCGAACAGTATCAACGGGTACTGGACCTCGAGGCGAACAACATCGATGCGAGATTCAACCTGGCTCTGCTAATGGGCAACGCTGGGAGATTCGACGAAGCCGCGAAGCAGTTTCGAGCCCTGCTGAGAATCGACCCCGCGCACGTCGGGGCGAGATTCAAGCTCGCCGGTCTCTTGGTGCTTCGCCACGACCTCAAGGGCGCCGTCGCAGAGTTTCGCCAGTGCCTTCGATTGGAACCGCGACACTTCAGGGCGCAGTATCAACTCGGCCTCGCCCTCCAAAGCATGGGCCGACTCGACGAAGCAATGGCCGCCTTTCGCAAAGCGCTGGCGATTCGTCCCGATGATGCGGCGGCCAGAGAAGCACTGGCGAATCTGGCCAAGCGGCGCGGAGTTCACGTCCCCAGGTAAACCCCCCTGCTTGTCGGGGTCGGTTGCAGTGTGTTCGCTTCGCCTGTGCGCTGGCACTCTTTGAACTCCTCCGCGTCCAGCGCAACCATCGGGCTGATCTCGTAGAACGCCGTCGGCTCGCCGTGTTCATCTCGCGGCACCTTCACGCCCGCCTGTTCCAACCACCGGGCGGCGCGACGGCTCATGTCCAGACGGGCCGTCTCCACCGAATCGACGCCCGTCTTATTTTTCACCGGGCTGAACTCCTCGGCGCGGCTGGTGCCCATCAGGATCAGATTGGCGGCCAGCGGCAAGGCGTCGAAGATGAACGCCTCTAATTTGATCCCATTCGTCGCGTCGGGCTCGTTGCGGCGGCCGGTGTTCAGGTCGATGTGGGGCACCTTTTTTGCGGCAACGTGCCATGGCAATGCAAAGCCGGCGGCCCCTGCTGTAATGCGCTCGAGAAAAGACCGCGACAAGAGATGGATCGCAGCATTGGCGGCATCGTATTTTCGGGAACCCGTCTCGGTCCGGCCGTGAACCACCTCGTCCGGCAAGTGGACAAAATCAATGTACTCGATCACCGTCAGGCGACCATCGGCCAAAAGAAAGTTGCCCACCCGCTCCAGGTCGTCCGCCTTGGGCAAGGTTTTGCTGGACATCTCGCTGCCCCGCTCGTCATGAAGGCCGATAAACGCCGGGTCCAGGCACGCCACCAGCGGGTTGTCGACTTGGAAGTAGCTGACCAGTTCGATTCCCCGCCCCGCCATGTCCGCGAGCATTCCGCTTTTGGCCAGGGCCAGAAGGCAGCCGCCGTGTCCGTCCGGCGACAGGGCCAGACGGTGCCTTTCCCTCAGCAGCAGACGGCCCTCCCGATCCAAGGCTGGCATGACCCCCTGCTGAAAGAAGCGAACCTGCCCGGGCGCGAGGCCGAAGAACCGGTGGGTGCGGAAAAAACTCTGCGTGGCCCGGTCGTTCGCGGGGCTGGTCATGATGTACCAGGCGATCGGCTCGTTATTCTTATAACGCCGCTGCGAGGCCAGGATCGACTCGGCGAAGAGTTGGAAAAGGCTCTTGTTTTTCACCGGGGAAATCGGCAAGGCGCCCTTGGGACCGTCAAACCCCAGCCGCGTCCCCTGACCACCGGCGACCGTCAGCGCCGCCACCTTGCCGCTCGTCAACAATGACCGGCCCCGTTCGACGATCTCCCCGCCGACCGATTCGCGCGGAATGACCGGGGCGGGTGCGAAGCTATCCCAGGTGGTCCGGCGTTGTTGCGTTTGGGTGGCCAATCGACCCAACTCCGGCAAGGCGCCGATGTCGATCTGTTCGAGGTCGTCAAGGAGTCGGAGCTTTTGCTCCTCGGACAGCTCCTTCCAGAATGCCAGCACGTGGGCCTGGCCGATAGCATCGAGGGCGGGCCTGATCCTCTTATATCGCCGGTCAATCGTTTCGCTCATCCGCAGGCTCCTACAAGCGGTGTGTTTGGCGAGCTGGAGTTATAACCGAAAGTCGTGGAAGACGCGGACAAGAGAGTGCATGACAGATTTCGTGGGGTCCATGACAGATTGGGCGGATGCCTAAAACAATGTCAAGCGGCAGGGTTCACCACGTAGCCGCCGGCGGAAGCCGGCGGTTTGCCGACAGCAGCGCCCGCCTTGTATCAGGTTTTGGCTGCGCACGCCGCCTAAAGTGTCACGGACCCGATTGCATGGCGATCGCGCACAGTGTCTCGGTAGCGTCCGGCCCCCGTGCCGGACGTCGGCGTGAGAAACACCCTCTGCGGTCGTCAAGCATGGACGGTTCGGCGGACAAACGGTTCAATGCCGCCTGTGAGCGAAACGCCGGATGAAAAACCATCGCGTCGCCTGCTTTTGGTCTCCTACTGGTATCCTCCCGCCGTCGGTGCCGCCGCGGAGCGAATCGTCGGCTTTGCGCGATACCTTCCCGAACACGGCTGGCAGCCCCACGTCCTCACCGCCCAGCGAGATTCACCGCCGCCCGATATTGCCGGCGTCACGCTCGACGCGGTTCGTGATCCTCGGGCGACGCCCGGCCCGACGTTTGCCGATTACGATCCGCGTCAGCGACCGCCGCGATGGAAGGCCATCCTTCGCGACCGCATCTTTCCCGATCGCTTTGCCGCCTGGCAAAAGGTGGCATTTCTCTGCGGTCGTGAAAGCCTCCGCCAACAGCCGTGCGATTTGATCCTCGCCTCGTTTCCTCCCGCGAGCGTGGTCCAACCGGCCCTGCGGTTGCATCTTGATAGCGGGGTGCCGCTGGTCTTGGACTTCCGCGATTTGTGGATCGGGCCCGGCGGCTATGCCCCGCGACGCGAAAAGGCGATCCGCGCCCACATGGACCTCCAGCGCCGAGCCATCAGCCATGCCGCCGCGCTTGTCGCCGTTTCAGAGCCGATGGCCGATCACCTCGCAGAGGAGCAGCAATTCGATCGCGATCGGGTGTTTGTCATTCCCAACGGGTATGAGCCTTCCGGAACCGTCCCGCCTCCATCCCAACCGACGACACAAGGCGATGAGACCGGAGGCCAAACAACCGTTGCGCAGAGGCCGATCATCATCGCCCACGTCGGCACGGTCATTCCCCGCAATCGCCCCGATCTTTTTTTTGATTCGGTGGCGAGCATCGCTGAGCATCCCACGCTGGGCGACGTCCGCTTCAAGTTCGTCGGCAACCTCAGTCGCGATTATCTCCGGGAGGTCGGGCTCGCTTCGGTCATCGAGTCCACCGGCTTGGTGGCGCGGGAGGAGGCCAGAGAGCATATGCAACATGCCGACGCGCTGCTGTTGCTGACCGGCAGCTATGTCGGGCGGTGGGGCTACAACGCCAAAGTCTTTGAATACATCCAGACCGGCCGACCGATCCTCTGCGTGGAAGAGAGCCCCGGGAGCAACGACCGCAAGCTCCTGGAACGCTTTTACCGCGAGCGATCGTTCTTCGCCCCGGCGGGCGACGCCGAGGCCCTGGCCGAACAGATCGACCGGATCAAACAATACCTGGCGACGAGATCGGCAGCGGCGCTCGAACTCGACGGGGCGTTCCGCGACTACAGCCGCCCGGCACTCGCCGCAGCCCTCGCCACAAAATTACACGACTTGTTGGATGAATAAGCTACACAATAGGTCAGTATGATTGGTGGGTCATTTCATTGGACTCATCATACCGTGCTCGCGTGCGAATGTTCGCGCCGGACGCAAAAGACAGCCAGAGTTTCATCATACAGCAGTACTCACGCAAAAGCCCCAGGCAGGCCTGCCTGGGGCCTTGGGGGTTGTTTGTCGTTGTTTAGCTCCATTCATAGGCCATTCCTTCAATTCATACGCCGCGTCTCATCGGGAGGTGGAGTCGGTCCTGTTTATTCACCGGTTGGAAACCGGTGCCACAGGCTCGAAAACCGGTGCCGGTGGTTTCTACCGCCCGTCCAACTCGTCCAGCAGCGCCACGGCGCGACGCAGATGGGGGATGACGATCGAGCCGCCGACGATCAGGCCGACATTGAAGATTTCCATGAGTTGCTCGTTGCTGGCGCCTAATTCCTTGCAGCGAATGACATGATAGGCGATGCAGTCGTCGCAGCGCAGGACCATCGACGCGGCGAGGCCGGCGAACTCCTTGTGGATGGGCTCGACCGCCCCTTCTTCGTAGGCCCTGCGGTCCAGGTTGAAGAAACGGTTGATGCCCTGATGCTTGGCGGCGCGGATGCGCTCGTTCATCTTTTCGCGGAACCCTCGAAACTCCTCGAGCCGTTTGGACATGATCGAAACCTCCTTGCCGAAAGCGCGATGGCGGCGAATCCGCCTAATCACCGACCGGCGTACATCCGCTCGTAGTACTTCTGATATTCGCCGGAGACCACCCGATCCAGCCAGCCCTGGTGCTGGAGATACCATGCAATCGTCCGGTCCAGTCCCGTCTCGAAATCGACCGTCGGCTTCCAGCCCAATTCGCAGGCGATGCGCGAGCCGTCAATGGCATACCGAAAATCATGTCCGGGCCGATCCTTGACGAAGGTGATCAGCGACTCCGGTTTGCCGAGCTGTCGCAGGATGGCCTTGACCACGTCGAGATTGGTTCGCTCGCTGTCGGCCCCGATGTTGTAGACGCGCCCGACGCTGCCCGCCGTCAAGACGCGCCACACGGCGCGGCAATGGTCCTCGACATAGATCCAGTCGCGCACGTTCGACCCATCGCCATACACCGGCAGCGGCCGATCGTGCCGCGCATTGTTCATCATCAGCGGGATCATCTTCTCGGGAAACTGATAGGGCCCGTAGTTGTTCGAGCAGCGCGTGATCAGCACCGGCAGTCCGTAGGTCGTGCCGAAGGCGAAGACCAGGTGATCCGCGGCGGCCTTGGAAGCGCTGTAGGGCGAGTGCGGATCGAGCGGCGTTTGCTCCGTGAACCGACCTGTCCGGCCCAACGAGCCGTAGACCTCATCGGTGCCGATCTGGCAAAAGCGCAGATCGCCGCAGGCCCGCGCCGCCCGCAGGAGGCTCAACGTGCCGTTGACGTTGGTCCGTACAAACTCGTCCGGCGTGACGATCGAACGATCCACGTGGCTCTCGGCGGCAAAATGCACGATGCAGTCCACGCCGTGGTCGCGGCAGATGTCGATCACCGTCTGCGTGTCACAAATGTCCGCCTTGACGAACGCATAGCGATCGTCATCGGCGACGTCCGCCAGGTTGTCCGGGTTGCCGGCATATGTCAGCCGGTCGAGGTTCACCACGCGGACGCCCGATTGCCTCTGCAAGACGAAGCGGACGAAGTTAGACCCGATGAACCCCGCCCCGCCGGTGACGAGAATCGCCTTGGGCTGAAAGACGGTTTCATTCATCGTCGCGGGCTCCTTCGACAAGTTTTTGAACGCGAGCCAGCGACTCGAACGTGCCGGCGTCACTCCACCAGCCCTGCAAGATGCCGTAGCTCAACTCGCCTCGGCTCAGGTAGGCATTGTTCACGTCGGTGATTTCCAACTCCCCGCGAGCCGAAGGCTTCAGATTGCGGATCGTGTCGAACACCGCCCGGTCGTAGAAATAGACGCCCGTCACGGCATAATGACTCTTGGAGTTGGCGGGCTTCTCCTCG
>Ga0114931_10005527_pt1 | contig 15607 bp, 14 predicted proteins | sample 2SBtaG_FD_89579 | JGI IMG/M metagenome (GOLD analysis project Ga0114931, IMG submission 89579) | Deep subsurface microbial communities from Kolumbo volcano to uncover new lineages of life (NeLLi) - 2SBTROV14_V59a metaG | ecosystem: Environmental > Aquatic > Marine > Volcanic | place: Kolumbo...
GTGGTCTATGTTGTCCGGCACGCACAAAAGTCGAGAGCTTCCGGCTGGGATGCCTATGGCGCATTGCGGCCGCTGAGCGACAAGGGTGCACGCTGTGCCCAGGCGCTGGCCGCGCGGCTGGCGCACGAGCAGGTGGGTGCGGTCTACGCCAGCGAGACAGCGCGCACGCTGGCCACCGGCGTCGCGGTCAGCGCCAAGCTGCCGGCCACCGTGACCGGTGATGAGCGCAGCGCACGCGATCCGGTGGCATTCGCGACGGAGGTCATCGAGCACCACACGGAAGCGTACGCCATTCTCGTCGTCGGACACAGCAACACCATCGGTGCGCTGATCCGAGCCTTCCAACCGCGCGCCGCTGCCTGCTTCGCGGCGTTCGGTCTCCGCGCCGACGGATCGCTCGACGAAGCGCGCTATGGCGATGTGTGGCGCGTCGATCTCGCGCGCCCGGCCTGTGACGGCGGTGTCCGCCACGAGATCCTGGGCCAGGTCGAGGGGGTCGACTGCATGACCCCGTAGCGTGGCCGGAGACGTCGGTACGCCGAGCCTCGTGGCCGCAGGAGGCGGCTCGAACGCGGGACAAGCGTGGTCAGCGCGGGTGTCGTCGCCGGGCGAGCGCCGGCAGCGCCCACAGCCACGCAAAGAGCAACAGCGTCACCGTCAGCCAGAGCTTCTTCGACGGCCGCGTCCAGATCCGGCCGCGCAGCACTGGGCTGTCGAAGTCGCCAGGGTCATGCCCTCGGCCGGCCTGTTCCAGGGCCGCGCGGTAGATCTCGTCGCGTGGTCGGCGGCCATCGGGTGGCAATGGCTTGTCGAGATAGGGCGCGAAGTACGTGCGTAGCAGGTTGTCGGCATGCCACGCTGCGAGCCGATCGCCGCTCCGAAACCGCTCATTGCGGTACGTATTGTGCCGGCTGGCTTCGGTCAGGAAGACGTCTTGAATGCAGCAAAGCTCGCGGCCGGTGGGTGGATCAGGGCCTCGCCAACGCATCGCCCGTTCGGCCGCTAGGGCGTGGAGCTGATCCGCGGTATGCCAAGAGAGAAAGCGGCCGACTGCAGGATCGTCGATCCGGTAGCCGAGGTGTGCGAAGGAGACGAACAGCCCGCCCGCCAGGATCAAGATCGCGGCGCTGCGTGTGGCGATCGGCCACCAAGACGCGAGCAAGCGTGGGCCGGTGCGGGTTGCGCCGCGCTCACGAACCACGGCTGGGGACTCGAGGCAGAGCGCAAAGCAAGCGCCGGTGACGCCGGCAGCGACGTCGATCGCGATGTCGCGCAGCTCGCCCGTACGGCCTGGCACGATCATCTGCACGGTTTCGTCGAGCACGCCGACAAGCGCCGCCCACAAGCTGGCGAGGCTGGCTGCACCGGCCCAGCCCACCGGGCGCAGCGCCCGTACCAGCAGCAGGGCCAGCGTGCCGTACTCGAAGATGTGGATGCGCTCGACCGCGGAGACCGTCAGCGCGATGTTCGCCGGCAGATGCTGGCTGAGCCCGACGGCTTGTAGCCACACCGCCAGCAGGACCATCAGCAGGCCGGCCATGCGCAGTAGGAGGTGCGTGCGCATGCGGGCGATCGCCGTCGCCAGGGCCGCGACCAAGATGAGCAACAGCATGCCGATCAAGATGCCGACGGCGTGGCGCGGGAAGAGGCTGAAGAACCCGTCACGCAGCAGCGGCACCCAGGGGGCGGAGGCGATGATGGCCGCCGCCACCGAGACCGGCAGGGCCAACCGCTGGGCCAGGGTCGCGTGACGCTCGAGCATGAGGCGAACGCTAGCAGTCCCGGCGCCGGGGCTCGAAGACGGGAATCCCGGCGGGGCGAATCGCGCGTGCCGAGGTGACGTACAATCGCTTGCGCTGGAGCCGCAAGCCATGCCGGAACCCTCCTCGACCTCGAACCCGCGCGCCGCTGCTTCCGCCAAGCTGCGCACGGCCGAGCAGATGCTCGAGGACTACATCAAGCAACGCAAGAAACCACTCGCCGAGCTGGCCCTGGCGACGCTGCTGGAGCTAGCGCCCGAGCATCCACGCCGCCACGACTACGCTCTATGGGTCGCGGAGATCGATCGAGAGGTCGCCGAACAGTCACGGGTCGAGACCGCGGCCGACCGTGTCCGCAGCGCCCTGGCGTTGCGTGACGTGGCGGCTGCCAGAGACCATCTCAAGGCCCTCAGGCTCCTCGACGCCGATGCCGCAGAGGCGCTCGCTGGCGCGCTCGAGCAGACCGCGCAGGCGGTGGCGCAGGACGCGAGCATCGACGCGCGCAAACAACGGATCGAGTCCCTCTTGGTCGCTGGCGAGGTCAACGACGCCGAGGCCGAGATCGAAGCTCTGGCCGAACACAATGTACCTAAGGTCAGCCTCGATTTCTTGCGCCGACGCCTGGCGGACCGCCGGGCGGTGCTGCGCCAGCAAGCGGAATTGCGCTCGCTCGAGAGCGTTTTCGAGCGGCAGCTCGAGCGTCGGCATTGGCAGTCGGCGAGTGACGTGGCGCGGGTCGTCGGCGATCAGCTCGGCGATCTCGAACGCGCCAGCCACATGCTGGCCGAGATCGACCGCCAGGAAGCCGCCGAGCGAAGAAGCCGTTCGGTGCAGCAGGGCCTGGCAGCGCTCGAAGGTTTTCTCGAGGCGGGTGATTGCCAGCAGGCCGAAGTCGCCTTGCGCGTGCTGCGCGGACTATCGGTCGACGAGTCTGCGCTGGCGTCATACCGCCGTCGCCTCGAGGCGATGTAGGACCCCCGATCCAATCTCCTTCTTGCCGCCGGGACGCGGCGTTTCTCGTCTCAAACCTCCATGAACGAAACCATGTCCGCAGCGCCAGTGTCTCACGACCCAGAGGCCGAGCCGCACATGGCCGCCGTCGCGCGCTTCGCCTTGATGAGCCTGGCGCGGGCGTTGGACAGCCGCTTCGGCGCACTGTTGCTCACCGGCCGGCTGGCCAAGTGGTACAGCCAGATCGGCACCGAGGCGACCTCGGTGGCTGCCGGCGCCTCGCTCGAGCCCGGGGATGTGCTGTGCAGCTTGCACCGCGATCTGGGGGCCATCCTGGCTGTCTACCTCGATCCAGCGCGCGCTTTTCCCGGGTGCGGCTTCGGTGCCGCGGATGACCTGCGTCCGGAGCCGGACGCCGTGCTGTACCGGTTGGCGTGTCAGCTTCTGGGCCGTGCGGACGGCTTTTCCAGTGGCGTCGAGCGCTCGTTTCACTACGGCTACCTCGACCCAGACGCCAGCATTCGCCACATTGGCATGATCAGCCACCTGGGGGCCATGATTCCGGTGGCAGCGGGCTGCGCTTTCGCCTTGGCCCAAGACGGAGGCGGTCGTGTCGCGCTCAACTTCATCGGCGACGGCGGCACCTCGACCGGGGACTTTCACGAGGGCCTCAACATGGCCGCCGTGTGGCGACTTCCCTTGGTCTTGGTGATCGAGAACAACCGCTATGCGTTCTCGACACCGGTCGCTGCGCAGTATGCGGCCGCTCGACTGTCCGACCGGGGTGTGGGCTATGGCATCGCTGCTGAAACGGTCGATGGCAACGACCCGGACCGGGTGGCAGCGGCCGTCGGACGCGCCATCGCGCGTGCTCGCCGGGGACAGGGACCGACGCTGATCGAGGCCATGCTCGGGCGCATGCGCGGTCACAGCGAGGGTGACGATTCCCTCAAGGTGGTGCCGCCAGACGAACTCCGGGGCTACCTGGCGGAGGATCCGGTGCCCGCCTACCGGGCACGACTGCTGGCCACAGGGCGGCTCGATACAGCGACTGCGGAGCGCATCGACGCGCTGATCGAGCAACAGATCGAGACGGTGGTCGAGCGCGCGCTCGCGGCGCCCATGCCCGAGCCGGCGACCGCCCATCGTCCGGTGTTCGCGGCCTCGCCAGCGACCACGGCCACGGTTTCGTCCGCAGCTTTGCCCGCGTCCTCGCCGGCTCAGCCGGTCTCCGCGCCTGCCGGGGCGCCGGTGGTGCCCTACGTGGAGGCCATTCATCAGGCGCTGGCGGAGGAGATGGAGCGCGATGCGTCGGTGATCTTGATGGGGCAAGATATCGGTCGGTTCGAAGGGGCCTTCCGGGTCACCCGCGGGCTATGGCAGCGCTGGCCCGCACGCGTGCGCGACACACCGATCGCCGAAAGCGGCACCCTCGGCATCGCTGCCGGTGCTGCCATGCTCGGCTACCGGCCGGTGGTCGAGATGCAGTTCGCGGATTTTATCACCTGTGGTTTCAACCAACTCGTCAACGTCATCGCAAAGCTTTTTTACCGCTGGCAGATCGCTTGCCCGGTGGTGGTGCGCCTACCGTCGGGTGGCGGTGTTGGCGCCGGACCGTTCCACTCGCAGAATCCCGAGGGCTGGATGGCGCACGTGGCGGGGTTGAAAGTGGTGTGTCCAGCCACAGCAGCCGATGCCAAGCTGCTGCTCAAGGCCGCGATCCGCGATCCGGACCCGGTGGTCTTTTGTGAGCATAAGTTCTTGTACCGGCGTATCAAGGGGCCGGTTCCCACGGCCGATGAGATCGGCCGTTTGGGACAAGCGCAGGTGCTGCGCGTGGGAACGGATCTTTCGCTGGTGGCCTACGGAGCCTCGACCTGGACCGCGCTCGAGGTGGCCGAGACCCTGGCCGCGCAAGGCGTCGAGGCTGAGGTCATCGATCTGCGCTCGCTGGTGCCGCTGGACGAGGCGGCGGTGTTGGCTTCGGTGAAAAAGACGGGTCGCGCGCTGGTGGTGCACGAAGACCAGGGCACGGGAGGCTTCGGCGGCGAGGTGGCGGCACGGATCGCCGACCGCGCGTTTGCCTGGCTCGATGCACCGGTGCGCCGCGTCGCCTATCCAGACTCGCCGGTGCCGTTTGCCAAGGCGCTCGAACAGGCGCTGCTGCCGAACGCTGCACGCGTGCTCGAGGTCGCGCGCAGCGTGCTCGCCTTCTGAGCCCCAGGGTTCGAGCTCCAGGGTCCGAGCCCCAGCTTCCAGGCATTGGCCGACACCTGCCGCCGGCACCTCCTGGGCCTCCCTCTTGGGAGACGATGGCTGGTCCCGGAGGATCAGGACGACGGTTCGTTGCCGCGCTCGTGCTCGAGCTCGCGTTCCAGCCTCTCCATGCGTTCTTGCAGTTCCTTCATGCGCTCTTCGAATTTATCGAAGTCAATACGATCGATTTGCTCGACGTAGGTTTTCCAGTTTTCGCTGTTGAAAACCTCTCCAACCGCTTCGAGGGCGGTTCCAAGCGCCATTTCGTTGAACTCGAGACCATCCAGGTCGATCGCACCCAGGCTGTCGAGATCGAGGGCTTCGAGCGACTCGTGAAGCGCATCCAAGTCGAGCGATTGGAGCGAGTCGTGAACGGAGCGGTCAACGAGGTCTGCCAGGTCGATGGTGGTGCGCGCTCGCTGCGTGATCACCGCGTGCAAGACCAGGGAGCGATGATCGCGCACCACTTCGATATCGACAGCCGAACCGTCTTCCAGCGGTCGGATCAGGCGTCCGAGGTGGCCGGTCGAGCGCACCGGCTCGCCGTTGACGGCCACCAGGACATCGCCGACCGCAATGCCTGCCGCTGCCGCTGGTGATCCTTCACGTACCTCGGCGATCAGCACACCGGCCTCGGCGGGGGCGCCGAAGTGCTGGCGCAGGGCCGGGTTGAGCGAGGTCGGCTCGACGCCGAGAAAGCCTCCACGGCTGTCCAGCGTAATCAGCTTGGGGCAGTCTTCGCCCGGGTCACAGTCCAACACGCGCAGCGCCCGAACCCGCTGTGTTGGTCCCGGGTCACTGCTGGCAGGATCCTGTGCAGCGAGCGGTAGCGCGATGAGCAGGCAGGCGGCAAGCCCGGTGGCGACGACGCCGCGGGGGCGGGAGGTCTTGAGGGTCAGGGAATCGATGGCGCTCATGGCTGGGGGTCTCCGGGGAGGAAGGTCGCCGGCGCCATGCCGGTGCCCTGGTTCTTTCGCCTGCGTGCCAGGCGTTCGAGATCGAGCACGATGTCCGCGCGCCCGGTGCTTCCGACGTAGACGATCGGACGCCCTGCTGCTCGCAGCAGCTCGAGGGTTTCGAGCTCGGATGCCAGTTGGCGATACTGCTGAGTGAGCGCCTCGAGCTGGCTCGGGTCGACACCCGGCGACGGCTGCTCCCGCGACCGGTTTGGGTGCGAAACGAGGGTCAGGGCGAGCGCGATCGCCGCGGCCAAGGCGGCCAGGCCGAGCGTGAGGCGGCGGGGGCGCGGGGCGACCCGCGCCAACACCGCGGGGATGAGGTCGGCAGAGGCTGTCTCATGTGGCAAACCCGCAAGCAGCGCGTCGAGCTGGTGGTCTGGGTCCGGATCCTGTGTCATGACGACTGCCTTCCCTTCCAATAGGGCTCGAGCATGTCCTTGAGCAGCGCTCGAGCCCGATGCAGGCGTGATTTGATGGTTCCTTCGTTGGTGTCGAGCGCGCGCGCGATCTGCCGGTAAGGGAGACCCTCGATCTCGCGCAGGATCAGCGGTGCGCGAAAGCGCAGCTCGAGCCGAGCGATCGCGTCGAGCAGTTGGCGCTGCGCCTCACCGGCCAGCGCCTCGGCCTGGGGGCAGGCGGTCTGACGGTGGCGCTCACTGGCGCGCACCAGCGGCTCCAGTGCATGCCAGCGGGCCCGGCGGCGTGCGCGGCTGCGTACCAGGTTGGTGGCGATGCGCAAGAGGTACGCGCGAAGCGTCCCTTGGTCGGTGTAGCGGTCGAGGTGACGGAAGAAGCGGACGAAGGTCTCTTGCGCCATGTCTTCGGCTTCTTGGCGACAGCCGAGCATGCGCGTCAAGTAGTTGACGACGAGATCTTGGTGGCGGTGGATGAGGGCGCCGAACGCTTGCTCATCGCAGGCACGCGAGCGCGCCAGCAGCTCGCTGTCTGACAAGCACAGCGCTCGGGGTCCGGCAAGCAACTGGGACTCGGCGTACATCTGCCCCTCATAACGCCGAAGTGGTGCGAAGGTTCCCGCGATCTCGCGCGTAGCTGTGAACGGATCGCCGCCTCATCCGTTCAATAGGGGTGAGGGCTGTCATGACCATGTGCGAGACCAGACCTTCCCCACGCTACCCTGACGTGCATGTGCAGTTGCACAGCCGCAATCCGCTGGCAGCGGTGAGCGCGGTGCGCCATGCCTTGCGCCGGGCCGGGGTCGAGCGCAGCGAGGTGCGTCGCTTCACCGAGGAAGCCTTCGCGGCCCGTGGGCCTGCCCGCGATGTCTGCTGCGCGTGGGCGTGCTTCGAGCTTGACTCGCCGTAGGGGCGGTGAAACTTACGCTGGGTTTCCGCCCGGGGCAGACGTTTATTCCGGCTTGCTGGCGATCGTGGCCGGCGTCACACCCGTGCCCACCACGCGCACCACGCCCGGAGATCCCTGGCCTGTGGGCGGAAGCCGGGGTCCTGATCCGGAATTGGGCCCGGAAGCATGTAAGGCTTTACCGTTCAGGCAAAGTTTTTCGATTTTCCCTGCAAGATGCCTTGACGATTTACCTGGAGTCCCGTATATTGTTGGTTCGTACGGGGCGGATCAATCTCGTGGGATCAGGGGCCTGTGTTGCCCTTCCAACGAGTGGGGGTTCCGTAACTGGAAGACAATTCGAGGAGGTCGAGCATGACCCAGACAGAAGTTCTTGCATCAGGCACGTTTCCCCAGACCGCGGATCGCGGTCTCGTTCACCGACTGGCCCACGATGAGGCGTTTCGGCAGGCCGTACAGAACGATCCAGCGCGTGCGCTGGGGTCGTTCGGCATCGAGCTGGATGCGTCCGCGATTCCAGACGAGGTTCAGTTGCCGTCCGTGGACGAGTTGCTCTCTTCGCTGGCAGCGGGCGCGGATGACGTCACGGCACAGTGGTTCCCGTTTCTTGCCTAGTAGCCCGTGAGGGCAGCCTGGGGTTTACCGATCCCGGGTTCAGACGCCGCGAAAAGCCAGATCTGATCGAAGGTCTGGCTTTCGTGCGTTTGGCTTGATGCGGCCCTTGCCCCCCGTCACCAGGGGACTCAGTCGCGTGCGCCGGCAGCGCTCGGCGCGTCACTGGGCGGTGTGGCCGTCTCGACCAGCGGACGAAGTGCCTGCAAGAAGGCCAGCCCTTGCGGTGCGTCCTGCCACTTGTGGAGCTGGGCCTGCGCTTGTTCGCGCGCTTTCTCGGCATCACCTCGCTGCGCGTAAAGCAGCGCCAGCTTGCCTCGAGCGGTGCCGAGGGCGAGGACGTTCGGTGCGCTGTCAAAGCAGAAATCGAGGCACTCGGCAACGGCGCGCCCTGGGTGTTCGACCAGCCACGAGTACTCCTTGATCGCGGCATCGAGATCGCCGGAGGTTTCGGCGAGGGCGGCGAGGCTCTCGTGGACCTGGAATGACTCGAGTGCCTGGCCGGCAGTTTGCAGGCGTTCGCCCGCCTCCCCGATCTTGCCCTCCGCCCGCCGGATCTCCCCTTCGAGCATCTCCACGTACATGGTCCAGGTCGAGAAGCCAGCACCCTGCGCCTGCGGCGCGATCACGGCCAGCAGATCCCGACCCTGCTCGACGTAGCCCTGCCGTACTGCGAGCTTGCCGAGGACCGCGAGCAGTGGCAGGGGCGAGAAGCCCAGCTCGAAACGGCCGGTGTCGAGAAGCGCGCGTCCACGCTCGATCGCCACCGTAAAGCGGGCCGCGTGTGCGGCGCCGCGGGTGGCGGGAACCCAGGCGAGCGCCGCCAGTCGGGCGATGCGGTGGTTGTTTTCCCACCATGGATTACCGGTCGCGATCGCTTCATCGATCGCTTTCGTGCTGTTCTCGATCGACTGCGGTAGCTTGCCTTGGGCAAAATCGAGAAGCACCCTGTTGAATGTCACCTCAAGGCGCCGGACCGCGGGCATGGGGCCGTGGCTCTCGACTTGCTCAAGCGCGTCCCAGGCCGAGTCCATCGCCTCTTGCACCATATATGCCTTGGTCAAGCCCAGGAGCGCCAACTCCTCGGGCTCTGCCTCCCGGAAGCTGGCTTCGGCCTTGGCAAAGTGCCCAAGAAAGAGCTCAAGGTAGGCCTCATTGTGCCGTAGCCGCGCGCGCATCCCGGGCGATGCGTGCACCGCTGCCTCGTTGATCGCCGCCAGCGCGTCCTCCGCGCGATGGAAGTAGAACCATGCCGTCAGCGCGTAGTTATTGTGGCCACCGATGCGTTCGGGCTCCATCTCACGCAGCTTGCTCCAGGCGTCGAGCATCTCGTCGGGGGTGCCGCTCCAAGTCGCCATCCAGGCGCGCACATAGAGCTCCTCTCCGGAGCTGAGACGGTCGGTCGACTCGAGCGCATGTGTGAAGTGCGCGGCAGCGTCTTCGATGCGTCCCGCACTTTGGAAGGTGGCACCGAGCTTGGCGTGGGCCATGGCGAAGCCGGGATCGAGCTCGATCGCGTGCTCGAACAGCGGGATCGCGCCCCCATAGTCGGACTGGTTGAATCGGTCGACACCTCGTGAGTAGGCCTTGAGCGCCTGGAGATTTGGCGTCGTGACCTTCTCCAGTTGTGGGCCGCTTTGATGGATGCTCGCCGCGGTCTCGCCGAGGTCGGTGCGCAGCGCAGCGACGATCATCTGGAGCCTGGGCAGGATGCTGGACTGGTCCGGCGCGGTCTCCGAGGTGGCGAAGAGCGTGCGGCCGTGCTGCGGTTCGACCAGCTCGGCGCTCAGTGCATAGGTCTGGCCGATCTTGTCAATCTGTCCGAAGATCGCGCCAAGCGCGCCCTCGCGCTGCGCAATCTCGAGCCCGACCTTGCGGTCGATCCTGGTATCGGGTGCCTGGGCCATGCGCTTCAGGCTGAGCGTGACCTCCTCGTTGGTAAGGGCGGCGATAGCGCGGGACTGGTTGAGTCCAATGCGCAATGCGGTGTCGAGAGGGCCGTCGAATACATCTTCTCCGGTTCGATTGACGAAATCTCCGAGCACCACGCGGGTCGCTTCGCCCGCGTTCGCCGCTCGCTGTGAGGGGTCGCCCGCGCGGCTGCGCACCAACGCCCAGGCGGTGCCGAGACCGAGCAGGATCGCGGCGCTCGCCAAGGCGGGTAGCCACCAGCGTCGGCGCTGCGAGCGGTGGGGAAGGACCGCGAAGCTACCGGTGCTGGCAGGGCGGTCGAGACTCGCGGAGGAGGTACCGGTGAGAAAGGCCAACGTCTCTGCCACCTCGCCCGCCGTTTGGGGGCGCTCGTCAGGCTCTTTCTCGAGCAAGGCGTCGATCAGCTCGGAGAGCGGTACGGGAACCGCCGGGTTGACCTCGTGGACTGGTGGCTGACGGTGCAAGATCACCCGCTTCAACGTAGCGAGGCTGTTGTGTGCCTTGAAGGGCGACACGCCGGTCGCTGCTTCGTACAGCAAGACGCCGAGGGAGAAGAGGTCGGAGCGATGGTCGACGGCATCGCCGCTGACGTACTCGGGTGACATGGTCCGGCTGGTGCCGACCACCTGGCCCTTGCCGGTCAAGGTCGAGTCGAGATCGCCTTGGAACAGCGGTTTGGCGAGGCCGAAATCGAGGATCTTTGGCTGGTCGCCCGCGGTGATGATGACGTTTTCCGTCTTGAGGTCGCGGTGCAGGATGCCCTTTTCGTGCGCCTCTTCCAGGCCGGCCGCGATCTGGCGCCCGATCTCGGCCACCCGGAAAGGATCCAGCGGCTCGCGCTGGATGAGCTGGTCGAGGCTGGTGCCCTCGACCAGCTCCATCACGATGCAGTCTGAGTCCTGATCTTCGAAGATGTCATAGACCTGAACGATCGCGGGGTGGTTGAGACGCGCGACCGATCGTGCTTCGCGTCGCAGTCGACTACGGTGCTCGCCGATCGCTTCCTTGTCCGGTCGGATGCGCTTGATCGCCACCCACCTTTCGAGGCGGTCGTCGTAGGCCTTGTAGACCTCGCCCATGCCGCCGCTGCCGAGGTGCTCGTGGACACGGTACGGTCCGAGCATCACCAGCTCCCCAGCCGGCATTGCTGCGGTGTTATCGATGCCCGGCTTTTCCCCTAAAGCCATTCGACTCCCGATCGGCCCGAAGACCAAGGCCGCCTGTATGCCAAGATTCGGCCGTGCTATTCGATCCGTGTACGGCGGGATGGACGGGTTTCACGAAGATCGATCGTTACCCGAACGTCACTTGCGGGCTCGATCGCGAACACCAGACGCTCGGTTTGGTGCTCGGGATGCGAGACTTCCAGCAGGTGAATTCCGGGTGCCGTCGACAGACCTCGACGCTGTTCAACAGTGCCCGCCAACCCCAAAGGGCGGTCGTCGAATACGACCACCGCGCCAGCGGGCAGAATCGAGAAATGCACCATGCCCGGTGTCCGCGATACCGCCTCAGCCGGACGCTCCGGCGCTGCGGGCGCTGGTCTCTCGAAAGCCTGCGCTGGTCCGAGCGGCGGTTGCACGATCATCACCGGCGGCGGCTGTGGGGGTGCTCGCAGCGCCTGCTGCACGACGATGACCGGCTGCGGCGCGCTCGGCGCTGGGCTGGCATAGCCGATGGGGACATAGACCACCTGCGGGTGCCGGTGGTGCATCCGCGTTGGTGCGGTCGCTGGCTGCTGCCGCGCCGGTGCTTGGTAGCCGCCGAAGCCGGGCGGCAGAATCCCCGACAGTGCTTGTCCGAGCGGCTGCTGCGCCTGCGGTCGCTGGCTGCTGCCGCCGCGCAGGCGCCCGTAATCACGGTAGCGTCCGGCCGATTGCGAGGTAGCCGAGCGGACCGCGGTGGGGGAAGCTTCATGGGTCGAAGGCACGCCGCGGTGGTGGGTTTGTGCAGGCGCTGGGATGGTCACGCCGGCGATGAGCGCGGCGCCTGCGAGGCCGGCCCAGCGTGCGCTGCGATGATCGGACGAGCGGGCATGCATCACGGGATGCAACGACCTGGCATTGGGCATGCGGGCCCTCCTTTCCCAGCGTCGTATCGCTCGAGTACGATACGACACTGTCCATTGTAGCCCGCCTTGGGCTGCGCCATGGGAATCTGGCCCCAATGTTGTCGCGGAGCGTCGACACGGTGGCGGCTCAAGTGGCCAGTGGTCGGCTCAGGCCAGGCGTTCAGCGGCCTGGGACAAGCCGCGCAGGTGGCGGCGCAGGCTGGCCTCGAGCAGCTCGCGGCCAGCGCCGAGCCGGCCGCTGGCAATTCCCGCGAAGGCCGCATGCAGGCGAAGGCGCGTCGAGGCTCCGGCCAACGCCCGCAGCTCCCAGCTCACGGTGAGGCGCAGGAACGAGCCTCGGGCCACCAAGGTCAATCCGCGGCCCTCGTTGAGCAGGTCGACCACCGCGTCGAGGCTCCGTTCGCGCCGGCCGAGTCGCACGATGAGCTCGACGCGCGACCCCTCGGCCAGCGGTCGCCGATCCCGCCGGCTTGCCAACCGGCAGTCCGCCCACCAGCGCGGCCAGCTCGGGAAATCCACCAGCAACGGCCACACCACCTCCGGCGGTGCGGCGAGGTCGGCGGCGTGGCGGGCCGCGAAGCTCACGACACCAAGTAGGCGCTGGCGCGGATCTGGATCCGCGCCCGTGGCTCAAAACCGCTCCCAAAGAGCATGAAAGCGCTCTGGGCGCCGAGAATCGGCAAAACGATCCAGCCGTCGAAGCGGTCACCGGCCCCATAGGGCGGCACCACCGGCTCGATCTCGGCGAGCTTGATCCAATGGCTTTCTTCGTGCTCGAAGGCGCCACGGAGCTCAGCATAGGCGCGGTCGAGATCGATCGCCCGCCGGCTCGAAGGGTGCCAGACCGAGAAGACGAGGCGGATCTCGTCGTAGGGCGCCGTCTCGATCGGGCCGTCGCTGTCGTCTCCGACCAACGGAAAGGCGAACGAGCCCGCGGTGTCGGTGGCAAAGATTTCCGCTGTCGGCTGAAAGAGGATATGGCGTGCCGGAGTTTGTCGACTCATCGACGGCGGAGCCTATCATTCCCGCAGGTTCGGCTGTCACGCCCTACGCGGGATGGTTCGCGGGTGGATCGAGACCCAGCGAGCGTCGCGTTGGGAAGCGCGATCCCAGCAGCGGCGAGCAGCCGGCAGGCGGCGGGCAGCGGCAGGCCGACAACATTCGCATAGTTTCCTTCGATACGTTCGACGAAGATCGCGCCCAAGCCCTGGATGGCATAGGCACCAGCCTTGTCGCGTGGCTCCCCGGAGTCGACGTACCAGCGGATGGTGGCCGCGTCGAGCTCGGCGATCGCCACCCGTGTGCGCTCGACGTGGGTTCGGGTCTGAAGGCTCGGCGTCGACACGGCGACGCCGGTGAGCACCTCATGCACGCATCCCGAGAGCTGGCGCAGCATCCGCGCAGCCTCGCCATCGTCACGCGGCTTGCCCAATAGCATGGCGCCGCATGCCACCACCGTGTCCGCAGCCAGCACCACGACGCCAGGCCGTGCCACGTGGCGCGCCTTCAAGGCGGCCAAGCGCGTCACATAGGCTGCGGGATCTTCGCCCGAATGCACCGCTTCGTCGACCGCGGGCGGTTCGACCGCGAACCGGTAGCCGATGCTGGCAAGCAGGCGTCGCCGGCGGGGCGACGCGGAGGCGAGAATCAGCGGCGGCGCCGCGCAGGGTTTCATGAGACCGCGGCGAGTGCCTCCTCGAGCTGCTGGCGTCGGTACAGCGACGCGTAGGTCCCGCCGCGGGCGAGCAGCGCCTGGTGGCTGCCGGACTCGCAGATGCGGCCATCTTCAAGCACCACGATGCGGTCGGCGAGGCGTGCCGCCGCCATGCGATGAGAAGCGAAGAGCACCGTTCGCTCCCCCAGCAGTGACCGCAGGTTGCGCAAGACTCGTTCCTCGGTCTCGGTATCGACCGCTGACAGGCTGTCGTCGAGGAGCAAGATCTGTGGCCGGCAGAGGATCGCACGGGCCAGTGCGATGCGCTGTTTCTGGCCGCCGGACAGCGTGATGCCACGTTCCCCCACCCGCGTGTCGAGGCCCTTCGGGAAGCCGGCGAGGTCGCCCTCGAGGCCCGCGATGCGCACTGCCTCCTCGATCGCTCCGTCGTTCGCGTCCGGGTCGCCGAAGGCGATGTTGCGGCGGATGGTCGTCGAGAAAAGAAACGTTTCTTGTGGCACCATGGCGATCGCACTGCGTAAGGTTTTGAGCGGCAAGTCCCCGATCGGTTGGCCGTCGAGCAGCAGGCTGCCGGCGGGTGGATCGAGCAGGCGCGGGATCATCTGGAGCAGGGTCGATTTGCCAGCACCCGTGCGACCGACCAGAGCGACGGTCTCCCCGGGCGTCACCTCGAGCTGGATGCCATCGAGCACCCGAGGGCCATCTCGGTAGGCGAAGTCAAGGTTATGGACTGAGATTCCGCCCGCGGGGCGACCGCCGGTGACCTTCGGCTGGGCAGGGTCGCGGATCGCAGGTTCGGTGTCCAGTACCTTCTGGATCCGCCTCAGCGACGCAGCGCCACGGGTGAGTAGGTTGGTCACCCAGCCGATGGCGATCATTGGCCAGGATAGGCGACTCAAAAAGAGCTGGAAGGCGACGAAGGCGCCGATCGTGATCTTGCCTTCGATCATCAGGCGGCCACCCCACCAGATAATCGCGGCAAAGCCGATGCCGAGCGCCAGCTCGAGCAGTGGGCTGAAGGCGGCGTTCCAGCGGATCAGTCGCCGATTGCATTCGACGTAGGCGCGGTTGGCTCGCTCGAAACGTTGCGCCTCGGCCGCCTCGCGGGCGTAGGCGCGGACCACGCGCACACCCGACACGTTTTCCTGGACGCGGCTCGAGAGATGCGAGAAGCTCGCCTGAACCGCACCGAAGAGGACGTGTGTACGTTGACCGACCACGCGGGTGACCACGGCACCGAAGGGCAGCGTGAGCACAACCAGCAGGGTCATGCGCAGATCGATCGCTACCATGAAGGCCAGCGCTCCGAGCCCGGTCAGCAGAGTGTTGCCTGCATACATGATCGCCGGCCCGCTGATCTGCCGTACGGATTCCAGGTCGTTGGTCGCCCGCGCCATCAGATCGCCGGTTTGCTGATGTTGAAAGAAGCCGGCTTCGAGGCGCGTGAGATGGGCGAAATAGAGGCTGCGCAGGTCGCGTTCGACGCCGCGGCTGGCGGTGATCAGGAGCCACCGCTGGCTGAAGTGAAAAAGTCCCTTGATCAGCGCGATCCCCACCAATAGCAGGCCGTAGGCGAGAAGCATTCGGGCGTCGACCGAGGCGCGCATGGCATCGATCGCACGTCCGATCACCAGTGGTGTCGCCAGGCCGATCCAGGAGGTACCGGCGACACACACCAGGCCCAGCGCCATACGTCCGCGGTAGGGACGCAGGAGAGAGCGCAGCGGTCTGAGGGGTTCGAGCAGCTTCATGGGGGCCGGTACGAGCTGCTCGGCAGCGTACCACCGTCGCTGCCGGCATCAGGCCGGCGCGCTACCAGCGAGCAGGCGCAAACCTGCGGCGGGATGCAGCCGGTGGGCTGGTTGGGGATCACTCAGCTCGGCGATCAAGCGCAAAATCGGCCTTCCTTGCGTCATGTACTTGGCCTCGTAGTTGGTGCGCGCACCGCCGGGCCAGGGTTGATCGAGGCGGCGCAAGACGGCGATCCCCGGTGTGCCGGCGAGCAGGTCGGCGACGTCTTCTCCGTAGGCGAGGAAGTCGGTGGCGAAGAACAGGCGGCCACCAGGTCGCA
>Ga0114931_10005528_pt1 | contig 15607 bp, 15 predicted proteins | sample 2SBtaG_FD_89579 | JGI IMG/M metagenome (GOLD analysis project Ga0114931, IMG submission 89579) | Deep subsurface microbial communities from Kolumbo volcano to uncover new lineages of life (NeLLi) - 2SBTROV14_V59a metaG | ecosystem: Environmental > Aquatic > Marine > Volcanic | place: Kolumbo...
CCAGGCGACGAAATCACGCAGTTTCACGGATTTTGCATCATGCATGCGGCGCATTCTGGCGTCGAAGAAGCGAACGTGCCACCCGATACGGCCTCCACGGCCATCGGAACTTCATCTGTAGCGTGGGTTCTGTCGCGGTCTTCATGAACGCGAATCATATCACGCGTCGCAGCTCTTGCGCGGTCTTGCGGCGTGCGCCCTTGCATGGGCGTGCGCACCAGTGTAGCGGCGTGCGCCCTCGCACGCCGTGGGTGGCCGAACGGCTCGGGTTGGTCAAAAGAGCATGTCCAACCGTGAACATGTGAAACCGCATACGCGCGACGGCGCAATCAAACCCGTCCGCGCGGTGTTCGGCGGTCGGACGCATTTTGCGGTCTACGGCGGGCGAGGGCGCCCGCCGCTACCAGGACGTTCGCCGCGGATGTTCGGGTGCCGGGTCAGAGCTTCTTGAAGATCACGCAGGTGTTGTGCCCGCCGAAGCCGAATGAGTTGTTCATCGCGACATTTACGCGGGAATCGCGGGCTTGGTTGGGCACGTAGTCGAGATCGCATTCCGGGTCGGGCGTTTCTAGATTGATGGTGGGCGGCAGCGTGTTGTGCAGCATCGCGTTGATACAGGCGATCGCTTCGATGCCGGCGCTGGCGCCGAGCGAATGCCCGAGCGCGCCCTTGGTGCTGCTGATCGCCAAGCCCGAGGTGCTTGGGCCGAGCACCTTCTTGATCGCGACAGTTTCGGCAATGTCGCCCAGTGGCGTACTGGTTCCATGAGCATTGATGTAATCGATGTCGTCCCGATTCAGGGACGCGTCGCGTAGTGCGGCCCGCATCGCGGCGGCGGCTCCGTTTCCTTGCGGGTCGGGCTGGACCATGTCGCCGGCGTCGCTCGACGCGCCGAATCCGGCCACCTCGGCCAGGATTTCCGCACCGCGGGCGGTCGCATGCTCGAGCGCCTCGAACACCAGAATCCCGCCGCCCTCGCTGAGCACGAATCCGTCGCGATCTTTGTCGAACGGGCGCGAGGCGCGCTGCGGATCGTCGTTGCGCTTGCTGAGCGCTTTCATCGCGGCGAACGCGGCCAGCCCCAGCGGCGTTAGCGCCGCTTCGGACCCGCCGGTGATGACGACGTCGGCGCTGTTCTGGCGGATGAGATTGTACGCGTCGCCCATCGCATTGCCCGCCGACGCACACGCCGTCGCGACCGCGGCGCTGACGCAGCGCAGGTTGAATTCGATGGAAATGTGGCCTGCGCCGGCGTTGGCCATCAGCTTGGGAATCGTGAAGGCCGAGACGCGGCCCGGCCCTTTCTCGACGAGGCGTTTGAACTGGCTCTCGAATTCGCTGAGCCCGCCGATCCCTGTGCCGACCACGGTCCCGGCCCGCGTCGGATCCAACTCGGCGGTGGAAAGCCCGGAGTGCTCGAACGCCTCGCGGGCGGCGACGAAGCTCAACTGGGCGAAGCGGTCCATACGCTTGATATGACGGCGTTCGAGCAGCAGTTCGGGTTTGAAGCCGACGCACTCCCCGCCGAAGCGGACGGGAAACGGCTCGGGGTCGAATCGGGATATCGTGCGAACCCCGGATTTTCCGGAGATGAGACCGTCCCATAGCTCGGACACGTTGGCCCCGAGAGGCGTCACCGCGCCCATCCCTGTGACGACAACCCGACGATACTGCATCGCGATCGTTCCGTGTGCCCGCTAGCTCGCCTGGCCGTTGGCCTGGGCGATGTAGTCGATGGCCTGCCCCACGGTCTGGATCTTCTCCGCTTCATCGTCCGGGATGTTGAGCTCGAATTCCTCCTCGAACTCCATCACCAGTTCGACCGTATCGAGCGAGTCCGCGTTCAGGTCGTTCACGAACGACGTGTCGCGCGTGATTTCTCCCTCGGCGACGCCCATCTGCTCGGCGACGATCTTTTTCACCTTGACTTCAATATCCGCAATTTCGGGCACTTCGTGATCCTCCTCGGGGCTACCGAGTCGTCCGATTCATCCACACTGCGATCGCCGGCGGAGCACTCCGCGGCTCGCCCGCACTTTCAGCCTGCCAGCGGCCCAACGCCGTTCGTAAGCCTGCCCCGGCGAATGTCAATCGCGTCGTCGCCGTCAGCGCACACCACAGTCGCGATGCCGGGCGGAATCGTACCTGCAAACCCGCGGGTTGCCAAGACCCGCGGCGGACGCGATTTCGCGCGATTTTCGCCGTCGCGGATCGTGACCGGAATCGGACGCCGGGCCGCCTGACCGCTTTTCCGGGCCTGCGGAGCACGCGCGACGAACGCGTGCAGATCTTTGAAGTCCCATTCGCCGCGCGGCGCGGGCCGACCGTCGCCGCTCCGCAGCGCGCAGCCATAGCAATCGACGAGCACGGCGGTGGCGAAGCGATCGCACATGGCTTCCTTGCGGTGCGGCGAGCGTCCCGCGCCGCGCACGAGCCAGTGATAGAGTTCGTGCAGATAGACGAACAGCACCAGTTGAGACGCGTCACGGACGGTGAGCCGAAAGATGTCGCGCCGCCACCCTGTGCATGTTGTGCGGGCTCGCGCGACGTTGGTGCCGAGCGTGTAGGGGTAGCGGTTGGCGCGGCCGAGATTGACGTAGATTTTGTCCTGCGCTCCGAAGCACGTTCCGGAGAAATCCGCCCCGCGGCTATAGCGCACGCGAACCTTCAAGCCGTCGTGGCGGTATGGGTGTGTGTGGCGGATGAGCAGCGCGTGCAGGAGCGCGTCGTCGAGCTCGGTCGCGTTTGAGAAGTCCATTCTTCGCAATCCATCACGGGGTCGCGTTATGAAATAGTAGATCGCCGCGGACCGCAAGGGATGCGTCATCCTCGCGGGTGTGGCAGGCCGATGGATCGAACTCGTGCTTTATCGGACAAAACAGCGTGAAACACGTGCGAACCGTCGATAAAGCTGATAGGATGTATGTAGAGAGCCATCCGGGGTACGCACGCGCACCATTGGATCCTTGTGCCATGCGAAACAACTGTGTGCGGATTTGTCTACGCCTGTGCGCCGCTTTGTGCGTCGCGGTCTGTGCTGCGCCGCTGATCGCGCAGAACGTCCCATCAACGCGCGGCGTTAACGTGGACGCCGACCACTTCGCGCGCCAGGGTGATGGTTTTCTATTCTTCGATGATTTTGCCGACGGCCAAGTCGATCCGACGCGATGGACAATGACGCGCGGCGTTCGTCCGGGTGATGGTCGTGAGCGAAGCGTGCGGCTCGGACCGATCGCTTCGTCCGGCGCGGCGGTTGATCTTCGCACGATTTCAGTCGACCTGGCCCGCGTTGAGCAGGCCGAGCTCTCCACGGTGATCGGAGTCGATGGGGCGTTGGCGTCCGGCGAGTTGATCTTCGAATACTGGAACGCGTCGGAATGGCGCGAGCTGGACCGCGTCCGATCGAGCTCCGTCGTTCGCACGGCGCAGACACGAACCGTTCCGCTTCCCCCGGACGCGTATCACGCTGAGTTTCGCCTGCGCATCCGTACTGCGGAGGACGCGGGCGGCGCTCAATGGCGGCTGCACATGGTCGTGCTGCACGATGCCTCGAGCCGCACGTTGCATTCACTGACCGTGGACACCGAGCCGGCTCGAGATGCGGATGTGCGGATTTCGCAAAGTGACGCCGGCGGCGAGTTGCAGATGACGCCGTTCACACGCTGGATTCCGTCGGGTCGCCGCGTGCGATTGCTCGCACCCGCCGAGTTCGACGGCTGGACGTTTAGCCGCTGGACTGTCAATGGCCGGCCGCGCGACGGTCAGGGGCGCATGCTGGCACTGACCCTGTCGGAAGACGTCAATGCCGAGGCGCACTTTCGCCCCTTTGTGACGCGCGCTCCGGTCGTAACGGTCCGGTTCTTGTCGACGCCGCGCACCGGTGTCCCGCTCGCCGCGGAGTTGGTCTGACGCGTGACGGCGGCCTCTTCGGAGACCGATTTTGATGCGAAGTTCCTCGACGGCGAATGGATTGTCGCCGTCGCGCCCTTGCGGACGCGTGATTCGGCGTTCGTGCGCTGGATGATCGACGGCGAGCCCGCCGGCACCGAAAGCAACGAACTCACGTTCCAGATTCGGCGCGACGTGCTGCTCGTCGCGGAGTATGCGTTGCTAGGCGACATGAACGGCGACGGTCGGCTCGACGCGTCGGATGTGGATCTGTTCGTCCTGGCGCTCGGCGATCCCGACCGATACCAGGCTGAGTACCCGGACATGGACCGCATGCGCAGCGGCGACGTGGACGGCGACGGGCGGTTCGACGGCCGCGATATCGAGCAGTTTGTTGACCTCGTGCTTGGGGGATGACGCGGAATGCCTCGGCCGCGAAACTAACGCGGCGGATTCTGAGTGCATCGCACGAAGTCGGTCGTCCCGGTCTATGCGGGGATAGCAGTCCGCCGCGAGAGCAGCTTGGGTGCGGAGAATCGTCCCTGGCACCCCGGAAACACAGCCGAGGGCGGCTGTGCCGCACTTTCGCGGCGGGCTGATAGGATAGTATGGCGATGGGTTGGTGGGGGAGTTTCGCCGAGCGAGTGAGTTGTCCAAGGCCCTGCGGTCGAGCAGGCCGGCAGAGCAAATGGAGTGGTGAGTACATATGCAAACAGCAACGGCAGCGCACGGATCGACGGGGGCCTCGAGTCTGGCGCCCGCGGCGGGTGTGCGAACGCCCGAAAGATCATCGTCAAACGTGCGGCTGTGGGTGGGCCGCGGCGTCGCGACCGCGATCGGCGCGGCGCTCTTGTGGGTGGTCGCTTCGAGCGGCGCCGGCTGGCTGGACAGCTGGTTCGGCCGCGGCGGCAGCGAGGCGGCGTCATACGTTGTCGAGCCGATCACGTTTGAGGTCTCGCTGACCGAGAGCGGCGAGCTCGAGCCGCGTGAGTCGGTCAACGTCAAGTGCGAAGTCGAGGGGATGAGCACGATTCTCTTCCTGATTCCGGAAAGCACCCCCGTCAAGAAGGGGGATCTGCTGGTCGAATTGGCGTCCGACACGCTGGTGGACCGCCTGGAAGCCGAAGAGATCGAGTTGAAGAAGATCCAGGCCGATTACAAGGCGGCCCAAGGCGACCTCGAGATTCAACGCGACCAGAACGAGAGCGACATCAAGAAAGCGGAAATCGACCTGCGTGTTGCGAAACTCGAACTGGAGAAGTATGTCGAAGGCGACTTTCCCCAGAAGAAGGAGTCGGTCCAGCTCGACATCAAACAGACTGAAATGGACATCAAGCGCAAGGACGACGAACTCACCAAGAACAAGGGTTTGCTCGAAAAGAAGTTCGTCACCAAGGCCAAGATCGAGCAACTCGATTTCGAGCTGCAAAAGGCGCGCATGCTCCAGGAGAAACACAAGCGCTCCATGGAAATCCTGCTCGACTACGAAGAGCCGAAACTGAAGATGCAGAAGACATCCGACGTCGAGCGCGCCGGCGAAGAGTTGGCACGCGTCAAATCGCGCGGCAAATCGCGCGAGGAGCAGGCGCTCGCCAAGGTGCAGCAGTATGAAGGCCTGCTCGCGATGCGCACCAGCCGCTTCGAACGAATGAAACTGCAGCTCAAGAACTGCAAGCTCTACGCCCCCTCCGATGGCATCGTGCAATACCCGGGCGGCGAAGGGCGGCACTTCAGCGAAAACGACCGCATCGCCGAGGGTCAGAAGGTGCGCGAGGGGCAGACGCTGATCGCGCTACCCGACACGTCGCAAATGATCGTCACGACGCGCGTCCACGAAGCCGACCGGCACCTGATGTCTCCGGGGCTGCCATGCATCGTGCGCGTCCCCGCCGTCCCCGGCCAGACGTTTACCGGAAGGATCAAGAGCATCGGGCGTTTTGCCGATTCGGCCAACCGCTGGCTCAATCCCGAACTCAAGGAGCATACCACCGAGGTCCTGCTCGACGAGTTCGACGCACCGCTCTCGCCCGGTGATTCGGCCGAAGTCAAAATCCTGATCGATACCGTCGAAGGCGTGCTCGCCGTCCCCGTGCAGTGCGTTTTCGCGCGCGGACGTTCGAACTTTGTGTTCGTCAAGCGCGGCGGCGAATACAAGCCGGTTGAGGTCAAGCTCGGCCGCTCGAACGCGACGCTGGTTGAGGTCACGGACGGGATTCAGGCCGGCGACAAGGTTCGCATGTATGCCGATGATGCGCTGCTCGCAAGCCTGCCCGTCGCCGATACTCCGGGACCGGAAATCAAGATGAATGACAAGCCGCGACCGACCGGCCGCCGCGGCCCGCCGCGCGGCGCGCGAAGACGCAAGGCGGGCTGATCCGATCGCGACCGCCTGATGCCGCGATGTGAGACTCGTTCATGGCCAAGCGTATCGACACCGCACACGCGACCGATCGGCGTCCGCTCCGCTTCGAACGCATCGACGATGTGCTCGCCGACATCGATCGTGTTGTCGCCGCGGACGAGGCGGGAACGCTGCGGCGGAGTGGGAACTGGTCCGCCGGTCAGACGTTCGGCCACCTCGCGGGCTGGATCAACTATGGATACGAAGGCTTTCCGATGCGCGTCCCGTGGTTCATCCGCCTGATCCTGCGGATGAAGGTCAAGAAGTATCTGCGCGAGGGACTGCCCGCCGGTACGCACATCCCCAAAGTTCCCGGCGGTACCTACGCAACCGAAGAACTCGATACGGCCACCGGTGCGGAGCGACTGCGCGCCGCGCTCGAGCGGCTCAAGACCGAACCCGCCCGCTATCACAGTCCCGCATTCGGGCCGATGAGGGAAGAGGACCGAATCACCGGACACCTGCGCCACGCCGAGCTGCATCTGAGTTTTCTGCATCCGGAATGAACGCGTCGCATACGGCGGGTCGTTCGGCGTTGAATCAAATGTTGCGATGCACTTTCAGTTCTACTTGTCAGGCTCGCTCGTCAAAACCCACCAGTGCCCGTCGCGCTGTCCGACCAGAAAGCTAGTCGTTTCGCCGCGCACCGCCGAATCCGTCTCATCGGAAAAGCGGATGACGAGCTTGCCCGCCGGTGGAAGCGTCGGACGGTAACGCACGCCGCGCATCTCATAGCTCGTCGGATCGTCCGCCGCGAGCGGCTCGATCTTGATGGATGCGACGGTCTTGCCGCAGTCCTCTTTGAGCATGCCGCGATGAGCGGAGAGATCCTGCGATTCGGGGGCGTCGGTCGTGTAGACCAGCGCGGCGAACGCGTCGGCGTCGCAATCGGCCAGCGCCGCGCGCACCGCGTCGATCAGCGCTTCACTGCTGTTGCTGCCCGCCGCCGCCGCTCGAGCCGGGCGCCCGGATCGCCGCGCCACGCGGACGCCGATGACCGCCAGACCGACTCCCAGCAGCACGACATATTTCATCTTCATCGCGGAAACCTCTTTCGCGGGCGGTTCGTGGATCGTACACGACCCTGGACCGCTTACAATCATCGACCATCCGCGTGTCACCCGTGAATAACGATTGCGTTCCTACCCGTTGCAGCGTCAGAATATCCCTCGACGTTTCCTCGCCGCATCTGACAGGAGATTAATGATGCTTCTCGCCGGTCGCCTGAACCGCCGGATCCACACGGCATGCCCGTACTTGCGGATGCTCGTCCTGATCTCGATCTGTGTCGCCGCCGGTGCCGCGGATGACAAAATCGAACCGAGGCTTCGGCTGCGTGACACGCTGCATCAGCCGAGCGGCACGCCGATGCGGCGCGGCGTGTTTCGCGTTTGGGAGAATCGAAAGGCGGCGTCGGGCCGGGTGCTCGAGCTGGAGGTGGTCGTATTGCCGGCACTCGAAAAGCCGGCAGCGCCGGACCCGGTGTTCTACGTCGCCGGCGGACCCGGGCAGAATGCGGCGGCGTCCGTGGACGGGTGGGCGCGGCACTGGATGCGGCAGAAGCGCGACATCGTTCTGGTCGGCCAGCGCGGAACGGGTGGAAACAACCTGCTGCAATGCGGCCTGCCCGGCAGCGACGGCGATATCCAGGGGTACTTCGAGCCGGCGTTCGACGAGGACGCATTTCGTGCGTGCCTGAAAGAACTGCGGCAGCGCGCGGATTTGCGGATGTACTCGACGCCGATCGCGATGGACGATTTGAACGACTTGCGCGCCGCGCTCGGGTACGAGAAGATCAATCTGTATGGCGGCTCGTACGGCTCGCGGGCGGAACTGGTCTATCTTCGCCGGCATCCGGAGACGGTGCGCTGCGCGATACTGAACAGCGTGGCGCCGATCGCGTTCCGCAATCCGCTCTATCATGCCGAGGGCGCGCAACACGCGCTCGACGAGATATTCAAACGTTGCGAAGCGCGTGCGGAATGCCGCAAGGTGTACGACGACTTGCGCAAAAAGTTCGACACGGTCATGAAACGACTGAGCAAGGAGCGCGCCAAGGCGACGGTCCGCCACCCGCGGACCGGCGAAAAGGTCGAGGTGCGCATCTCGCGCGACGCGTTCGCCGACGGGCTGCGCATTTTCATGTATGTCAACTATCAGGACGTGCCGCGTATCATCTACCGAGCGTACGAGGGTGACTTTGACTCGTTCGCCGAGGCGGCACTGCGGCGCGCCCGTGGACTGCGGCACAGCCTGGCGTTCGGTATGCTCGCATGCGTAACCTGCGCCGAGGACGTCGCCCGAATTGCTCCCGAGGAAATCCAGAGCCGCACGCGCGACACGTTCCTCGGAGACGGCCGCGTCCGCCGGCAAATGGCGATCTGCGAGTTCTGGCCCAAGTCGGAGTTGCCCGACGATTACGGCGACCCGGTTCGCACCGATGTCCCGGTGCTGCTGTTTTCCGGAGAACTCGACTCGGTTACGCCCCCGAAGTGGGGCGCCGAGGCCGCAAGCCATCTCAGCAAGGCGACGCACGTGATCGCACCCGGGTCGCACGGCGTCGGCGGCTCCTGCATCGATTCGATCGAGCGCGCCTTCCTCGAGCATCCCGACCGAAAGCCGGACACCTCGTGTGTGGACCAGATGCGGCTCGCCGGTTTCCGCGCGCCGTAGGCGCCGCGTGGGGAGTGCGGGCATCCTCCCCCGCCGAATCACAGCCGGGGGCGACTGTGCCACATCGAATCACAGCCGGGGGCGACTGTGCCACATCGAATCACAGCCGGGGGCGACTGTGCCACATCGGGAGTGCGGGCGTCCTCGCCCCGTTCGGTAATGAGCACGCGGCTGTTCCGCACCGAGGTACGGAGCAGCCGCGTCGCAAGGGGGGGGTGAGTTCATGCGACGGATTCGCTTTCGCGCGCTTAGCGTCCGTCGATCTTCTGCTTCAGTTCGTCGGCGAATGCGGACAACCCGTCGAGTTGCGTCTTCTGTTCGACGACGCGCCCGGAGACCTGCAAGAAGCGCGCGTCGGCGCGGCTGATTGCGGCGTCGAGCCGGGGATCGGGAAAGATGCGGAGCATGTTGCGGGCCGCCTTGAGCAGTGCATGCACGGATGCCGCATCGCGCGACATGCCGCGCACGTCGCTGTTCGCATCGTTGAGCCTGACGCGAATCGCCTCGAGGTCGCGGTTGAGTACGCCGGCGGCTTCGCCGGCGCGAATTCGCGCGTCGAGGTCTTCAAGGTTTCCCTTCACGGTCGCAAGCGAGTGCTTGAGCTGCTCGGTGACGACGTCGATGCCGTTCATCGCGACGTTGGCCTTCTTGACCAGCGCGAACGGGTTGAACACCCTCGTCCGATCGGCCAGAGCGGATTGCCCGACGAGCGTGACGCTTGCCAGCGCGAGCAGGCACTTGATTGCGGTTTTCGAATTGGTTTGACTAATGTTCATGATCTGATCCTTCTCGTTGGTTTCCTGCGTTGTCCGTTTTCCATTCGAAGCCGGCGACGAATACGAGTCACTCGGTAGAGCCGCGTGTGTCCTGGAAAATACGCGCGGGCGCAAAATAGGACGCAAGTTGTTACAGTGCGGAAAGTTAGGGGTTATCAGGGCAGAAGAATGCGGCGGCGCACCGGTTCCGACGTGCCGCCGCGAGAGGCGCTGAAGGGTGTTGTCTTGCCGCTCTTGGGAAACGCCGCCTAGCGGCCGAAGTTCGCCAACAGCGTCGCCAGATCGTCGAGGCCGACGCATCCGTCGTTGTTGATGTCGGCTGGGACTACAAAGCCGGCGTCTCCGTCGCACAGCCCGAAGGTCGAGAGCATCACGGCCAGGTCGGCCAGGTCCACATCCCCGTCGCCGTCGAGGTCGCCGGGCGCCCGGCCGATAGGGGTTAGAAGCATCCGCCGGCGCGGTGCGCGGGGATCGGAGAGGTCCAATCCCGTCGCAATAATCTGGCCGCGATCGTTGTTGGCCCACGCGTCGTGTATTTGAAGATTGAGCGCGGGATCGACCAGGTCTTGAAGCAGGACGAAGCCCTCCTGCGGCCGCCAGCGCCACGCGCGGGCCGCGCCCTCGGTAATGCGACCCACGAGCTCGCGCTGCGCGTTGATGTCCGAGACTGACTGGCGTACGGCGATCGCGGGCAAGAGCTGCATCCCGCTCTCGTCGGTAAACAGGAAAACCTGGTTGCACTCCTGGCTGCAAACGAACACGCCCGACACATCGCCTGACTGGTTGATCACCTGCGGCGCCGTGGCGGCGAACCCCGCCGCGGTTGGAAGCGGTGTCCGCGCCCCATCCGGTTCGATTCGGACGGCGCCGATCGATCCGGCCGCCAGAATCTGGCCGGCGTCGTTGACGGCGATTCCCGCCGTCGCACCGCCCAGGTCCGCCAGCAAATCCTGGATTCCCGTCGCGGGTGTGTATACGTATCCGCGCCGCGGCGTGAGGAAGCTCTGGCTGTTGAACGCGGTTCCCACCACCGTGTCGACGGCGTTCGCCGAGACCCCCAAGCTCGCGTTCAGGCCGGGTAGCGTTCCGATGATCGTGTAAACCCCGTCACGAAGAAGCCATGCCAGGCCTGAATCAAATCCCCCATCGCCCAGAACGACGCCCGAATCCAAGATCTGATTCGCTTCATAGCGGTTGCTCATCGCTCCCGGCGGCGGCGGGAGAAACTCGATTCCGGTCCGCTCTGTCCAGCGCCAGCCGCGCAGGAAAAAGCTCGGCCCGGAGAATTGCGCCACACCCACAACGACACCCTGGTTGTTGATGTCGGTCGGCAGCGTCGAAAACGACCCCGGCGCTTCCGGGATGAACGTGACGTCGTACTGAATCGTTTGTGCGGCGCTACTCCAGACTCCGAGCGCCGACAATGCCGCCGTAGCAATCCAAACTGATGGACGCGTGGTCACTTTTGGATCCTCCGATTTTGGCGTTTCGGCAGGCCTGGTGGTCGACTCATCAGTCAGTAGAGTTGGCGTTGCGAGAGTCTGATACATTCTGTGCGAGATCTCGTCCGACCCGGTATCGCATCCGAGCCCGAAGCGCAAGCGAGGGATTCGCGCGCGTACCGACGTGTGTTTCGATCCGCCGCGGAAACCCTCGCTCGCGCTGTCGCCGCTTCATTTCATCATTCAGCAGGCCCATTGACCAGCCCTCACCCATGACCTCGAACGTGACGCCTTGGCGGATGTCGGAGAGCAAGCGCCCGTCGTGAATTAGCGATTCTGTCGCCCAACTCAGCATGTCGACGAAGCTGGGCGCGACCGCCGGCTCGCGCCGCGCTCGACACGTAGCGCTGCATATAAGAACACCGAACAATCGCTGCGGCGCGACCGTGCGGCTCAGTGAGGTATTGCGGCAGGACGGTGTGCTTCAGTAACTACGGCGCGGCCGCCAGGCTGGTCTCGGCTGCGCGGAACACGCGCAGGGTCGAAATCTCCACGGCACACGCCTCCGCTTCGTCACGCTCGACATAGACGCGCCGGCTGAACTTGCGCGTCGATCCAGGCAGCAGCGGGCCGCGCCATTCGTCGCTCTCCAACGCGAGCGGCGTGGCCGCGAATGTGCGAAAATCGCGCAGCGGAACCCCGCGCGCGTTCTCCAGCACCACGTTCAAGGTCAGAAGCGAGACCGCCCGATCACCGTTGTTGGTCACCTCGACGACCGCGTCGCACCAGCGCGAGTTGTCCTTCGACCTTACCAGACGAACGTCACACTCCAATTCCTTGCGATATTCCGGGGCACGTCGATCGTCGAGCGCGTCAGCAACCGCCGGCGGCAGATGTTCAATCCACACCGGCAGGTTCTCAACCAGATTCTCGCTGAGCGAGAAGACGTTGCCGGCTCTGCTGTCGATCACACTAATCGCGCGAAACCCAAGCCCCGCTACACACATCACCGTCACGGTCAGGAATCCAAAGACGCCATAGCACAGTGCGCTCAGAAACCCTGTCTTCCGCACCAGGACTGCCGGTCCGCCGTTCATGATTGTTCTCCTCTGGGCCCGCGACTCCGCCGCACTCCCGCTCCCGTCTGGCGGCTCGTCGTCGGGTTGTCGAGAGTGGATTCTCCGCCGCGGCGCGATTATTTTCAGATAGAGCCACACAGCAGCACATCGCCGCGCTCCCGCCCGTCGCGGGGGTGCGTTCTCGCCCGCTGTCGAGTGCGGGTGCGTATCTCATCGGGCCCCGGCGCTCGCAAATGCCCGAATCAGCACGTCCGCGCAGGCCGATCCAACTCGGCGATTGAAGCCATTACAAGAAAGTTCCAAAGTTTCCCTTCGTCTTTCGCGCCGTTTTCGCCTTGTCGGCACGCATGACCGCGGCGACGTCAACTGCGCCGGCGACCTCAATTTGCAAGACCTCGGCCTGCTCCTGAGCGCGTTTGGAACAATTCGTCCATAGCGGGATTGAGGGCGCTGGGACTTGGGAAGCGGGCGCCCCGCGGCGCGTCCGCCAATCGTTATTCGAGAATCGTCAATCGAAAATCCGCTCGCCGCCGAATGGCTCGGCGGGAGCCTCTCCCTCCCTGCGCTTCGCCCTCCCTGTGCGCTACGCTGCACCGGGGGCAGCTATCGCCCGCCGGCCTGGCGCCAAGCGCGGCGCGACAGTCCGTCGAAGGCCTGCACGCGGTTGTTGCCTGAATCGACGACAAATACGCGGCCGTCGCCGACGACCGCGAGCGCCCACGGGTACGCCAGCTCGCCCGCGTCGCGACCTGCGGTCCCCCAGATTCCCAGCGAGCTTCCGGCGCGATCAAAACGCTGCACGCGGTTGTTGCCGAACTCGCACACGACCAGCGTTCCGTCCGGCAGCTCGTCCACGTTGTATGGGAAACGCAGTTCACCCGCGCCGGCTCCGAGCTTTCCGAACGCGCCGAGGAACTCGCCGTCCGCGGAGAAGTGACACACGCGATGGTTGCACGAGTCCGCCACCCACAGCGTCCCGTCGCGCGAAATGCACAACGACTGAGGCCGCTCGAGACGCGCCGCGCCCGAATCCCGCCCGCCGAAACTCACAATCGGTTTCCACTTCGGCGTGAACTTCGTGATCCGATCGTTCCCGCCATATTCCGAGACGTAAATGTTGCCGTGCGCGTCGACCGCAACGTCGGTGGGCAGTCGAAACTGCCCCGGCTCGTCGCCGCGCGTCCCGAAACGCTCGATTTCCTTCCCATCGGCCGAGAATGCGACGACGCGGGCATAGTGCGTGTCGGCGGCGTAGACGCTGCCGTCCGGGCCGACTCCCAACCCGGTCGGGCGACCGGCGGAGGTCTCGGCCATCGTCCACCCGAGCAGGAAGCGGCCGTCTTCGTCGAAACGTTGAATCCGCCCCGCTTTATCAACGATGTATACCGTTCCGTCCGGGGCTTTCGCCGCGGCGCGCGGATAGTTGAATTCGCCGGGGCCCGCGCCGCTGCTACCGAACAGCAGTAGCGGGCGAGGACGCGCCGGCTTTTCACCGCAGCCGATCAGCGCCAGCAACAGCCCGGCCGACACGACGCGCATCGGTGCGCCGCTCAAGGCGCGGCCTCCGGCGATTCCGCCTGCAACTTGGCCGCTTCGATCGCGTTGAGCAATTCGTCAGCCGTGATCGAGCCGATCAGCGTCGAAACAACGCGGCCCTGTGTGTCGAGTATCACGACTCCCGGCACGCTTTCGATCCCCCACTGTTTGGCCAGCGAATGGTCGAGCACGAAGTCGAGCGGAACCGGGCATAGCGCATCGACCGCCTTGCGCACGCGCGGATCCTTGAGAACATGCTCCTCAAAGTTCGTACACGCCACGACCGACCAATGCCGGAAGTAGACGAACGTCAGGTTGTGCTCGCTCTTCGCCAGCTCAAGTACAGGCGGAAACGAGAACCCACGCCAGCGGATGCCCGCCGAGCAAGCCGTCAGCAGCGGCAGCAGCATGAACAGCGAACCACGCCGCGCCGATCGCGACAAAGTGTGAATCATCCTTGCGATCATCATCGGAGCGCGAAACATCCTCCTGCGCATGTGCCGGCGGGTGGCGGAACCTGAGCACCACATTCGCGATTCGCATCCACAGCGATCCGAACCGATTGCGTGCGCCAGTCCCTTTCGCCACAATCCTACCCTGATTCAGCGAGGATTCCAGACGGTCATGAGTACGCGACACGAAGTCAAGCCCGCCGAAAGCATGCTCGGCGGATGCGCCCGATGACCGCGACCGAGCGGGTAACGGCCGATCAGCTCGCGGCAACGCTGAGCGTGGTGCTCGCGAATCCCGGAAAAGCGCACGCCCAGCACGCGTACGTCGCTTCGTTCCAAGCGTACCTGGCGCGGCCCGACATCGACTGGACCGCGTATCGCGGCGGTTCTGGTCGGGATGCGGCGGCGGCGCTGGCGTTGCTGCTGCCGGGACGAACCGCCGTCGTGATGTTTCAGTCGCAAGGCGCACGCGCCAGAGAGGCGGATTCACAACAGGATGCGCTCGCGGCGCTGCTGCGCGATCTGAAGACTCGAGATTTGCACTATGCCCAGGCGTTGGTCGAGCCGAATGAGCCTGCGGGACGGGAACTACTCGACCGGAACGGGTTCCGACTGCTGACGCGCTTGGAATACATGGAACGCGACGCGACCTACCCGTGGGTCGATCCGCCCGCGCCCGCTGCTGCGGAATGGATCCCATACTCCGAGTCGAACACGGCGATGTTCGCCGAGACGATGCTCGCATCGTATCACGCCAGCCTCGACTGCCCCGAGCTGGGCGGCTTGCGACCGATCGAGGACGTGATCGCCTCGCACCGCGCGACGGGGGAATTCGACCCGAGCCTGTGGGAGATCGCCCGCGCCGCGGGTCAACCGCTCGGGTGCATCCTGCTCGCCGGGCATCCGCAAGTCGGGGCATTCGAGGTCGTGTACATGGGCGTTTCGTCGGCGGCGCGTCGGCGTGGAATCGGAAGCCTGTTGGTGCGGCGGGCGCTCGAGCGTTGCCGCAGCAGACGGACGCGGACGCTGACGCTTGTGGTCGACAGCCGCAACGAACCCGCGCGACATCTGTACGAGCGATTCAAGTTTCGGACGATTGCGCAGCGTGATGCGTACCTTCTTCGCATTTGAGATTGCGCGTTGCGGACAACCGGTGGAAAAGCGGTGCAGCGATTTTTTTTTTCGTCGCTGATCGCTTGGCGCGTCGGAAGTTACGACGATGTCATTTGTTTTTGGTCGCGTTGAGCGTTGCAGCGCGGCGTGTGCTCTGGTATATTCCCTGTCGCAGAGGCACGGAGTATTGCTGGAAACGGGTGCTCCTCGACAAGCAATTATTTCTTCAACGGCGAATTTAGACATA
>Ga0114931_10005529_pt1 | contig 15606 bp, 8 predicted proteins | sample 2SBtaG_FD_89579 | JGI IMG/M metagenome (GOLD analysis project Ga0114931, IMG submission 89579) | Deep subsurface microbial communities from Kolumbo volcano to uncover new lineages of life (NeLLi) - 2SBTROV14_V59a metaG | ecosystem: Environmental > Aquatic > Marine > Volcanic | place: Kolumbo...
ATGGTAGCTTCCATGCGACGATTCTAGAACATTTTGGGCTGTCGTGCCGCATTTTTGAGCGAAACGAGCCCATCTGGCTGCCTGGAACGTTTTTTACGAGTGATTTCTGGGCCGGTAACGACTAGTGCTTTGTCTCAGATAAAAATCAGGGTGGCTAAAAATCAGGGTGCTAGCTGACAAAAGTTGTTTAATGGTAAGTTGTTCTGTCAGCTAGCACCCTAATTCTAGGAGTAGTCAAAGCACTAGGTTTAGAAATGGAATTGGCGCGTCGTAGGTAGCGCTGATGGCATCCGCAGCACCAACAACCCGGGGTACTCCTTGACCGACGCGGAGTTGGTAAGTGAGGCGCGACGACAAGATGCAGAGGCTTGGAGGACGCTGCATAAGCGACATCTCCCCTTTGTGTGGCGCTATGCCTACGCGCTGCTGGGGAACGTTCATCAGGCAGAGGATATCGCGGGCGAGGCGATGTTGGCTCTGCTGAAAGGCATTGAGCAGATGGATGCTGAAAATCCAAAAATTTCTGCGTGGCTACGGGCTGTGGTGCGACATAAGGTTGCAGATTTTCATCGGAGAAAGTACCGATCTCAAGAGCGACTGAATACCGTGGGAGTTAGCGTCGATTCGGCTTCTCATGAACTTAGTCCCTCGCGACCTCTTGAACTAGCTGAAATGCGAGATCAGGTGCTCGAAATACTCGAAGGTTTACCCGAGCGGCAACGCTTGGCATTGGAATGGAAATATGTAGAAGACCTACGTGTGCGAGAAATCGCTGAGCGTATGGGGGAAACCGAGAAGGCGGTAGAGGCGACTTTGTATCGTGCGCGGCGCGAGTTTCGACGTCGTTACGATCTTGCCGAGGCGACTGATTGTCGCCAAGTTCCCAGCCGAGACGGTACGGGTCAGCAAACAGAAAACAAGTTGCCCCCCAAATGAATGGCATGGTGTTGTGATGGTAGCCGATAGCGATCGTTTTGGCGAATTGCCCGACGAAATACCTGATGAACCGGACGATGCCCAGTTGGAGCATCTCCTGAAATCGGCGTTAACCGCTCCCAAGATGTCGCCTGAGTTTAGCGAATCTCTTGGCCGAAAACTGGACCGCCAGTTTGCTGATCACTTTTCTGCTGAGGCATGGAGCGTGAATAGCGTTTCTCAGAATGGTCGCGCCCAGATGACCAAGGTGAGTTCGGCCTCTAGGAAGCCTCGTACCAAATTGCGGTTGTTGGCGACTCTTGCCGCTGCGGCTTCGCTACTGGTTGCCGCTTCGACTTGGAATAGTCGCCCCGCTTATGGTTGGGCTGCCATGATACGTGCCCTGGAACAATGTAATTGGGTGCAAGCCGTTTGTCAGGAACCGACCGAAACTGAGAAGTCGTTGGACGGGGAAAATGAGTTGGTAGCGTCGTTAATGCAAAAGCTGGCGGAGACGCATTCCTCTATTGATGCCTCGTCGCTCGGTTTCGAACTGGTCGACGAATCGTGGGAATTAATTAAAAACCCGAACAGCACGGGCGAAGTCATTGAGTTGCATGTGACGCTTCGATCGTTGGGCGAGAAAAAGCGGCCGTTTGAATTAATCTTTCTTTTGGATCCGAAAACAAAGCTTCCTTTGTCGTGTCGTTTGGAGGGCGAAGAGGTGAGCCAATCGGTCAGTTACGATTTTTCTTACGCCGCGCAAGAGCCCTCGCCGAGATTTGCGTCAGCCGCTCCGCAGAGTGACCCGGCAACAGAAGAATTGGCCTCGGAAGCTGAGAAGGAACCAGCGGTTGTGGCGTCTCGCGAATCGCCTCATGCTTCGACCCCTGCTGTCGATCCCTTACGAACTGAGCCACTGTCTGACCAACAACTAGTAGCGCAGCTCAACAAGTTGCTTTCTGAATATTGGCAATCACAAGGCATCCGTCCCGCTGAGCCGGCAACAGACGCTGAGTTTTTGCGTCGGGTTTACCTTGATCTTACGGGTCGTATTCCGATGGTGAGCGAGGTCTACCAGTTCCTGGAAGACCCGTCTGAGAATCGACGAGTTCGTCTTGTCGACAACTTGTTGGCAGGTCGCGATCACGCCACCCATTTGGCTGCTCTCTGGCGAACCATGTTGTTGCCCGAAGGGGCCGACGTGCGTGGACTGGGGGGCACAGCAAAGTTCGACGAGTGGCTTGCGGATCGTTTTGGCGAAAATCTGCCTTACGATCAACTGGTTTCGCAATTGCTGTTGGCCGAAGGGCGTGTGAGGGAGTCGGGGCCACTGCTGTTCTATGCGACGTTGAAACTTAACCCGGAAGAGATTGCCGCAAAAACATCGCGCGTGTTTTTGGGAACGCGGCTGGAATGTGCGCAGTGTCACGACCATCCTTTCGATGAAAAGATTTCGCAATTAGACTTTTGGGGCTTCGCAGCGTTCTTTGCTCAAATTTCACGGCCTTTGGGGAAAATGGATAGTACCTCGCCGGTGTTGCGCGTGCGGGATAACCGCCAGGGCGAAGTGAAGCTACCGGAATCGGAGGAAGTGGTTTTTCCCAAGTTGCCAGGCGACGACAAGCGGACTTCGGAAGCAGGAGCCGAAAATGGTCCATCGCGACGTCGGCAGTTGGTCGAGTGGCTTGTTTCGCCCGACAACACTCAGTTTTCGCGGGCGGCGGTCAACCGCGTTTGGGAGCTTTTGTTTGGTCGTGGCATCATCGATCCGGTGGACGACATGCGGGCAGATGTTGAACCTGCCATGCCGGGCGTTTTGGAAGCGTTGGCTCGCGATTTTACGGCGAGCCGATTCGACTTGCGGCGGCTGTTGCGAGCGATCGTGCTTAGCGATGCTTATCAACTCTCCAGCCGTGTAGAGACAGACGATCCTTCGCAAACGCTCTGCTTCGCGCGAATGAATATGAAGAGTCTCACAGCGAGCCAATTGTACGATTGCATTGCGGTCGCAACACGACGCGAAGAACCGTCTCACAGGTCCTCGCAGGACGGCGCTGTGTTGCGGATCAACAATCCGACTCGCGAGGCTTTTATTGCTCAGTTCCGCGCTCCACCGGGCCAAAGAACCGACTACCAAGCGGGGATTCCCCAAGCGTTGACGCTAATGCATGGTCAGTTGATTCACCAAGCGACTGATTTAGCGAGCAGTGGTTTGTTAAAATCGCTTGGCGCGCCGTTTTTCAGTGACCAGCAGCGGGTCGATACGCTTTTCTTAGCGACGTTATCTAGGATGCCAGAATTCGCGGAGCGGCAGGAGATGGTCGAGTACGTTGCAATGGCGGCGACTGAAGAGGAACGTCAGCATGCGCTGGGCGACGTGCTTTGGGCGCTGCTTAACAGTGCAGAGTTTACGTTTAATCATTAGTGGCAGGTTGTTGTTTATCCGAGCGAATTATCGCGGAGAATTTGGAATGAATGTGCTGAATCAGATTGATCGTCGACGCTGGCTTCAATCGGCCGGGATGGGCCTTTGCGGGTTGAGTATGAGCGGCTGGCTGCCCGCTTTGGCAGAGCAAATTGCGTCTGATCCACGGCGGAAACGATGCTGCATTTTGCTGTGGATGGGTGGGGGGCCTAGCCAGACCGATACCTTTGACATGAAGCCTGAGCATGAGAATGGCGGCGAGTTCAAAGAGATATCGTCGAACGTGCCGGGTGTTCGCTTGAGCGAGCATTTGCCTAGGGTGGCCAAACAGGCAGACCAGTTGGCAATCATTCGCAGCTTGAGTACGAAGGAGGGCGATCATCAGCGTGGTACGCATTTGATGCATACAGGTCATTCGCCGATGGGCGCAGAACAGTTTCCTGCTATTGGCGCTACCTTGGCTAAACAGCTCGCCAACCCCGAGGTCGCGTTGCCGCCTTATACGAGCATTAGCCCCAATATTAGTTTTGGTCGAGAAGCGATTGGCCCAGGTTTCTTGGGACCTAAATATGCCCCTCTGATCGTCGGGGGCACGGGCATGAGAGGAGCGGATACATCAGCTGGTGAAGGTGAATTTTCCGAGCTGAAAGTTGATGCCTTAAAGCCGCCTCGGGGGGTGAGTGCGACTCGAATGGAACATCGCCGGCAGCTTTGGAAAACATTGCAAACAAATTTTTTGGTCCATCATCCAGGTTCAACGACAAATGCCCATCAGATGGTTTACGAAAATTCTCTGCGAATGATCCATAGCGAGGCTTCGGCGGCGTTTAATCTTGATGAAGAAGCTAATGAAGTTCGCCAAGCCTACGGCAAAGGGACATTTGGGCAGGGTTGCTTGCTCGCCCGTCGGTTGGTCGAGCGGGGAGTCCCATTTGTCGAGGTGTCGCTAAATAGTTCTTCCCAGGGAAGCTACGGCTGGGATACTCACAGCAACAATTTCAAGACAGTTGCGTCTTTATCTGCGGAGCTTGACGCAGGTTGGGCTACGCTGATGACTGACCTGCGGGATCGCGGGCTGCTGGAGTCGACGACTATTATTTGGATGGGTGAGTTTGGCCGTACCCCAAAGATCAATGGCCGAGCAGGCCGCGATCATTTTCCGGCTGCCTGGTCGTGTGTGTTGGCCGGCGGGGGAGTTGCAGGAGGGCAAGTGTTTGGCCTAACCAGTGCCGATGGGACGCATGTGGAAGAAGATGAAACTTCGGTTGGCGACGTTCTGGCTACGCTGTGTGCAGCATTGGGCGTACCTCCCGAAACTCAGAATCTCTCGAATACAGGTCGACCGATCGCAATTGCTGAGGGGAAACCAATTGAACGATTGTTAGCTTAAATTCGACATTGCTAATCTTAACCGCAACGACACGACGAGCACTACGACAAGTTTTTTTATGAGAACTATGGTTTGGACTTTAGAGAGGCTGGGCTGTTATTGGCGACATGCTGTGTCGTGGATGGGGCGCTGCGCTCTCTTATTTTTCGTATTCACGACACCAGTTGCTGGGCAAGGATCGGATCGTGCCAAGTTGTTGGCAAGGGAACCGTTGGCTGTGAGTTCAGTTCAACCATTGCAAACGAGAAAAATGCCACAAGAGGGTGCCGAGAATGTCGTTACGATGGCGGGCTCTCCTGCAATCGAAGATCCGCTTTCGTACTACGCACGACAAGTCGACGGGCTATGGTATATTCCCCGCACAGTTGATCGAGGAGATCCCTGGATTCGGCTGTTAGTGCTAGGTCCTAGCCAGCCGCTGCTGGTGGATATTGCCGTGATGGTAGATGGGCAACCCTACCGCGCTGCAAGGGAACGGTGGATGGACTTGCTGCTGGAACAGGCAAGAGACAAGTCTCTTATTGCAGGTGCCCTTGATGTTTCCATAGACGAAGCGGCCAGTTTACCTGACGACAGTGAGAAACAAAACGAGGAGCATAGCAGCCCAGACGACGATGCTACGGATACGGACGAAAAAGTGCCGACGATCAAAGTTCGAAGGCGTGAGTCTCCGTCGGTCGTTAAGCGATTGATCAATTATCTCGCAGCAGGCGGTGCCGAGGAGGATCGCGAAGAGATCCGCTGGCTGATTGCCGAGTGGGCTGGAGGGCCAGCGTTGCTGTCGTTGGGGCCCGCCTTTAGTTGGCAACGTGCCAAAATTGCTCCTCTGTGGAATTGCCTTGATCGCGACAACGACCATCTTCTCTCGGCATCGGAAGTGAGCCAATCGTTTAACCGTCTTCGCCAAGCAGATATCAATGAAGACGAGGTGGTTGAATTAAAAGAACTTGAGCGAAGCGGCGCGACTCAGTCCTCGCCTTATACTCGTGTGATGAGCCACCCCTTGATAGTTGTGCTTAACGGAGGAACCGCTTGGAATGCTCTGCGGAAAACCATTCGGAAACTCTACGGCATGGGAAACAGCAACTCAGTAAATAAAAATTCGTCGACGCTGATGGCGCGCGTCCGTCACGGTGATCCGTCGATTTCGAATTCCGACTTAGCGGGATTGATGTACGTACCGCCTGAGATAGTCTATCGAGTCGATTTTGGCAAAGAAGGTGGCAAGGTGTCTTTGCTTGCGTTTGGCGAGGAGCAGGGGGATTTCGGTTCGCTTGTTTCGGCCACCGAGCAGGTGATAACGGTGAGCGAGTCGGGCACTTATCTCGAATTCTCCTCTGCGAGCGGTGAGGCTAAATCGAAATTAGACCTGCGTCGGACTCAGATATCAGTTGGTGCGGTGGTGGACGGTTTTCCTTTGTTTCGTCTGTTGGATCGCGACAACAACCGTCGCCTCAGTCTGCGGGAGCAGCGTCAGCTTGAGGCTTGTCTCACGGCATGCGACCTCAATGGCGATGGTCAGATCGTTAGTACAGAAATCCCGACGGCAATACGTTTGACGGTAACCCACGGTGTGCATGTGCATGAAAGGCTGCGTCTGCCGACGGGGGCGTCGCATGAGATTGGCGGTGAAGACAAGGAAACAGCACCAGCTTGGTTTTCGCAAATGGACCGCAATCGTGACGGAGACCTTTCCCGCGTTGAATTTCTAGGCACTACGGAGCAATTCAAGCTACTGGATCACAATGGCGACGGACTTGTTAGCAAGGGGGAATCGCAAGAAAAATAGATTGCTAGCGAATCGACCCCGGGTGCTTTGACTACGGCATTTCATTTTGGTCATTGGCAAAGCACGAGCTTTTCAGAAGACGCTTTACATGCGGAACAAAACTCTCTCCACTAAACTTTTCCCCTTAACACTTTATGAGATGCTATGTCTGATAATCACCAACAAGTATTGACACCCGATTCGAACACCGAAGAAGTCACACGGCTAGTCGGCGAACTTCATGCAAAGTATCGGTTGATTCTTGAGGAGCTAGGCGGTGTTATTGTCGGGATGGACGAGGTAACCGAACAGTTGATGATCGGGATACTTTGCCGAGGGCATTGCATTTTGCAGGGTATGCCTGGACTAGCCAAGACGCTGCTGATTTCGCAGCTTGCCGAGTTGATGAAATTGTCGTTTAACCGGATTCAATTTACGCCCGACCTGATGCCCGGTGATATCACGGGCGGCGATGTATTGGAAGAAGATCGCACGACCGGCAAGCGAGTGTTCCGTTTTATCAAAGGTCCTCTGTTTGCGAATTTGATTTTGGCAGACGAGATCAATCGAACGCCGCCGAAAACGCAAAGTGCGCTCTTGGAAGCGATGGAAGAACGGCAGCTCTCGGTCGGCGGTACCACTTACGATCTGCCCAATCCTTTTTTTGTCCTTGCTACACAAAACCCGATTGAAGTGGAGGGGACCTATCCGCTGCCGGAGGCTCAATTGGACCGGTTTTTGTTGAAAATCAAGGTTCAATATCCCAGCCGAGAGGGCGAGCGAGAAATTTGTCGACGTCAGACGACCGACTATTCTTATGAAACGTCGCAAGTGATTAATATCGAAACGTTGCGTTGGATGCAGGCGTTGGTTCCTAAAGTGGTAGTAGCCGATCACGTTTACGACACGGCGATCGACTTGGCGCGGATGTCGCGGCCCGAGGAGGGGCTGCTGCCTGCCGACTTGCAAGACAAGGTGCTATACGGGGCGGGCCCCCGCGCAAGTATGGCGCTGTTGATGGCGGGCAAGGCGCGGGCGCTGCTGAACAAGCGGTGCCATGTGACGAGCGAAGACATTTTTGCGGTGGCGCTACCGGTGATGCGACACCGGATAGTTCCTACATTCAACGCCGAGGCGGCGGGGCTAGAAATCGACGACATTGTGCGGGTGTTGATCGATCGATGCAGGGCAACATCGACGGCTTAACGTTTGCGAACAAATGACCAACAGATAAGGAACCACTACGGCACAGACGGTTACGACGAAAAGCAACAGGTGTGGAGTGTTCGTCGGGTCGTGGTGGATCAATTTTTCGAGTCGTGTTAAAAAGATCGAGCGAATTGTGGCCTTAGATCGTGTCAATCAGTTTGTTGAATCCTTACGTAGCCGTCAGGCAAATGGCGCTGCTGAATTGCAATCCTCCTTTGAGGCGGTTTCCTCGCTGGAAAATAGCTCAGGGCGCGGGGGCTTGGAACTTGAGCCGGCGTTTGAAAAAAACACGGTACCGATTTTTGATCCGCAATTGCTGTCAAAAATTGGTCGGCTCGAATTGATTGCCAAGACCGTAGTCGGCGGGTTTCTTTCGGGCAAGCACCGTTCGACCCACAAAGGTGGCTGTACTGATTTTGCCGGATTCCGCCCCTACGCGCCGGGAGACGATATCCGTCAGCTCGACTGGCGTCTTTATGCCAAAAGCGATCGATATTACGTCAGGCAATACGACGACGAAACCAATATGCAGGCACTGATTGTCGTAGACGCCAGCGGCTCGATGCAGTTTGGCTTGTCGACCGTCAGCAAGTGGCGTTATGCCCAAATGGCGAGCGCTTGCCTGGGACACTTGTTGCTACGGCAGAGAGATTCGGTCGGCTTGGCGGTCGTCGGAGAGGGGTTGCTCGAATATGTGCGGCCAATGCCGCGCGCGAATCATTTGTCTCGTGTGCTCAAGGCACTGGAAGAATCTAGTGCAGCAGGCGACTCGGTACTCGACGAGGTGTTGGCAGAACTAACCGGACGACTTAAACGTCGAGGGCTTGTGGTGCTAATCTCCGACTGTTTTGGCGAGGTAGCCAAGTTAAAACATGTTTTGGAACAATTTCGAGTGCGTGGGCACGACCTGCTTGTACTGCAGGTTTTGGCACCCGAGGAGTTGACGTTTCCCTTTCGACGTGAGGCTTTTTTTCAAGATTTAGAATCATCGCAACAGATGCAAGTGAATCCGAATTCGCTCCGGAAGCAGTATCTGATTGAATTTCAAAAGTTCATGGTCAAGTTGCAAGAGGCTATGGTTGATGTGGGTGGCGATTTGGTAACGATGACGACTGATCGTGACTTGGGAGAAACGTTGTCGCATTATTTGCGGAAGCGGGCAACGCGGAAGAAGGCATGAATGGCGAACGATTTTTCAGTGCTAAGGCATTGCCTTGTCACTAACCACTAACCACTTACTTCTAACGACTTACTGTGACTTTTCTTGGTGGGCTATTTCTGTTTGCGTTGCCGCTGGTTGCGGTTCCGGTGCTGATTCATCTGCACCGCGGTCGCCAGCGGGACGTGATTGCTTGGGGTGCGATGCGGTTTCTTGCTCAAGCGACGACCCAAGGTCGGCGCATGGAACGTATCGAAGAACTGCTGCTGATGGCACTGCGTGTGGGCGCAATTGGAGCGGTGATTTTGGCGCTGGCGCAACCGCAAATCCGAAGCAGCTGGTGGGGTTCCGGCGAGGCAGCAGAGGTTGTGTTGATAATAGACAACTCGCTTTCGATGGCACGAACGGTCGACGATTTTTCTGCGTTCGACCTACTCAAGGAGAATGTCCGCACAACGATTGACGATCTTTCTAGCTGCGACGAAGTGCATCTCATGTTGGCGACGGGAAATGGGCGGTGGCTCACCGCCGAAGGGGTTGCCGCCGACAGCTCAGGCAAGATTCGTCTCGGCGCCTTGCTTGATAACATCAGGCCGACCCTCGCGACAGCCGATTTTCTTGCTTGTCTGCAAAAAATTATGGCAATGGAAACTGAAGAGACGCCGAGCCGACGCCGTGTCGTTGCTTTTACTGACTATCAAAAGTTAAGTTGGCAGACGGATGCCTTAAGTAGCTGGAAACAACTGGGGGCGGCGAGCAGGGATGCCGCTGTCCCGTTTAGTATTCAAGTGGTCGATTGTGGTTTGTCTGAAACCGAATTCGACAATTTGGCAGTCCTCGGGCTAGATGCCTCCCGCGATCTCGTTCAACCCGGAGAGCCCATTGATTTTTTGGCTGAAGTAACTAACGCAGGGCAAGTGGAGAGCGTCGGCACGGATGTCGAGTGGCTCGTCGACGAAGAAGTTGTCGCAACGACTCAGCTTGAATCGCTGGAGCCTGGCCAAACCGTCCAACATACGACGACGTTACGACTGGACGAGACTGGCTGCTTTGCTGTTTCCTGCCGACTCGCTTTCGACGATCAAAATACACTCGACCAACAGAGTACGGTTGTTGTAGAAATTTCAGATCGGATTCCAATCTTGCTTGTTCATGATCCTGAAACCGGATTTCGCTCGAAAAGGGCTGACCAACTTTTTGAAGCAGCCTTGGGCTACGTGAAAGGGACAGCCCAGGCTTGGCACTCAGTTTACGAGCCAAAAGTCATGACTTCGGATGCACTTTCTCACGCAAAATTATCTGACTATCGGTGCGTGGTAATCACCAGCCTTGCCGATCTCAATGGCAACACACTGGAACGATTACAAAGCTATGTACGAGCCGGTGGCGGCCTTTGGGTGGCGATTGGCGAACAAATTTCGCGTGACAGATTCAATCGCGATTGGTACGACGATGGCGATGGCTTAAGCCCCGTTTCGGTAGAGGCTCTCAGTTCGATCGCCGACACCAACGAACCCGCTGGCACGATTCATCCCCCCTCGCGAGAACATCCTGCGACATTGCAACTTGCCAACACGACGCAATTGGATATCGACGAGGCAAGGATTCACCAACATTGGCGACTCAAGGGCAGCAGCGATGTGGAGTCAGACAGTATTTCTGTATTGCTAGAGTCAGGAGACGGCAGCCCGTTGGTGGTAGAAAAGTATTTAGGGCAGGGGCGAGTGCTCGTCCAAGCGTTTCCTTTGGGACTGGAGTGGACCAATTTGCCGCAACTGAAGTCCTATGTCGTGATGATCCATGAGTGGTTGGATTACCTAACTGCCGGTGCCACGTCTCGCTATAACCTTTCGCCCGGCAGTACGATCGTTGCTCCGATGCCAGCGGGAGCTGCCTTTGCTTCCGCTGAGCTGCTCACACCTGACGGCCAGGAAACGTCTCTGGTCTCGCATGGGGTGGAAGGTGCCGAGATGTTTCGCTACTGGCAAACCCAATTGCCGGGCCTTTACCGGATGGTCTTTCGGACGGGTGACGAAGTGGTTACCAGCCAGTCTTTTTACGTGGCGCGAAATGCGGACGAATCTCTACTAACCATGCTTGATGAAGCTCAGCAGGCGGACCTGTTTGCCGCTGCCGATATTCAGTTCGACAGCGATGGTCTGGTTGCTCAAGCCGCACCTACCCAAGCCGCGCCGAGCGAAGAGCCTGTTTGGGGATTCTTGTTGGTGGCGCTACTGGTGTTACTCGCGGGAGAGTTGTTGCTCTCGAATTGGTTGGCTCGTCAGCGTGGCGGTGTCGTGATAAGCACGGGTTGAGGAGGAGTTGCTCGAAACAGTTATGTTGATGGATGAACTTCAAACTTCGGATCGGCTCGTTTTTGATGGGGCCTTGAGTGTCGCTACTGCGTCGGCGCTAGTGGTCGTGTTTGCGCTGGCGGCAGCTTGGCTGCTGTGGCGAGAACGGGCAGCTTTGGGGCTCGGTTGGGCGCTAGCGTTTTGGGGAATGCGAATGGCGGCCGTTGGCGTGGCACTGTGGATGGCAGTGGGGCCGATGCGGGAAACCGTTGAGCAAACGACGCAGTCTCAATCGATTGCCATCCTTGCCGATGCGAGTCAGAGCATGGATACCGTCGATCCTCTAGAACCTGCGGCAGCACTGCGCTGGAGCTTGGCTATCGAGGCAAGCAAGGAACCCTCGGCAGTGATTCTCTGCGATCGGGCACGTATCGCGGTTGGGATGGCAGGTCTTGCTTGTGGAAAGGCACGACGACAACTTGCTGAGCATCGTTCGCTAAGGCAGATCCAATCGGCTGTTGAAGAATCGTTCAAGGCGCTGTCACGTGTGGAAAGACACTGCGAGCAGATCGCGGAGCAGCTTGCAGGACAACGTGGCGACCTCGTTGAACGGATTTCTCGGATCGAGTCGCAATTGGAGGGTCCTGCCGCAAATGCGATCGAATCGCTACAAGAAGTTCTGACAAGCCACAACGATGGGGCGGTAGTGAGCCAAATAGATGGCTCGTTAGAGATGCTTGCTGAGAATATTGCAGGGGTGCAGCGCAGGCTTGGAAGCTTGGCTCGCGACTTGATTTTGGATTTGACGGAGAGTCGTGCGGAGAGCAAGCACGACCTCGAAGAGCTGTCTCGTCGGGAAAGAGTCGGGCGGACACTTGATTCGTTAGAGCAAAACGTACTCTCCGATTTGGCGGAAGAAGTACGGATTCGCCGTTTTCATTTTGATGAGAAAGTGCGACCTATCAATGTTGAAGGCAAGTGGTTGGAGTCGGATTTTGGCGATGCAGATGCTGAGCGCCCGTCTGTCAAATCAAGTGCCTTTACTGATCTGTCAGAAGTACTCAAACAGTTGGCCGCCGAGAGTTCAACTGAAACGACTCGCTTTGCTGTGATTTTTTCTGATGGCCATCATAACAATCCTGATTCCCTGGCCCCGCAAGACGTGGCGAGTGATCTGCTCGATCTGCCCGTTTATGTGGTGCCTGTGGGGAATTCTGCAGCATTGCGAGATACTCGTCTCCACCGAGTCGAGGCGCCGTCGACTGTTGTGGAAAAAGATACTGCCGTCATTGACGCGATCGTAACCGCTATGGGTTGCGATGGTTTGTCAACGGAAATTGTATTGCGCCATGCTGGCGAGGAACTGGAGCGAAAAAGAATTCAAATTGAAGGGGACCGCATCGATCGGCGCGTGCAATTTACCGTCTCGGCGGAAGAAATTGGTTGGCAAGAGTACGAGCTAACGGTCGAGCCGATTGAAGACGAATCGAGCGAAACGAATAATGTTGCGCCGGTTTCTTGGGAAGTAGTGCGAGACAAATTTCGTGTCTTGTTGGCCGATGGGGTGTCTCACTGGGAGTATCGCTACTTGCAGCAATTGTTTCGTCGCGATGCTCATATCGAGTTCGATGAATTGCTTTTTTATCCACGCCTACGTGGTACGGGAGAAATGGCTACGAAGCGTCGTTTGCCGACAACCGTCGATGATTGGGCGGTCTACGATGTCGTCATTCTTGGCGATATCGGGGTGGAGCATTTTGGCCGTGCAAGTCAGGCGGCGCTGGAGCAATACGTTCAGCAAGGGCATGGTAACGTTATTTTGATAGCCGGTAAAAACCACATGCCTGCTGAATATGTGGGACAACCGTTAATGGACTTGCTGCCAGTTGAAAACAAGGCAGTGAAGGTTGCTTCAGAGCCCTACACTCTTACACTGACTGACGAAGGGCGTCTGCACAGTGCGCTGGCAATCGAAGCATCGGCGGCAGCCAGCGAGGCGGCTTGGCTGAAAATCTATCAGCGCAATCCATTGCACAATTTGTCGGCTTACTGTCGTCCCAAACCGGCGGCGCGAATATTGATTCGCGCCGTGCCGATGGGAACGCCTGCCGTTGCTATTGAGAACACCCCGCGAGAGGAGCAGCAGGCGTTTCTCTGTTGGCATCAGGTTGGAGCAGGACGTGTGGTGTATTTAGCTGCTCCGCAGACCTACTTACTTCGCTTTCGCCGTGGCGATGCGATGCATCATCGGTTTTGGGGACAAATGCTGCGTTGGATCACAGCTTCAAATCTGGGCAGCGGTTCGGAGTTAGTGCGTCTCACAACAGATCAAACCCGTTACCAAATCAATGAGCGGATCGAAGTCACCGCTTGGCTGAAAGATCAATCAGGCCGACCGCTTTCGGATCAATCGGTCCATGCGATTGCCCGTTCGCTCGATAAAGAAGTAGCATCCATTGTGCTTAAACCCGATTCTAGTGTAGGAGGACGGTACTTTAATACGTTCGAGGATTTCGCGCCTGGCGCGTATGAAATTGTCCTCGAGGGCCAAGTCATCGATGACCTGGGCCAAACGAATCAGGAGACACTGCAGGTTCACCGGATGATTACGGTCGAGTCTCACGATAATCTCGAAATGCTCGACACACGCTGTAATCGTGTTTTGTTGGAACAAGTCGCCGAGCTGACAGGTGGACAGGTAGTCCCCCCGACAGCAATCGCAGAAGTATTTCAATTGGCATCGTTGTCGCCAGAAGTTAGCGAAACTGTCCATCGAACCCCGCTGTGGAATCGCTGGACAAATCTTTGGATTGTGGTGGGGTGTTTGATAGTGGAGTGGGTTGTTAGGAAACGTAAAGGACTTGTTTAGGGACGGCTTCATTTGCCACTTAGTGGCCATATTCAGGAACCAATATCATGACTCAGCTTGAGCAAAAAATGATCGTGCCCGCTGCTGTAATGAAGAAGCTGGAAACGGTCAGGGCCCGAACCCTGTGGGTAAATATCGGAACTGCCTTGGTCGTTGCCGTGGGAGTTTTACTGACTGGGATGGGCATTGCGATGCTTGTCGACTGGTTGGCTACGCTGTACGACTCCTCTTGGCGATGGTTGCTCACAGGCTCAACGCTTGCGGCTGCGGGAGCGACGTTGGTTGTTCTTGCAATAGTCGCCCGTAGGCAATCGGGGCGTCTCGATCTCGTTGCCGCCCAAATCGACCGAGAGATTCCCCAACTAGAGGAGCGTTGGACAACCGTCGCCGAAATATCGAAAGCAGACGCTGCAAACAACGTTCATCCGGCGATGTTTCGTCAGGTGGCAAGCGAGGCCAACCAGTGGAGCCCGAAAGTAATTGTCCAGCAGGTTGTGCCGCTTAATCGAATGATTCGAGCACTTTACTGTTTGGCGTTACTGACAGCAGTGTTGGGTGTTTCACTGCTCTTCAATTCTCACCGAACTATCGTTTTGTTGAATAGGTTTTGGTCGCCGGGTAGCTCGATCTCAGCGACAACTATCACCGATGTATCTGGCACGAAGGTCGTTGGCCGCGGCGAAGCGTTGGAGATCGCTGCCACAGTCGAAGGTACGCCAACCAAATACGCGACCCTATTGCTCGATTCCAATAAAGGCAGTGCGCAAAACATTACCCTTGTACCACAAGGAAAAGACGAGGTGCGTGTGTCCCATAGGATTCGCGCGGTAACGGCACCGCTGAAATACCGTATCCGCGCTGGCGATGGTCAAACATCGTGGCAGGAGATACGAGTCGGCGATCGGCCGGAGTTGGGGGAAGTGCGACTAACGATTGTTCCGCCTGCCTACACAAAGGAAGAGCCGGTCGTGCTCGAAAAATTTCCCCATAGCATTTCGGCGATGGAAGGAAGTGTGTTGAGAATTGCTCTGAAACCCAAAGCTGCGGTCGCGAGTTTCAAAATTCACCTGGGGGGCGAGCAGACTGAATCGCTTTCGATGGACAGCGAAGGCTGGTACCGTTGGGAAACAACGTTGAGCAAAAGTTTTGTTCTCTTACCGCTGCTGACCGAGGAGAATGGATTGACTAACCGGAAGCCGCCTCGATGCAAAGTAAAATGTCTGCCTGATGCACCGCCGGTAGTCCGTTTGATTACTCCCGAAAATACCATTGCGATACTTCCCGACGATACGGTTTCGATTACCTTCACGGCAAAAGACGATGTGGGGATCGGACGTGCGGAGCTCGTGCTGTATGGAGAAGGATTGGACATCAATAGCGATCCAGTCCCCTTAACGATCATTCCGATTCCACTTGGCGATCAGCGCGGCGCTAGCGAGGTATTGGCAACCATCGATCTCGATCTCAGTAAGTATGAATTGACCGATGGGACCGAATTGACTTATGCGATCCGTGTTAGTGAAGATCGTGGAGGAGCCCGAAGCGAAGGCCCGGCGGTCGTAGCGGAAGAGAAT
>Ga0114931_10005530_pt1 | contig 15604 bp, 10 predicted proteins | sample 2SBtaG_FD_89579 | JGI IMG/M metagenome (GOLD analysis project Ga0114931, IMG submission 89579) | Deep subsurface microbial communities from Kolumbo volcano to uncover new lineages of life (NeLLi) - 2SBTROV14_V59a metaG | ecosystem: Environmental > Aquatic > Marine > Volcanic | place: Kolumbo...
CACTGGAAGCCAGCGCTGAATCACTTCGCCATCATGTACGAAGGACGCATGCCCGATTTGGGCTAGCAAATGTTGTGCCCTGGTGGCGTGACACAAAAAACTTTACAGGCCCCAAAAATAGCCTCTTGGCGCTCTTGGCGTCCTTGGCGGTTTTCACTTTGAGTAACTGAACAAGTCGAGAACTTCACGCCTCGGCCAGCTCCAAATCCGCCTTGACCATCATCTTGGCCAATTCCTGGAAGGTCACTTTGGGCTGCCAGCCAAGTTGTTTCCTGACTTTGCTGTAGTCACCCAGCAATAGATCTACTTCTGCGGGACGGTAATACCGAGGATCGATCTGCACCAACAGACGGCCCTCGGGACCGTAGCCTTTTTCGTCTTCAGCGGATCCCTTCCAGGTGAGCGGCATGTCGAGCGCCGAGAAGCAGACCTCGCAAAACTCTCGCACTGAGTGTGTCTCACCTGTTGCAATCACATAGTCTTCTGGTTCCTCCTGTTGCAGCATCAGCCACATGGCTTCGACATAGTCGCCGGCAAAGCCCCAGTCGCGTTTTGCGTCGAGATTTCCCAGGAAGAGAGATTCCTGTTTACCCGTGGCAATTTGTGCCGCAGCAAGACTGATTTTGCGAGTGACAAACGTTTCACCCCGTCGGGGCGACTCGTGATTGAACAAAATCCCGTTTACCGCATACATGCCATACGACTCACGGTAATTCTGCGTCACATAAAACGCGTAGGCTTTGGCCGCGGCATAAGGGCTACGTGGATGGAAAGGAGTCGTCTCGCTCTGCGGTGTCTCGACGGCTTTTCCAAACAGTTCGGAAGACGATGCTTGATAAAACTTGGCCGTAAGGCCGACTTCGCGCATGGCTTCGAGAATCCGGATAGCTCCCAAGCCAGTCACCTCGCCAGTGTACTCAGGAACTTCAAAGGAGACCTTCACATGCGATTGGGCCCCCAAATTGTAAACTTCGTCGGGACGCACCTCGCGTAACAGGTTACTAATGCTTGATGCTTCGCTCAGATCGCCGTAGCAAAGCCGTAAGCGGACGTCGTCGCCATGCGGATCCTGATAAATGTGATCGATTCGCCCGGTGTTGAACGATGAACTACGCCGGATCATCCCCCAGACTTCGTAGCCCTTGCCGAGTAGCAACTCAGACAAATACGAACCATCTTGCCCTGTGATGCCGGTGATTAGTGCTCGTTTATTGTTCTTCGGAGGAAATTTACTCATAACTCACTTTGCCAAATCGCTGTTTGCTCTGTTCCAGTATCAAGTTGCCAGTATCAAGTAGATTGTCGCTACGCCAGCGAAGATGTCCAATAGGAAAAGACGAGCGATTGCTAGTATCCGGGCAACGTCGTCTGTTGCCAAGTTGCCCTACACCGTTTTTCGGGATACAACCTTGACAGGATGCCGGGCGTGAAGGACGCACTCGCAGAAGCACTGCCAGTGCTAACCATCGCCAAACCTCGATGCAAAGAGGGGGCGGCTGCTTGGACATCTTTGGTATGTTTTCAGATTTCAGTGCTCTTTATTCGAACACCTAAGATCCCGATGCAAATCTTCTCCTACAGGCCTTCGAATAGTCAGCCCACGGTGCTGGCGATTGTTCTTGTTATTTTTCTGATAACGCTGTCAGATCCATTCTGTATCGCGGGCGGTGGACCTGAAAATGTATTTCTCTTGGTCAATTCGACAAGCCAGGATTCAATGACCGTGGCCAATCATTATGCAAAAATTCGGAAGATTCCTGCCTCAAATATCCACTACCTCGAGTGGGATAAAGAAAAATGGAAGGTCCAGGGAAAGATTTTTCGAGAAACTATCTTACTACCTGTTTTCAAAGAAATAGAGCGTCGCGGCCTCGCGGGACAAATCGACTATCTAGTTTACTCCTGCGACTTTCCTAGGTATGTGGACTTTGCCAGCGATTTTCCGGGCGAGAAGTACACTCCCGGCTACCAGCCACGCGGCTCGACGACTGGCTCCTCCTACTTATGGGCATTCGTCAAAGAGAAACGCAAGGAGATGTTTGGAATCAACACGAACTACTACTTTTCTGTTCCTAAGAACGGAGTGACCGTTTCGCAGGGATTTCAAACGCAATACCGTTGGCTGCCCGGGGGACAACGCACAGACCTCCAGGGTATCCCTTACATGCTGTCGATGATGTTGGGAGTTACTCTCGGTAGAGGAACCTCGGTCGAGGAAATCATACATTACCTCCAAGTTGCCAGCGAAGCTGATGCAACACATCCACAAGGCACCGTGTATTTCCTTAAAAACGAGGGGGCTCGTTCGAAACCACGACACAATCTATTTCCCCTGGCAGCGCATGAACTGGGGCAAATAGGAGTCAAAGCCGAAATCATCAATGGCCTGTTCCCTCAAGGCAAGCACGACATCATGGGGCTTACCACGGGAGTGGCTAAGTTCGACTTTCGCGCCTCAAATTGTCGAATGTTGCCTGGCTCTATTGGGGACAACCTTACAAGCTATGGAGGGATATTTGATGTTAGCACCACTCAATCCCTCTTAACCGAGTTTCTTCTCAACGGTGCTGCTGGTGCAAGCGGAACTGTTATCGAACCGCTTTCGTATCCACAAAAGTTTCCTTCCCCGTTTGTGCATGTTCATTATGCCCGAGGATGTTCACTTGCCGAGGCATTTTATCAATCCATCCAGGGTCCATTTCAGCAACTGCTCGTCGGCGATCCGCTTTGCCAGCCTTGGGCAAAAATCCCAGTGGTAAAAGTAAATGGTCCAACGAAAAAGCGTTTTGTTTCTGGTTCGATAACTCTCACCCCTGCAGGTTCGGTAAAAGATACTCCCCCTGTTCGCTACTACGAATTGTTCGTTGATGGCGTTCGTCGGAAGAGATGTCGGCCTGGAGGCAATTTTAGTCTCGACACGACGAAGATCGCCGACGGACTACACGAGCTTCGCGTCGTCGCTATCGACGCGTCCCCCATTGAGACACAAGGACGCTGGATCGGCAATTTGATGGTGAAGAACGGCCCAAATGCGGTGCAGTTATCGATCGCTAACCAAGCAGATCTTGTGGGCGCAGACAATCTAGTTATCAATGTCTCCTCAACAGAGACTAATCCGGTCCAGATCTTGCACAATCATCGTGTACTTGCCGAAGTACCGACTGGAAACGGCAGTGCCCGAATTGCCGTTGATCGGTTAGGCTCCGGCCCGATTACACTTCAGGCAAGAGTCGAGGGAAATCCCTCGATGAAAGAAAAATCCCTTCTTTCTAAGCCGGTCAGCTTGGTTCTCCCCTAATTCCCACTGAGCAGAACTAGCGAGCGGCAGATGAAAAATTACCAATCGGAGCCCGGCGCGTCAGCGAGGGATGCAGCGGATACCGGCTTATCCCTCGTTGACGCGTCGGGTTATGAAGGTAAATTCCTATCTGCCGCTCGCCCTATCCCTATTTCGGGCTTCGGATCTGAGAATCTTGGCATTTTGGGGAAAGACGGTCGCTGGCACGATTGTGTTCTGTAGCGAATATTACGGCAGGGAGGGCCCGTTCGCGCCGCCATCGTTGACACATCATTTCTCGGGGATAGGATAAATACTGATGTTCCAGCGAGCCTGTCGCAGTTTTTGTCCTGGCGGTCTTGTTTTGGGCTAAGCAGCCGGTTTGAGACTAGGCCGAGTTGGCCTGCCGAGCAGGCAGAGGTCTACTGAATTTGGAGCTACCGCTCGCGTCCTGGCGTTGATGTCCACCGATGTACCTACAAAACAAAAGATCCTAATCTCTTGCCTTCGAAATTGGACCTCGTGAAGCCAGGAAACTCTGCGAAGCTATGCGTACCAAGACCATTGGGCCTACCGAGACCATTGGTCTCTCGGTAGACGCCCCAGACGCTTATTCCTGAGATGTTGTCATAAAATCCTTTCTCCTGGATGCCAAATATGCAAAGGTATCGTGTAAATTATGTGCTGTTGTTTGGAGTTGTGGCCGGCAGCCTGTTTGTAGCTGCTGTCGCATTCTTCCTAGTGCATCCATGGCAGGTAAACCGTAAAGCTAGTTGGTTTCTTGAGCGTGCAAACGAGGCCTTCGCAGAAAATAATCTTCGAGAAGCTTTTGATTATCAAAACAAATATGTGCAATATCGCAGCGATGAAGACGAAGCTCGCATTAAATTAGCACATCTGGCTGTCAATGTCTCGAAATTGGATGATGCGACGCGTGAAGAATATGGAAATGCGTATCGAATCCTCGACGCTGCGGTGAGGCGGACCGGTGATTTGGAACTTCGCCGCCTCTTCGCAGACATGCTGATAACCATTGGTCGTCCACAGGATGCACTGGTTCAAATCCAAGAACTCCTTGATGAGGATCCTAACAATACCGAGCTTCAGTCGCTGAGAATTCGAGCGCTTTTCTTGACTAAGGATTTCCGTCGCGCGACGAAGCTGGCTCTTAAAATTATTGGTTACGATGAGAAGACCGAGGAATTCGATCCCGAAAAAGCGACCGCGGCAGACCAGCCTGATATCTACGCACGCCTCGCCGCAGTACTCCAAGAGAAGAGCAACACCCAAGAACTTGCGCGCCGTGTCATCGACCGGCTTGTTGAGGTAAACCCTGAATCGTCTGATGCATATCTCAAACGGGCTGTTTTTCTCTACGGAATCAATGAAACCGAAGAAGCCGATATTGCGCTGGATAAGGCGTATGAACTCGCTCCAACCGACGCCGCAGTTCTAGAGCGTAAAGGTCAAGTTGCTCTGGTAGAGGAAGACTTCGATGTAGCGAAAGAATTTTTTGAAAAAGCTTTGGAACTTTATCCTGACAAGGTCAAGCTATATCAACTCATGGCGTATACCGAGGTTCGCCGAGAGCATGTCGAGGAGGCAATTGCCATCCTTGACAAAGGCATCGAGCGGTTCGACGAGAGGCAATCACTCCAATTGTTGATTGCAAAAATTGACCTTTCTTTTCAGGTCAAAGATCTCGATGCCGCCAAGAAGGAGATCGACACTTTAGCCGATGTAAAATTTGCGCAGAGATCGGCCCTAAAGCCTCTAATTGACTTCCAGAGGGCGCGTGTTAAATGGGAAGAAAAGAAATGGGTAGAAGCAGCAAAAGAACTAAAGCGTGTGCGGCCTTTGTTAACGAATTCCTCAAGAGAACAAATTCTGGCGGGCTATCTGCTTGGCAACTCCTACGAGAATCAAGGAAAGTATGACCTTGCTCTGCAGTCCTATTCTCTTGTCCTGCAAACTCAGCCAAACTATGGTCCTGCACAGGCGGGTCGAGCCCGTATGCGCAAGCGGCTTCGGCCCGACGAAATTGCCGATTCAGACAGTTTCAATATAGACCAACTCGTCAAGAAAATGCTTGGACTCCCCGAGGACAAGCAGAAATGGGATCAAATTGACGAGAACTTGGTCAAGTATGCTAAAGAAAGAAACTTGCCTGAAGTCAGCTTGCCGTTGCTTCGGGCTCAAGTTTTTTTAAGTCGAAAAATGTATTCTGAAGCAGAGCAACTTATCAAAGAAGCTGTCAACATTGATCCGGAAAATGCCAGCGTCCGATTCGCAGAAGTCAAGTTAATCTTTGCTACTCCAGACGGTGGGCCTGAGAAAGCACTTGATCAGCTCAAGAAGACGGTCGAACAATTCGGAGCTTCGATCCAGTCTCGTTCTCTCCGCATCGAGATTCTACTTGCTCTTAACGAGGAAAATGTTGTTGAAAAACTACGCGCACTAACCGAAGGAACCCAAGACTGGGATACGAGCGAGCAAGTCCAGCTCTTTCAACGTCTCGGTACGGCATTTCAACGGCTCAAGTTGCCTGCAGATGCAATTCAGTATTGGAAAAGTGCTGCCGAGTTGGATCCGAACAATCTTCCCATTCTGACGCATTTGTTCGAGCTTGTACTGCAAGAGCAAGATGATGATGCTGCTCGTGAGGTTCAAGAAAAGATTTTGAAGCTTGTAGGAGACAAAAATGATGCCTCCTACATTCTTACCGAAGTAAAGCGTCGACTAATCGGATATGAAAGAGAAAAAGTCTCACTCGAAGAGGTCCAAGAATGTCGCGGCTTATTGGACGCTGCTCTGAAGCGGCGGCCCGAATGGAGTGAATTGCATGTCCTCTACGGCCAAATGCTGATTCTCTTAAAGGGGGACGTGGACCTCGCGCTACAACATCTTGACGACGCCTTGAAGTACGGTCCTGCCAACTTCAGTGCAGTCGGAATGCAAGTGAAGTTGCTCGCAGGACGCGGACGTATCAAGGAAGCTCGGGATGTCATGAACCGACTGCCGGAGGCTATTCGTGCCAAAGTACTTGGCGGTACTGAAGCGGAACTGCTGCTAGCAACGGGCGACAAGGAGGGGGCCTTCAAGGTTGCCGAAGGCATTGCCAACGAGCGGCAGCAGGATGAGAAGACTCAAAAATGGTTCGCCAAATTGGCACAAAAATCAGGCAACCTCGAAGCCGCTGCCGCAGCTTATCAAAAGGCAGCGGCTCTCGTGCCTGGAGACGTCGAGAATTGGTCTCAGCTCCTAGGCATCTATGCCACGCTAAGAAAGTCTGGTGAATTGGTGGAAGTTTTCCGCAGGGCTCAGCTTTCGCTTGATGCTGAGTTCTTACCCTTGCTGGCAGCAAAATCCTTCGAATTGAGGGGCCAATGGAAGAATGCTGAGAAAATCTATCTCGCTGCCTTTTCAGGTCGATATGATGAAGTGGCAGTCGCCAGACGCATCGCAGATTTCTATTTACTCTGGTCTTCGGCAGACCCGACTTATCGCCAAAAAGCGGCTAGCTTCATCAACCGAATCTTACGCGCTACCTACGAAGGAAAGATTCCTTCTGATCACCCCCAAGCGGCTTGGGCCAGGATTCAAGCGGCTCGCCAGTTAGCCGCTACGGGAAAGTACCAAGATTCTCTCACAGCTCAGCAGTTAATTGCGCAAGGCGCTGTCGATGGTAAATTGCCTGTCGCACACCAAGTATTGCTTGCCGAAATCCTGGCTTCACTCAATGACCCAGCTTCTCAAGGTAAAGCTATCCGGCTATTCACTGAACTGCATAAAAACCGCCAACTGGAAAAGAAGGACGTCTTGCTGTTGGCCCGACTTCTGAGAAATTCGAATCAATGGGAACGCTGCGAAGAGCTCATGCTCGACTTGCTTGGCACTTTCGGGTCAGACACTCAAGTGTGGTCTGCGTATGTTGGCATGCTGATAGAGCGGGGAGATTACTCAAATGCACAAAGTCGTATCAATCGGCTCAAACGATTGGATCCCCAAGGTATTTCCTATTTGCAGCTCCAGGCAAAACTAGCATTTGAAGAAGGCGACAAAAAGCTTGTCCGAAAAAGCTTGATGGCATTGCTTCCCAAAGACTTGAAGGGAAAGCTAGATGCCGAACGTCTACAGTTAGTGCATGCAATTGCTCAGCTTGCCATTCAATGCGAAGACTTTGAGATGGCGGGAAAACTCTTCCAACTCTACGTCAAACATCTTCCTGAAAAAGGTTTCGAGCTACTTCAGTTTCATGCGATGTATGGTGACATAGAAAAAGCCATGCCATTATTGAAAAGTGAATTTTCAAATCATATTAATCAGGTCTTATCTCTGGTGACTCAGATGCTTCGCAAGAGACGGACTGAGTTTGGCGACCGCTTCGATTCAGACATCGACCAAATGATCGCTCAAGGGCTTCGTGATGACCCAGACTCGGCACAACGCCTGCTGTTCAAGGCTGAGATTTTAGAGATCGAGCAAAAATATCAACAGAGTGCCGAAGCTTACGACAAGATGCTCAAGCGGGACGACCTGCCGCCACTGATTCGGGCTGCCGCGATGAACAATTTGGCATTCCTGCTCGCTCTCTTAGAGGAGCGACTTGATGAGGCCAAGCATTTAGTGCAACAGGCGATGGAGATCTACGGTCCGATTGACGCGTTGTTAGATACTCAGGCATTAATTAGTATTGCGGGCAAGGATTATGAGTCGGCGGTAAAGGACTTGAAACTTGCTGTGACGGTCGGTCGCGATCCAATTAAGTACTATCACTTGGCACGGGCACAAATGCTAGCCGGTGATAAAGAGGAGTCCCTAAAGTCTTGGAATGTAGCGAAAGATTTAGGGATTGAAAAAGATCAATTGCCCATTATCGAACAGCATGGCTATGAAAAATTTGAATCAACGATCGGTCAACCCGGACAAACGCAAACCCAACTCCGCCGGGGAGCGTATCCTCTTGCTAAGACCGCCTGTTTTGATCCCACTTTCGGCCCGAGAATCTTCCAATCGGTTGTTCCTCCAATGCCGCAAGGTTAAGATGGCTAAGTCATGCCGTCTGACTTGATACCTAGGCGGATGCCCCAATCAATGTCGTCGGTAAAGCTTTGTCCGTGAAAAATCAGGAGTCTCTCTTATGTCTCTCCCTCGCACCAATCGTTCCACAACCGCATCAATTGTGTGTTTTGTCGCGATACTTTTTGCAATGTTGACGATTGCCTGGGGCCAGTTTTCGACAGAGGCTCAAGCTCAGGATTCAGCCGAAATGGCGGCGGTGTACGGACGAGGAGTCCACGCCTACTTCAGCAACCGTATATCGGGTGCTGAGCAATTGTTCTCGCAAGTCGTCCAAGCAGGTTCGACTGACCCGCGTGTTTTTTACTTTCGGGCCATGACCCGTTTGCGGACTGGACGATTGCATGAAGCTGAAGAGGACATGAAAATTGGGGCCGCGTACGAGGCACGCGACCCAGGTAGTCGGCATTCGATTGGCACGGCATTACAAAGAGTCCAAGGACAGGGTCGCCGCACCTTAGAACGTTTTCGTCGTGAAGGCCGATTGAATCGTGTCCGTCAGCGACGTCAGCAAACCCTGCGACGTTACGAGCAGCTTGACCGGCGCGCACCGCACGTACTTCGGCGTGATGCTCCTGCACAACAGGAGCAACCTGCTGAGGCCCCGATGCAGCTAACGGTTCCGGCAACTTCGCCTATCCCCTCGACTGCTCCTGCGGATGCTGAGATGTCTACTCCCAGTGCAGCGCCGGCAGCCGGTAAAAACGATCTGTTTACTGACCCACCACCAAACGCTACTGAATCTTCTGAGACGTCTTCCGACATGCCGGCCGAGACTGAAAGTGATTCGACCGACGATTTCTTTGGTGATCCTGCTCCCTCAAAGCCCGCTGTCTCTCCGCCTTCAGCAGAGGGGCCTGCATTGGAAGACCAGGATCCTTTCACGGATGCAGCAGAGATTGAAGATGCTTCTGCAGACAACACGGATCCCCCGATGGTTGATGACGCCGCTGCCTCTGCGGAGGAAGTTTCCGAACCTGCCGAGGAGGGCGACCTGTTCGGTGACGCTGTCTCTGAAGAAAAAGGGACTGAAGAAGAGAGTACCGAAGAAGCTCCCCCTGTGCCCGAATCAAGTGAAAAACTGGACGACCTCTTTGGTGGGTCGGACTCGTCCGAGTCGCCTGCAGAGGAAGATACTATTGACGGAGCCTCCGAGTCTGAGGACTCTGCTGAGGAGGATCCTTTTGGAGAAACGCCCGCAGAGGAAGCCGAACAGCCCGAGACATCTGACCCGGAAGAAGCTGAGCCGATGGAAGAACCCTCAGAATCCACTGAGTCGGATGATCTATTCAGCGGTACTAGTACAATTGAATCAACCGAGATGCCCAGCCTGACCGAGAGCGACAAAGTCGAGTCCAGCAAGCTGTTCGGAATTCTCGGCCGAGCCGTGGGTAGTACGATCCCCTGGAAAAACATTCAGTTGCCACGAATGAGCCTCTCGCCAGCTGGCCTGAGCACTGCGGAGGCCGACACCCCTGAAGGCATCGCCTTGGGCCCCGTGCCTACTGACCAGAGCGTAACTCCTGCGTCTGCCGAAGAGCCCGTTGAGATGAGCAATGAAGAGAATGCCGGCGCAGAAGATTTGTTCGGCGAGGCGGTGTCTGAAGACGTGGCAGCAGAAGATCCTTTTGGCGACGATCCTGTTGAGGTAGTTGAACAGGATATGGAAAATGACCTGGTCGATGCTGAAGAGAAGGGCGAAGAAGCCTCTACTGAAGAGGCAGCACCACAGTCGGAAGACGAAGACCTGTTTGGGGATTTTTAGCTTCAGAATTTTCAGCACGTTCTCGATGTAAACTTAGGGACACTTGGCCTGTGTATTTTTGGAGATAAGTCTGTCGCTTCGGTCACCTTAAAGGCCGACAAAAAGCCCTCCGTATTCGAGCGGAACTTCCATGGATCGCTTTTCAAATTTTAGATTTGGCAAACCACCAACTCGGGTATGGGCGAATATTTACCGTTTGTGTCTCCTTTCGCCAGCCCTCCTCGGCATCGGCTGCGAAACCTCTCGAAGTGATGTCACTAGTTCGCAGCGACAAGATGAAACTGCCAAGGCCGACTTTGATTGGGCCATGGCACGCTTGCGCCGAGCAGTCGAAACATTTACCCCTTCTGCAAACATCGGCCTGAGGATGAAGCGAGAGTTGTCTTACGAGCTCATTCCTCCAGACGCGTCTCAGCCTCTCTATACGGCGCAGGTTATCGTCAAATCGAAAACGGCTTATCAACCCGAGAGGTTCTTCCCTGCCCTGGATGATGATGAAGAGGAGGAGCAAGACGAATCGTCCGATCAACGGACGGCCGACATGATCTTAGCAGAGGAGCTTCGGGCTGATGGGGAAAACGATTCGACAGTCATTCGCGAAGATTACCAAGAGGACCCTCTCCCGAAGACAATGATCGTGGAATCACTTGTAGCTGCCCCCAGCAGTGAGGAACGAGTCGTCTACAATTTAGTCTATCGAAACAATCGCTGGCAGTTAGAAACCCAACCTGACTCGAAGCATGAAAAAATGTGGTTCGAATATGCACTTCGGCCATAGTTCTCCTGTGTGGAAGCAAAGAGAATGGTTGCCGTTCAGCAGGGCTCTAAGGCAAGCCATGAATGACGCCCTTTTCCAGAGATTGGCCCAATGACGAAGAAATTCCAAAGCACGAAATTCCAAAATAATGCGGTGATTTTCGCAGAAAGTAGTTTATACGGGTTTCGGCTTGCTTTCGTCATTGGGCCATTTTTTGATGTGTTGGTCGGTACTCGTCATTTGCCTAACTGAACTGCTAGGGCCGGCTGTTCTGTGGGATCGTTTCGAGATTGCCATCGCGAAAGGCTTGGGCCATCGCCAGGGGGACCTCTGCCTGAGCGAGTATAACGGTCGCTTGATTCTCAGCGACGTTTGCCTTCATTTCTTGTTCGCGGGCAATGGCGTTGGCACGACGTTGCTCTGCCAGTGCTTGAGCTTTGCGTGTATCTGCCTCGGCCTGGTCGGCCTGGAGACGCGCCCCAATGTTTTCGCCAATATCAATATCGGCAATGTCGATCGAGACAATTTCGAAAGCGGTATGCGCATCCAATCCACGCTCTAGGACGGCTTTCGAGATACGATCGGGATTTTCCATCACTTTCAAATGATCTTTCGAAGAGCCGATGGACGTGATAATTCCCTCGCCAACGCGGGCAATAATCGTCTCCTCGGTGGCACCGCCGATCAACTGCGAGAGGTTGGTTCGCACCGTAACACGAGCGCGAATTTTCAGCTCGACGCCATTTTTTGCCACCGCACTGAGGGTTGTCTTCGACGATTTCTCGGGGTCGGGGCAGTCGATCACTTTGGGATAGACGCTCGTTCGGACCGCGTCGAGTACGTCCCGACCGGCAAGATCGATGGCTGCCGCTCGATCAAAATCCAGATCAATGTCGGCCCGGTGGGCCACCACGATCGCGTTAATTACTCGTGGGACATCGCCACCGGCAAGATAATGGGCTTCCAAACGTGAAGTCGTGATACCAGTCTCAGGGTCGGTACCCACACCCGCCTGCATGGCCATGATCTTGGCGTCGACGATTGTGCGGGGGTTGACCTGTCGTAACCCCATGAAAATCAGGCTTAACGGATCGACGCGAGCATTCGACATGTAGGCTTGCAGCCACAGCGAAAAGTACTTGGCGAAGAAAACGAAAAAAACCAGCGCCAGCAGGCCAAGAAAAATAAACAGGCCAAGCAGAAGCATTTCGGGGGTTTCTGCTGCTAACAGGGGGTCGTGGATAGTCATGTGCACGTTTTTCCTCGACTGAATCGATACTCAAAAAAGGGGAGCCTTTGCTATCACTTTCGGTCGCTGAAGCGATCCCTTCAGACGCGGGCCCCATGATAGATGATTCGAGGGCCATGTAAAAGCAGTTGGGGAAAAAGTCGGACCCATTTTGGCGAGCCTTTCAGCCAAAATTACTCTCCCGAGTGCTTTGGCTGCTCTTAGGATTAGGGTCCTAGCTGACAGAACAACTTACCATTAAACGACTTCTGTCAGCTAGGACCCTAATTTTTAGTTGTGACAAAGCACTAGTGGCCCGAATGGCCGATTTCGATTCCTAATCCGTCTTGCTATTCTGCCCGTAGAGTGCGACATTTCACCGACCGATGGCCTCTCCCTATCACAAAATAGACAGGTTCAGCCAAATTCAAGACCTGCTCCCTCCGTTACACTTCAGCCATCTGAAGTAAGACTTGCCACGAAACACTAGCGAAAAGGGGAAAGAGGAAAGGCGTCCTTTGCCCAAACCTATCTTACGAACTCCCCTTTCGGCATTCGTCTTTCCCCTTTTGCTCCCGATTTTATGTGAACTCAAATTTACTGCAGACGGCTGAATTGTTACCTCCCTCCCATATCCTGCAAGTCTTAACTTTGTGAAAAACACATTTCCCCAAAAATATTTTCAAGGAACTAATCCGATGAATGCTCCCCTAAGAATTGGTGTCGTCGCCATGGCTGTTTTTCTGTCTATCTGTACTGAAGCCCTGCGTGCCGACAACTATGTGATCGATCCGTCGCACACTTCGATTGTCTTTGGCATCAACCACCTTGGGTACAGCTTTACCTACGGGAGATTCAATAACGTCAGCGGTGGATTCGTTTGGAACAATGCCAGTCCTGCCACCGGCCAGTTTCAGTTGGCCATCGATGCGGCAAGCATTGACACGAATGACGCCAAACGAGACGAACATCTACGCGGTCCCGATTTTTTCAACGCCAAACAGTTTCCACACATCAGTTTTCAAAGTGCTAGTATCACACCACAGCGAAATGCGCCCGGTCAGTTCAGCGTCAACGGAAATCTGACGATCCATGGCGTGAACCGGCAAGTATCTTTGCCTCTACGAAAGCTAGGCGAAGGGGACGGTCCCTTTGGTAACTACCGCTGTGGCTTCCTCTGCCAGACCTCGGTCAAGCGAAGTGAATATGGCATGACCTCAATGATTCCCAACATCGGCGACGAAGTGGCGCTGACCATCTGCTTTGAAGGCTTGCGGCAAGGGGCACCTAGCGCGAGCGGCACGAGTGGTGCAAGTGGTGCAAAGGCCGGTTCGGCACCCGCTGCTCGTGGGGGCTCGGGTGCAAAGCAAGGAAGCGCAGGGAAAAAAACAGGCTCGGGCAGTAAAACAGGCTCAGGAAGTAAAGGAAGCTCAGGAAGAAGGTAAACCGAGGGTCTCCCATTTACAATAATGATCGAACCAAGTGATTTACTCCTGGGTGGCTTACTCCCTGCAGTCGCCGCGGCAGTCGTGCTCGCGTTCGTGTGGAAGTTTACCCGTCATGCTGGTGCCGCTTGGAGTGCAAGTTTGACGGTGGGTTACCTCGCCGGACATTGGGCACTTGATGCAAACACAGCTGGATTTTTGTCGGCCGTTGCCAAGAGTTTCAATCCGCATGAAGCCCGCGACTGGTTGCCGCTTGCGATTTTACTTAGCTCGATCCCATGTGCTGTTGCACTCGCAGGGAAAAAGGGCAGGGTGATCGCTTGGCTTCTGCGAGCTGTTCTCTGTGTATTCTTGCCATGGCGACTACTCGTAGGAAGTGCTTACCTGCCCAGCGTCTCGTTGTCAAAAGTCGCTTTTGACACCGGGGCCTGGTCGACTCCCGAATCTGTCGCTTGGCTCAGTGGAATAAGTACCGCGTTATTTACAGCCTGGTTGTTTGCTGAAGCAGAAAACAGAGGCAGCGTTTGCCGTCTTCGCGCGTCGCTTGCCACACTGGTGGCGCTGAGCGGCGCAGTCGTGTTAGCCATGTCAGGTTCCTTCACCTACGGCCAACTGCTAGGCGTACTGACCGCGACCTTGGCCGGCAGTAGTCTGATTGCAATAATATTGCGGTTGGATCGCGGTCCTGAGTCAGCCGCAGGACCATTGGTTGCCGTCTTCGGCGGCGCCTTGGTGCTGGGGCACTTTTTCTCAGAACTAAGACTGCTAAACGCCTGTTTGTTACTTTTGGCCATGGCCGTAGCCATCGGATGGATGCCGCCAAAGCTTTCTCAGCGTATGCAGGTGTCGCTGCGCTGTCTGTTGTGTCTGATCCCTCTGACGATCGCAGTGACGCTGGCGGCAATGGAATTTTCTGCAACGCAGGTTGAGTTGGAGAGCAATCCTTACCTCAATTTTAGGCAGTAACGTTAGAGAGAAGGCTTCTAGCCGTCGGCGGAAGCCGACGGTTCTTGCCCCGGTTACTCAATCCAACCACCTCCCAGAGTTTGATTACCGTCGTAGCAAACCACCGCCTGCCCCGGTGCTACTCCGTACTGAGGTTCTGTGAAGCGAATGTGCAAGCGATTGTTTGGTAGTAACTCAACGGCTGCCTCCACCGGCGCGGCATTGTAGCGAATTTGCACCTGGCATTTTTTGGGAACGTCTGCGCAATCGACCAACCAATTCGCACCGGCCGCGGCCAATTCTTCACGTTGCAGCTCTTCGCGATCCCCCAGCGTTACGCAGCGAGTTTCTCGATCGATCTGCACAACAAACTTCGGCTGACCGAGTGCGATACCCAATCCTTTACGCTGGCCGATGGTAAATCCTTCGATCCCGTTATGTTGGCCGACAACTGTGCCATCTGTTGTTACCAGTTCGCCCGAGGTGTCGGATGGCTCTCGACTAGCGCGCACAAAGTCGTCGTATCGACCGTTCGTCACGAAACAGATCTCTTTGCTGTCTTTTTTCTCCGCGACATTCATCCCCAGCGTCGCCGCGATCCGACGGATCGCCGGTTTTTCGTACTCGCCAACCGGCAACAGCATACGCGACAGATACGCACGGTCGATTCCGAAGAGCACGTACGACTGGTCTTTGCGGGTGTCGCGACCGCGTAGAAGCTCCGGCGATCCATCGGATCGCGGCTGGAGCCGTGCGTAATGGCCCGTCGCTACGAATTGCGCTCCAACGCTGTCGGCGTAATCAAACAGTTTTCCGAATTTGATCCAATTGTTGCACTGCACGCACGGGTTCGGGGTCCGGCCTGCGGTGTACTCGTCGACAAAATATTTGATAATCTGGCTAAATTCTTCGTCGAGATTCAGAGCGTAGAACGGAATACTCAGTTGGTCGGCCACCCGACGGGCATCCTCGGCGTCGGCAGCGGTGCAGCAGCCTTGTTTATGATCGAGTCGGTCGACAATCGGCAGCAGGCCATCTCGGTTCTCCACAGCACAAGCTACTGGCGACTGATGCCCATGGCGCATGAAGACGCCCACCACGTCGTAAC
>Ga0114931_10005531_pt1 | contig 15604 bp, 15 predicted proteins | sample 2SBtaG_FD_89579 | JGI IMG/M metagenome (GOLD analysis project Ga0114931, IMG submission 89579) | Deep subsurface microbial communities from Kolumbo volcano to uncover new lineages of life (NeLLi) - 2SBTROV14_V59a metaG | ecosystem: Environmental > Aquatic > Marine > Volcanic | place: Kolumbo...
ACGGAGGCTGGGGGCGGCGAGTGAATGCCTTTTTATGAACGAGAGCAGGATAAAATTAGAACAGCGATGCCGGGGGATTAATAATGGGGACGGAGGCGAGCGTTTTAGTGCGATGCTAGGGAATTAATAATGGGGGCAGAGGCGAGCGTTTCACAGCGATGCCGGGGAATTAATAATGGGGGCAGAGGCGAGCGTTTCACAGCGATGCCGGGGCAGGAATAAAATCAAGAAGGCCGCGAGTGAGCGAGAGTAGGATAAAATCAAGCAGGCGGCGAGTGCAGAGCACGATGCCGTGGCGGGTATAAGATTAAAGCGAGCGCCACGGATTCCCGATTAAGACATTCGGGAAAGGACGAGTACACAGGGTTGTTGATGAAAACTAACGCCCTGATTTAGTAGCGCCTGTTTTTTTGGCTGATTTCCGGCTCTCGTTAGTTATATCGCCCAGGGGAAAGAGGTACTGCCTGGTGTCTTCGAGGACGTCCACTTTACGTGAGGACGCGTTGTCTTTAAACTGCACGCACTTGCCGTCCGTTATAAGCGACCAGTTGTAGGGCTCGCTCAGCACTTCGGGTATCTCCTTTTTCAAATACACGAGTATGCTTCTGAACCTGCTTACGGGTACGCCGCTCTTTTGAAGCGAAACGAGCCAGCGGAGTATAATGAAGTCTTCAGTCGAGTAGAGCTTGGGGTACCCCCTACCCTGCGATTTTCTTAAGGACGGGACGAGGAGCCCCGTGTGCTCGTAGTAGTACAGGTGGTCGTAGTCAAGCTTAACCCCTTCGAGCGCTAAAATGAGCTGTATAACGTCTTTACTCTTAAGCCCGTTCTCGACCCTTTTGCGCCCGTGATCATTCTTCTGCTTTTTGCCCGCGCTCTTCTTCATAGACTTCTCGCCTAATTTTATTCTGCTCTAGCTCATAGAAAACATTCACTCGCGGCCCCCAGCCCCTGTCTTCTTACTTTATTCCTGCCCCGGCATCGCTGTGAAGCGCTCGCCTCCGTCCCCATCCGTATTTAAATGGGGCCGTCTATTCTGACATTAGCATAAAGAGGTTACGAGTGCAATTATAATGTTGCCCGGGCTTTATTGTTATTAATTCCCCAGCATCACGCTCTGCGCTCCGGTCTGGACAAGCGCCGTTCGGAGCCGGGTTTATGCTCTTGATGACACGGCGTGTTTCCCCGATTATAGTTGTAGTTTGGCGTGTTCCGGAAAGTGTCGCAGGGGCCTTGCCTTTATGAAACGAAGGAGAAAGAACAATGACTAACGGACAGAGATTGAGAGAAATCATAAAGAGACCGGGGATTTTGGTACTCCCGGGCGTGTATGATTGCGTCAGCGCGAAGATTGCCGATAAGACCGGATTTGAGGTTTTGTTTACCAGCGGCTTCGGTATATCCGCGACCTTGCTCGGAAAGCCCGACTTCGGGTTCGTTACCGCAACGGAGATGATAGAATCAGTGACCCGCATCGTACAGTCTGTTGATGTGCCCGTAGTGGCCGACATAGACACGGGCTATGGAAATCCGCTGAACGTGATAAGAACTGTAGAAGACGCCGTACGGGTGGGTGCCGCAGGGATAATACTCGAATACCAGGAATGGCCTAAAAAGTGCGGCCACTTCGCGGGAAAACGGGTAATAGCGCTTGAGGAGCATGTGGAGAAGATACTTGCCGCACGTGAAGCTGCGGGGGAAAGCGGTCTGGTGATTATAGGGCGTACGGACGCAAACGCGGTCAACGGGCTTGAAGACGCAATAAAGAGAGGTTGGGCATACTACGAGGCCGGGGCGGATATAGTATTTGTCGAGGCTCCCAAATCACCCGGGGAATTAAAAGAGATCGGAAGCGCTTTTCCCGACATCCCGCTGTTTGCTAATATGGTCGAGGGCGGAAGGACCCCCATAATGGGCACTCAGGAGCTGGAAGGGCTCGGATATAAAATAGTTGTTTACCCCCTTACCGGACTCTTTTCCGCGGCTTTTGCTATTAAAGCCTCGCTATCGCATTTAAGAGAAAATGGAACTACCGAGGGGTACGGCGATATGGTCGGTTTTTCGGAGTTCGAGGATGTTGTAGACGTACCCGAGTACCGGGAAATTGAGAAGAAATTCTCAGCCCCGGAATAATGAGATGAAAGGCTCTATTGACCCAACAGCGTATCTAGGTCGAGAGGATTCCCGTTTAAGAGTATTTGACCAGGAGTATACTCTGCATTGAGTACGTACCTGTCTTCTTCCAAAACGAGTATGCTCTGCGAGGTCAGGTCTCCTATATCTTTCCTGGTGCGCTCTCGGGCGAGCTTATCGATCTCCTGATCGCTTAGGGGGCTTAGTGCGCCGTTTTTGATCTCGTCCTCTATCTCTTCGGCGTTAAACCCGTGCATGGCCTCTTCGAGGAGAGTTGTAGCAACCGATAACTCTGCATTGGCGGTAATTGCGGCAAGTAGAAACAAGGGGTTTAGCGCCATGTCCGGGTCTGTGAGCCCGGTGCCGTCGATCGCTATGAACAGATTTCCCCTTAGGTCCCCTTCTCCTGTCTCGAGTACGAGCTCGGATATCTCAAGCTCAGGGGATTTCTTTACCAATTCAGGCAGAACTCCCATAAGCTCAGCGAGATATTCGTTTGATTCTTCCTGGCTCTCCTGCTTGGGCTTATCCCTGGCTTCTTGCAGGATTTTTTGAATATTCTTCCACGACGACTTGTCAATATTGCGGAGCGCCAACTTATAACCACCCGGCCCGTATGTAAGCTCACCTACAGTGATCTCTTCAAACCCAAGTGTATGAATGCTCGTAAGCGTACCGGCCAGGTCTTCAGTAGAGCCTTGGAAGCTAAGGTTTTTAACCCGAAGGTCGTCGAATTCGCCCGTCTCTTTGTCTTTACTTCTTGCCGATATAGCTTCTACGTCGAATGAAGCGGTCCCGAGCGGGAGATAATAATTATCTCCCTCGTATCTGATGTTTGATTTCCCGTTTACTCCGCTAAGAGTAAGTTGTAAATCATCTGATTTAATGGTCAGGCCCTCTGATTCAAACGACGTGTTCATGTCTTTAAAACCGGGCTCGAATTTGATTGTCCCTTTAAGCCCGCTCCATGTGAAATATTCGTCGTCTTCACCCAACTTAGACTCTATTCCGGGCATGTTTATTTTAGTTGTTCCGCCTCCGTTCAGAGAGAGTACCGTATTGTACATAATTGGCGGGAGTCCCCGTATTAAATCTTCGTATTCGGACTCAGGGGCGGGCGTCAGCGCTGCTTTTGACTCTATTACAGCCAAAACCGGTAGTGGTGAAATCTGCCCTTTAAAAAGAGGCCCGGGCGGTATGGGGCCGTGATATATAGTATCCTCGTTATGGATTCTGAAAATCTCGCCCTCACTGCCTGTAACTGTGAAAGTGGTTTGGGTTTGCGAGCTGAGCCAGCCGCGCTTATAGCTCTCATCGACTACTGTGATATTCTCGGCTTCTGAGAAGCTTCCAATCAAGCTCTCATATTCTTTCTCCGCGTTTATGCCAAACCAGTACGGTAGTGCCAAGAATATCCCCAGGACAACCAGTATGATTATAAATACGACCCTCATATTACCTCTCTTGAGCTTTATATGGTGATTCTAGTATAATGCGGTTTGGAGCTACCTTAAAGAGATCTATTTTGATTGCGGATAATTCGCGGTTGATCTCTGAAGATTGTTTTTAACGTCTTTTAAGAACTCACCCAGTATTTCCTCAAGCGCCTGGTTCCAGCCCAGCATGAGTGCCTTGGGGTCTCTTGAAGATATTGGTTTCCGGGCATTATAGGTGCTGCTTGTGACCACGATAGGGGTGTCCACGTCGTCTGTGAGCTTAAGAAGGAAGAACTGGATCTCCATTACGGCTGAGGGGGCGGAGCTGTTTCTGTAATCGCCGTATATTTTTACGACGTTGCCCTCTATTACATAATTTGGGAAAGCCTGGCTCAGCTGGCCTAAAACGTCTTCGAATACCCCGGCGTCTGCAAACCATCTGGTTACAGCTTCCGTGATCAGGGCTCCCGGGGGTCTGAAGAACTGGTTATAGAAATCTGACTGGTATTTGAATTCGCCGGTTCTGTAGATGAATTCGAGACCCTGGCTCCCGGGTGATACGCTTAACCTCTTGATACCGAGTATCGTGCCTTGGACCGGAGTGCCGCTATGTCCGCTGTTGCTCACGTCGAACTGGTAATAAGCCCTTTGGGGATATGGCTTATCCACGTTTGCGCAGCCGGCGCCAAAGAGTATTACAAACATTATTATGACATAGCGCATCATTGTGATTCCTCCTTGTCCTCCTCAAGCTCCTGGATGAAACGCGGCGGCGGGTTGCCGAAGAGCACCCAAGACGGGTAGTTCTTTACCGTTGTCATAAACTCCCTTAAGTCTTCAGAGATACGCTCTATATTATTGAGCGTGATCTTGATATTATGCTCTCTGTTCTGTATGAGCTTGTTTGCGCGGACAAGGGTTTTTCTGAGCTCGCCCGTGGTCTCCGATATATTTGTAATAGTTGTTTTCACGTCTTCGCTCTTGAGTATATTATCAATCTCCGCGGTAGTGTCGTCGAGGGTCTTGAGGAGTTTCTGGAGGTCTTCGCTTACCTGTGCCACCTTTGCCTCTTTTATGGTTTTGTTGAGTGTAACTACAAGCTCTTCTACGTTGTTTGAGATTTCTTTAAAATTTATGCTCTGAATTGTCTCGGTCAGCTTTTCTATAGTCTGAGTTATGAGAGTGATCGTGCCCGGAGCTGAGGGGATGTAAATGTATTTGGGCTTCCAGTCTATCGTGAGCGCCGGGTAGCGCTCGGGGTCAAGATATACCGCGTTTAGGAATGCAAGGCCTGTTACCCCCTGGGACGCGAGTTGGAGCCTTAAGCCTTTCTTAATCATATCATCAAGGTTCTTATTCCTCTCCTCTTCACTCTGGTAATCAAACTTCTTATTCTGAGTAATTCTCCTTTCGGGGTATGTTTCAGCTCTGACGAGCACATAATGGTAGTCGGTGTTATATTCGTTAAAAACGAACCCAAGCTCGGTCACGTTGCCGATCTTCACACCCTGGAACTTAAGAGGAGAGCCCACGCTCAAGCCCTCGACCGACTGATTGAAGTATGTCTCAACTGCATACTTTTTCTCAAAGAACTTACCGCCCCCGAATATTATTATAGCGGTGGCAAGCACCAGTGTGCCGAGTATGACAAAGAGGCCGATCTTAAAATAATTGGGTTTTTCGCTCATGATTATTTTCTATTGTTTAATTAATTCCTGCCCCCCGATCGCACTTTGTGCTCCGGTCTGTCTTCTTATTTTATTCCTGCCCTGCACTCGCCTCCGTCCCCATTAGCTGCTCGTCTGTCTTACGCATGAAGAACTTCTGTACTATCGGAATGGTGGAGTTGTCTCTCAGGTACTCCGGCCTCCCTTCTGCTATTATACCTTTTGTACTCTTATCTAGCATAATAACCCTGTCGGCGATATTGTAAATACTATTTAGCTCATGCGTAACAATTACGAACGTCACCCTAAGACTCTTGGAGAGCTGGTTGATAAGTTGATCGAGCTCTGCAGAGGTGATCGGGTCGAGCCCTGCCGAGGGCTCGTCCAGGAACAGTATGTCCGGGTCAAGCGCCATGGCCCTTGCGAGCGCGGCGCGCTTTATCATACCGCCGCTTAGCTCTGCGGGCATTTTATCCTCAGAGCCCGTAAGATCCACCAGATTGAGCTTCATCCTGGCGACGAGGTTCATTGTTTCTTTACTTAAATCGGTATATTGCTCAAGCGGGAGCGTTACGTTTTCGATTACGGTCATAGATCCGAAGAGCGCTCCCGACTGATACGCGACGCCTATGCTTTTTAATATATCGATCCTCTGCTTCCCGTTTGCCGAGCCAATGTCTTGCCCCTCTATCAAGATCCTCCCCTTCGCCGGTCTGAATAGCCCGATCATGTGTTTGAGCAGCGTGGTCTTTCCGCAGCCCGAGCCCCCCAGTATAATAAATTTTTCTCCTTTATAAACGTCAAACGTTATATTGTCTATTACGACCGTCTCGCCGTATGCGGCCGTAAAGTCCATTACGTTTACTATCTTTTCTTCGCTTGTTATATTTTCTTTGGTCTCAGTCATATTATATACCCAATATGTAATATATAACCCCGAATATTCCGTCTACCAATATCATAAGCACTATCCCGATCACAACGGCTTTAGTGGCCGCGTCCCCCACAGCAGAAGGCCCTTTGGTGGCCCTCATGCCCGCGAGGCAGCCCACGCCGGCTATAATCAGGGCGAAGAACAGGGTCTTGAAAAGACCCGAGAGTAAAAGCCCGTAAGTGGCGGCGGTAGTGATCTGGTTTAAAAATGTCTGGAAGGTGAACCCGAGCGACAGCATCACCACGAGCGCTCCTACAAGCCCGAAAAGGTTCCCGAATACAGTAAGGAGCGGGAGCATGAACAGGGCGGCTATTACTTTGGGGATTACGAGGAAAGGCACGGGGTCAAGCCCCATTGTGTCGAGCGCGTCCAGCTCCTCGTTCACTTTCATCGTGCCGAGCTCCGCTGCGAACGCCGAGCCCGAGCGCCCGTTTACCACAAAAGCGGTCATAAGGGGCCCCAGCTCTTTGAAATACGCAATGACCACAAGGTCTGCGACGAATATCTCAGCCCCGTATGTCTGCATGGGTATCGCGGATTGAAACGCTATCACGAGCCCAACCAGGAAATTCACGAGCGCAATGATGAATAGAGAGTTAGCGCCGAATTTCTCAGACGTCATCAGCACTTCCCGCCATCTGATCGTAAAGGGGTTCATGGCGGCCTTAATCAGCCCGATTGTCAGCTTCCCAGTAAATTCTATATGTACCTTAAGTTCTTCCCAGAAGTTAAACGACTCTTTCCCGACTGCGACTATGGGATCGTCTTTTTTAGCTTTCTCAGCGTCATGCGCAGCAAATTTCTCTGGGTCGAACAGGTCGTACAGCTTCTCAAGCTCGGGCGTTAGCCCTTCAATCTTAAACCCGCCGCCCTGTTTTTCCTGCTGTAATTGGAGCTTTATGAAAAGCGAAATACCCGAAGCGTCGCAGTACTCGACGCCGCTCGCGTCAACTATCAGGTTTCGGGGCTTGGCACTCGTTAGGGCTTTTAGGGACTCTGTCCATGTCCCCCCGGTGGTGTAGGCGTCCAGACGGCCGTTAATTTCCACTCTGAGTGTGTTGTTATCCTCAGATTCGGTCTTGACTGAAGCTGTGCTTGTGGCGGTATGATTGCTCATTATCTGATTGTTCAATAACCTCTATAGTGCTTTGCCTTTGAGTATTAATTTTCTTTCTTCTTTTGGGTGATCACACATGAGGTGTGATTTGCTAAAAGATTGCAAAAATCACCGACTTGACGCACGTTGTGTGATTCTACGATCGTCTCTTAAAGTCTGAGTAACACCATAACTTCTCGGCCTCATGAAGAAATCGTATATATGCACTCACAGAGTGCTACGCTAAAAATAAATCAAAGTATTTGAATGATCCTTACAATTCCACCCCCACCCCGTGTAAGGTTCTTAACGCTTCCATGCTTCGTTTTCTTAACGCTATTTATGTATGTCGGGAAAATAAAGACAAAACCTGCTACGCATAATAACCTTAGGAATTATCTTTAACTCCCGACCCTTGCCTCTCATCCCATCTGAGCTTAACATAGAGGATGGAAGCGAGTCAATTATGAGTGGAAATAGCGCGTTAATTAGAAATCTGGACGCGATTTATTATGCCGAGTTGTTTATGGTGTGCGCGGTGTCGTCCATTCTGGGAATCCGCTTGTTCCTCCACCTGACCGGGTACCCGCAAATCGGGAGCAGCACCCTCCACATAGCCCATATGCTCTGGGGCGGGCTGTTGATGCTGGTAGCGATTATTATGCTGTTGTCGTTCATCGGTAAGAGGATAGAGCTCTGGGCCGCTATCATCGGGGGCGTGGGGTTCGGTATGTTCATAGACGAAGTCGGCAAGTTCGTAACGAGCGACAACGACTATTTCTTCGAGCCCTCTGTCTCGATCATGTACGCGGTGTTCGTGCTCATTCTCCTTTCGGTGCATACCATAAAAACCGGGTGGAGCTTTACCAAAAGGGAGTATCTGTTAAACGCTGTAAAGGGCCTTGAAGAGGTAGCGCTTAAAAACCTGGACGCGGAAGAGAAAAAGGACGTGCTCCGGTATCTCTCAAAGAGCGACCCGGACGACCCCCTGACGACTGCGCTCCGTAAACTCGTTTCAGACACCGAGCCCATCCCCGTGGAAGAGCCCGGGTACTACAGCCGAGTAAAGACTTCATTCCGCAGTTTCTACACGCGCGTTGCGGGCAGCAAATACTTTAAGCTCGGCATCACTGTATTTTTTATCGGGAAGCTCCTCGTGACTCTCGCATACGTGACGGTATTTACGGTTTTTATGGGTATCGGCGGGGAAAAACTCCTTAATTTCAGGATATTTGAATATGCGGAGAGGAGGCTTCAGGACCTAAGTTTCATAGATAAGGCGCAGATTTTCTCGTCCCTCCTTTCAGGCGTGTTCGTCCTGCTCGGAGTCTATCTCATAAGAAAGTCCAGGCTTTCCGCTTACCGGATGTTCGAGCGCTCGGTGCTCGTGTCCATACTCCTCACGTATGTATTCATATTCTACAAAGAGCAGTTCGCGGCCCTCACCGGGCTCGCCTTTAATATTCTTATACTGATAGGGCTCAGGGTGATGATAAGGAGGGAGGAGAGGGATTTGTAAGTTGTCGCTCTGAGCGGAGTGAAGAGTCTCAATAGAAAATAATGAGAGATTCTTCGTCGCGATGCTCCTCTAGAATGACAACAAAATTTTCCGATATTGCCGCCCTATCTCCTGGTGGAAGGGGTGGTTGGTAGTAACTATAAAGTTGGTTACTCATTATGCAATTTTCTTGTAGATACTAATTCTATTACTTAAATTGCTAGCATCTTTGTTTCTATTAAGGTAATTTTCCGCAAACGTGATAAAATTGTTTTTTCCGCACCTTCGAAGTATAATCGCTTCCATATACATTAATGACCAATAACATATTTCTTCTAAACTTGATACAAAGTTTTTGATGTCGTTATATGAAGCTGTAGTCGTAAAATCCATATCCTCATAGTTTAGTTTTCTTCTTAATCTATATAAAAAATGGAAAATTCCGGTGTATTTTGGGTCAATATCATATTTTTTACCATTGTGATTACTTTGCCATATATCTTCTTTTCGATGTTTATGTTCTGCTCTTAGACATTTTGCAATCACTGCGATGGGTCTTCTTTTATATTTTTATAGATTACTCGGTAAATTTTTCCAATCTATATCATTTGGAAAATTTACTGGTATATGATCCTGATCTTTCCTTCCAGGTGGTCCTTGATATGCCAAGTTCCATGGCGGTATACCCTTATCAACTAGTAAACTGGTTACTTTCCTTAAAGTACCTCCATGTGTTTTAGGTGTTGATTTGTCGTAAGAGTAGCAAAAAGCTACTAAACAAGAATAAATTGAATAATAAGTTAGGACAGGTATCCAAGGATTAGTAAATCTTAAGACCTCCTCATCTTTTCCTTCACAATTAACATAAAGCAAATATTCATTGTTCCAGGAGAGTTTGAGCCATTTTTCAAGTTTGGTATGGTCTAAATCCGAAGATAGTTTAAATGTCTTAGCCGACTTAACTATTACGCTTCCTAAATTATCTGAATCCCCATTATCTGAATCCCCGTATTCATCATATATATAGTCACATATACTCTCTAAGTAATTTAGGTATGTGGAAAACCTGTTTCGATCCTCGCTACTGGCAGCTCTAATTACTAAGCCCATTTTAAGATATTACTATATATAAGTAATCATAACAATTTAGTATGCATCATTTCTTGTAATACAATGCACAATGATATACACTAAAATAATTAAATAATTCCAATGGCAATTGTTGTTAAATAGTATAAAGAAGATTAACATGGCAAAAGTTGCACCATTTCATAGCAAGAAAAATCCTGGTGTTTATCACACATGTTCCAAATGTACAGAAGGTAACAACATAGAGCGTGAAAATAAAGCTAAAGGTACTGGTAGCGGGAGACAGTGTGAAACTTGCAAGAGACTTACTAAGCAAGGAAGCTGTTAACAAATAGTATTTCATTTGAATACAGTACTCCTACAATACCCTGCCATTCCCGCCGGGGTATTAATTAGAAATTAGGGTGTAATATCCTAGCGTTACCTTCTCTACCTTCCCTGCCAGCACGAGTACAGGGTGTGGAGGTTGTTCGGTGCAGAGATTGCCGCGCTTCGCTCGCAATGACAATCAGAGCCAAATGCCCTGGGATTTGTAGAAAACAAGCGCGAAGTAGTATGTAACGGGGAATACGAATATGAGGCTGTCGAAGCGATCGAGCACCCCCCCGTGTCCTGGCACGATGTCGCCCGAGTCCTTGAGCCCGGCTCCCCTTTTGATTGCAGACTCCACCAGGTCGCCGAATATCGCGGCGAGCGAGATCAAAATCGCGAGTGCCACCGCCCAGTCGGAGCTGAGCGGATTGCCGAACAGGGAGTTGACTACGACCCCGGTGATTACGCACGCGACGAAGCCGCCGATGGTGCCTTCAATGGTCTTCCCGGGGCTGATATTGGGGGCAAGCTTGTGCTTTCCGGTCAGGACTCCTGTGTAGTAGGCCGAGGTGTCGTGAACGAACGTACACGCCACGGCGAACACTACGAAGAAAAAACCAGGGTCGGTAAGCCCCTGGTTGTTCAGCGCGAATTTGCCTAAATTCCCCATGGCTGAAATGTCTCGTAAGAGTACGGCGTGACTCAGCAGAAGGCCAATATAGACTACGCCGAACAGGGTCCCCCCCATTTTCCTGAGCGCGTCGGCATGCCCTTTTTTCCTGAGGCAGAATATGAATATGAGGATAACCGAGGCGGTGAATACGAGCTGCATGGAGATGTATCCGAAATAGGCCCCGATTCCTATAAGGACCGAGAGCACTGTCCCAGAAACCCCGAAAGGGATTTCCCTTGAGCGCAGTATCTTGCGGTATTCCAACTGGCCGACGAATATCAGAGCCAGGATGAATAACAGATACAGCAGCCCTCCGGCAAGGATGATTATATATATGACCGGCACCGCGACCAGGGCTGTCAGTACTCTCTTGGTTGAGTTGCTCATAATATTAGAGTAGATATACTTTCCCTGACTTAAGGAATTTTTCAAATAATGGGGACGGAGGCGAGCGCTTTATAGCGATGCCGGGGGATAAATAAGAAGACAGAGGCGAGCGCCTCATAGCGATGCCGGGGCAGGAATAAAATAAGAATATGGAAGATCTTATCAAAAGCACAGTTATTTATGAGCCTGAAGGCGCACCGATGAGCGTTGTAGTATTCCTGTCGGGCTCGGGAACTAACTTTATAGCTATATTTGAGGAGGAGCTTAGGCTGAGAGACGCCGTCGAGTACGTTTACGGGAAGATAGACGCCGTATTCACAAACGCCCCCAAGTGCAAAGGGGCGGAAAAGGCGAAGGAATACGGAATCCCTGTAGTTAGCCTCAGCTCAAGTAAGTACTTCGGCGTGGTCGGCAGGGGCCCTGAGGACGAAGAGATGCGGGAGTATTACGACGCGGCGGTGCTTACCCTTGTCGAGCAGGTATGCGCCCCTGATTTGATAGTGCTTGCGGGGTACAGGAGGAGGCTAGGAAACGGCATGCTGAGACGTTACCGGAATAAGATATTGAACCTATACCCGGGGGATATAACAAAGGACTATATGGTGCGCGGCATAGACGCATCGGTACAGGCGCTTCGGGCAAAGGAGCGGGATATAAAGTGTACCGTTTATCTGGAAAGGGAGAAAGAGCGTTTCGGCGCCGCGCTCGTGCAGTCACAGCCGATATCGCTTAAGGGGTTTAAGGAGCGGAATATAGAAGCGCTTAACCAGAAGATACGCGAGGACGGAGAGTGGAAGATATTCCCCTACGCCGTGCACGAGCTTATAGCGAAAGGCAGGGTGGGTGTGGACGAGGCCGGCTGTATCTATGTCGACGGGGAAAAGTTAGACGCTTCGGGTTTTCAGTATAAATAATGGGGACAGAGGCGAGCGTTTTAGTGCGATGCCGGGGGATAAATAAGAAGACAGAGGCGAGCGTTTTAGTGCGATGCCGGTGGGGGCAGCGAGTGAATGTAGTTAATGAGCGAGAGTAGGAATAAAATAAGAAGACAGAGGCGAGTATAAACTTAGAAGAATTGATCCCTATTTCCCCCTAGCCCTGGCCCAGGTATCCCTGAGCGTTACCGTCCTGTTAAACACCGGTTTTCCTGGCTCTGAATCCACTGGGTCTGTGAACAAATACCCTAACCGCTCAAACTGATAATTCACTCCGGGCTCGGCCTCTTTTAAGCTCGGCTCGAGCTTCGCATCCGTAAGCACGTTTAGGGATTCGGGGTTTAAAAAGTCCGTGAACGGACGTCCTTCCTTGTCTTTCTCAGGCTCGGCTTGCGTAAATAAGCGGTCATAGAGCCTGACTTCTGCAGAAAACGCGTGACGGGCGGATACCCAGTGGAGCGTAGCTTTGACTTTCCTTCCGTCAGGGGAGTTGCCGCCCCTGCTCTCCGGGTCGTAGGTGCAGCGGAGCTCCGTAACGTTACCTTCCTCGTCTTTTATGACTTCCGTGCAGGTAACAAAATAGGCGTAGCGGAGTCTGACCTCTCTTCCGGGGGCGAGTCTGAAGAATTTTTTGGGCGGGTCTTCCATAAAGTCGTCTCTTTCTATAAACAGCTCTTTTGAGAACGGCACTTTGCGCATTCCCATGCTTTCGTCCTCGGGGTTATTGACAGCGTCCATCTCTTCCGTGGCGTCGTCGGGATAGTTCGTAATTACGACCTTAAGCGGGTTAAGCACAGCCATGGCGCGGCGGGCCGTTTTGTTTAAATCGTTCCTTACGCTGTGCTCAAGGAGTGAAGCGTCTATGGTGCTGTCCTGTTTCGTGACTCCGATTGTATCGCAGAAGTTCCTTATCGAAGCGGGCGTATAGCCCCTCCTTCTGAGTCCCGAGATCGTAGGCATCCTGGGGTCGTCCCAGCCCGAGACGCGCCCCTCGCTTACGAGCTGCATGAGCTTTCTTTTACTAAGGACGGTGTAGCTCAGGTTTAGCCTCGCAAACTCGATCTGACGCGGGCGGTATATGTCCAGCGCTTCGAGGAACCAATCATATAGCGGGCGGTGGTCTTCGAATTCGAGCGTGCACAGAGAGTGGGTGATCCGCTCTATAGAGTCCGACTGACCGTGAGCGAAGTCGTACATGGGATAAATTGACCACTCGTCCCCGGTCCTATGGTGGGACTCTTTGAATATCCTGTACATCACGGGGTCTCGCATATTCAGGTTGCCCGAGGCCATATCTACCTTGGCCCTGAGCACGTGCTCGCCTTCGCCGAACTCGCCATCTTTCATGCGTCTGAACAGATCGAGGTTCTCTTCAGGGTTTCTGTCCCTGTAGGGACTCTCCCTGCCCGGCTCGCTCAGTGTGCCCCTGAGCTCCCTTATCTCCTCTGCCGATAGAGAATCCACATAGGCTTTGCCCTTTTCAATGAGCTTGATTGCGTATTCATAGAGCTGGCCGAAATAGTCAGAGGCGTAATAAAGTCTGTCGTCCCAATCGAAACCGAGCCACCTGACGTCCTCTATAATCGACTCTACGTACTCGGTATCTTCTTTCGTAGGATTCGTGTCGTCGAAGCGCAGGTTGCATGAACCGCGGTACTCCCGGGCCACGCCGAAGTTAAGGCAGATGGACTTGGCGTGCCCGATGTGGAGGTAGCCGTTTGGCTCGGGTGGGAAGCGGGTCGCCACCCTACCCCCGTATTTGCCGCTCTTTATGTCCTCTTCGATAATGGCTCTTATAAAATCGAGGCTCTTTTTATCTGTATCTTGTCCCATATGTTTTTTCTGCTTCGGTTTATTTTTTATCGCCGGCCATGCGAGCCGGTTTACGGGATGAATATTATACAGAGGCTTGGGAACATTAAAAGATGGGGACCCCGGGTCGTTGTCCTTGATGACAGTATCACGTCATTCTGAACTTGGTTCAGAATCTCATCTTTTAACATTTGTTTCTAGCGAAGAAAAAGCAAATGATGAGCTCCCGGGCCCCTGCCCGGGATGACAGCGTTGAGTTGACTTATCCTTAATTCTGCAATTAAACTATCTCATCATGTATTTTCCAGCATACAGGCCGAGGAGGCTTAGAAAGAGCGCCGATCTAAGGGAGCTTGTGTCGGAGACCAGGCTCTCGGTGAAGGACTTCATATACCCGATGTTCGTCATGCCGGGGAAGAACCGGAAGGTGCAGGTAAAGTCCATGCCCGGCATATCTAAGCAGTCGATCGACAACATCATAAAGGAGATGAGGGGAGTGAGGAAGCTCGGCGTGAAGTCGGTGCTGTTGTTCGGCATACCTTCCAAAAAGGACGAGATGGGCACTGAGGGCTACGCCGCCGAGGGCATTGTGCAGAGGGCGCTACGGGAGATTAAGAAAAAAGTTCAGGATATGGTTGTAGTTACGGACGTATGCATGTGCGAGTACACGAGCCACGGCCACTGCGGCGTTATCCGGGACGGAGACGTGGACAATGACGAAACTGTGGAGTACCTGGCTAGGATGGCGCTCTCGCACGCTGAAGCGGGGGCGGATATGGTGGCGCCTTCGGACATGATGGACGGGAGGGTCGGGGTTATAAGGGACGTGCTCGACGAGGGGGGGTTCGAGAACCTCCCGATTATGGCTTATTCAGCTAAGTATGCGTCAGCTTTTTACGGCCCGTTCAGGGAAGCTGCCGAGTCGCCGCCACAGTTCGGGGACAGAAGGAGCTACCAGATGGACCCCCCAAACGTGAGGGAGGCTTTAAGAGAGATCGCACTCGACATAGAAGAAGGGGCCGACATAGTTATGGTAAAGCCCGCTCTCCCGTACCTGGACGTGATACGGGCGGCCAGGGATAAGTTCGACCACCCTCTTGCGGCGTATAACGTGAGCGGGGAGTATTCGATGGTAAAGGCCGCGGGCAAGCTCGGGTGGATTGAAGAGGAGCGTGTGATGATGGAGTCGCTTGTGAGCATAAAGCGCGCCGGGGCAGATGTTATCATCACCTATTTCGCCAAAGAAGCAGCCAGATTGTTAAATTCCGGGAAGTAACTGTTTTATAGATCATGGAACTTTCAGCTTATAAAGTGGTCGAGGTAACGACAGTCACAGATGAAGAGCTCGAAAGGGTCATTAACGAGTGGGTGTCCCGGGGCTGGGTGCTCGAAGGCGTACATTTCGCAATGAGAGAGTCCTCCAAAAGACCTTCTATGGCTTTTGTAATGTTCGTAAAGAGCTCGGGAGCTACGGTTACCGGATTTGCTTCTGATAACTGATTTTTAATCCACTGAGTTCAAAGAGGAAGTGCACCACATAGTTTACCGAAGAATTCAGCCGGGGTTAGAAAATTCAAGCACTTCCTCGGTCTATTGTTGAGATCGTTTTCAATACGTTTAATTTTTGAATCA
>Ga0114931_10005532_pt1 | contig 15604 bp, 12 predicted proteins | sample 2SBtaG_FD_89579 | JGI IMG/M metagenome (GOLD analysis project Ga0114931, IMG submission 89579) | Deep subsurface microbial communities from Kolumbo volcano to uncover new lineages of life (NeLLi) - 2SBTROV14_V59a metaG | ecosystem: Environmental > Aquatic > Marine > Volcanic | place: Kolumbo...
TACCAACCGATTCGGCGATTCCCCCAAACGCGGCTGGTGGCGCCATCCATGCCTTTGCGCCAGGGGATCTTTCCGGTGAGCGTCCAGGCAATATGACCGCCTTCATCAGCGAGGGCAACATTCATGATCGGCAGCCCGCTGCGATTCATGATGGCGACCGCCTGCTCGACGGTGGCCGCCCGCTCCATTTCGAACAGCCCAAAATCGACACCGCCCGGCTGCAGGGCAGCCCAATGGATTGCAACCGCCCGGTTCATCAATGGCCGCCTGGCAACCGGCCCCCAGATGGTCATCTTGCGTTCGAACGAGACCGATGCGCCACTCTTGACCTCGATCGTTTCCGAGGCGGTCGTCAACGGTCTCCATCCTTCCGGGCTCAGATAGTGATCAGGACGCGCCGGATCGAACTGCACGGTGATCAGATCCAGGTCATCGGCCAGCGCACTGGTAAAGCCCCAGGCAACATGACCGTTGCTGCCGGCAATCAGCAGCGGAACGCCCGGCAGGGTGATGCCTGCCAGTTCGACCCCGGGGTATCGAAGGGCGGCGCGATACCAGACGTTGGGCACGGACAAGGGCAGGTGCATGTCGTTGGCGAGTATGGCGCGACCGTCTTTGGTCCTGGTTCGATTCACCGCCCAATTGTTCGAGCCAACCACTGCCGCGCCGGCATCGACCATGCCGATCACCGCATCGTCGTTCGGCCGTTTTTGCAACGCTGCGAGCGCCTCGACAGGAATCGGAGTGATCGGCCGCCGGGATTTGGCGTTGCCGTCGAATGTATGGGTATAACGGTCGGTATCAGGTGTCAGGAATGCAACTACCTCGGCAGGCAGCGCTTCGGTCATAACACTCAACATGCGCTCGTTGGATTCGCTCAAGCTGAGTGTTTGAAACATGCCCAAAGCGACCAGCACGCTGTCCTCGCTGCGCCATGGTTCCGGCCGATATCCCAGAACAAGAAATTCCGGCGGCAACAGGTCGGTTTGCCTGATCGCATGGTTGATGCCGTCGACGTAGGCCTGCAACACCTTTTTGTGCGCATCCGGAAGGTCCTCGACGATACGCTCCGCAGCTCGCTCCATTCCCAAATTCCGTTGCCGAACATCACTCTCGACCGCAGCCCGGCCAATCACCTCGGCCAGTCGGCCGGCGGTTTTTCGCCGCATCAGGTCCATTTGAAACAACCGCTCCCTTGCCGTCACAAAGCCCAACGCTGCATAGGCATCGAGGCGCGATGCGGCCTGAATGTTCGGAACCGAGAACCGATCGAAGCCGATCGTCACCGGCGCTTGCAAGCCATCCATCGTAATCTCGCCATCCATCACCGGCGTCGAACGGTATTGCAGAACCACAAAGAAGCCGACCCCAACCGCCACGGCAGCGACTAAAACGACTGTCACATAAACGCAAAACTTGTGCAACATTAGATTCTCAGTAACTTCTCAAAAAGTCCGAGCAGGAAGCGGGCAGACCGATACAAGACACGCGGTGAATACGATCCCTGTACGCTCGTCTGCAGCATCCGTGCTGCAGACGGTCTTGTATCGGCCCACCCGCTTCCTGCTTCCTGCTTCCTGCTTCCATGGATGCGCTGCCCGAGATTATTGAGAAGATACGATTCTCAGCGCTAAGCCCGGGTTTTGATGTTGAACTGTTCATGGTTGGATTGCATGAATCAAGCAAATCGGGAACGGCTCTCCGTTGCCTTGCCGACGACGCAGTGTCCACAGCCTTCCGCTCGGCATCGGCGCCCAAGAGCGGCCCACACGTATCAGTTATACTATATCAATTTCTTTCCACTATAGGGGCACCCATGAGACCAAGCGGCCGCAAGCCTAATGATTTAAGAACGATCAATTTGACCTGTGATTTCACCAAACACGCTGAAGGCTCGGTGCTGGTGGAATTCGGCGATACGCGCGTATTGTGCAACGCCAGCGTGGAAAATCGCGTGCCGCGGTTTCTCAAAGGCTCCGGCGGCGGCTGGGTGACCGCCGAATACGGCATGCTTCCAAGAGCGACTCATGAGCGCTCAGCACGCGAAGCATCCCGCGGCAAACAGGGTGGGCGGACACTGGAGATTCAGCGGCTCATCGGACGGTCGCTGCGTGCAGCTGTCGATCTCGAAGCTTTGGGGGAGCGGACCATTACTGTGGACTGCGATGTGATTCAAGCCGATGGCGGAACCCGAACAGCATCGATTACCGGCGGGTACGTCGCCTTGTCGCTTGCCACTCAAGGGCTGCTCAGAAAAAGAAAAATCAAATCGGACCCGATACACGGCCAGGTGGCTTCCGTATCCGTCGGCATCTATAAAGGCGAACCTATATTAGACCTGGATTACAAGGAAGACAGCGATGCCGAAACAGACATGAATGTAGTGATGAACGAAGCCGGGGCGTTTATCGAAATCCAGGGAACGGCAGAAGGACATGCATTCAGAAAAGATGAGTTGAGCGCCATGTTGGCGCTTGCCGAACACGGGATCGAGTCTTTGCTGGCGAAGCAGCGCGATGCGCTGGCGCAAAGAAAGAGACAGGCATAAGCAGCACCATTGCAACCGATGACAGAAAAAATTGTTCTTGCCAGCAACAATCCGGGGAAAATTCGGGAAATCCAGGCCATCTTCAAGGAGCGATTGATCGTCCCGCAATCCGAACTCGCCATACCGGAAGCGAACGAGACAGGAGTCACGTTCATCGAAAACGCCATCATCAAAGCACGCAATGCCGCTCGCTACGGCGGCCTGCCCGCAATCGCGGACGACTCCGGTCTGGAGGTCGACGCTCTTGCCGGGGCGCCAGGCGTGTACTCTGCGCGATACGCCGGCGCAGGCGCGAGCGACCAGCGCAACCTTGAGAAATTGCTCGAAGAGATGGCTGACATCCCAGACGATCAACGAACAGCGCGCTTTCGATGTGTCATTGTTTATTTACGCCATGAGCAGGACCCATGCCCACTGATTGCGCAAGGCAGCTGGGAAGGGAGCATCTTGCGCGAACCCAGAGGGTCTGGAGGATTCGGTTATGACCCTGTTTTTCTGGTGCCCGAAGAAGGCTGCGCTTCCGCCGAGCTTCGGCCGGAAAGAAAAAACTGCATGAGCCATCGAGGGAAAGCGCTCAGTGAGCTGGCCGGAATGCTTTGAAAAGAGCCGACGCTGTGCGACCGGAAGCCAGCAATCACCGACATGGGACATCATAAATGTTTCACGTGAAACATTCGGGTCCGGCAACACAATAATATCGTTTCAGGCGCGAAGATCGGTTTTTTCTCGGTCGCTTGGCTTGGACGACACGAAGAAAACGATGTTTCACGTGAAACATCGCTGCCTCACACTAAACTAGATGCCATTTCGGCTTGTCGGAAAACAGAGTCCAGACGCGGCGTTTTCATGTTATCTTGTACCCTTGCAAGGAGTCGGAGCACAACAAGGCGCGAAAATCCGGATGCAATGGCTTCACGAACAGCAGCTTGGGCGTTGTTTCGTAAACCCGCCCCGGGCGCGCGAGCCCTTCGCCTGTCGTCTGCCCCAAAAGCTCCCAACCGGCGGCTCGATAGCAGGTCCCTGCATAGCGCTGCGGATCCACAAACGTCTCCATGAGCACCGGAGAAAATCCATATTCCATCTCCCAATCCGAAGCGACGCGTTTCGCCAGCTTTCCCAGGACGTGGCTCGCCAAGTGCGGTACTTCCACCCATGGAAAAATCAGATATCGAATGTTGTTAATGACCCAAGGTCGATTTCGATTCCGCTGGGCGGGCGTCCACCCGATCCAGTCGTCGCGCACACCCATCGACTTTGCGCATCCGGCCATGTACACACACCCCAGGAGACGGGTCCCGGAACGAACGAAATAGCTCAATCGATGGCCGAATGCCTCCTTGTATTTCAGCAAATGGTATCGCTCCATGTACTCTTTCCATAGGCGTTTGGCTTCCGGTTCGGAGACAATATCCAAAACAACCGGGTCGAGATCGCGCAACCGGGCTTTAAGAGGCGGGTCAGGATCTGTGCGCGCAGTGAGCTTTGGCGCGGAATGCCCACTTTTTCGCACCCTCCTTTGGGGCGCCTTGGCCGGCAGTCGAATACGCCCTTCTTCCTCGAGTTTTTCCAATAGATTGAGGCAAGCCGTCACTTTTGGCGTTCCGGAAGCCGTCTCCCACGCCAAATGTTCGCAGATAGTAGCAGCGAGCTCGGTCCGCTTCAGGCTTGGAAACATCTTTGTAATTTCGGAGATATGGTTCAAGTCCTGTACACTGATTTCTCTTCCCGCCTGCACCATGGCGATTTGAAATTCGCTCATCGACTAACTCCTCTATATTTCAATTCGTTACGCATGTCGTATATTTTGCCAAAAGGAACGGCCCAGCGTCGACTCTTTTCGCAACGTTTTTCAGGAAGCGCGGGTTTTTGAATAGCCATCTGCCTGCCGTATTCGCATGGCAAAGCAAAGAGACTATGATTTTTTGGAGAAAGTTCCCCGGAAACCGGAAATTCTCGGGACATGGAAGCAAGCCCGAAGCGGGAAAACAGGGTTGCACACAAGAACGAAATATTTCCGCAGTTGGCCGTCGTTATTGGTACGCGGCTCCTTCGGAAAATTCCTTGCGAAACAGATATGCTGCGCGATATTGGCGCAAATTTATGAAAATCTTCGGGACGAAGAATTGTCGGAATATTGTTCGGTTACAGTACGCTCACGATCCGCTGGAAGCTTGATATTTCGGTAAAACGCGCACGGATCCGATCTGCATACCTCAACATCCTGCTCCCGCCCACAGAATTCGCTTATTCTTCGAAACGCGGATATCCCGGCTAAACATCGCAGGGCAGCCAATCGTCCATTTCTAATGGCCGATTTTTAGCCTATTTTGTTGGGGTCTGAACCTGTATCAATTGCTGGAAACGTACGCATCGCTATACGATCCTTTCGAGAGGCTGCTGTACCAGAAGGTATTCCTTGACCGGCACGCCGCCAATCAGATGGCTCTGTATGATGGTCTCCAGGACTTCCGGAGTGCAGGAGCGATACCAGGCTCCTTCCGGATAGACCACAGCGATTGGCCCATTCATGCAAACTTGCAGACAGTTGGCCTTGGTGCGATAAATACCGTGTACACCATCAAGATTCAGCTCCTTGATGCGCTTTTTCAAATAGACCCATGAAGCCAGACCGGTGTCCAAGTCGGTACATTGCGGCTTGCTTTGATCGCAGCACAAAAAAATATGCCGCTTAATCCGGTTGATACCCAACGCCTCGATTTTTCTCTGCTCTCGAAGGTCCATCACTCACTCATTCAGTCATTACTCTGTCGACCTGGATACTATACCCAATTAACGCTGATGCTCAAGTGTTTTTGAATATCGGACTGTTCCGGAGGTGAGAAATCGGCCCCATGTCGCTCAGACAGCCTCCTAGCAACGACATTCAGTCGTCCGATACGCCGGGTACAACTCGGCGCTCCCGAAACGAAAAGATGTGCAGTGCGCCAGAGAACATCCACCGCTTTCAGCGGTGGAGTGTGAATATTTACACAAAACCCTTCTGCTATTTGGCATAAGGTTAAGCTATAATCAGATCTGTCGTATCTTCCACTACAATCGAGCACTCATAACCGTCCACCGACCAGTCACCGAATACGATTATCGGCTGCTCCGAACGCACGTCAGCGCCGTGGAATCAACCGGACGTCCGATTCGACGTGCGCGGTGCGACTCGGCAAGCTCAAACAAAAACAACCTCACTCTTTCTTATTTCATTAGATCGTTCATAGCAACGCACAATACTCCCCAAAGCTTTCTTCCCGCCCATGACTGATCCCTGGTATTTCCAGCGTTCCAACACGCCTGCTCGCTCCACGATCAAGAGCCATCCACTGCTCTACCCACTTGTACGAACACTCAGGCTGGCGATTCTTCTCGGCCCGCTCCGGAGTATTGCCATCCGATATTACCGGTGGCGCAATTCGAACCCGCCATTACCGACTGAAGAAAAAACGATTTTTCCCGATCTCAGCGTCGAAAACACTGTTGCCTCGATTCGGCAAGACGGTGTGGCGCCCGGCTTGACACTCCCATCCGAGCTCGTCGAGGAAATAAGGCACTATTGCGCATCACACCCGGCTCATATCGCCATCGACAAGATGTATCACATCGACTTCGAACCGATCAGTGCACCTGCCGATGGGGTGCGGACTTTTCGCTATATATCGCCCCACAAACAGTGCGATGCGGTGCGCAAACTGGCCTTCGATCCTTTCCTTGTCGAGGTTGCCGCCCGCTATTTCGGGATCAGTCCGGTGATGTACGACACCCACATCTACTGGTCTTTTCCTCCTGTCCAAGACCGTGAGGATGGACCGACCCAGCTGCCGAATGAACCATTTCATTACGAATCGGGCGATTTCATGTCCGTCGTGGTCTTCATCTATTTGAGTGACGTCGATGAACAATGCGGTCCGCACGTCATGATCAAAGGAACGCACAAACATAAAACCTTGCGCCAGTTGCTCATCAATCACCTCAGCACCGAAAAAGCGGTTGAGATCTATAGAGACCGGATCAAGGTGATCCTTGGGCCCAAAGGCACCGGATTTTTCGAGGACCTGGCCGGATACCACCAACGCAGCATCGGCAGCAAACCGCGTCTCATCTTGGGCATCCACTATATGATCCATCGCGATTCATAATATTGGGGAAAGAATTGATTTTTCTGTAAAGATAAACGAAGGTAATCAGCGATTATGGATGTGAATCAAGCAAAAATTGGTGTTATCGGTCTTGGCTATGTTGGATTGCCATTGGCCGTCGAATTTGGTTTTCATTTTGATACGGTCGGTTTCGATATCGACAAGAGCCGGATTGCCGAATTGGTCAAGGGCATCGATCGTTCCCTGGAAGTGGAGCCCGAACACCTGGCCGAAGCAAAACGGTTGCGTTTTTCGGATGACGAGCAGGCCTTACGGGATTGCACCGTCTATGTCGTGACCGTGCCGACACCGGTCGATGAGCACAAACGGCCAGATCTCACGCCCTTGATAAAAGCCAGTCAGTTGTTGGGCCGGGTGATCGGCAAAGGCGATGTTGCTATTTTTGAGTCGACTGTTTATCCAGGCGCAACGGAAGAGGAGTGCGTGCCCGAAATAGAACGGGTTTCAGGGCTGCGATTCAACCACGATTTTTTCGTCGGCTACAGCCCGGAGCGCATCAACCCGGGGGATAAGGCACACCGCCTGCCAACGATTAAAAAGGTCACGTCCGGCTCGACGCCGGCGGTTGCGGATTTTATCGACGCGCTTTACCGACGTGTGATCACCGCGGGTACCCACAAGGCGAGCAGCATCAAGGTTGCAGAAGCTGCCAAAGTCATCGAGAACACCCAGCGCGACGTCAATATTGCACTGATCAATGAATTATCATTGATTTTTAATAAGTTAGGAATTGACACGTTGGAGGTTCTGGAAGCGGCCGGCACCAAATGGAACTTTTTACCGTTTCGTCCCGGGCTGGTGGGGGGGCACTGCATCGGCGTTGATCCCTACTACTTGACCCATAAGGCACAAGCGATCGGCTATCAGCCCGAAATGATTCTTGCCGGGCGCCGCATCAACGATGGTATGGGCGAATATGTTGCAGGAAGGGTTGTCAAACTGATGGTGCAGCGCAAATTGACGATCGGCGATTCCAGGATCCTGATTCTCGGGTTGACCTTCAAGGAAAATTGCCCTGACACCCGCAATACTCGGGTTGTGGATATCATCGACGAATTCAGGAGTTTCGGCATCCAAACGGATGTATACGACCCGTGGGCCGATCCCGATGAAGCAGCCAAAGAGTATGGGATCGACCTCGTCGACGAGCTCGACGGTTGCCAATACCAGGCGGTCATTCTTGCTGTGTCCCATGATCAATTTTCCGAGATGGGCGTCGATGAAATCCGTTCGCTCATGGTGCCCGGTGGCGTTCTGTTCGATGTCAAAGCACTGTTTCCCGCGGATCGGGTCGACGGTCGCCTGTAGACGACGATGGTCTTGCGGCCAACACGCTTTCGGCAGCTGACTGATGCGCGTCGTATTCGCACTCGGCGGTAATGCGCTGCTCCACCGTGGTGAGCCGCTGACAGCGGAGAACCAGCGCCGCAGCGTAAAGGTCGCCGCGAAAGCCCTGGCGCCGATCGCCCTCGAACACCAGATCGTGATTACCCATGGCAACGGTCCGCAGGTCGGATTGTTGGCACTTCAGTGCGCCGCCTATCAACTGGAAGTGTCCTATCCGCTGGACGTTCTCGATGCAGAGACCGAAGGAATGATCGGTTATCTGATCGAGCAGGAATTGAGCAATTGCCTGCCTTCGGGCCACGCCTGCGCGACTCTATTGACCCTGGTCGAAGTCGATCCGAAAGATCCCGCATTCGAAAACCCGAGCAAACCCATCGGGCCGATCTACAGTGAAGAAGACGCACGCAGACTGCAGCAAACACACGGTTGGCACATCGCCCGCGATGGCAGCCACTATCGACGGATCGTTCCGTCGCCGCGTCCGAAGCGGATCTTCGAACTGCCTGTCATCGAACTTCTGGTCAGCCGGCATGTGACCGTGATTTGCGCCGGTGGCGGCGGCATCCCCACCGTGGTGAAGCAGGATGGCAGTCTGATCGGAGTCGAGGCGGTAATCGACAAGGATTTGGCCAGTGGCTTGCTGGCACAGGAGCTGAAAGCGGATGCGTTCATCATGCTGACCGACGTCGATGCGGTTTATGATCGCTGGGGCACGCCGGAGGCACAGGCGATACGCTGCGCTGTTCCACACGCTATGCAGGGCTTCGCCTTTGCCGCCGGCTCGATGGCCCCAAAAGTCGAAGCCGCCGTCGCGTTCGTGGAACAGACCGGCGGCCTCGCCGGCATCGGGCAGCTCGACGACGCGCAAGCAATTCTCAGCGGCAAAGCCGGGACAATCGTCGAACCGGATGCGGAAGGGACAGCATTTTGGGAACGATGAACGATCGAAGTCTGCTGTTGCCGGCTCCCGGCGGCCGCTCGGTCAAAGTTCCCGACGCTACAGATTCCGCTTGCTGAGGAATGCCTGGACCAAGCTGCCAAGGCCCGGCTCCCCGACCTCGGCAAATTCGTAGCGAACGCGAACGAGAGGCTTGTCGATTTCGATCAGCGCGCCGAGATCGCAGGGCGTTGCCGCCACCACCGCATCGACGTTCGCGGCGTTGATCGTCGCCTCCAGCGCCGCCAGCTGCGAGCGGTGGTAGCCCACGGCCGGCAGCACCGGCCCGAGATGGGGATACTGCACGAAGACATCGGCGATTTCGTCCACCGCGATTTCGCGGGGATCGGTGATCGCCGCCGCACCGGCTTGTTCAGCGGCGACGTAACCCGCACCATAGGCCATGCCGCCGTGCGTCAAGGTCGGCCCGTCCTCCACGACAAGAACACGCTTCCCGCGCACCAATTCCGGTTCTTCGATTCGTACGGGTGAGGCCGAGTAGACGATAGGCGCATCGGGATTGATCGCGCGGGCATTCCGAACCACGGTTTGTATATCCTGCTCGCGCGCCGAGTCCGTTTTTGCCACGACAACGATGTCGGCCGTCCGCAGCACCGTCTCGCCTGGGTGATGGCTTCCCACATCATTCGGCCGGAGGGGGTCGATCAACACGATATGCAGATCAGGCCACAGAAAGGGAAAGTCGTTATTGCCGCCGTCCCAAAGGATAAGGTCGGCCTCGTGCTCGGCGCGCACCGTGATTTCCGCATAATCGATGCCGGCATAGACGACAGTGCCAAGGGCGACATGCGGTTCATACTCTTCCCGCTCCTCGATGGTGCAGTCGGCCGAATCGAGGTCGGCCGGCGTCGCGAACCGTTGCACGGCCTCCCGTTCGAGATTCCCATAAGGCATCGGGTGGCGAATGACCGCGGACCGCAGGCCTTGCTCTAGCAGCAGCCGGGAAAGCCACCGTGTCGTCTGCGACTTGCCGCAGCCGGTCCGGACCGCCGAGACGGCGATCACCGGCACCTTCGCCTTCAGCATCGTTCGCTTCGGGCCGAGCAGAACAAAATCGGCGCCGCAGGCCAAGGCGACCGACCCCATGTGCATGACATGGGCGTGGGTGACGTCGCTGTAGGCAAAGATCACCCGGTCGATTCCCTCCTGCCGGCACAAACCCGCCAATTCTGACTCATCGACGATGGGGATGCCTTCAGGATAGAGCGGGCCGGCGAGCGAGGTCGGATAACGGCGCCCGGCAATTTCGGGGATCTGAGCCGCTGTGAAGGCGATCACGCGTATTTTCGGATCATCTCGAAATGCCACGTTGAAATTATGAAAATCACGCCCTGCAGCGCCCATGATGACGATACGGGTTGTTTCCTGTTTTTTCGGCATGAGTCATTCCTCCTGCTGCTGTCAACGAACACGTCAGCCTATCGATCGTTCGGAGTGTTGCGGTGTCGAACAGAGCGCAAACCGCAACCACCACACTCTGGTAGTTCAGGGAATCGAACCGTTCTCGATCAAGAGATTCCGGAGCACGGCGTACGCCAGTTCATGCCCCTCTCGGTTCCAATGCCCGCTGTTGCCGCCGCCAAACCCATGCAATGTCCTGCCGCTCTTTCGATAGATCTCCATGGCAGCCGGGCCCATGAAACCGCATACCAAAACATTTTTCTCGCAGAATCTGCCGAGGCGTCCTTCGACATAATAGGCATTATCGGCCGTGGTGACTTGGCTCGGCAGGGAATCCTGTACCAACAACACGAACTCTGCACCGTCTTTCCTGACTTCGGCGGCCAATTCCAGGATCAATCGTTCTGTCAGCCGCCAGGCGTCACGATGGGATTGTGATCGCGGCGCATAGATCAGATCGGACTTCGCTTTTGCCACGGCCCGAACCAGCTCATGCTGCTGCGCCGACGGATCCCGGCTATTGCGATAGCGCAGTTGATCCAGCAGCGACAATACGATGGAGTGATCGGTCAGATAGTAATAGAGATCGTACACCAATTTCGAGCGCCGATGCTTCGGTGATCGTCGAAACGAATCGTCCAATTCGAGGCTGGCTTGGCCCAGCGTGAAATAGGGCCTCGGATAGTTGCCCGACAGATCCTTGACGTTGTCTTGCAGATCGTTACCCGGATAGAACGCCAACACGACGATGTCCGGTCTGAAGCGTCGCGCAAAATATCGATAGGTCAGCAGTTCCTGGGCGGTCCCATAGCCGCTGACGCCGAAATTGAGCACCTCCAGTCGATCGGCAAATTCGGCCTCCAAACGCCCATGATACGTCTGCTCAAGATCGACCTGAAACGCCTCGGTATAGGAATCGCCCAAAACCACCATGCGTGTTTTGTCGTTCTTCCCGATCGTATAGTCTTTGTCGCGAAACCCATGGCGGTTGATCCGCACGTAGCTCAAGCCCTCGCGGGCGAAGTAGCCTTCGATGTTCGGCCGGTGCCTGTGGCCAACGATCGGGTCGATGGCAAGGAACTGCGGCTGCGGAAATGGATATATCTGCCGCGCGATCAGTTCAGCAGCAACGAAGGCCGACAGCGTACTGACCGCCATGACAATCAGCGCGACGGTCATTCGTCGCATCGAGCCGATCCTCCCCCCGGAAGGTCGACGCTTTTCAGTCATGATTGCTTTCATCATTTCCCCGTGCCGTGCGATGACCGGCAGCCGCGGTCATCAAGAGCATCCTTCCGCCGATCGTCGAGAAAAGACCGAAACGCTTCATATCCTGTCGTCCTGGCTCGAGCACGCGTGCCGCTTTGAACCGGAGTTCCTGCTGATGAATCGAGATTGGCAAATTTAATCACGAACCGGGGGCTGATGTCATCTCCTCAGTCCAGCTGCATCGAGCTAAAACCCGGCATAGCGACTTCTGGTAAACTGATTGCGACACGAATCGCTGAGATATCCGGTTTCACATCAAGCATGGTCTACAACAGCCGCATCGTTTCTTTGGCTGTTATTTCGGTTTGTCTTGCACTGTTTCTCGTGCTTGGCCTTCACGAGGTCGATAACTCTGTAACGAAGGAAGACAGACGATACATCGACAAATTCCTGGCCAAGGGAGGGGCCCACACACCATCCGTGAACAGGCGCTACGACCAAGAGCTCGATTTCATCCTCCGCGTCCAAAAAGCCGTGCTCGAAACCGCGCCGGGCCAAGACGGCATTCCATTCGACGCGCCGCGGGAGCCCAAACATCTGTACCTGGCAAAGAGCGGGCTGTGCTATGACAGAAGCAGAGCCATCGAAAAAATCCTGCGGGCGTCCGGTTTCGAAACCCGGCACATAATGCTCCTTTCGACGAAGCAAACAGGCTCCGCGCTGAAATCGCTGATAACGCCAGGAGTGGCAACCCACGCGGTGACGGAAGTGCTCACCTCGAACGGCTGGCTGGTCGTCGACTCGAACCATTTCTGGATCTCCCTCGACAAACAGGGCAGCCCCGTTTCGATCGAGCAGCTGCGTGCCGCGCGACCGGGCACGATCACTTGGAAAAACCCTGTCCCGACCAACATCTATGAAGAGCCCTTTATTTTTGTGTATGGTCTCTATTCGCGGCATGGTCGCTTCTATCCACCTTACGACGCTCTGCCTGATGTCAACTATGGGGAATTGAGTCAGAACCTCTTTTAGCTTGGTGCTGCCGCGTCCGGCGGCTCGGTTCCCTGGCCGCCAGCAGCGCGATCGGAAACCAGAAGTAAAGCCATAACGGTTGGGGATTGGTAAGCAGTTGATTGCCATCGGTCAGCATGCAGACGAAGCCGAAGACCGGCATGGCCAGATAGAGCACCTGCGGTCGGTCGTGGTGCGCTTGTTTCAGTCCTTCGACAAGGCTGACCAGACAGATCGCCAACAGCAGCAGGCCGCCGACCAGGCCGCCGTAGAGAAGGCTTGCAAGGTAGGCATTGTGCGCATGCTGGGCGTACTGGCCGACGCTCAGCAGAACAGTCTCATCACTGTTGATGCCGTGTCCGAACCAGGGGGCGGTGAGAATCTTTTCCCAGGTCATACGCCAGATTTCCAGGCGATAGGAGAACAGATTGTTGCGGGTGAAAAAACGGCTGAGCTGGATCACATCGAAATAGAGCAGGAGGAGATAACCGATGCCTACGCCCCCCAAGGCAGCCATCAGCTTAACGTTTTTGCGTGCCATTTCGCCTGCCCCCAACGCCGTCACCAGCGCCAGCAGCGGGCCTCTGCTCTGCGTCAGCAGCATGTCGGCGAGCAGGATCAAAAAGATGAAAAGATAAAGCCCGCGTCTGTTGCGATCCGGAGCGAAGATGAAGTGGTAGTAACCGATGACGGCCGTCAGACCGTATGCAGAGGCGCCCAAAATGGGATGTTGGAGAGAACAGCAATTCTGCAGTCGGACCCGAGGGAAAGAATGGCCAATGTAGAAGTAGATGATGGAAAAAACCGCGCTGCCGGCGGCGATCCAGCAGAGCCATTTCAACAGCATGCGGTCATAGCCAGGCTCTTTGCGTACCAGGTGCAGCACGATACCGAAAAAACCGGCGGTATTGATCAGCCGGAGCAGGTGTTTGCCGACGTCCGCAGCGTCGGTCTCGGGATTCCAACTAATCGTCAAGAAACTGTACAGCCAATAAAGCAGGCAAACAATGGCCAGCCTGGAACCGAACAGCTGGCTGATGTCAGTTCTGCTCAGTGTCAGCAGAAATGGCGGAAGGACCGCAACATAAAAAAAGAGCTTGTGCAGGTTGGCCGCCGGAAAGAAAAAAAATCCGGTCAGGAACAGGAAAAAGGTGATCGGTAGGACTTTTTTGGTCGCGATCCCCAGTCGGATGGTCTGCAGCGCAGGCATGACTCTTCGTCACGCCTCGAGACACACGGCGAACGCATAGCGGATCGCCAGCAGCGTCATAGCGAGCGGGTAGATCAAATAGTGCCCTGGAATCATCAGGCTTCCCAGCACCAGGGCAACCAGAACGTAAGCCCGCATCCCGACGAAATCGTAAAGAATCTGCATCAATTGAATCTGATCCGCCGCCAGTCGGGAACGTCCGTTGATCACGAAATGGGTAAGGAAGACGCTTAACAGCACGAAATAGACCGGGTAAAAAGAAAATACCGGCGCGCCGATTTCGAAGAAGCGACGCCAGTAGGCAAACCAGGTGAGCAGGCAGCCGAACGCAAAAAGATCGTATCGCCAGCCATAATGAATCCGCGGACTCAGGGTGAGCGCCGCGCTTGCAACGATCACGGCAAGCCCTGTGTAGAGGTTCCATTCGTTGTTCAAGTACGCCAACAAGGGGCTGCCGCTCCAGACCAGGTAGGTCAGCAGCAAGCAGGAGAAGGTAAAAATCGGCAGGGCGGGCATGGCTTAATTCGGCGATGGCAATCGGATTGGAGTGGGGTCGGAGCAGTCGTTTAACAAACAACGATACTGCTTCAAAACACAGGATTCGATAAAGGCGCAAACGGTCGTCATTTCAATTGCGCGCGCAAACCAGATAGCGGGTGGAAGAACAGGTATCGGCCGCTCTCGGAATGGGCTCCAGACTGACGGCATCATAGATGTCGACAGTGCCATTGAACGCTGTTTCGAACGCATGGCGAACGCGCGTGAGCGGCGGAAGAAAACGCTCGTGTGCGCCTTCATCGGTAATGCGCATGCCATTTCTGAAATCGACATTGATGATGCGGCTGCTTTGATACATATAATTGTCTTTTTCGATCAGCGATGGTGTCCGAAACGATAAGATCGTATGATCTTCCGAATACACAAGGTTTGGATACCAACGAATATGATCGGAGGTGATAAAGTCGCCCAGAAAATAGCCGCCCGGTTTCACCACCCCGGCCACTTTTCGGACTGCGGTCTCGAATTCGCTATGACGAAGGTACTGGAAAACATTGAGACCGCCGAAGGCCAGGTCCCACAGCCGAACCGATGGGTCGAGCGTCAATAAATCACCGATCTCGGCTTCGATGCGGCGGCGCGCCACCGTGATCATCGCCTCGGAAATGTCGATTCCGATCAGATTTTCCCGCTTCAAACCGAGTTCGGTGACGATATGGTGTTCCATGAGCCCGGTCCCGCACCCCAGCGACAGCAGCGTCGAATTGGCGAAATCCAGGTCGTAGCGTTCCCGACAGAAACCGAGATAAGGGGCGATGAATTCGGCCAGGCAGGGTCGTCCGATGACCGCATCGTACAGCTCGGCATAGCTCGAAAAAGAATCCTCATCCGGCTGCGTTTGCAGCACGTCGTTCTGGAGGAGCGCCGCTTCCGACAACTCCCGGCACAGCAGTTTCCAGAAATAGCCGTTGATCGCATGGCCGCGCTCATCGATCTGTTCCGACAAATCATCGAGCAACCGCCGCTCTTGTTTCCGTTCCTTGTCGAACAGGTCGGCGAGCAGTTTGTCCGGATCTTTGTCGCTTTCATCGCAATGATGCAGCCGAGCTGTGCGGACGCGGCGGATGATTTCAACGGTATTGCGCAGCCAGGTCGGAAAATCGGGCTCGGGCGCTTTTTCCCGCCATTTGATGTCGCGCTCCGGCAGGGCGTGAAAAACGCCCCAATCCACCCGCTGGATACAACCCTCGTTCAGA
>Ga0114931_10005533_pt1 | contig 15604 bp, 21 predicted proteins | sample 2SBtaG_FD_89579 | JGI IMG/M metagenome (GOLD analysis project Ga0114931, IMG submission 89579) | Deep subsurface microbial communities from Kolumbo volcano to uncover new lineages of life (NeLLi) - 2SBTROV14_V59a metaG | ecosystem: Environmental > Aquatic > Marine > Volcanic | place: Kolumbo...
AGCTTGTTGGTAATTATTCGTCGGTCTCGCTGTGTGTCGGTCTCGTAGTGTGTCGGTCTCGTAGTGTGTCGGTCTCGTAGTGTGATAGCGACGGCGCTAACGGGTGTTTACTTGGCGGTTTTGCCTGCTTTGCGGCGGATTTGTTCGCCCTCGTAACGAATGCCTTTGCCTTTGTACGGTTCTGGTTTTCGGACCGATCGCACCTCAGCGGCAAATTGACCGACCTTTTGTTTGTCAATTCCTTTGATCACAACGTGCGTCTGGTCAGGACAGGTCACATCGAGTCCTGCCGGGATCTTCTTATGAATTTCATTCGCAAAGCCAACTCGAAGTTGGAGTACGCCGTTGTCGATGGCACCCAAGTAACCCACACCGTGGATTTCAAGTCGCTTTTCATAGCCTTCGGCCACCCCAACCACCATGTTTTGAATCAAAGCCCGCGTAAGCCCATGCAGGGCGCGGCTTTGCCTATCCTCGCTATGCCGCGTAACAACGACGGTCTTTGATTCTTCATTTACCGTGACGTCCACTTCTGCGCGATGGCTCCAGACAAGCTTGCCTAGCTTGCCTTCGACGCTAATCTCACGATTAGCGACGCTCACCTTCACGCCGGCGGGAATCACGATAGGTTTATTACCAATTCTTGACATGGACTGGGGCCTTGTCTGGGGCCTTTTGAGGCATTTCTTGTTTTTGTAACTTTATCTGTGGGCTTACGCCCACAGCTCGCCTGTTCGCTTACCATAACTCGCAGAGTACTTCGCCGCCTAGGTTCTTTTGTCTGGCTTCACGATCGCTGACCACTCCGCGGCTTGTGCTGAGGATCGTGATGCCTAGACCGTTGAGGATCGGCTTGAGAGTATTTGCTCGGCTGTAAACACGCCTGCCGGGCTTGCTCACTCGCTTGATGTGTCGAATTACTCGCTCGCCATTGGGGCCATACTTGAGGTCGATGCAAAGTCGCGATCCTGGCGAATCACTAGCTTCTTCCTCGCGCCAATCCCAAATGTAACCTTCTCGCTTGAGCACTTCTGCCACTCCGCGTTTTACCTTGGAATGGGGCATTTCGACGAGAGCTCGCTCGATACGCACGGCATTGCGGATGCGCGTTAGCATGTCGGCGATGGGGTCGGTCATCATAATGTTGCGGTTCCCTATACGGGTTCGTACCTATTTCGTTTTCAATGACGAATGACTAAGTACCCAATGACGAAATAGCTTCTCCGTCATTCGTGCCTCGATCATTCTTTCGTCATTCTGTCATTCGTATTTCGACATTTCTTTTTCTATTACCAACTGGCTTTTTTCACACCTGGAATCAGGCCTTTGTCTGCCAAGTTACGGAAACAAATGCGACAGATGCCAAACTTACGATACACGGCCCGAGGTCTGCCGCAGATTCGGCAGCGCGACTCTTGCCGCGACGAGTACTTTGGCTTCTTGAGTGCCTTGGCAATTTTTGATTTGCTCGCCACGTCGTTTTCTTTCTTTTAGTGCGTTTTAATGTTTTAATCTCTGATACACGGTGGCGTGGCCGCCAGCGCTAACGGCCACTTAATCCTCTGCATCTTCGGTCTTGAAGGGCATCCCAAAACCGTGTAGTAATTCGCGTGCTTCATCATCTGAATCGGTCGAGCAACACAACGCAACGTTTAAGCCCTGCACTCGGGTGTACTTGTCCGGATTCAACTCGGGGAACACGAGTTGTTCACTCAGTCCCAAACTGTAATTGCCGTGTCGGTCGAAGGCGGTCGGCTTGAGACCGCGAAAGTCACGCACTCGAGGCAATGCCAGCGAGATCAGACGATCCAAAAACTCAAACATCCTTTCGCCGCGAAGCGTTACCTTGCAGCCAATTGCGTTTCCTTGTCGAAGCTTGAATGCGGCAACCGACTTTCGTGCCTTGCAAACCATCGGTTTTTGGCCCGTGATGGCCGCCATTGCCGACACGGCATCCTCAAGATGCTTTTTGTCGGTAATCGCACTGCCGACACCCATGCTGACGACGATTTTCTCTAACCGCGGCAAGGAAAAGCGGTTCTTACGACCTAACTTTTCCGACAACTGGGGTAGGATTTCTTTTTCGTATTTTTCTTTTAGTCTTGGGGGCATTTTTTATTTCTTTGCGGCTATTTTTTTGCATGTGATGCGTGGGCAGGAGATATATCGCCAGCACTAGCATCGCATTTCTTACAAAACCGCTGTTTGGCACCTTCGTCGGTGTAACGCGATCCGAGGCGAGTTTTTTCGCTACACGATTCGCATACGTACATCAAGTTGGACAACTGAACGGGCATTTCCTTGCTCAGTCGGCCACCCTGGGGATGTTTTTGACTTCGTTTGACGTGACGGTAAACGCGGGCAACGTTTTCGACTAAAGCTTTTCGCTTCACACGATCGACTTTGATGACGCGGCTACGAGTGCCGCGATCTGCGCCTGCGATCACTTCAACGGTATCTCCAGTGCGAATCAGCATAACTTTTTTGAATGACTAATTTCCGAATGGCGAATGACAAATGAATATCGAAGCTCGAATGACGAAACTGTTGTTTCCTCATCCACGCCTATCATTCGTCATTTTGCGTCATTGGATATTTCGTCATTCGTAATTCTCCTAGACTACCTCATTCGCGAGGCTGACAATTTTCATAAACTTCCGCTCTCGCAATTCCCTGGCAACCGCACCAAAGATGCGTGTGCCCTGGGGGTTGTTGTCTTTATCAATCAGTACGATCGCGTTCGAATCGAAACGGACATAACTGCCATCGCTACGACGGGTCGGTGCTTTGACTCGCACGATCACGCCGCGGACGACTGATTTTTTCTTTACTTCACTACCAGGGATAACGCTCTTCACACTACAGACGATTACATCGCCAATCTGAGCAAATCGGCGCCGGCTACCGCCCAACACTTTGATGCACATCACTTCCTTGGCGCCGGTGTTGTCGGCCACGGCAAGGCGGGTTTGCATCTGAATCATCGTACTGCCTCGGGCGAAATCTTGTCTATGTTGTGGTTGTTAGTTTTTGAAGGTTATCGCGGGGCGTTCGTCGTGGCCGACGGCGCTAACGTGTTGCTTGTTCTTGCTTGGCTGTGGCACGCATGGCTGCGATATCTACTTGCTTGCTCTTGGCGACCACTCGCAACAAATCCCAACGTTTGGTCTTCGACTTGGGTGGACACTCGATAATCTCTACCGTATCGCCAATATTCGATTCGTTGCTTTCGTCGTGGACATGACAAACGGTGCGCCGCTTGATGTATTTGCCGTACTTGGGATGTTTGACCAAACGATCAATTTCCACCCGCCGGCTCTTATCCATCTTGTCGCTGGTGACGACACCTATCAGTTGTTTTTTGGGCATGTTAGCTCTCGGTTGCAGGCTGCGCTGGGGCGGCAGCTTTCTGCCTCTGGGTCTGGATTGTTTTCACTCGTGCCACCAACCGGCGATATCGACGCAGTTCACTCGGAGCATCTAGGCGGTCGGTTTGCGCTTGAATATGAAAGCGGAACAAGTTTTCTTTTGCTTCCTTGAGCGTGAGCTCAAGTTGCTCGTCGCTCATATCTCTTAGTTCGCTGGCCTCGGCCATGAGATTGGTTCCCGTGGCGAAGTAAATCGCCTGCTAATTTGTCTTATAGTATTTAGTTTTAGCTTCGTTTGGCCATTCGCACCCGAACCGGCATTTTATGGGCCAATCGGGCAAAACAAACCTTCGCCTGCTCCTCGGAAACGCCGGATAACTCGAACAGGATCGTGCCTGGCCGAACCGTCGCTGCCCAGTAGTCGGGCTCGCCTTTGCCTTTACCCATGCGGGTTTCCAAAGGAATCGAAGTAATCGACCTGTGTGGGAAAATCCGGATGTAGAGCTTCCCCTCGCCGCGGATGTATTGCTGTGCTGCAATACGCCCCGCTTCGATCGTAGCCGCACTGATCCAGCCGCCCTCCATGGACTGCAACCCGAACTCGCCAAAGACGACTCGGTTGCCCCGGGTCGCATTACCTCTTATACGACCTCTTTGGCTTTTTCGATGCTTGACCCTCTTGGGCATCAGCGCCATCGTCTTCGTCCTCGTACATACCTTGATTGACCCAAACCTGGACGCCAATATGCCCTTGGGCAGTCTTGGCCTCCACAAAACCGTAATCGATCTTTGCTCGCAACGTGCTCAGCGGAATCGATCCGGATATCTGTTTCTCTCGGCGAGCCATTTCGGCTCCGCCTAACCGACCAGCCAGCTGAATCTTGATTCCTCTGGCACCGGCTTCCATGGTTTGTTCCATCGAACGCTTCATCGTCCGGCGAAAACCGGCCCGTTTCACAAGCTGCTCAGCTATATCTTCTGCGACGAGCTGTGCTTGCAATTCAGGTCTTGAAACCTCTTCGATCTTGATATTGATTCGCCGGCCGACGAGCTTCTGCAACTCATCCTGAAGCTGCTCGACCTCCTGCCCCTTGCGTCCGATAATCACGCCTGGGCGGGCAGCGAACAAAATCACTTTGACTTCGTCTCGCGTACGCTCGATTTCCACTTTGGGAATTCCAGCGAATTTGTATTTTTCGTGTACGTATTTGCGAATCTTTTGGTCTTCGATCAGTAGATCTGCAAATTCTCTCTTCGAAGCATACCAGCGGCTCTTCCAGCCGAGCATGATGCCCGTTCGAAAACCGATTGGATTGACTTTTTGACCCATGAATTTGTCTCGAGGGTTGAAGTGCGGCGTGGCCGCCGACGCTAACTATTCGATTGAAACCTTGATGTGTGCGAATCGCTTCTTAATCACGTGTGCCATGCCACGGGCTCGCGGGCGAACCCGCTTGAACATGGGCCCGCCATCAATGCGGGCGTCGACGACTCGCAGGCCACCCAAGTTGGGGGCTCGCAAGTCTTCTGCGTTGCCTAACGCACTTTTGAGCACCTTTTCCAACATTCGTGCGCCACGCTGTGGTTGGTACTGTAGGATCGCCAATGCTTCGTCGACCTTCTTGCCACGAATCAAATCGGCAATCGGACGCACCTTGGTAGCGCTAATGCGAGCGTGTCGATGGGTTGCCGTGTATGCCATTTTTGCTGTTAGCTATTAGCCGTTAGCTGTTAGCTGAAAATTTGGCTAACCGCTAAGGCTAATTGCTCCTTTTCTATTTACTCTTGCCACCATGACCGCGGAAATTTCGTGTTGGCGAAAATTCGCCCAGCTTGTGGCCGACCATGTCTTCGGTGACAAAAACCTTCAAGTGTGCTTTCCCGTTGTGAACCATAAACGTGTGGCCCACAAACTCGGGGATGATCGTGCAAGCTCGCGCCCAGGTAGTAATCGGCTCCTTGCGGCTCGAATCGTTTTGCCGGTCGACCTTGGCATAAAGCTTCGGATCGACGTAAGGGCCTTTTTTAAGTGATCGTCCCATGTTTAGCTTTCAGCTACTTTATCTTTAGTTGCCCGTAACGCCTTGATTTGCGTCGTCGTACGATTGACTTGTTGGATGCCTTGCGTCGCTTGCGAGTACCACCCCCCTTGGCAGGCTTGCCCTCGGGGCTCACCGGATGTCGCCCGCCCTTGGTTCGACCTTCGCCACCACCGTGCGGGTGATCGATCGGATTCATCGCCGTGCCACGTACATGAGGTCGACGACCCATCCAGCGTTTGCGTCCTGCCTTGCCGAGCACGATACCCATGTGATCGGTATTGCTCGTTGCGCCGACGGTCGCCCGACAGGCGGAAGGAACACGGCGAATTTCGCCGCTTGGTAGCGAAATCTGAGCCCAATCTCCCTCTCGAGCCATCAACGTGGCACTTGTCCCTGCACTTCGGCAGAGCACTCCGCCCCGGCCTTCTCGTAATTCAATGTTGTGGATCGTTGTGCCCAACGGCATATTCGCCAGCGGTAGGCAATTACCCAATTTGGCCGGCGCCTCAGCGCCACTCATCACCTGATCGCCCTGGGTCAGCCCGTCGGGAGCAATAATGTATCGTTTCTCGCCATCGATATAGTGAAGCAATGCAATCCGAGCCGAGCGATTGGGGTCGTACTGAATCGAATCGACCTTCGCAGCGATACCATCTTTGTTGCGACGAAAATCGATCAATCGATAGCGGCGTTTGTGTCCACCGCCACGATGGCGAGCCGTGATTTTGCCTTGGTTGTTGCGTCCACCGGTCTTGACGACAGGACGCAACAAGCTCTTCTCGGGCTTGGCGCCCGGCGTGAGCTCGGCAAAATCGCTCACCGTCGCACCGCGGCGGCCAGGCGTAACCGGTTTGTATTTTCGAATACCCATATTTTTAGGGGTCAGGAGCCTGGGGTTCGGGATCAGGGAAAATTCCCTTAACTCTTACCTTGAGCCTGCCTCCTCTCAATCAAAACAGTTCGATGCGATGCTCGGGATCGAGCGTCACGATGGCTTTTTTCCAGTCTTTGGTATAACCAAAACGCATTTTGGTGCGTCGCGGTTTTCCTTTGCGATTCTGCGTACGAACCTTGAGCACTCTCACCTCGAAGAGTTCTTCGACCGCCGACTTCACGTCGGCCTTGGTAGCCAAGCGATTGACTTCAAACGCATAGGCGTTGCAGCGCGTCGAGCGATGCATTCCCTTTTCGGTAACCAGCGGCTTGACGACCACCTGATGGCGCTCAAGCTTGATGCTCGTTTTTTGTGGTATGTGTCTTGGCATGTTTTTAAGCTATTAGCGGTTAGCCTTTAGCTCCATTGCTGTTTGCTTTATTGACGCTTGCTTTATTGGACGCTGCGGCTCGCTCTTTGAGCTGATCGAGTGCTTCGGTCGTGATCAGCAGCCGGCGCGAGGAGAGCAAGTTCAACGCATTGAGCTCGTTGGCTGGCGATACGGTGACGTGCTTAATATTCCGAGCACTCTTGTACACATTGGGTGCATAGCTGGCAGTCGTAATCAACAGTGAATCGTCGGTACAACCCAAATGTTGAAGTACGCCGGCCATGTCGCGAGTCTTGGGCTGGTCGAACTCAAGCTTGTCAATGACGGTCAACTCGTCGTCTCTAACTTTTGAAGCCAACGCCATTCGCATCGCCAACTGCAACGCCTTGCGTGGCAAGGAGTAGGAGTAGTCGCGATTGCGGATGGCATGAATATGGCCACCGCCCCGCCGAATACCACTACGCCGCGAACCGGCCCGCGCGTTGCCCGTTCCCTTTTGGCGATACAACTTCTTGGTCGTGCCCGAGACATGACTGCGGGTCTTGGTCTGATGCGATCCTTGCCGCTGATTGGCCTGATACATCACAACCGCATCGTGCAATAACTGCCTGTTAATGCGCGGCGCGAAATCAGTCGGCTCCACCGTATAGGTGCCAACTTTCTTTCCTTTTGCATCGTGGACTGTGAGTTTGGGCATTTTTATAGCTGTTAGCGTTTAGCTGCTTATAGTTTATTGGTTTGTTGTACGATTACGTAGCCGCCATTGGGACCTGGAATGGACCCTCGAATCAGCAGCAAATTCTTCTCGGCATCAATCCGGACGACCTTCTGGTTGCGAACCGTGCAGCGTGTATTGCCATATTGCCCAGGCATCCGAATGCCCTTGAACAACCGACTGGGCGAAGCACTGCAGCCAGTACCGCCCATGTGTCGATGGCATTTCTTGACGCCATGAGTTGCACGTTGGCCCGCAAAGTTGTGACGTTTCATCGCACCCGAGAAGCCGCGACCTTTGCTGGTACCCACGATGTCGACTGACGCCACTTTCTCGAAGGCGTCGACCTTCACCTGCGAACCGACTTCCAGTTCGCCAGCTGCTTCTCGGATTTCACGAACGAACCGTTTTGGTTCGCAATCGGGTTTCGCAAGAGATTCAATGCCGGCAGCAGATCGCTTTTTGCTGCGTTTGCTATCGAGCTTGGCAACCTGCCCTCGTTGACTGCGACTGGCCAACCGCCGGGGCTTATCGAGATAGCCCAACTGAACGGCTTCGTAGCCATCGCGTTCTGGGGTGCGAATCTGCAGCACATCGCATGGACCCGCCTCAACGACGGTCACAGGCACGACCTGGCCCGATTCATCATAGACCTGCGTCATCCCGACCTTCCGGCCCAGGATCCCTACAATAGGGCTATCGGTGACGCTACCACTAGTGGCCATGACTTTCATCCCAAAAGGTTCAACTAAGGATTGTGTTGACGCGGGAGACACTCGCCACGGCGAGACTTACCCACGTAACTTCCGTTGCATATATGTTAAAAATTGCTTCGCTTAAAGTTTTTTGCGTGTATCTGTCGGTGTTCGTTCGCCGGTGTTCGTTCGTCTTGGCAGACGTCGCTAACCTGCGGTGGCTTTGATTTTGATGTCTACGCCTGCCGGGAGGCTCAGCTTGTTCAATGCTTCGATCGTCTTGCCCGTTGCCTGAACAATGTCGATCAGACGTTTGTGTGTGCGAATCTCAAATTGCTGGCGAGCTTTCTTGTCGACATGGGGTCCCGAGAGAACCGTGTACCGCTCGATGCGAGTCGGCAACGGGATCGGCCCATGCACCAGCGAATTGGTGCGCTTGGCGGTGTCCACAATCTCGGCAGCACTCTGGTCCAAAACCGAGTGGTCGTATGCTTCCATTCGAATTCGTATGACTTCCTTCGAAGCAGCCACAAATACTCCCTATCTCTTGGCAAAAACGTAAGTTGCCGAACCTCAGACCAAAGTTTCAAAGACCGTAAAGCAAGCCACCCCAAGGGAATGGCGAATCGCAAATTCTAAGATGGTTTGCCAAATGCGTCAATGGCCCTCGCCGACTCTGACAGAACTTTTTCGAACGTGTTCTTGCGTAGATCGGATGATACGCAGAAACCGCAGAAATACCGAGGACAGCAAAGATGGGGGAGTTGGCCGAGAGGGGCTGCATGACTGTCTTCGGTAGGGCCGCTCGCCTTACTCGAACAGCCCAGGCTTGGTTTCGGCAAGGATCTCGCGGATAGCCGTGCGGTCTTCACTGGAAAGGTGGGCAAACTCGGGCGAAGTATCTTCGCCTGAGAGGACTTCGGCGAGTCGGCGGACGACGTAATCGTGCACCGTGCTGGGCAAGGAATCGAAAGACGCGGAGTAAATAAGATAGCTGCAGGGATATTTCATAAGCCGGGTCTGCAGGTCGAAATCTCGGAGTGAACGTCCGCGACTGTCTCGCGGCCCGAGCGATTGAAACTGCTCGGCAAAACCCGAGGTTCCCTCTATGGGAGAGATCAATTGAAATTCGTCGGAGAAGAGCAGGTAGCGCAGCAGCGACTCGCCTGCTTTGGTGATCCTTCGTTTCGAAACATCGGCCTGGAAGTCGGCCGGTCGCTCAAGAATCTTGTTCCAGGTTCTGTCGTAATAGCTCGCCTGGCGCGCTTCGTAGGACGCTTTGGTAATAAAATTGTGCATTTGGGTCTGGTGATCGAGCACCATCAGGGCCACCAAGTCGCTGTGGGGCGTCAGATAGGGCTCGGTGCTGATGAGCGAACCAAGATCGCTGAGATTGGCACCCGACTCGAAGTCGAGCGAACTGGCCGACTCTTCGGTTGCAATTAAGTTGCCCCGATGCCGTAGCGAACCATGACTGCCGGTGACATACCAACCGCCGTAGCGCTGTCGAAAGTCGGTGGACTGATCGCTGGTTGTCGAACCGAGGCTGAAGATCGGATTGCCATCGCGGCCAGGATAGACCGAGCGCACCAGATAGCCTGGAACGTCTTGAGTCCGGTGGCCATGGTGGCAGGCGAGACAGCGGCCCCGGTCTCGCTTGATTTGAGGGGAACTACTGTTTTTTTGGTCCAATGAATAGAAAATTGCCCCCTGCTTTGGGTCGACGGCAGAGATCTCGACCAAATCGCCATACTGCACCGTGCCGAGGTAGACGTCGTCGTTGTAGTAAAGGGCCCGGGGTCGTTGAGGCGTGATTTTTGCGAATTGTAAGCTGGTCTTCGAGAAGACCAGAGTTTGCGACGACTCGGAGACGCCCAGCAGTTCCATGAGCGAAGGCAGCCAGCCGTGTTTGTCGTCCCAGTGGAGCTGCGCTTCGCCGGCGTCGAGTTTTTCTTTTAAGCGGGCGACCGCGTCGTTCACTGCTGCCGAGTAGTAGTTGATTGGCGGGCGATCGATGTCCTGCTGGGCACGCGCCGGCGAAGACGCCAGCGTGAGAAGAGCGATTCCGGAAAGCGTTAGGAAAAAGGTACGCATAGCAGCAGTATTATCGGCTCTGCTAAATCGGATGTCAATGTCCTTTTATGCTGAACTGGGGTGGCTTGGGCTATTTTTCGCCTGTTTTATCGGCTTTCAGCTCGTCGAGTTCTTGCCGTAGTTTCTCGCTTTCTTCCTTGAACTCACCGAACTGTTTGCGAAGCTCGGCGAGCTCTTTCGGCACGACCGACTTTTTTGCCCTGAGCCTCTTGAGTGCCTCGCTGGCCACGATGGCGATGCGGTCGCCACTGTTGTCACTGGCCAAAGTTTCGAGGACGCCGACCGAACGGGAGTCGCCAAGCACACCTAACGATTCGACGGCCGCCCGGCGAATTGGGTTCTTGGGATTGTCGACTTGCTGACGAAGAAAGCGTTCGACTTCGATCCGGCGGGCGGAATTGGCTTCGAGACCGCGACTGATTTTGGCAAGTGTGTTGAGTCCCGCGCCAAACCCTTGTGAACTTAGTTCGTTGCGCCGGTCGTCGAGAACAGCCATGAGCGTCTCGCTTTGCGATGAGTCTTCGAGCTGTCCTAACGCCGAAATGGCAGCGTCGGCCAGTTCGTTTCTGAAAGAGATTGATCGGAGCATTTTTGCGATGACTTGCCCAGCATCGGCATCGCGATATTTTCCGAGCAATCGAACCGCTGTGGCAACTATCACCGGGTTGCGATCCTGCGTGGCGATTTGCAAGAGCAACTCTTTTGCTCGCGGGCGCTGGAAGCCTCCAATCGCGTCGACTACCTGTTGTCGGACGCGTGCATCGTCGCTGGCGACTGCCTGGGCAAGCTGTTCGAGCGCCTCGATGCGGCCCGTTTTTTCAAGCGACTTGGCGGCTTCGATCCGAACGCCAAAAAACGGGTCGCTGCGCAGCGTGTTGCCAATTGCCTTGATGGCGGCCAAGGTTTTTCGCTCGGCTAGCTGATGGGCCGCCAAGATCCGGCCGATTGCGTCTTGCTTATTCCCCAGTTGGGCCAGCAGCAACTTGTCGGACTTTTTGAACTCGACCTCGGCAAGCACGGTGTACTCGGGGTCGAAACGCACCTGAGTCGGCTCTTCGTCCAGCGGCACATAGAAGTCGTGCTTGGTATCGTCGATCGCAATCGGTCGATCAACTGCCTGCTCGCCCACTTGAAATCGCAAACTGGTGGGGAATTCAAACAGCAGCACCTTGTCGTCGGTCGACTGGGTTTGCTCGACGGTTACATGGGCCAGCTTTCGCGCGGCAATCCATTGGTAGGTAACTTTGAGGCTGGGGTAGCGGGCGTGGTAGACCCATTGATCGAAGAACTGGTCGAACGATTGGCCGCTGACATCTTCGATTACCTTGGCCAGGTCGGCGGTCGTTACGCTGGTGAAAGCATGTTTTTCAAGGTAAGTGCGAATGCAGTCGCGATAGAGCGGCTCGCCGAGCTGGCTACGCAGCATGTGCAACACCCAACTACCTTTGGGGTAGGCCCGGAAATCGAATTGTTCGCTTGGGGATTTGTATTGATTGAAAACGATCGGCCGACGATCTTTGTGCTGGGGCAACACTCGTCCGGTCGCGTCGCGATACATCAAGTAGAGTAAGGCATCGCGGCCAAACCGGTGTTCCTCGTAGAGTCGGGAATAATAAGTCGCGAACCCTTCGTTGAGCCAGAGATGAGACCAGTCTTTGCAGGTGACATAGTCGCCAAACCATTGGTGGGTCATCTCGTGAGAATCGAGCGTACGGACCCAGTCTGTGCGTAGATTCTCCGACTCGGACGAAGGGACGGTACGCTGTGCGAGCGTGGTCATCGACGTGTTTTCCATGCAGCTGAATCGAGGATCGCTGACCGTCACCTGATAATACTTGTCCCAGGGGTAGGAGACGCCGATCTCCTTGCTTAAGAACAACATGATGTCGGCCGTGTTGATGAAGGAATTGGCTGCCTGCTTGCGAATCGAGGGTTGCGAATAGAACGCGAGCGGGACTTCGTTCGTTGAATCTTCGAGCTTGTCGAAGTAGCCGGCCACCAGCGTGATGAGGTAAGCAACATGCGGCTGGTCTTGCCGCCAATGGACAATTTTCTTGCCGCTACGGACGTCGGTCTTTTCCGAGACAAGTTTGCCATTGGAAAGCACGGTCATCTCGGGCGGTACGTGGCAGATGACTTCGGTCGAGGAGCGTTCGTTGGGATAGTCGTGGCAGGGAAACCAATGGCGAGCTTGTTGGGGTTCGCCTTGAGAGTAGAGGTGAGTATCTTCTGCGGCGTAGCCCAGCTCGGGCGTACGAAAAAAGAGCCCCTGTCGCGGCTCTGCCTGGTAGTCGATTTCGACGGTGGTGCGCTCGCCCACGGCGATCGGGCTCGCGAAGGTAATGATCAGCTCGTCGGTCGTCGAAGTGTAGTCGGCGACCGGTGTCGAACAGCGCAGGTCGCGTATGTCGAGGTGGACGGCGTCTAAGCGAAGCTCGCCGAGTGGCTTGCCGACGGGAGCAAACTGGAGTGTGGCGGTGCCGGCGATGGTGCGTTTTTGAAAATCGGGCGTCACGTCGAGTTTCAGATGCAGGATATCGACGTAACGCGGAGGAGCGTAGTTGCGGGTGACGCCCTGCTGATCCTCCGACTCAAACGCTGCTCGTCGATGGTTCTGTGCGCAGTAGCGGCAAACATGCTGCTCTTCTATGGCGGTGGCGGGGAGGCTGATTGATAGAAAAGTGCTGGCTACCGACAAGAATATTGTGGCTCGGGTCATGGGGGTCTCGATTGGGCAGTGCGTTGGGTTGGTCGTTCGTCCGGGCGGACGGCGCTAACGGGGGTCGGGTGGCGGGGTTGATTTTATTAGCTTCGTGTCTGCTTTTGTCGCCATTTTTCAAAATATCTGGCAAATCCCTTGCTGTGAGTCTGGTGTATTGCTACAGTAATACACATGAGCGGCCAACCCATTCCTTTTGAAATCCACCCGTCGTCGGGCGTGCCGATCTATCGGCAGCTGGTCGACCAAGTCTATGCCCTGCTGGCGGGGGGGCATCTCTGTGAAGGAGATCTGCTGCCCAGTGTTCGCCGGGTAGCGCGGGCGGCGTCGGTGAATCCGATGACTGTGAGCAAGGCTTATTCGCTGCTGGAATCGCAGGGGGCGGTTGTGCGGGTGCGTGGGCAGGGGATGCGGGTTGCGCCAAAAAACCAAAAGGGGCAAGCGAGCGGCCGACTTGAAGAGCGGAAAGAGCAGTTTGGTCGGCTGCTCGAACCGGCATTGCATCGCGCCCAGCAATTGGGACTCAGCGATACGGAAGTCCGCGAGGTGCTCGACGAGTTAGTTCATTCACTCAAGAGGCAGTCATGATCGAAATCAATCAGCTCGAAAAACATTTCGATGGCAAACAGGTGCTCCGCGGCGTCGACCTCGAAATTGCGCCTGGCACGGTGCTCGGCCTATTGGGCCAGAATGGCTGCGGGAAAACAACGCTCATCAAATGTGCGCTCGGTCTGCTGCGGCCAACCGGCGGCTCGGCGACCGTGCTCGGCGACGATGCTTGGCACCTGTCGGCCGACACAAAAGCTCGGCTAGGGTATGTACCGCAGGAGGTGGTGAGCTATCCGTGGATGCGGGTACGGCAAGTGATCGCTTACACGGCGGCGTTTTATCCGAATTGGAATGGGCCGTTTGTTGATGAGTTGTGCCGTCGCTGGCGTTTGCCGCTCGAGGATCGCGTGGGGCCGTTGTCGGTCGGACAACTGCAAACGCTAGGTATCGTGCTCGCGCTGGGGCACGAGCCCGAGCTGCTAGTGCTCGACGAGCCGGTGGCGAGCCTCGACCCGAGTGCTCGACGGCGATTCTTGCGGACGCTGCTAGAAATCATCGACCAACCGAATCGCACGGTCTTGTTTTCGACACATATCACAAGCGACCTGGAGCGAGTGGCCAGCCGTGTGGCGATATTGCGCGAGGGGCGAATCGTGTTTCATGGCGAGCTCGATTCGCTCAAAGAGCGAGTCAAGCGGTTGCACATCGCCTCGCGGCAGGAGTTGCCGCGTAGCTTTTCAGTACCCGGGGCACTGCGGTGCGAAGTGGAAGGTACGGCGGCTACGGTGAGCGTAGGCGATTTTGATGATCGTCTGGTCGACGAAATGCAAACGACTTGGGATGCCGAGGTGACGGTTCACGATCTCAATTTAGAAGAGATTTTTGTGGAGATGCACCGTGGGAATTCGGAATTCGGGTTGCGGAGTTCGGAATAGAAAGCTGAATTATGTTGGAACGGTTGAAACAAGTTGGGATGACCTATATCACTTGGCGGTGGATGTGGCTGATGCTGCCGTTGACCTTGCTCATGATGTTGGGCGCTGCATTCCAAGCCACTTTTCAACAAGGCGGCGACCAGACGCCTTTCTTCGCGGGCACATTCGGCATCGGCATGCCAATAGTACTTGGAGTGCAGTGGTTCGCGTCAGTTGCAAAATGGCAATTCGCCGACCCGCGCGCGCGTTTGATGCCCGGCTATACTTGGCCACATATTCTTGTGATCTTTACTGTGCTGACAATATTCTTAGTCGTGAACCCATTGCTCCAAGCGTTCTGCATGGGCATCTCGCCGTTGGGACCCTTGGCATATTCGTTGCTACTGGGCGGACTGTTTTTGTATGCCATTCACTTGAATCGAGGCCTGCTTGCTCTTCCAATGTTGATAGTATTCTTTAGCGGCATGTATCCTGAATCGAGCCGTATCTGGTTTTCTGGAGCGGACAACTTTCAGGCGTATCACGTTGCAGGAATTTTCCTTGGTGCCGCGATGTTTGGCTGGTGGCTGCTGAAGCTAGCAGCTCTGCACGAGGAGGACGAAGCCTATTTCGTTCTGCCGCTAGGCACGCCAGGCAGTATGTCGCGACTCGAACGTGTCCTGCAGGGCCGACTGCAAGGTCGCAAGGCGTCGCGAGAAGGGTTCTGGAAAAATTCCTCCGATCGCTGGCATAATCGACTGGTAACGTTTTCGGAAAGTCCCAACTCGGCAGCGCTATTTGAATATGGCTGGGGGCAATTTTCCTTTCTTACTCAAGCAATCTCGGCCGGCATTGGAATTGCCCTGTACGGTATTTTTCTTGGCACAGTATTCCACGAGTTGCATAGCAAGAACTCAGAGAACCCTGGGAATCTTTTTGTATACGCAGTGGCATTTGCCTTGCCCGCGATTGGAGCCATGGTGTTTCTCCGAACTCGTCGCGTACGCATGGCATCGGAGTTGTTACGTCCTGCCAGCCGAACGGCTTATTTCGCTGGCTTATTCGGGTCGCTGGCGAAGTGGACGCTTTACGCCTGGTTGTCGATGAGCGTGGGGTTGTGGGTCGTCTTGATGACCGGCCAACGGACAATGGAAGGAAGCTTTACGCAATAGGCGATTGGATACTTGCTGCTTTCTCTAGCGATGCAATTGCCTGCATTCGCGCTGGGCCTGCGCATGGCTCG
>Ga0114931_10005534_pt1 | contig 15601 bp, 30 predicted proteins | sample 2SBtaG_FD_89579 | JGI IMG/M metagenome (GOLD analysis project Ga0114931, IMG submission 89579) | Deep subsurface microbial communities from Kolumbo volcano to uncover new lineages of life (NeLLi) - 2SBTROV14_V59a metaG | ecosystem: Environmental > Aquatic > Marine > Volcanic | place: Kolumbo...
CCCTCGACGGATTATCATGGTTTAGGCATTACCGCTACCATCCAGGCACACACAAGGTAGATATTGACGCTGACAGATACCCAAGCACATACCAGGGGATTCACTTCTACCTTGTCCGACCTTGGGGGGCAGAGGAAATTACCGTTCTCAGGATCAGAGTCCGGCCGCAGGACATCGTCCTCGCGGAGTGTGAGCAACCGAAGCCGAGACGATACACTATGCCTGAGGCTGTCGCCAGCCGCATCCAGATCGAGACACGCGAATGGAAACGAGCAGGCCTGCCAATGCCGAAGAAACGTCAGGCCATCTAACGCCTCAGAAGGGAGGTCCTAGACAATGTGTTGTGAAGGAAGTAGCTGGAGTACCAAGAGGTTCCTGGCTAGTATCAAACCAGGTGTTAAATATATCAGCGGCTGGAAGGTACTCGCGCCGAATGGACAATCGCTCCACTTGGGCTACCAGTATTCACCGGGAACCCACACAGCAGCGGTCAACGTTGACACCTACCCGGAACCATGCACTGGCATCCACTTCTACACTGGACGGCCGATCTACTTACGCATCGGAATCCCCGTTCGAGTAAGAGTTCGTCCAGAGGATATCTCTCTCGTGTCATGTGAAGGCGATGAGGCAGTAGCCACGCGCATACAAATTGAGACACGCGAATGGATACGAGCGGGTCTGCCAATGCCACAGAAACGTCAGGCCATCTGACACCCCAGAATAAAGGTACTAGGACAATGTGTTGTCACGCTACTACTCGAAGTACCAAGAGGTTCCTGGCGTCATTGAAGCCCGGTACCAAGTATGTTAGGGGCTGGAAAGTAGTAACTCGCACTGGAGAATCATGGTATCAGCACTACCACTTCCGTCCGGGCGTCCACTTTGTGGATGTTGACATCGAGAAGTACCCTTATCCATGCGAGGGGTTTCACTTCTATCTTGTCCGACCCGTCCGGGAGCCTCCAAGTTTTGTTGTCGAGGTTAGAGTACACCCCCAAGATATCTTCCTCGCGGATTATGTGCCATCAGAGCCGGGTCCGTTTGATATGCCAGAGGCTGTTGCTACTCGTATCCAGATTGAAACGCGAGACTGGAAACGAGCAGGACTCCCAAAACCGAAACCCCAGAAGGTGATTAAATGACCACCCTAGAACGACAAACCAAAGCGTTGTCAACCTTGTTGGTGAGAGTTGGTGCCACCAATAAGGATACCTGCAACGGCTCCCCGGAATGTCGGCGTGTGGCGCGGCTGCCGATTGAGTTCTGGTGTACGAAGTGTCTCGTGGCTGAGTTAGATGGATGTTCGGTGAAGGGACGGAGGCGAGAAGTCACGACGACAACCACCAAGAAGGTGGTGAAGCAGACGAAGAAGGGTCATCGCCGCCGCCTTGACTGTCCTGTGTGTGGCCACCCACACGATGGGACCCAACCCAAGTCATGCGATATGGTGTGGGGGAGAAGGGGTTGGCGACAACTAGGTTCGTATGATGGATGACCAAACGGGTATCAAGTGAGGAACAACGCCATGAATCAGGCACCCGACATCGGGGACCTAGACGTGCGGTTAGGACCGTTCAAGTTCAGGGTCCTCGTCGTGAAGGGCCTTGAGGACCTCGGCTCGTTCGACATCGAACGTGAGGTCATCGAGCTGCGAGAGGGGCAGTCACCCACGTCGCTGTTGACGACGTTTTTCCATGAGGTGTGTCACTACTTCCTCCACAATCTGGAGGTTGCAGGCGACCGCCTCAGGGTGGAGGCCGACCTGGAATCCGTGTGTGACGCTGTGGGGGAGGGCCTTGGGGAACTTCTCCTCAGAAATCCCCGTGTCGTCCAGGTGCTCCTGGAGGAGTTCACCGGCAAAGGAGACAACCGAGATGCTACGACCACCGAAGATTCTCCAGGTCATCGTGGACAGCCGCGAGAAATATCCGTGGCCCTTCCACCTCATCAAGACGCTTCGATGGTCCGACCACCGCATGAACCATCGGATGTTCAGGGTAGAGACGGTCACTAAGACGCTCGTAACGGGCGACTACGCGCTCGGGGGGGGCGACGGCTCCCTGTACACCGTGAATGATGGTGCCGCCATCGTCCTGATGGAGAAGAAGGGTTCGATGTCAGAGGTCCACCACAACGTTTCGACGGCTGATTGCCGGCGGACGCGGGCCTGCCTCAAGCGGCTCAGTCAGTCGAGATACCCGTATCTGGTGTTCAGTTGGGCGGCTAAGAACCCCGTGTCACCCTACCTGGTGGACGCCGAGAAGTCCCAGGACCGTATCCTCAGGGCTATGCACCTGAAGGGATTGAGGCTCCTGTGGATGCCAGCCACCACCACCAGGCAGAGGGTGAGAGTGGCCGAATGGCTGCTCCGCATCATGTGGACCCACGTCTGGGAGACCATGAACGAAGGAACCGGTGGGCACCCGGACGCCCCGAAAGTGAGGTGACAAACAGCCATGAGAGGTGAAGAATTGAGGACGCCGGGAGCCCGCCGGTTTGAGGGCTCTACTACCCAACCCCGAGATGAACAGACCCGAGGCGTATCCGAGTACTTGGGAGTCGAGCCCCAGTATCCCCTCATCCGGCAGTCGACGATGAGCGACTACCAGTTGTGCCCTCGATACTTCATGTTGAAGCACCGATTCGGACTCAGGGCCATCCGGGGCAAGAGATCATCGGCTCTGACCATCGGAACATTCGTCCATCAACTGTTGGCCGGCCACTTCATGGGGGAACCCGACCAACGGACGGTCGAAAGGTGTGGACTGTTGATCGAAGAGCGTCGCCAGGCACTCGAACAGGACACGTCACCGTTGGTCGACCCTGACGCTGACCTCCGCAAGATGGAGCAGGAGCTGGCGCTCGCCCGCACGATGGTCGACTGTTATCGGGAACTACATCCCCACAACCCCCGATACTCCGTCCTGATGGTCGAGAAGACCCTGAGGGCTCATGTCAAGGGAGTTGCGGCTCCCCTGGAGGGCACCGTCGACCTCGTCATCCAGGACCACGAGAAGGGGGGCGTCTGGATACCGGACTTCAAGACGACCAACGCACGGTCCTGCCCACCGCTGGTGAGGGCGGCCACCACATCGTTCGAGGACCAACCCCAACACTACCGGATACTCGTGAATGAGGCCGTCGAAATGCCGGTGCTGGGGTCGGTCCACATCATCCTCGCCAAGCCACCGTTGGTGTTTGGCAAGGAGGACCGTCCCTACGAATGGTACAACTTCACACCGTCCCGCGGCAAGAACAAAGGAGTCACCCGGAAGGAGAAGCGGTACCTGAGTGAGACACCGAGCTACGACGTGTACCTGAGACGGGTAAGGGACTGGCTCCTGGGTGAGGGCGACTACGCGATTGAGGCAGTCGACCGTCAGACCAACCCGATGATCGCCGAGGTGTGGAATAGCTTCGGAAGCACCCCTATAATCTCTGCCGAGTACCGCGAGAAGCTCATCGAAATGGGGAGAGCCTCTCGCTGCAACACACGGCTGGAGCGGTTTCCTCGTTACAAGAAGGGCTGCTTCATGTACCGACGTGTCTGTGAGTATCTGGGGCTGTGTCAGACGAACCCGCGTGGATGGCGGCCTATCGTTGCAGCCCAGTATGAGGCTGTTCCACTCACCGTCGGTGAGACGGACGGCACCCAGGAACCCTAACGATGCAGTATGAGACAGGTGCAAGATGAGACAACGATCACGAGAAAGTGCAACCGGCGTTGATCTCCCCATTCTTCATCTACCAACTCGGGCAGGTGATGAGGTATGGGGCCTACGAACGGAAGCAGGAGTCGGGGGAGGACGGTTATGGCCCCCGCAACTGGGAGAAGGGTATCCCGGAGTCACGGCTGATTGGTTCGGGATTCCGGCACTTGCTCGCCATCATGATGGGGGATCGGTCTGAGGACCACGTCGGGCAGTTGGGGTTCGCGGTGATGGCGCTGTCCCACACCCGCGAGATGGTCAGGCGAGGCTTGCTACCACGTAGTCTCCTGGACTGGCCGACTTGGGACCCAACTGAACACGCTCGCCAGCTTATGGCTCACAGCGTCCAGGACCAACCGGTAGCTGCCGCCATGTACCCACCGGGTGAGCCCGCCGAGGTGCCCTCGGTGCCAATGCAGTGGGATTGCCACACGGGGCAGACCGACGATGATACTGACCGTGACGACCAATGTAGGGCGGAAGCCGTCAGGGACCTGCCCCAACGCGCCACCAGGCGTGAGGCCGCTATGAAGGAGAACGAACGGGACGACGGCACGCCCTCGGAATCAGCCACCATAGATGCCATAATCCAGCAGGCCACTATGCTTGAGGCCGCCAGAAAGGAGACTAATCAAGATGACGATGCACGATCAGAATGCTCAGGAACAAGCCAACAAGGCCGTGGACCAACTGACAGGGGGAATCGGGAGCCCTCCCGGAAACGTCCGAATACCGACTGGGCGCGTTGAGGACCTGGTGCCGTGGCCGGGAACCGTGATCGTGAGGGCGAGGCGGCCCGACGAGGTCTCGAAGGGTGGCATCTTCATACCGGAGGCTGCCAGGCAGAGGCTCTCGTGCGGCGTAGTACTGGGGGCCGGCGCCAGCCTCAATCCGTCGGTCTACCCACAGACGTTCCTGAACGGAGTCGTCGGCCACACAGTCTACTGGAAGTCCTACGCAGGGACCGAGGTGAATGTCGCCGACGATGTGGTGACGGTCCTCCAGATTCCAGATGTCCTGTTCCACCTCGACTATGGGGGGAACATCGGGGAGACTCAGATGCTCCCAGAAAGTGAGGTAACTGATGAGAGCACCGGCAACGAAGACGGCGACGACACCACCGACGCCCCAAACTACGACGAGGACTACGATGAAGACTGGGGACCAGAAGACTTCAACCGCCGGACGGCCGATGCCGACGACCACTGCCCCGAATAGCGACACTGGTCCCCCCAAGATGGTGGTCAAGAGTCCAGTGTCGGGCCTCCAGTTTCATGCACCCGGTCGTCCGTTCGAGCCGGGGAGCCTCTCGTCCACCCGTATCTTCATCACGGGACCCTATCGGAGCGGCAAGAGTACGCTGTTGGCGAGTGGGGGCCCTAGGATGTTGGTCCTGGACTTCGAGGACAAGTACCGAGTCATTCCGCATCCCACCTGCACCTACACGGTGCCTCGGAACGGCCGTGAGACCAAGGAGCTGATCGAGTGGCTCCTCGGGGAAGCGACTGCCGGTCAACGTCCCTTCGACACGATCGGCATTGACACGATCGACTCCGAGGTCTATGATGTCATGATACCGTGGCTGACCTCCCAACTACCGGAGGTCTGGCGGCAGAAGCACCCCACCCAGGACATCACGGGGTACGGACAGAGTGAACGTGGGAATACCGGGTGGTCGTCCGTCACCAACACGACCATCGGACTGCTCAGTCAGTTGCACCTGGCCGGCTACGGGTACGTTGTGGCGGGACACGAACGTGGGGCGGAGGACGGTGCCAAGCTGAGACCTACAGTCAATCCGGGGGTCTTCGGGAGGTTGTTTGGGGCGTGTGAGTTGTACGGCCGTACGTCGATTGTGAGCGTGACCGAGGAAGGCGGCATCAAGATCGTCAAGATTGGAACGAGATAGGTCAAGCGACGGGAGCGGACCACCCGGCTGGTTGTTCAGATTCACTTCCAGCACAAGGTCCCGGATTCCCCCATGAGACTCGGTGCGAATCTCCAGTTGCCGTCGCCCTTAGTCCTGCCCTACATGGGTGGGTGGGATGTAATACAGAAAGCATGGGATGAGACGGTCTCGTTCCTGCAAGGTCAAACAGTCGAGCCGACAGCGGCCGTGGTGGCCGCTTCGACCCACTGAAAGGAGCCACAGACATGAGTGAGCAAACGCAGTCAGAGTTCGAGACCCTACTGGAAACGTGTGGGGCGGCACAGAGTGCCCTCGATAAGGCGGGAGAGTTTTCGGACCTCACGCCGGACTCCGGGCAGTACAACACGACGGGCACCTTCTTCAGGTTGTTCCCGTACAAGAGCAAGAGCACCGGCGATGAGGTCGGTGGCCTGGAGCTCGGCTTCGAGATTCTTGACGGGGAACTTGAGGGTAGGAGCTTCTCAAAGGCGTTCTTCGGCAACAGCCTCAGCGACTGGGCTTCACTCCAGACGTTCGCGTCGCTGCTGGGCGCCGACGACGTAGTCCTCAACGACCAGAAGGAACTCCGTCGATTCGTCGCCACCAACTGGAAGGACAGTCTCCACGTTATCGACTGGAAGAAGGCTGTCGTCGTGGACGGTCGCCGTAAGAGCTTCGACGAGTTGAAGTTCACGGGGGCAGAGGCTCCGGAGCCTACGGCATAGACGACGCCCAAGGAACGTACAGCGGAGTCCACAGCCACCTCACACACCTGAAACCTATGGAAGGGAGGTGCACAGCGGGGAGTAGTCAGACGACCGACTACTCCCCGTTCGTGTGTTGAGGCGTCTGATTGTTGGGCACCGACGACCAGGAGAACCTACACGATGTCATGCAAAGAAGAAAAGAACACGACGGATACTAGCGAATCGTCTGAGGGGAGGGCACCTTGGCACAGGCACCTCCAGGGAGGGGGATGGGTCCACAACTCCGCACGCGTCGAGGCCACCGTCAGGGTGGAGGTCGGCGCATGGGTCGAACAGTATGCGTCGGTGAGTGGGCACGCTCAGGTCCTGGACCACGCTAGTGTGGGGGGATACGCTCGGGTTGGGGATTGCGCCACCATCGGGGGTGGGGCGCGCGTGGCAGGATATGCGGTCGTCCACGGGCAGGCAATCATCGAGGGGCGAGCGTACATCGGGGGTCAGGCTCACGTACAGGCCGGTCGTATGACCGGAGGCTGTTGGACGAAGACGCCACTCTGTGTGTTAGGTCCTAGTTACTCCGTCAATGAGGACGGTGAGCGTGGAGCTCTCCTGACCATCCGAGACACCACCGAATCCCGTCAGTGGTGGAAGGAGAACTTCAGGCAGTGGGCCGCCAGACTGAACATCTCCCCTGACGATGTCGAAGAGTACCGGCAGATCATTGACTTCCTGAATGAGATGTATGCCAGTCATCCTGATCGCGGACACATGGTGTACTGGCACGAACCACAGGCTTAGGGTGTGGGGAGACTACCGACCGGAGCTCCCGACGAGGACTGATACATGGCGAGAGCCCTACACTGCCAGAAGCTGGCTTCCCAGTTCATAGCCCAACGGGGAACCGTGGGCGGCATCAGGAGACTGCACTTTGCGCAGGGCGACTTCTGGTGGTGGGACGGCGGTGTCTACAGGAGGCTGCCGAGTCGGGGGTACCACTGCCAGGACCTCAACGACCGCATCCTACAATGGATGAGGGGCCTGTGGGGCAGAGCGGGACCCTTGGACGACGACCCGGAACCGTGGGCCTTCTCGAAGCTGACGTTTGAGTGGGTCTGCGACAATGTCCAGGCCATACTGAGGACCACGTCGCCCGGCAGTATGCCCAGGTGGATACACCCGGAAGACGACGACGAACGCAACGACGTGTGGATCGGGTTCCCCAATGGGGTACTGAGCGCGAGTTCCCTGCGCAGGGGCAACCCAAAGTTCGTGAGGGTGAACCCCCGGTGGTTTTCCACCAACATCATGCCATACGTGTATGAGCCGGCGGCGACGTGTCCCCTGTGGGAAGCCGCTATCCGAGAGTGGCTAGACGGGGACCTGGACACCATCAAGTTCGTCCAGGAGTATATCGGCTACTGTATGGTGCCCCCACATGGGAAGTTCCCGATTGCCCTGTTCCTGGAGGGTGAGGGGGCCAACGGGAAGACAGTGTTCTGCGAGACAGTGGAGGCGTTGGTGGGTCCCGCCAATCGGTCGGCGGTGCCCCTGGAGAAGTTCGGCCACAACTTCCGGTTGTACGATACGTTGGGGTGCCTCATCAACGTGTGTTCGGAGGTTGACGAGAAGACGACGCTCCCGACACACGTCATCAAGAAGTTCGTCGATCAGGAAACTATAACCTTTGACAGGAAGTACCACGTGGGAGTAACGACGAGACCCACAGCTCGCCTCATCATCTCCTGGAATAGGAGACCGTCGGTGACGGACACCAGTCATGGTTTCTGGAGGCGTGTGCGGGTGGTGCCCTTCCGTCACAGGTACCGGGAAGTGGATGCCGACCCATTCTTCAAGTTCAAGCTCCAACGCGAATTACAGGGTATCTTCAACTGGGCGATGAGAGGCTACTGTCGGCTAATGGAGGCTGGGTGGTTCACAGAGAGTGAGGCGTCGGTCAGCGTAACGACACAGTTTCGGCGGGAGAGTGATCCACTGGGCACGTTCCTGGGGAACCACGTCAGCGTCAGTGAGGGCGGCCACGTGTCAAAGAGAACGCTCTACAATGAGTATTGTGGGTGGGCCTCCGACATGGGGATGGAGGCGGTTAGTGTGAACGCCTTTACGAGGGCCATCAGGCGAAAGTTTCCGGGAGCATCGGTTGTCAGACTACGGGACGACAACGGCAAACGGTGCCAATACTACACGGGAGTCGTCCTAGACAAGGAGTCCTTATAATGGGATATGAACTTACAGCAGGGAACATGAATGCCACCGGAACAAGACAGGCGATTGAGGGTTTAGCCAACAGCATCGTCGAGGGGGTCTCGGCCCTAGCCACCAGGGTGATTCAGCTTGAGAGGGAGAAGTGCCAGGCCCGCAAAGAAGTTCAGGCTGCCCTAACCGAAGTCTCCGGACGACTCAGTCCGCCGCCCAACATCGCCGAGATACTGGATTATGCAGAGCAGAAGATTCCGTCGCTGTACGGTGATACAACCGCATCGTCCGGGCAACCACCCGTCTCGGAGGCTTGATTATGTACACAGACATCAGTAGGGTGGGAGCCCTGGACGAACGTATCGAGCGGTTCCGGGAAGAAGTCGGTGAGATGACCGACAGGATCGGACGGTTGGAGTCGCGGCTGCTGGAAGCCAGGGCTGAGGTCGAGACTTTCGTGGCAAGGTCGATTGACCCGAACCAGGTGGTGACGATCACCCAGGAGGAGGCGACCACGCTCCAGCATGTTGGGCAGCGGATCGCGCCGTCCCTATACGAGGAGCTACCGTGAACACCATTATCGTCCTGCCGAGCCAAGCGTATGCTGCCTATGGGCGGTGTGGCGTGGTCTGGAACGTGACTCAGGACGCCCCTAAGGTGAGGTGCCCCAAGTGTGGGAAGACTAGGTCTTGGAATCGTGCTCTCGAAGTGGGGAGACGAATTGCTGAGACACACGACATACAGGATGCCTATGATGTATTGTGATGCGTGCAACAAACGGAGAGCCTCGCTTGTGCTGACTGAGCGACGTAACGCGTCGTTGAAGTGTGTGTATCGGTGTGGATGGTGCATGAGCCGAATGAGTTCGGCCGAACGGAAACGTTGGTGGGTGGATAAGATTCCACGTTGCAATGACCTGAAGTTCCTGCCATGAGGGCGTTCAAGGAGAGCGTTTGGGTGGCTGAATGTGAGATGATGTCAACTGAAAGTGAGGTGTACGATGTCGATGGAGAGCAGTGCGGATAGCTGGCCGGAGACGGTCGAAGCGGGGACAATCGTCCGGCTGTATTGTGGTACCGGGCATACTGAGGACGATATGAGAGCGGTGCTGAATTGGTGGAGGGAATATCTCGACGGGGCTACTTTGATTCCGGCGTATGACATCTGGAAGGGGCAACAGGAAAACAGCGTCATTGTCGAGATTATCGGTGGGGGAGTTGACTTCCACGATCTGGTGACTAAACTGTATCCCGTGATGCAGGAGTTTCTACGAGAGTTCAACGAGCAAGAGATTATGGCAGCGATTTACACCTCTCCAGTGGCTACTGTCAAACGGGAGGTCTAGTGGTGGCCGGTGATAACGACCTGAAGATAGGTGAGGTCAAGCGGTGGCTGGAATACCTGCCCGAGGGGATCGCGTGGGTACCTGGCTGGATCGGTGTCAACAAGGCCGGCCGCTACTACAGCGACCCTTGGGGTGAGCAGGTACGGCCCGGCCGTAACCGGTTCAAGCGTCCGCAGTGGGTGCGGTTCGACCGGATGGATGGGCCTGGCGTGATGCCGCTGGGCATCCAGGTACCAGTCAAGGTCGAGGTGGCCAGTATTGTCGAGGTGCATCGGTGGGCGTCTGTGTTCGCGCCTACCCTGTATGACGCCGTGAGGTGTACGCATTTCAGGGTGGCCAAGCGGGCATGGCTGCGGCTAGGGCTGCCACCGACCAAGCGGTTGTTGAGCACCGATGAGTACGTCCGGTTGTGGTGTAAGTGCGGCCGATGTCTGGATGATGCGAAGTTGCGAGCCGACCTGCTGGTGTCTTGGGAGTACTGGGAGGAATTGCGGACGTGGGGCTGTATCCCGTCCCTCGGGTTGTGGAACGGCAATGTGCCGGTCCCTGGGACCCGCCCCGAGGACAGTGAACCATGAAACAGATAATGAGGTATCAGTTCAGGTGCCCGGCGTGCGGGGAAGAGGCCCGGATAGAGGAGCGTGTCGAACGGACGAGTAGTAGGGCCCGCCGCGTCGATACCATAGTGCTGGGGTCAGGGACGGACGATCGACCGATGGTCCGGGTGCAGTACAGCCACGAGGTGGAGATGGGCCGAGAGGGACCTGCCAAGTACGTCTGCGAGAGATGCGGGGAGGTTGTGCCGACTGAGGGATGGGGGGGTGTGGACGGCCGCCCCGAGGAACGCCTACTAACGTATCTTTGTGCGAGGCAGCAGGTGGTCCCTGCGGCGTTACGGGACGACGATGATGATGATGACGATGGGGTGTTTATGGGGATCAGTGGTGACGGCCCGGAGTAGAGCCGTCACGGACCCCTAGCCTTTCGGTGCGAGGAGGTAATGTTATGGGCGGCGACGTGCGATACATCAATCAACTTGAAGCATACGTTGAGCGGGGAAAGTGCTCCCTGCACCCGACGTACACCGGCCGCAAGTATCCGAAGAACGGGTGCCAAGTGTGTACGGACATCTGGCACCGGAGGCACCCCGGCCAAGGCACACCACCTAGTGTGCGGCAGTGACAGCCGGAGTGTGTGGCGAGCGTGTATGGGGGAGTCCACAACAATAGGAGAACTCACGTGGAATTGTGCGAAGTGATTAGGTTGGCGGACCGTGCGTTCCTGGAGCACGGGCGGCTGGAACAACCCTACAATGCAGGTGTGGACAAGCCGGGACTAGGCTGTACTGTGGAAGATGCAATTATTGGCACTATCGTCCGAGAGCATCGGGACGGGCTCGATCCACCCGCCAATCTGCGGAGAATTGTGAGAGCCCTCGAAATCGACGAACGCTGCCTGCGGAAGGTTGCTAATAGGCTCCGCCATATGCGGTCGGCGATGCTTGACGACGCCGTCATACAGCAGCGGTAGCGTGTGTGTGAGTGAATGGCCGTTGCGTGACGGCCGATGTGGTACTGGCTCCTTATGTGGGAGATTGACGATGGCGACGAAACAGGACGTTGACAAAGAGGACACCGACCTAGAAGTTGCTGAACGGCTGGCGGAGCGAGGACCGGGTAGCCTGCCGAAGGCCGACCTTGCGTTACTCAACAAGGTGCTTGCAGGTCTGCTGGAGCTGCGAGAGGAGAAGATTCCGCAGAAGGAATTGGCGGTGATTGGCTACTTGTTCGAGTGTACGCTGGCGAGACCCCGGCTGTTGAGCCTGTCTATCAACAGCGGCGGACTGATGACGGGGTGTGTTGACGAGCCTGCAAACCCGAGCGTCCTGATGGGAACGTCCGCCGATCTCGCACTGTGGCTCGGCTACATTATCGCGGACGCAGAGTTGTCCTTGGCGGAAACCGAGCGGTTCGGCGAAATGTTGAGAGAGCGGATTCACGGATTCAGTAGCCAGCCCGTAAGGGGGCCGGGTGAATGAGTGTGGTGACGGCCGCGAGGGAGCGGCCGCAGGGAAACCTTTTGTACGGGAGACTTATTGTGGTAGCTAGACTTCGGACAGATCAGAGCAGGGACGACGGGGTGGCGACCGGGACGGCGGCAAGGGTGCCAGCGGACGCACTACCAGCGGTGGACCGGGCGTTGCTCGACCGGATGGTCGCGGGGGTGCCGAGTGTGACGAACGAAGCACCTACCAAGGAACAGCTTGCGGTGCTCGGGTACATCTTTGGATGTAGGCTGTCCGAGTTGGAAGTGCGTGGCATGGCTGTGACGAGCGACGGTTTCGTAACGGGGTACGTCGGGGAGCCTGTGAACCACAGCGTCTTTATGGGCCGGGCCAAGAGTATGGTCGTGTGGTTTGCCCACGTCCTACAGGCGGGTGACGCCACCAAGGCGGAGATTGAGCGGTTTAGCAAGCTGCTGCGGGCTGCGGTGGCTTTTCCACCGACGTAAGGAAGAGTCTCCCAGTGGGGCGTCGCAGGAGCTGGAAATTGGCTCCTGCGGCGTCGGAGGGTGGGGGAGGCTGTCGGACGTAAAGCGAGGGGCGGTCGAAGGGTGCGGCAGTGTGGGGGTGACAAGCTGAGGGAGAGGGTCCGAACATTGCGTAACATTGCGTAACATTGCGTAACATTGCAGAGACGTTGAAGAGGTGATATTATGGCATCTGAATCGCATCGAAGGTTGGTCCTGGCTTCAATGATTATTCAGCTTGGTGAGCGTAATCGCATTGTACTCTCGGACCTTCGACGTAAGGTCTGTCCGTTTTGTAGCAATACAGACTGTTGCTATCATTGTGAGGGTTCAACCAACCAAGGTGATTCAACGGTTCTTGAGACGGCCGATGATGTGGCCGGTCGTTTAAAGTATAATGGTGCTCTTGCTGGCATTGAGGCGTTGACACTTGCCTGTGCTGTTGTTGGCATTGACGTTCAATCCAAGGCTTTTGAGTATGCACTGCAAAGTGCTGTTGAAGCCGTGGGCAATAATACTTGGGACGGCTCGGACGCCGACAACACACTGGAGGCTGGAGACTCGTGCCCGCAGGTAGGGTGCGGTGGGCACTTAGGGACAACCGTAGAGGACGGCCTAACGTGCCCGGAGTGTGGGCAATCTTGGGGTCACCCGGACGCCGAGTAACGGCCGATCTTCGGGCCGGATGATCGACGGAGGATCAGACAATGACGACAAGCGAGATTGAACAGGCAATCCGGGAGAATGAAAGCCTATGCTTGTGGTGGAAGGGAACAGGATTGTCGATGCGGCGATTCATCCAGATATGGCATGACCACATCGTGTACGCGATTAGGGGACCAATCACCGGACCGTGCTAATGTGGCCCCGAACCGGAGGGACAATCATGTTTGACCAAAGCCGATACCAGCCGAGACTTCAGCCCCCCATCATCGACGACCGCAGGACATCGGAGGATAAAGCCGCCACCTGGGGCTTTGTTGTCGCCACCGATTCCTTTATGTCCGGTTGGGGTATGTCGCCCCGCCGGTCACTGTTCGCGGTTCCTGTCATTAACCACAAGCAAGCCGAGATTGTTCTCGGCAACATGCACCTTCGATCCGAGATGAAGCGGTCTCGCATCGTCGGAGCCAATTACCGGCCTCGGCTACAACCTGGAGATCACCTGTCGATCCGCAGCATGAGCGATTGCAGCCGATTCTATGAACCCGGCGGCTTCGCTGCTAAGCGGGCTTAGATAGTGCGGCCGTCCGACTGAGGTTCACGTCCACGTCCACGCCCCGGTCTGCCGCGTTCTGCGGTAGGCCTCACTCCCATCACCAGCCCGTAGGCCAACACCACACCACCGCCGACCGCCGGCGTCCTGCCGGGAGTCCCCCCACATCCAGCAGCAGCAGACTACCGACCGGGGCGGCGGCGTCCTGCCGTCTGCTCCTCCCCCACCTACATCGACGGCCGACCGACCGCTGGACGCCCACCCACGTCCATGAGGCTGACCGGGTGGTCCCTCGTCGTCCGATAAGCTATCCTACCTACTCTCCCTAACCCTCCCAAACGTGCGACTGGTGTACCCGGCCGACCCCAGTCGCCGTCTGCATTATAAGGGAAAGCTCCCTCCGCTACACGACAAAAACCAGGTTGAGCATCCGACAGCCCAGGTCCAGAATTACCCCACGGCCGGCAGCGCCCCCTGAGGTGCTCCCTGAGGCGTCCGGCAGCCGCTCTCACCCTCTGCCGCTCTCCAGTCGGCCCTGGCTCCTGGAGGCGCTCAGCGACCACTACAGGCGCTCCCAGGGCGTCCCAGGGTCCCCACCGACACTGTCCCTTGACATCTGCGATTCCCGTGGTATAATTAAAGTAGAGGAGGCTACCGCAGGAGGTGCGTCATCCAGCAGCATCACACTGACGGCCGAGGCATACGCCGCCATGCTAGTATACAGAGACTACGACAGCGACAGATCAACCGGGGAGGCCGCCTACACGCCCCTGAAGGAGGCCATCTCGGAGTGGGAGCACAGTGAGCTGGCGGACCGAGCGTGGTCCGTGGCCAGGTTCGGGGGACACTGTCCGTCAACCATCGACCACACGGGGACCGCCCGGCTCCGGTCGCAGGACGCCGAGGCTCTCCTGACGGTTGTCAGGCACCCTCTCCGCGACATCGTGGAGCTCTGGGAGGCCGCCGTCGCCGCTGCTACCTCGGAGGCCTCGTCACCATGACCCCCCTCAATGTCAACAACATACCGCTTGAGCAGACGGGCATCCGGGCGCTGATGGCCGGTCTCAGGATAGTGAGGGGACGGAGGCTATCGGACCTGTCGGGGCCCGAGAAGCGTGTGTTGCAGCTACTCGCCAGACGGGCGCTGGCAGGCCATCGGAAGTTCAGGGTCCCAAACCTCCCGGACGCGGGGTTCGGGTTGGCGGGTGACGCCACCAACACACTCGTCGGGGAAGGCGGTGGCAGCATGGCGCTAATGCACCCACTCGAACCACCCGGTAGAGGTGCATCTCTATTCAGCATTAGGGTCGACCCTCAGGATGACCTGCGGGAGGCCAGCCGCGCCTCCAGGCACCTACTCGGCCCCGAACCCGGACGACTAGCCATGAACGGCATAAAAGACTTCAACAGGAACATCCGGGAGTTGAGGCCACGGCTACGGTTGGGGTCGTTTGAGCACGAGCTGGGACATGGTGTCGCCATGAGTGGGTTACTGCGGCCACGAGTCTACCGGCAGTTCGTCGCAGAGTATGAGGCGTTCTCACCACGTGCCAAGCTCCACATCATGAGGACGGTGAGGAGAGCCTTCAGGCGGGGAACCGGACGCGCGGTCGTCGACGCCGCTTACAAAACGAAGCCAGACGAGGTCTTCGCATGGTTGGTGAAGCGTGCGATTGAGGGACGTTCCACCGGTGGATTCTTCCCGAAGACCCAGAAGATGCTGAGGCCCATCGGCAGGATGTTGAAGAGGGCGATCCACGACAAGCGGTTGCGGGCATATGCAGGGTCCTTGCTACGGAGACCTCTCAGGGAGGCTGCGACCGTCGCGGAGTCCATCGCATGACGAGGTCCATCCCATGACTGAGGACGCCTCTGAGATCGACGTGGTGCCAACACCGACCCACGAGCTCCTGACCGGCTGGATCAACAGTCTGGAGACCGCCGCCAGGGACCGAGAGGTGGGCGTCG
>Ga0114931_10005535_pt1 | contig 15600 bp, 11 predicted proteins | sample 2SBtaG_FD_89579 | JGI IMG/M metagenome (GOLD analysis project Ga0114931, IMG submission 89579) | Deep subsurface microbial communities from Kolumbo volcano to uncover new lineages of life (NeLLi) - 2SBTROV14_V59a metaG | ecosystem: Environmental > Aquatic > Marine > Volcanic | place: Kolumbo...
AGAGCCAAGAGCTCAACTGCGCGGCGTGATGACGACCTTGCCCTTGACCTTGCGGTTGCCGACTTCGTTGAGCGCATCGGCGACGTCGTCGAGGGAATACGTTCCCGAGACGTGCGGTTTGAGCACGCCGGCCTCGTACCACCCCATCAACTCGCTGACGTTGGCCAGGTGGCGTTCGGGGTAGCGTGCGACGAACGCCCCCCAGAAGACTCCGACGATGTCGCAACCCTTGAGCAGCACCAGGTTGAGCGGTGGGCGCGGGATCCCGGCGGTGAAGCCGATGACGAGGAAGCGGCCTTGCCAATTGGTGGCGCGCAACGCGGCTTCGGCGTAGTCGCCGCCGACCGGATCGTAGACGACATCGGCGCCCTTGCCGGCGGTGAGATCTTTGGTCCGCTGCTTGAGGTCTTCGTTCGTGTAGTTGATCAGTTCGTCGGCGCCGTGCTGTTTGCAGACCTCGAGCTTTTCGTCGCTGGAAGCGGCGGCGATGACGCGGGCGCCCATGACCTTGCCGAGATCTACGGCGGCCAGTCCGACTCCTCCGGCTGCGCCGAGGACCAGTAGGTTCTCGCCCGCCTCGAGGTGACCTCGATCCTTGAGAGCGTAGTGGGACGTTCCGTAGGTGAAGAGGAAGGCCGAGGCCGTGACGAAATCCATCGCGTCCGGGATGGCGATCGCCGAGTCAGCGGAGATCGCGACCTGCTCGGCGAACGCCCCGATTCCAGTGGACGCGAGAATGCGGTCGCCTACCCGAAGCGAGGTGACGCCGTCCCCGACTTGCTTGACCGTGCCGGAGATCTCGCCACCGGGGGTGAACGGCAGAGGCGGTTTGAACTGGTACTTGTTCTGGATGATCAGCACGTCCGGAAAGTTGACGCCGGCGGCGGCGACGTCGATCAACGCCTGGCCCGGGCCGGGTGTGGGTGCGTCGACTTCTTCGACGACGAGTGACTCGGGTGGACCGAATTCCTTGCAGAGGACTGCTCGCATGATCGTAGGAAACCTTTCGTTGCGGTTACTCCGCCGCCACGAGCGAAGCGGGTTTCAGGTTACTCGAGGTCGAGTCCGGCGATCGCTTTGCGGATATCGGCGGCGGATTGGTGGAAGATCGGCAAGCTCGATTGCGACCACACGACGGTTCCATCGCGGCCGATCAGGACCAGGGCTCGCTTTGCCATGCTCAGAAACGACATGGCGCCGTATGCGCTGCAGACCTTGCCGCCGCTGTCGGAGGCGACCGGGAACGGAAGGCTGTACTTCTTGGCGAAGGCCGCGTGCGATTCCTCCGACTGCGGGTTGATGGCGAGGACGTTGATGTCGAGCTCGTCGAATGAGGCCAGGTTGTCGCGGTAGTTGCAGAGCTGCTTGGTGCATACCGGCGTATCGTCGCCGGGGTAGAACACCAACAGCAGCGGTCCCTCGCTCAGCAGCGCCTCGAGGCTGATCTCTCCCCGGGTCGAGGGAAGGGTGAAGTCCGGAGCTTTTTCGCCGACTGCGATCGTCATCGTCCAATCTCCCAAGTCGTCTGAGTATGCCAGTCGTGTGCGTCGATCGCGGGTTTCGACCGGTCGCGTGATTCGCACTTTCGTCGAACATACCTACCTCTTTGCCGGGTGCGGGGGTAGGGTCTCCCGTATGGAGAGAAATCGACCGATACGCCGAATCCCGAGTATGGTGGGCCCGGCGGGCGCGCTCGCTGCCGCGCGCCGGTCTTCCGAGGCGGTTCGCTCGCACTGGGCGGGGCGGTCCTGGCGTGCTGGCGCGATGTACATCCGCTCCCTGGTGTCGCTCCTCCTGTGTCTCGCGGCTGGTTGCACCGCGCCCGGCGACAAACCGTGGACGCGCTGGCCCTCGATCGACGAGCCCGGCCTCGCGCTGCACGCCGTCAGCGGCGCCGAGCTGCGCGAGCAGATCCGGTCCGCCGATGCGGATGTCGTTGTGGTCAACGTGTGGGCGACGTGGTGCGCCACGTGCCGGGAGGAGTTTCCCGACTTGCTTCGCTTGCGTGCGGACTACGGGCCGCGCGGTGTCGCGGTGATCTTTGTCTCCGGAGATTTTCCGGCGCAGCGGGAGGACGTCGTGGCGATGCTCGAAGAGCTCGGCGTGGCGTTCCCGACGTACATCAAAACTGGCAAAGACATGGAGTTCATCGAGGCCCTGCAGCCGGATTGGTCGGGCGCTCTGCCGGCGACGTTCATATTCGATGACGAGGGGCGCACGATGGACTGGTGGGAGGGCCGGGCTGACTACGACAGATTCGCAGCCGCGGTAGAATCCGCGATGCCCGCGGCTGGGGGTGGCCGGTGATGGGCATCCGCGCGATCGCCGCCGGGCTGCTGCTCGCGGCGTTCTCGACGGTGCTCGCGACAGCGGCGCCGGCTCTCGAGTTGGGTGCGTCGCTGCCGCTCGCCACGCATCCGATGGTGGATCCCGATGGCCGGCGGCACAGTGTCGGTGAGGTGGTCGGTGAGAAAGGAACTTTGGTCCTCTTCCTTTGTGTCCACTGCCCTTGGGTTCAGAGCTGGAGTGGCCGGATCGCGGCGATCGGCGAGATCGCGGCGCGCAAGGGAATCGGTGTGATCGCGCTCAATTCGAACGACCCGAGCCGGGTGAAGCTGGACGGCGTGGCAGGGATGCGGCGCCAGATCGCGGAGTTTTACTTCCCGTTTCCGTACGTCGTCGATCGCGGTTCGACCATGGCGCGGGCGTTCGCGGCGAAGCGAACGCCCGAAGCGTACTTATTCGGCCCGGCGGGGCATCTCGCCTACCGAGGAACCATCGACGACGATGCGTACGATTCGCAAGGCGTCGAGAGTCGCTTTCTGCTCGATGCGGTGCGGGCGGTTGCCGCGGGCAAGGTGCCGGATCCGGCGCAAACCAAGGCCCTCGGCTGCGCGATGAAGATGTACCCCGCCGAGTGATCGACGGGTGAGCGCGGGAAACCGCGTTGGTGGGCTCGCTGTAGGGGGTGCCTTTCCTTGAACGGAGCGGTGTTGCTAAGATCTCTTCCCTACGTGTTTTCAACGAAATAGCCCGTAGCTGCTTCGGCTGCCCTTGCTCGCATTCGAGATCACGGGCGGCGGAGGTTACAAGGGAATGCTATGACGACCTGGAAAGAAAAGCTCGCCGATCAGATGCCCGAGGATTGGGCGCGTGAGATCGATATTTTCGAGAAGCAGATGGAGCTTCGCCGCCAGGGCAAGGTGGAGGAGAAGCTCTTCGCCGAGACGCGCCTGCGCCGCGGAGCGTACGGCCAGCGCTACGACAACGGCAAGCGCAATGATGGCACCGGTGCCAAGCCGCTCGACTTTCCTTCGGCCGGGCTGACCAAGGGGCCGGACACCATCTGGGACGCGCCTGGAATGCAGCGCATCAAGGTTCCCTTCGGCGGGTTGAACCCGGAGCAGATGGATCTCCTGGCGGACCTCGCCGAAGAGTACGCGGACGGCATCTGTCACATCACGACCCGCCAGGACGTTCAGCTTCACTACGTTCACTTCGACGATACGCCGTCGATGTTGCGCCGGTTGGCAGCGGTGGGCATCACCACCCGCGAAGCCTGCGGCAACTCCGTGCGCAACGTGACGGCCTGCCCACTGGCGGGGGTTTGTCGCGACGAGTCCTTCGATGTCACGCCCTACGCCAGCGCGAGCATGCGCTTCCTGCTCGGCCATCCCGATGTCCAGGACTTCGGTCGAAAGTTCAAGATCGCTTTTTCCGGCTGCCGCCAGCATGCCTGCGGACTGGTCACCATGCACGACATGGGCGCCATTGCGGTGACTCGGGAAGTAGACGGACAGACTGTGCGCGGTTTCGAGCTGTACGTGGGTGGTGGATTGGGTGCGGTACCACACCAGGCGGTGCTCTTCGACGACTTCGTGCCCGAACGAGAGCTGCTGCCGATTACCCAGGCGGTCGCGCGCGTGTTTGCCCGCCACGGCGAGAAGCGCAACCGCGCTCGCGCACGCGTCAAATTTCTCGTCAAGAAGCTGGGCATTGAAGAGTTCAAGCGCCTGGTCACCGAAGAGCGCAAGACGATACCTCACGACGATGCCTGGACCGCCTACCTCGGCGAGTTACCGGCCTACGGAGAGGCCCCGTTGAAGACGCCCGAAGCGCTCGCCGGTGGGACTCGGTCGCCGGCCTTCGAGCAGTGGCGCAAAAGCAATGTATACGCGCAGCGCCAGGCCGGTTACTGCGTCGCCACAGTCACCCTACCGCTCGGCGATCTGACGTCGCATCAGATGCGGTGGCTCGCCAACATCGCGCGGCGTTACGTCGGCGAGTCGGTGCGGACGACGGTGGAGCAGAACATCGTCCTGCGCTGGCTGCGCGAGTCCGACCTACCGGCCCTGTACGAGGAGCTCGCGGTGTTGGGGTTGGGGGAGCCGGGTGCGGAGTCGATTGTCGACGTGGTCGCCTGCCCGGGGACCGATACGTGCAAGCTGGGAATCGCTTCGTCGCGCGGTCTCGCGGCAGAGCTGCGGACGCGTTTGGCCGCCGTACAGATGGATCTCGACCAGGCGATTCGCGACATGCGGATCAAAATTAGTGGGTGTTTCAACTCGTGCGGCCAGCATCATTTGTCCGACATCGGGTTTTACGGAGTCAGCCGTAACGTCGGTGGTTATACCGTGCCGCATTTTCAAGTGGTGCTCGGTGGCAAGTGGGTCGACAACGGGGGCTCGTACGGGCTGCCGATCGGGGCTGTGCCGTCGAAGAGGATTCCCGACGTAGTGACGGCGCTGACCGATGCGTACCTGAAGGAGCGCGACCGGGGCGAATCGTTTCGGGAGTATACGCTGCGCGTCGGCAAAAAGGCTTTAAAGGAGAAGCTCGCCGACTTTACGAAAGTACCGGCGCGCGAAGACGACCCGTCGTATTACTCGGATTGGGGCGATCCTCGCGATTTCACGATTGGCGACATGGCCGCCGGTGAGTGCGCCGGAGAGGTGGTGTCGCTGGTCGAGCTCGATTTGTCGCTCGCCGAGGAGCTCGTCTTCGAGGCTCAGCTTCACCTCGACGAGGGGGAGATCGAGACTGCCAGTCGGAAGAGCTACCAGGGGATGGTGCAGGGCGCCAAAGGGCTGGTGAAGATGCAGTTTCTCGATGTCGCCGACGATCCGGATCGGATCGTTGCCGAGTTCAAGCAACGCTATTTCGATACCGAGATCTTCTTCGATCGCTTTGCCGGCGGCAAGTTTGCGATGTACCTGTTCCGACGCCACGAATCGCAGGAAGTGGCGGCGGATCGGGCCGGCGCCCGCGAGCTGATCGAAGAGGCCAGCCTGTTCGTCGAAGCTTGCCACGGTTGCGCCACCAACGTGGCGGCGCAACCGGGCGCAGCCCAGTCGTCCGCTAGCAAGTCGACCGTCGTGACCCTGGAGATCTAGCGCGTATGCCTCACGAATTGGCCAACCTGCATCGCATCGGCGTGAAGTTCTTTCTCGCAGGAGACGCGCCGGCGCTCGACCGGCTGGTTCCGGTATTCCATCGCTGGATCCAGGATCGCGTCGTCGAGGGGTTGCTCATCGATGTCGCCGACTACTCGCACGTGGCGAAAGGTCCGGGGGTCATGCTGATAGGGCACGAGGGGAATTATTCGCTCGACCTCGGCGGTGCCGGCCCCGGGGTGTCGTATTGGCGCCGGCGGCCGATCGCGGGCGACCTGCCGCAGAGACTCGAGTCGATCTGCGCGATTGCGCTGCGCGCTGCTCGCGCACTTGCCGAAGAAGGCGACCTCGGTCGGGCGGGGTGTATCCGCGGCGACGTCATCGAGATCGTCGCCAACGATCGGCTGGCGGCGCCCAACGAGGCCGGTACCGAGGCGGCATTTCGCCCGGCTCTCGACGGCCTGCTCGACCGGCTCTACGCGGGTGGCGCCTGCGAGCTCTGCCGCGACGAAGATCCCCGCGAGCGATTCAATATGCACGTCAAAGCCGCTGCGCCGGCCGACGCGGCGACGCTGTTGAGTCGCCTGAGCTGAGCGACGGTCGGGAGCTCCTGGATCACGGCCATCGGGATGGGCGCGAGCGTCTGCTCGAGCCGGCGCCCTAACCGCTGTACTCCTTGCTGTAGTCGACGCTGCGCCAGCGCTCCGGGCGCATCGAGATGACGATTTGTCCGACGATGGTGCTGCCGGCGACGTATCCGTCGCCGAGGTCGGTGCCGAGGTAGCGATGCGCCATCGGCCGCAGATCCTGTTCGAGGTCGGCGGGGCGCGTCGCCGAAACCGGTCCTTCGACACTGACGTATTTGTAGGGCGCTTGCTCGGTCTGCGCGCACAGCGAAAAGCGACCGGCGTTGGCCAGGAGTCGGGCCTTGCGCGACGAGGAGTCGGTAATGATCTCAACCTCGCCGCCGGGTTGGTAGCCATACCAGATCGGCAGGGTGAGCGGCGCTCGATCGGCGTCGGCGATGGCGAGGATGCCAACGTGGAGTTCGCTCAGGAACGCTTCGCGTTCTTCGGCGGTCATTTGCAGCGACATCTCGATCCTCCTGTGGCTCGATCCCTCGAGTTGGTCGGCGAACGGTGCGTTCACCATGTCGGGGAAGGGGCTCGATAGCAACGCTGGCGCCGCCGCGCCGGCGCCGGTGGGTGGGTTTTTCGGGAATCGGTTGCAAGTGTCTATCTCCACACTTCGTACTGGGATAGGGTGGGCCGATGGACTTGCGCCACCAACAGGTTGCTGCGAACGGCCTCGATTTCCATGTCGCTTCCTGTGGCGAGGGAGATCGGCTGGCGTTGTTCCTGCACGGATTTCCCGAGTGCTGGTACTCGTGGCGTCATCAGCTGCCGCTCCTGGCCGAGCTCGGCTACCGCGCCTGGGCGCCGGACCTGCGCGGCTACGGACGATCGGCGCGCCCGCCACGTGTGGAAGACTATGCCGTCGAGGCACTGCTCGACGATATTGCCGGTCTGATCGACGCTTCGGGTTGCGCCAGCGTCACTCTCATCGGACACGACTGGGGCGCGATCCTGGCCTGGTACTTCGCGATGCGCAAGCTGCGCCCGATCGATCGCCTGGTGATCATGAATGTGCCTCACCCCGCGATCTTCGGGCGCGTGATGCGGAGCTGGAAACAGTTGCGGCGGTCCTGGTATGCGGCGTTCTTCCAGATACCGCGTTTGCCCGAGGCGCTGATGCGCGCCGGCGACTACCGCGCGATCCGGCAAGCGTTCGTGCAGTCGGCGGCGAACCCGAGCCGGTTTTCGAGTGACGATCTTCAGGTGTATCGCGATTCCGCCGCCCAGCCGGGAGCGCTGACCGCGATGTTGAACTACTACCGCGCGATGGTCCGTGGCGGCGGCGGCGAGCGCCAGCGCCGGCTCGGCTTCCCGAGGATCGATGTTCCGACCTTGATGATCTGGGGTTTGGCGGATGTCGCTCTCTGTGTCGAGGCGACGCACGGTACCGAGGAATACGTCAGCGATCTCACGCTGCGTTATCTCCCCGGGATCTCGCACTGGGTGCAGCAGGATGCGCCGGAGGTCGTCAACGCCATGTTGTCGGCGTGGTTGCGTGGCGAGACGGTTCCCGAAGCGGATCAGCTGGGCGAATCGGCCTGATCGTCGCGGACGTACGGACTCGCGATTGCAAGGAACGATTGGAAAGGGATGGGGGATAGGGATGAATTGGATACACAGGGAGGGCACGCCTGGCGACTCCCCGATTGGAGAGGTTTCTAGGTGACCACGGACGCTGGAACTGCAAACGACTCCATCCCTCCGGATCGGCTGCGCGATCTCCTGGCCTCGTTTCCGCTCTTCACCAAGCACACGCGGGAGCTCGGCAAGGACTACGCCGAAAACGGGCGTGTCATCGAGTGTTCCAGCGATGGCGGCCGTATCAGCTCCCGTGTCCTCGGCGCTGAAGTGTACGAGACCGAGTGGCAGTGGTACGACGGCGAGTGGGATTGCGCGTGCACCTGCCCGATCGAGGTGTACTGCAAACACGCGTATGCGGTGGCACTGCGCATACTGTCCGAAGCTGCCGGCAATGGCTTTAGCGACCCCCGCTTGGCGGATGTGTTGCCGGGGCGCGATCCTCAGGTGGCGGAGCGAGAGAGCGAGAGCGACGAGGGCTGGGACGATCACGAGTCGGCGCTGGTGACCCTGCGCGAGGCGCGTGAGGTCTGGCAGCGAGAGAGCGCGCTCGATCAGCTGTTGTCGGGCTCTCCGGTCCTGGTCAGCCCCTACGCGCCGGGTTTCGCCGAGATCCTCGAGGAAGCCGACCGCGATCTCCTGTGCTGGCGGATTGCGCAGAAGATCATCCGCGAGGCGGATGGGTGGTTACCGGACGACCTCGAGCAGTTCCGCGATCGCGACGACCTGTCGAATCGTCTCGCGGGCCGCGAACGCGAATCGCTCGCCGACGAGCTGTTGGCCTGGGCCGGCGACCGGCGCATCGTTCCGCGACGCCGCTTACGCCTCGCCTTTTCTCTCAAGCCGGTGACCGAAGTGTCGGCACAGCTGGTCTTCGAGGTTCAGGCGACGACAGCGCGTTTGACCAACGCGGCCCGTAACTTTCAGCAGCTACAGCAGATCCGTGCCGAGCAGCGGCGCGAAGCGGATTCGCTGTTGCCCGAACACGCCGCCTTGCTCGAGTGGGTGCTGGCCAACGCTGTCCCCGCCGGTACTCCGGGCGGCGATCGCTTCACGACCACCCGCTCGGCCGCACTGCTCGACTGGGTTGCCGACAACGAGGACCTCGGAGTCTGGGCGCCAGATGTCGACGCAGTGCTGGCGAAGCGGATCGGCGTTGGGCCCGGTGCGCCGGTGCGAATGGAACGGCGCCCGCTGAGGGTGGTTCCCAATGTCGTGCCGCGCGACCAGGGTATCGGGATTTCGCTGGCGCTGTCGTGGCCGGACGGGCGTGAAGAGCAACTCGACCGCCACGTGGTTTTCCTCGAACCGCTCGACGGCGGTGGCGGCGTGGTCTTCTGTGGTGGCGCGTTCCATCCGTTGTCCGAGGCGCCACCCAGCGGCCTGTTGGCGGGGTTTGCGACGGTTCCCGAGCTCGCGCTCGACGGCGAGGGCAGGGCGCGCGCCCTCAACGTGCTGACGTCGCGGTTCCCGAGCGTGGCGCGAACCATCTCGGGGCGGACGCGGATCTACCCGGCGACGCCGATCGTCGCCTTCGACCTCCGCGAGGACGATTGGCTGCACGCGCGCGTCTTCGCGTGCCGTAAGGGCGATTCGTGGCAACCGGGACAGGCGATTGGCGATTCCGTCAAGGCGTTCGAGTGGAGTGCCGACGCCGGCTGGGTAGCCCTGGAGTCTTCGGCCGCTCCGGACGGGAGCGCCGGGTACGACGAGGTCGCCGAGCCACGGGAGACTGCGCAGGATGTGGTTTGTGCGGACGACGGCAGCGCCGAAGAGGTGTGGCTCGAGCTACCCGATCCAGAGGATGTGGCGTCGACGCTGGACTGGTTGGAATCCGTGCCCATGTGGCCGCGCGCGCTGGAACCCGATGCGCCGGCCGAGGCCGGCGACGGCGGGTGGTGGTTGCGGGTCAATCAGAGAAGGATGAACGACTTCGCCGAAGCCTGGAGCGAGAGACCGGCGGCGGCGCGGTTTGTCGGTACCAGATCGGTGCGTCATCTCCTCGGAGCGACCCGGCGCGTGCGACCGCGGCTGCGCATCCGCAAGTCGGGCATCGATTGGTTCGCCGTCTCTGCCGAACTCGAAGCGGAAGGCCAGAGTCTGACGATGGAGCAGCTTCAACTGCTGCGGCGCTCGTCGGCTCGTTTCGTCAAGTTGGGCTCGGAATGGGTGTCGAAGGACGCCATTGCCGGCTATGACCGGAGCAGTAGCTTGCTCGCCGAGCTCGGCCTCGATCCCGCCGCGGAAGAGCAGCGAGTGTCGATCTGGCAGCTCGCAGGTGCGTCGGCAGAAACCCTCGGCGAGCTCCAGGCGATGGGGGCCGATGCCGAGACCGTCGGGGCGGTGCGGCAGCTGCGGGAGAAGATCGAGTCTTTCGAGGGGATCGCGCCGGTCGCAGTGCCGACCTCTCTGGCCGGTGAGTTGCGAGACTACCAAAAACGAGGACTGGACTTCCTCGTGCACACGTCGTCGCTGGGGTTGGGCCCGGTTCTCGCCGACGACATGGGGTTGGGCAAGACGTTCCAGGCGCTGGCCTGGCTGCAACACCTGGTCGACGAAGAGCCGGATGACGGTCCGACGCTGGTCGTCTGTCCGGCTTCCGTCGTTCATGTTTGGAAGCGAGAGGCCGCGCATTTTACGCCCGACCTCGGGGTGATGATCCTCGGCCGCGGACGCGAGCGATTTCGCCAGTGGGATGAGATCGCCGGGGCCGATCTGGTGGTGACCAACTACGCTCTGCTGCGGCGCGATATCGCTCGCTGGAAAGAGATGAACCTGCGAGCCTTCATCCTCGATGAGGCGCAGAATATCAAAAATCCGGATACCGCCGTGGCGAAGGCGGCGCGTTCGCTCGAAGCCCGCCACCGTCTGGCGTTGACCGGCACCCCTCTGGAAAACCGCCCGCTCGACGTATGGAGCATCGTCTCCTGCCTCAATCCGGGCTACCTCGGCACCCGCAACGAATTCCAGGACCGCTTCAGCAATCCCGAGCATCCGGAGTCCGCCTACAAGTTGCTTTCGGCGAAGCTGCGGCCGATCCTGCTGCGGCGCACCAAGGACCAGGTCGCGCCCGAGCTGCCGGAACGCATCGAAGAGCGTCTCGAGTGCGAGTTGACGACGGGCCAGCGGCAACTCTACATGGCGGAGCTCAAGCGCAGTCGGGAGCGGGTGTTCGATCTCGCGGATGACGACACCGGCCTCCACCGCAATCGTGTCGCCGTGCTCGCCGTGCTGACGCGACTGCGTCAGATCTGCTGTCATCCCTCGCTGGTCGGAAGCGACCCTTCGCTCGGCTCGGGCAAGTTCGACAATGTGCTGGCGTTGGTCGATTCGCTGCTTGCGGAGGGGCACAAGGTGTTGCTTTTTTCGCAGTTCGTGGAGTGCCTGAAGCTGCTCGCCGCTGCGCTCGACGAACGCTCGATGCGCTACCACATGTTGACCGGGGCGACGCGCAACCGCGAGGAAGTGGTGTCGGCTTTCCAGGAGGAGGCCGATCCGTCGGTGTTTCTGATCTCGCTCAAGGCCGGCGGCACGGGGCTCAATCTCACCAGTGCATCCTATGTGGTGCTCTTCGACCCGTGGTGGAATCCAGCGGTGGAAGCACAGGCGATCGACCGCACCCATCGTATCGGCCAGAGCCGTACGGTCATCGCGTACCGGATGGCGACCCGCGGAACGATCGAGGAAAAGATCTGGGAGCTGCAGGAGCGCAAGGCCAAGATGCTGCGCGACGTCCTCAGCGAACAGAGCTTCGCCGGCGCGCTGACCCGCGATGACCTCGCCTACATCCTGGAGGATCCGGAATAGGCCGGCGGCCGGTGTAGCGCCACATCCTTCGGTTGGGAAGCAGCTTTCAGCTCCCGGCGTTTGGCTTTCAGTCTTCCTCGGCCTATGCCTACGAGCGAAGCGAGTCGCGGCGAGCTCGCGCCGGCGAGGTTTCGCCCGCGATCCGAGGAGGGGAGTCATGCAGGCTGACCGAAGGTTTCGCAGCATCCGATCGTTCGCAGGAAAATCCACTAATTTACGGGTACTTCGCTGCACGTACTTACGGTGGGGCACTAAGTTTCGGCTGGCGCCGATTCTGATGCTCGTCGGGCTCCTGGCTGTGGTCGGATGTGGCGGCGACGACGACTCGGAACGGGCCATCGTCGGCGAGGTGACCGTCGCCGACCTCAACGTATTGCACGGTCTGTTCTGTCCCAGCGAGACGGGGGATTGCCGGGTCGCGGATCGCATCGATCTGCTCTTCGAGTGGGTGGCTTCGGTCGGTTGTCCCGACGTCGTGACCCTGCAGGAAGTGCTCGGCCGGCGGGCCGTCGATCTGGTGCGCCGCGCTGCGGCGAGTAGCTGCCCGTTTGCTTATGAGGTTCTCGAACCGCCGATGCTCGGGCAGAACTTCACGTTGTCGCGTTATCCCGTGGTGGAATCGCACGAAGATGCGCTCGTCGGGTTCTTGCGGACGCGTCTTCTCTGGCATACCCGCATCGACCATCCGAACGGCATGGTCGACGTCTTCAACACCCACCTCGCGGCGGGTGTCGATCTGGGCGGGGAGCCGTGTCAGGAGCCCTGCCCGGCGGAGTGCGTCGACGCAGGGGCGGTCAGCAACCGCGACTGTCAGGCGGTGCAGATCGCCAATCTGGTCGAGCAGCACGCAGCCCCCGGCTCGTTGCGAGTTCTCGCTGGCGACTTCAACTCGACGTCGGAAACCTTTGTCTACGACTACCTGGTGAATGTGCGTGGCTGGACGGATTCCTACCTCGAGGCGGGCAATCCGGAATGCGATCCGGCTACGGGGGTGGGTTGTACGTCGGGCCGCGAAGACGAGGATCTCGGCGATCTCGAATCGCCGGCGGGCGGTGAGCGGAGCCGAATCGATTTCCTCTTCGTGCGTGAACCGGCGAGCGCTTCCTCGTGTTCGTACGAAATCGATTCGGCGGACGATGCCGACGGTGACGGCTTCGCGACGATGATCTTCGCCGGTGAGCCCAACCCGTTCTCGGCCGACTGCGGCGCGCTGCCGTCGTCGATCTGCTGGCCGTCGGATCACGAGGGGATGCAGGCGGACCTCAACTGTCGCTGACCTGCTCCGTCGACGCGACGCTGCGGCTGGCGGGCTACTTCAACAGACGGGCCGGGCGGGTTATTTCAACAGACTGCGGCCGGGCGGGTTATTTCAACAGACCGGCCTGGCGGGCTATTTCAAGAGCCCGGCCTGGCGGCCCTGGGCGAGCGCGTCGATGGCGTCGATGTGGCGGATCGCCTGGCGGATCTCGCGCGCCAGCTCTTTCCTGCGCTGCCGCGCCTCGGTTGCGTCTTCCTCCAGCAGGCCGCGGTTGTTCGCCAGTTTTTCCGCCGTCGCGAAGAGCGCCTTGGAGATAGACTCGGCGCTGCGGATCCGTTTTTGTAGCTTGTACTGTTCGCCGAGGGCCAGGCAGGCGTCGCTGAACCCGGAACCGTCCGCGGGATGGACCTCGCCGCGCTCGAGAATATCCGAAACGACCCGGTAGGCTTCGAGAAAGGGTCGCAAGACCCGGTGCGCGCTGAGCGGGTGCACGCGGCGCAGAGTATCGAGGATCTCGTCCGGGCCGCCGGCCAGGCGTCTCTCCCAGTCGGGGTCGTGCATCGCGACTTCGCGCCGTAGCTCGTTCTCGTACTCGTCCTTGTCGGCGAAGAAGAACTCGAACTTGAGCAGGTCGCGCAGGCGCAGCGTGGCCGCCCAGAACTCGGCGAGCGGATCGCCCACGTCCGGCTCCGCGGCGCGTACCAGGGACAGCTCGGCGATCGCTCCGTTGACGAAAAAGTGGATGATGGTGTTGCGGTAGTACGCGGCGGCCAGGTGCTGATTGGCGCCGATGGCGTAGACCGCCTCGGGCCCCTCGGTGAAGACGGTGACCACCCCCGACTCGACCAGGGTCTCGAGCGTGCTCTCGATCAGCGCGGTGTCAAAGGCGTCGAGCGGGATGGTCGCCGGTAGCTGTTTCCGGGAAGCGTATCGCACCAGCTCGTCGAGCGACTCGACGACTTCGGCCAGGGTCAGGGCGCGGTCGCCGTAACCGAGCAGCGCCATGGTGACCAGCGAGGTCGGCGTGATCGGGGTGACGCGGTTGATGCGGACGGCGGTTTCAAAGGCGATTTTCTGGACCGTCAGATTTTTTTCGCCGGGATCGGGCGGCGAGTCGGGCGGCGATGCACTGGAGTTTTCGCGCAGGGAGAGCGGAGCGCCGAAGCGAACGTGGATGTCGCCGTTTTTGCGCCGCAGCCTGGAGACGAAGCGCACCAGCCATCCGAAACTTTCCGCCTCTTTGGCGGCGCCGCGCTGTTCCGCCACATAGTCGCCGACGTCGCCGATCTGCTCGTAGGCGATCGACACCGGGATCAGGTAGACGTCCTCGCTCTTACCGCGTTGGAACGCGTCGACGACGTAGGCGAAGAGGCCGAAGCGCGGCGGCAGTAGTTTACCGGAGCGCGAGCGCCCCCCTTCGAGGTACCACTCCAGGGAGAAGCGCTTCTCGATCAGGTAGTCGATGTAGTGTTGCAGGACGAATTTGTAGACCGGATTGTCGTGGAAGGTCCGCCGGATGAAAAAGATTCCACTGCGCCGCAAAATTGGCCCGATCGGGAAGAAGTTCATGTTGATGCCGCCGGCGGTATGGTTCGGCGGGTGCCCGGTCTCGTAGAGAATGTATTGTAGCACCAGGTGGTCGAGGTTCGATTTGTGGGTCGGCAAGAACACCAGTGGGTGGCGTTGGCCGAGCGCGAAGATCTCCTCCAGTTGTTTGCTGTCGTAGCGCAACTTTTCGTTGTAGCCGCGGGTGTAGAGGAGCTTGATCAGCTGCGCCGCGAGGTCGATGGTATACGGGCTGTGGACCGCGGCGATCTCGTTCAAGTAGCGCGCCGTTTCGCGTTCGATCTCCGCCACCGGGCGATCGACATCGCCGGCGAGTTTGACGATGCCGCCGCGGAAGGCGGGGCGGGCGAGGATGTCTTCGCGCACGAAGCGGGGTACCTTGTAGCGCGCGCCGCGCAGTCTGCGCTCGGCTCGTTCGAGTGCGAGCGCCGCCTGGCGAGCGACGAACTCGGCGAGGCCGAGGATGTGCGCGCTGTCGCTGCCACTCGCCTCGTGCCAGCGCCGGCGCAAATCGGAGAGCGGTGCCGGTTCGGCTTCGACGACGCGAAAGCGATCGGGCGAGTTGCGTACGATCCAAGACTGGCGAATGCTTCCGGGGTCGCGTGGGTCGCCGAAGGTCCACAGATCGGAGACCCGCGCCGTGCGTACGCCGTCGCGGGTTTTCGGAAACCACGCGACACGCAACGGCGCCAGGATCGGATCGTCGTCGGTGGCCAGGGCGGCTTCAAGGGCGTCGTCGAGGGGTGGCCGCCGGCGCCCGCGCGAGGGTGGAATCGGCACGACGGCGCAGCGCGTCCCATTGCGTCCGGTCTCGATCCAGGCCTCGATGAGATTGCGTTCGAGCCGCGACGACGCGTCGACGAGAAACACAGTATTTCTGTCGTTGGAGATCAGGGAACCCTCTCGGCTGTCGCAGACTATCGTCAGTTTCAGGGGATCGGCAAACGGGAGATGCGACTTTGTTCCGGATTCCAACTCTCAGCGGTGAGCCTTCGACTCTCAGCCTGCGTCAGCCTCGCCGTTGTCTGTGCCTATACCCGCGAGCGAAGCGAGTTTCAGTTTGCGTTTCGCGCCGCGGTCGTCGAGGATCCGCGCACCGATGGTATGGGTCTGGCGTGTCGCGTTCGCGGTCAGTGTGGCCGCCACTTGTTATCTCACCCTCATGCCCATTGAAAACCCGCCGCCGATGCCGGCGGGAAGCGACAAGGTCATCCACTTCGCGATCTTTGCGACCGACGCTCTGCTCGCGCTCGCCGCGTTCCGCGGTCGCTCGCGCCGGCTGTCGCTGCTCGGCTTGCTGGTACTCGGGGTGCTCCTCGAGGTTCTCCAGGGCCAGGTGCCGGGCCGCATGCCATCGGTCGCC